>Ga0123353_10008331_pt1 | contig 14144 bp, 21 predicted proteins | sample TergutLab28metaG_3_FD_92763 | JGI IMG/M metagenome (GOLD analysis project Ga0123353, IMG submission 92763) | Labiotermes labralis P3 segment gut microbial communities from Petit-Saut dam, French Guiana - Lab288 P3 | ecosystem: Host-associated > Arthropoda: Insects > Digestive system > Gut ... | reverse complement strand
TTGATTTACGCGTGTCTTTATTTAAGTGCGTTTTGGAATCCTTTGGCAAAGCTTGATAAATTACCTGTGGCGGTGGTAAACAACGACGAAGCGGTGGTTTTCGGCGGTGCACCAATGAATGTCGGTGAACAAATCTCGGGTCAATTAAAGGCTGCGGGCAATTTGAAATACAATTTCGATGAAAACGACGCAAGTGCAAAAAAAGCCCTTGAGAATGGAAAGTATTTTGCCGTCATTACAATACCCACAGACTTTTCGACCAACATCGCAAGCGGATTCAGTGCCGACAAGAAAATTGCAACAATTACCTTTTCCGCGAATGAGGGTAACAATTACCTTGCAAGTCAAATCATGAACAGTGTTATAAATCAACTTGAAAAATCGGTGCGCGGGACGGTAAATGAAATAATTGTGAATTATCTTGCTTCCGCTGCCCTGGTCAATCCGGCTATTCCGGCACAACTTGACATAGCGGAATGGGCAAAAGCCCCCGTAGTAATTGTTGCGGCACCGATAAATCATGTTCCGAATTACGGAACCGCTTTTGCACCGTACTTTTTTTGCCTGTCACTGTGGTTGGGCGGAATAATAATTTTCCTTGGGTTGTATCTTGACCCGAAAAAGCGGCTTCGAAAATTATCACGGGAATCGGACAACCGAATTCAGGCCAATCTTGTTTTCCTTGCCATAGCCCTTGCACAGGCACTTGTTCTTGCGGTATTGGGTTTTGCTTTCCTTGGTCTTGGTATCCAGCATTTTTGGCTTTATTTCCTTGCTTGCTTTCTTATATCGGTTGCATTCGTTTCTATTATCGCATTTTTATTCCAATTCGTTGGAGACGCGGGCAAATTGCTTGCCATCTTATTGTTAATTTTGCAATTAAGTGCCTGCGGCGGCACGTATCCCGTGCAGACACTGCCCGGTTTCTTTAGGGTAATTAATCCTGCTATGCCGATGACATATGGCGTTAACTTGCTTCGGCAAGCGATAAGCAGCACAAAGTTAATTAATATTTGGGTTGATATCGTGGTTTTGGCGGGCATCGCGATTGTGTTTTGTGGACTTAATTTTTTCCTTGCTTCCCGGCGCAAGGCAAAAAGCAACGCCTAGCCGCCATTCGTTATTTCGCTGTAACTTCCGTTTGCCATGGGCAGCAGTTTTTGCTGGGGCGCGCTGTACAGGTCTGTTACGCTTTCGCTTTTGTTAAGGGCATCAACGACTTTTGCAATCATTTTTGTACCGTCAACAACTGTAAGCCATTGGCTGTGCTCTTGTACCTTATCCGTGGGAATGTGCGACAAATTGGTGCAATAGACCCTGTCAAGCATTCCTTTTTTATGCGCTTCTTTAAATTCTTCAAAACCATTGGTAAAAAGTCCGAACGCGGTCATTGCGGATATATCTTCCGCACCGCGCTGTTTTGCTTGGTGCGCCACATCGATGATGCTCTTGCCGCTTGCAATCATATCGTCGACAATAAGTACCCTTTTGCCCTCAAGGCTGCCGCCTACATAGACGTGCTCGATTATTTCGCTTGTATTTATATCGCGCTCTTTGTAAAACATGCCCATCGACGCACCGATGAAGCGGGCATATTTTTTGGCGCGCTGGGCCGCCCCTTCGTCCGGGGCAAGAATCATGCGGTCGTGCGGTTCGAAAAGTTTGCCGGATTCCTTTTCATCTTTTAAATAGTGCTTTAAAAGCGTATAAGAAGGATACATATTGTGAAATCCCATATCGGGCACGGCGTTTTGGATTTCCGGGTCATGGGCATCAACTGTGATTATATTCTCTACTCTGTTATATCGCCGAAGTTCCTGCAGTGCATGAGCACAATTAAGGCTTTCGCGCATGTTTCGCCTGTGTTGACGGCCGTCAATAAGAAACGGCATAATAATGTTATGGCGGGCGGCACCGCTTGGAACGGCCGCACTTAGTACATTTCTGTAATCTTGATAGTGGTCATATGGACTCATTCTGTTTTGGTGGCCGTGGATGTTGTAGGTACAATCATAATTGGTCACGTCGCCAAGGATAAATAAATCCTTTCCGCGAATTGATTCTTTAATAACTACTTTCCGCGCGCCATCGGAAAACGACCTGAACTCGGTATCTATGATATAATCAAGGGCGTTGTCACTGTCTCCGCGCAATGACCGGATATGCTCGACAACCGCTTTGCCGCGGTCCCCAAATCCCGGCAAAATGATTAATCCAAGAGGATTTCTTACCTGTGTATTTAACATTTCAACAATAAGATACAATAAAAACCGGTAATTGTCAACCCCCACGCATCAAAAAAAAAGGGCACTTTGACCCTTTTTTTTGCTTAATTACTTCTTTTTCGCCGGTGCCGCTTTTTTCGCAGGTGCTTTTGTACCGGCTTTGCATGGTGCTTTACAAGTTCCGCATGCCATTATTTACCCCTCCTTTAAGGTAGTATATATATCGCCCATATTTTGGACAATGTCAATGCTTTTTTTAAAAATTTCAAACAAAAAAAGAGCCTAGGCCCTTTTTTTGGCCCTGTCATTTCTTTTTCGGAGCTGCTTTTTTTGCAGGTGCGGCTTTTTTTGCTGGTGCTTTTGTTGCCATATCATACCCCTCCTTTTAGGTAATATATATATCTCTTATATTTTAAATATTGTCAACTGTTTTAATGCACTTTTTTAAAAAAATTTTTAATTGTTAAACAGCTTGTAAAGGTCTCCCGCACCCGTCAGTATTATCGCATCGTACCGAAACGCCACTTTCACAAGGTACCGCCGAAGGGCATCCCCGCGCGCAAAGGAACGCCGTCCAAGTGCACGGGCAAGGTCACCGGCTGCCCCGCCCTCGAGCGGCTTTTCACGTGCCGAGAACGTCCGGTATAATACACAGTCACACTTGCCAAGGGCATGGACAAAACCGTCAAACAACACCGCGGTCCGGGTATACGTATGCGGCTGGAACACAATTAAAAATCGCTTGTACAAACCGGCCGCCGTTTGAACAAGGGCGTTAATTTCCGCAGGGTGGTGGGCATAATCGGTTATCAAATCACAATCGCCAATCTTTCCAAGTGTCTCGAAACGGCGGCTTATACCGCCGAAACCCTCAAGCGCGTGTTTTATCGTATCTGCCTGGATACCAAAGTGTCGCCCCACAGCGACTGCCAGCGCCGCATTGGCATAATTATGCCGGCCCGGGACACGCAGTTTTAACCCGCGTACAAGTTCTTGTGTATTGACCTCATCCCCGCGGAAAACCACTTGCGCTTTTCGTGCAAATTGGTCAAACGTGCTTTTTATATCGTCCAAATCGCGATAGCAATCAACATGGTCAAAGTCCACATTGGTGATTACCGCAACCGTGGGAGAAAGACGCAAAAGGCTGCGTTTAAATTCGCATGCCTCGGTGACAAAGTAGTCCTTTCCGCCCACCACAAGATTGGGATGTGCGCCGTTATGAACGGTTGGTTCAAGCCCGCCCGCAACAAGTACCGCGCCAATCATTGCCGTGGTAGTGGACTTGCCGTGTGAACCCGCAACGGCAATGCGATTTTTGTAACCGGCCTCGATATGTGCAAGGAATTGTTCCCGCCCCATTGTCTCTATGCCAAGTTTCCGCGCGTGTACAAGTTCCACATTGTCATCCGAGATTGCGCCGTTATATATCACAAGGTCGATTCCGGTGTGGATGTTGCCGGCATCGTGTCCCGGCGCAATCCCGGCATCGCTGCCTGTTACTGCCGCCCCTTCCAACTGTGCCAATTTCGAAAGGGCGCCCATCGAGACGCCCCCTATGCCAATAAAATGGATAACCTTATGCGTGAATGTCACACATTAATGTACGTTTAAATAAGACTCATGGTGCGGGCACGTTTAATTGCGTTGGTAAGTTCACGTTGGTGCACCGCGCAAAGACCGGTTTGGCGGCGCGGAACAATTTTGCCTTTTTCCGTAAGATATTTGCGCAAACGTGCAACATCTTTGTAATCAATAGTGCCGCGGCTCATGCAAAAGGAGCACACGCGGCGCTTTGGTTTCATTGGCGGCTTTTTGCCGCGGAACTCGCCTTCCTTGGCGGTGCCTTCCGGGGTTGGTTGTGCTTGTTGTTGTACTGTTTCTTCGCTCATTGTATCTCCTTTAAAATGGCAGATTGTCATCTGTCACCGGCGTCATTGCCCCACCGTCGTCACTAAAGCCCCCCGCCGTCTCGGTTGTACCTTTGGGGGTCAGGAACTCGACATCATCTGCTATGATTTCGGTAAAGAATTTTTTTACACCGTCTTGTTCATAGGTACGTGTTTGGATTTGTCCGACGATACCGACTTTGCTGCCCTTTTTTAAATACTTGGCACAGTTTTCGCCTTGGGCGCGCCATACAACAATATTGAAAAAGTCTGTTTGGCGTTCACCGCTTGCATCGGCGAACCGGCGATTGACGGCGATTGCGAATTTGCATACCGCGGTTCCGTTTGGAATGGTTGAAAGTTCAGGGTCTTTTGTAAGGTTACCGATTAAAATCGCTTTGTTCATTTTTGTCCCTCCTCTTGTGTTTCTTGTACTTTCTTTGGCTTTTTCTTTGCCAACTTGCGGGTAAGTTTGGTGTTTTCTTCTTTGCATTGAAACATATATCGGACAATTCCGTCGGTGATGTTCATTAACTCGCCGATTTTCTTTGGGACGTCCGGTGTTGCCACAAAATTCATAAGGACATAAAAGCCGTCCTTTTTGTAATCAATCGGTGTGGCAAACTTTTTCATGCCCCACTTTTCGACCTTGGCGTCTTCTGCCGCCATTTTAGCAAATTTTGCGATAAGCACATTACGCTTTTCTTCGCTTATGTTATTTGCGATAATATAAAGGCATTCGTACTGACGTTTCACTTTTTGCCACCTCCGTAAGTTTTGTTATAAAGCACCTTTGATTACTGGATGTACTTTTTTGCTTGCGCGACGGTGCCTGCCGCCTTTACTTCTACTTTGTTTGCGGGGTCATGTGCTTTGTAAAACTTGAAGAAGTGAATAATTTCGGCAACCGCATTTTTTGGAACGTCGTTATTTGGGTCTTTTACAGGCACCGCGATGATTTTTTCATCGCGCTCGCCGCAGTCAATCATTTCTATACATGCCACCGGCTTGCATTTTACAAGGGTCATATGGTCAAGCGGCTCCGCACAGATAACACATACGTCCAGCGCATCGCCGTCTTCGCAAAGTGTACGCGGAATGAAACCATAGTTCATTGGATAAAACATTCCGGACGGCGCAATACGGTCAAGCATCAAAAGGCCGGTTTCTTTGTCAATTTCGTACTTTTTTTTGCTTCCCTTTGGTATTTCGATTACGGCGATAAATTCGTCCGTACCTATTCGCTTGTCGTCAATGTCATGCCAGATGTTCATTTGCTTTCATTATCCTCTTTCTTTGCCGCTGCTTTGGCTGCCCCTTTGGCAACGGTTTTGGTCTTTCCCTTTTCGGCGGTGGCGGTAACACGCTTTTTTTCCTTTACGCGGGTGGCGGCTTTACCGCTTAGGTCACGGATATAGTAAAGTTTCGCGCGGCGGACATCGCCTTCGCGGATAACCTCGATTTTATCGATACGGGGACTGTGCACCGGGAAGGTTCTTTCCACTCCGGTACCGAAACTGATTTTACGTACGGTAAATGTTTCGCGGATACCGCCGTTTTTTCGCGCAATAACAAGCCCCTCGAAGACTTGGATACGTTCTTTGTTCCCTTCTACAATCTTGAAGTGCACCTTGACCGTGTCACCCACCTTGAATGGGGTGACATCGGCCTTCAGGCCTTCTTTGTCAATCAACTCCAGCAAATTCATATCGGTGAGTATACTATAACAGCAGAAAAAAAGCAACAACTTTTTTTAATTGTGCAATGCAAGTGAAATCAATGCGTCGCGGGAGACTTGGTCCGCGTGATTGGTTTCGTTATACGGACAAACACATTGCGAAATCGCCACATCAAGCACTTTACCAAGAAATTCGCGTGCGTTTGGGACGATGTCTATATTACCGCCGCAGATAAAAAACGGGCGTTTCAACAGACGCTTGTCCATACGTATGACTGCATTGTAAAGTTGTTCGCCAAGTTCTTCCAAACGGGCAGCAATTATTGACGCGGTGGCCGTTGTCGGATTGTGCTTTTCGCAGTGACGCTGCATGTGCAGTTTTGCGGCCGAGTAGTTTTCTTTTAAAACAACGCTTATGTCATTTATAAAGTGCGCCATGCCCATGTGAATGGTTTCAAGTCCTCCAAGCTGGTCGCCCACCACTGCCGCGATGCTTGTATAGGTCATTCCGCACGAAATCAGTACACAGGTGCGGTCGCGGATGTGCTCTGGCAGCAGATATGCGGCCTCGGCCAGCATGGTCGGGACAAAAATCGGTTTTTTAAGCGGTGTGCCTTGAAGCGCTTCGGTGATTTGCAAAAGTGCCTGTTCCGACATTGCGAATCGGCTTACTTGGGCATGCAGGGTGCGGTTCACGGTGTAACCGGCCGCGTCCAGCAATGCGTTCCCGCCGTCGATTTTGTAATACACTGCATGTCCGCCGTGCAAAAAGTTTTCAAGCAGTTGCGGGGTGATTTTGGTTGGTTTTGTAAAGTGTCTTTCGGCGTCTTTAACGTCCACATGACAAAAGCACGGCGGTATACCCACAACAACGGACGTTGACCGTCTTAAGCCAACTTTTGATGCAAGGATTGCGATGGCGTCGTGCAGTTCGGTATTGTCCACGAATCCGCCGTGGATTATACCGCTGTACGGTACTTCCATGCGGGCCTTTGCGGTGTATGTGCCGTTGACGCTGCGCCGGGCAAGCGTCAGGCTTATTTTTTCTCCGCCGAAAAATAAAACTGCTGTACTCATTTAAGCCACGCCCCCGGATTCCATGACGCCACGATTTTGCCGTCCAAGTCTTCGTCGGAAACTATCCAGCCAAGTTGGTATCCGCTTTTCTTTTGGAGGCAATCCCATGCTTCTTTTAGTTTTTCGTTGAAACGGGTTTCAAAGTTTCGTATCTCGAGGCGGATGTTGTTTTGATATTGTTGGGAATCATGTACGCGAAGCAGTATTACCATGGTATTTGTGGGTGCGGTCGGAGGGGTGGTTTTGTCCGCGTCAAAATCGATGTCTTGTAAAAGGTGGCACAGGGCGTCTTCTTTGTAGTCTTGGGCGTTGAACAGTTGCGCCATAAGTATCAGATGCTCTGCCCGTTTGATGTGGCTGTCATCAATGTAATTCGAGATGTTGTCGCCCACCCGGAACGAAACAAAGTCGGGAGTTACATCAAATGCGGCAAGGCGGTTTTTGTCGCCGCTTATGTTAATCAGTTCGAATCCTTCGGGGCGTGCGGTGAACTTGGCAAGGTCGCGTTCATCGGTGACGATTCGCAGCTCGGCGTCCATTATTGCCGTGCGGCCGCTTGGTGTGTGGGTGAACATATATATCGGGTAACGTTCACGGACACGGATTTCCAGTTTGTTTGGGAATTTGGCCTCGATATCGTTAAGGTTCACGCGGATTTGCGGGTCCTTTTCGATTTCGTTTTTAAGTTTTGTGCGGTCAAGGCCAATCAGGATGTTTTTGCCTTTGGCGACCTTTTTTGCGCTTGCGGTGTAACTTGAAAGTGCAAGGTTTTTGTCCGCGATGTATTCCGTTTCGTTCATAAAGACTACTTCGATTTTTTGGACGCGGAACACCAGCGCGCTTGACACCGCCGCCCCCCCAAGAATTACGAAAACCAACAGAATTACAAGCAGTCTTTTGTTTTTCATGTAGGACAGTATAGCAAATGGGAGGGCGGTGGTCAAATGGTTTTGGCGACAAACCTATTTCAGTGACATACCTAGATTAGGTTTGGGTTTGTCGCCTTGGTTTTTGATTTGCGGGTCGTTGCTTAGTTTATCATGTGTTGTTAGAGATTTTACAAGAAAGTGACATTGGACTACCCCGGTGCCACGGTCATTGCGAGCGAAGCGAAGCAACCCCACGTGAACCACCCCGCCTCGCTGCGCGAGGCACCCCTCCATACAGGAGGGGAACTTTTTTCGTTACAATTCCTCGCTTCCGAGAAGTTGGCCTGCGGTCACGTTGAAATACTTGCACAGTTTTTTTATCGTTTGAATATCTGGTTCTCGTTTCCCGTTTTCGTATTGGCTTATTGTTCTGTGATTAACCCCAATTTCCTCGGCAAGTTGAACTTGAGATATTCCCTTTGCCTCGCGCAATTCTTTTAAGTTTATTTTTTCCATACTTAATATGTGCCTCATTTTGAGGAAAAAGTCCTTGACTTCCTCGAAATGAGGAGGTACAATTCAGATATGGAAAAACCATATCTGACACAATATTGTAATCTGTCTTTCGAGTGGCAGTCGATGGGAATCGACATCGACACCGCAACCGAAAGCCAGCAAGTACTTATGCAAGAGCTTGGCAAAAAAGCAATCGAGCAAAGCGGTTTAACAGCCAGTGAACTGACACTTGTTTCCATGTGCCGCCAGCACAGAATCTTTGTACAGGTAAATACCTATGCGCACAAATTAACCAGACTTACACCTTGAAAAATTAAACCCGCGCATGGTATACTTGCCGCGTGTCATTTGTGTCATTTTCAAGCCAACTTGTGATAGAGAACACCACGGCGGTAAGCAACGTCTTTTTTGACGAGCACCTGCCCCACTGTAACGGCGATTGCGCGCGGGTGTATTTGTATGGTCTTTATTTGTGCGGGTCAAGTTCCAGATATGATAATACGCTGGAACACTTTTCAAATACGTTGGGACTTTCCCCCGAGGACATCGAAAGCGCGTTTTTGTATTGGCAAGAGCGCGGGTTGGTGCAAATTTTGTCGGTGCAGCCGATACAGGTAAAGTACCTTCCGTTAAAACAAAATGCCGCACGGATAAAGAAATATTCCGCCGACAAATATGCGGATTTCAACGCCCAAATCCAAGCCATTATCGAAGGGCGGATGCTTACCCCGTCCGAGTTCGCGGAATATTACGCATTTTTGGAAAGTTTCCACGCAGAACCCGCGGCGTTGGTCATGATTGCAAAGTATTGCGCGGATTTGAAGGGCGCAAATGTGGGACACGCATACATTTTGACAGTTGCAAAGAACTGGGCATATTCCGGCATCAAAACCGTGGGCGCGGTAGAGGAAAAATTGGGTGCGGAAAAGTCCAACAGCGCCCAGTTGGCAAAAATTTTGAAGGCCATTGGGGTAAAACGCGCGGCAGAACCCGCCGACCACGAGTTCCTTGTAAAATGGCGCAAAATGGGGTTTAGTCAAAACGTCATTGAACACGTGGCAAAGTCCGCGCGAGGAAGTATAAATAAACTTGATGGTTTGTTGCTGAAATATTTTGAACTTAAACTTTTCGAGATTGGCGAGATTGCGGACTTTGCAAAAAAAGCAAAGGACCTCAGCACCCTTGCCTATGCCGTCAACCAAAAAATTGGCGTGTGGTACGACAATGTGGACAGTATAGTCACCGAGTACCTTGTGCCATGGGGGTTAAAGGGATTTGACAACGACACGATTTTGGCGGTGGCGTCCTTTTGTTTCAAAAGCGGCAAAAGAACACTTGCGGACATGGATGCCGTGGTAAATAAGTTTTACAAGTTGGGACTTAATAGTGCCAGTGCAATAGATAACTTTGTCGGGGAAAAGGTCGCACAGGACGGTGTGATTAAGGAGTTGCTTTGTAAACTTGGTGTCGGGCGCGATGTTAATGCCATTGACCGGGACTTTTATGCGACGTGGACGGATGTGTGGGGTCACCCGCCCGAAATTATCGGCCACGCGGCAACGTTGGCGGCGGGAAAAGTAAGTCCGATGGCGTATATGAACAAGATTCTTGCAACGTATTTCGAAAAGAAAATCACGACGCTTGACGCAGCGAAGGCGGCGAATTATGCCCCGCCCGCAACAAATATGCTGCGCCACAGTTACACAGATGACGAGTTAAAAAGTCTTTTTTCCAATATAGATGAGGTGAAATTTTGAACAAAAAACAAATCATGGCACAGTTGCAAGAAGAGATGGAAACAGAGAAACGCGAGCGGGAGGCAATACGCGACGCCGAGTTTTATACCGCACTTGCAAAAGACCCGACGCTTACGCGGGCAAGGTTTGAGGCAAGAAAAACCCCCGGCACGAACTGTCATTGCGAGGGTTCAAAGAACCCGAAGCAACCCCATGGGACAACGCAAACCACCCCGCCCCGCGTTGCGGGGCACCCCTCCATAAAGGAGGGGAACTTTTCGCTTCGCCAGCGTTACATCCAAAAACTTGTCGCGGAGTGTGAGTTTAAATCCGCCGCGCCAAGCAGTTTTAAAAACGTGAAATCCCCTACACCGGAGCATGGTAAAGTCTATAAACTGCTTGATGCCTATTGCAGCAAGTTTCCGGGTGTTAATCCCGCCAATATCGTGCTTTGCGGCGCCACGGGCACCGGCAAGACGTTTGCGGCGCATGTTGCGGCGAATTGTTTGCTTGAACGCGGGTTTTCGGTGCTTTATACTACCTCGTTTGGTTTGGTCGAGCGTTTCAAAAACTATATCAAGAATTACGGCGACGAAACAGAGACGGATGCGCTTTTTGAATGTGACATGCTTGTGATTGATGACCTTGGGACGGAACCGGTCATTCGCAATATTACCCAGGAGTATCTTTACAGCGTGATTAACGAGCGGCTTGTAAACGGACGGGCGATTGTTATTACCACTAATCTTTCTCCGCGTGCCATTATTGAAAAATACGACCAGCGAATTGCAAGCCGTATTCTTTCAAAGCATAATTCAACCGTTATAGAACTTGGAGGCAAGGATTTGCGAATGCAGGGTTGACAGCGCCGTATCAAGCCATCCATCATTACTGAACACGAATCCCAAAATCGCCACGTATATCACAACAAAAATTATTGCGAACACGACGCTGCTTACGATTCCAACTATTGTCCCTATAAGAATTGCGTGTGCCCGTTTCGGGTATTCGTCTTTCCAAATTACGTACAGGACAATCGATATGACCCCTGCGGTAATGTATCCAAGGGCACCCCACCAAAAACCGCCCCTATCGTAAGGGCTTATGGGCTTTCGGCCGCAGTATTGCTGCTGGGGCTGTTGGTTATAGGATTGTTGGCCGTCCTGGGTCAACGGCTTGCCGCACCCGGGACAGAACTGGGCGCCGTCTGTGGCTGTTTTTCCGCATGATGAACAAAACATACTATAATTATATTTAAACAGGAAAAAATGTCAAATGAATTTAACACGTTGTTGTTGCGTGGGTAATTGCAATTGCAAGGGCGTCCGCCACGTCGTCAAGTTTTGGCGCATGGTCAAAGTTTAAATGTTGGGACACCGCCGCCGTCATGACCTTTTTGTCCGCTTTGTGACTGCCCGTTATTGCAACTTTTATCACGTTTGGGCGGTATTGGAAAATGCGGCCGCTGTGCATTGCCGCGCGCATAAGTATTACTCCGCGTGCATGTGCGACGTTGAGTGCGGTCTTTACGTTTTTGGCAAAGAACAATTCCTCTATGGCAATGTCGTTGGGATTATAGTGCCCGATTATCTGGGCAAGTGCATCGTTAAGATATGCAAGGCGGGTACCCATTTCCTCGTCTTTCGGGGTTTCGACGCATCCGAAACCAAGGCATTCCATAGAAACTACCCCGTCGCCGCTGCGCAACTTGATAACGCCCCAGCCCATTCGGGCGTAACCCGGGTCGATACCAAGAATTATGCGTTCATTATTCTGCATTATGGTAAACCTCTTGGATGTCTTCGTTTTCGTCAAGCATATCCAGCAGCCTCTCGAATGCCGTTTCTTTGTCCGATGGAATTGTAACGTAAAAGTCGGCAAGGTATTCGCCTTCGATTTCCACGAAAATGTATGCGACGGAACCGCTTACGCCAAGACTTCCTCCGCTTTTTTCGAATGCGTGGCGGACTTCGCCTGCGGTGCGGTTTTTGTTGTCGGTAAGGGCGTGCACCATCACGGCGACACCGGCAGGGCCATAGCCTTCGTATGTGATGGCCTCGTAATTGGTTTTATTGCCCGCGGCGGCCGCGTTTTTGATGCTTCGCTGGATATTATCGTTGGGCATATTGTTTGCCTTTGCTTTTGCAATAACTTCACGCAGGCGCGAGTTCGCGTCGGGGTTCGGGCCGCCAATTTTCACCGCCACAAATATTTCTTTTCCGATTTTGGTGAAAAGCCGGCCGCGCGCCGCGTCATTCGCCCCTTTTGCGCGCTTTATCTGCGCCCATTTACTGTGTCCAGCCATGCATTATTATACCACCTGCCACCGCAACATTCAAACTTTCCACGCCGGTTTTCATTTTAATTGTTATAACTTTGTGCGTCAGTTGTTTTATTTGTTGGGATACGCCCTGCCCCTCTGACCCAAGTACAAGGCCAAATTTACCTTCCGGCTTGTCCTGCCATGTACCGCCCAAGTCCGCGATGTACAGTTCGCCGGCCTTCAGTTGGGTTTCGGAAATGGTTTTAAACTCGTCATGATTAAGCTCGTAGATATTAAGCGAAAATTGGGTGCCCACGGCCGCCCTTAATACTTTTTGCGACCATACGTCGGCGCTGTTGATACTGAATATGGTTTTAAATCCAAACGCCGCGGCGGTTCGCAGCAATGTCCCCATGTTGCCTGGGTCTTGGACACCGTCAAGCACCAAGAACGGCCATGTAATTTCCGTTGGCGCAGGTATCGGCACAATCGCCATTATGCCTTGGCTTGTCTCAAGGGACGATACCTCATCAAATAATTTTGCGTCAATATTTTTTCCGCGTTCAAATATGTGTACCGCCTTTGCCCTGTGCTCGTCCACGATTTTTTGCCCCTCGACAATACAAAGGCCGAGTTCGCGCCGGCCTTTTTTTGTTACAAGTTTTTTAAGTACCTTATGCAAGGGCCGCCTTTGCCTTGTCGCAAAGTCCCGTGAAGGTCGCAGGGTCGGCAATGGCAATTTCGGAAAGCATTTTGCGGTTAAGCATTGTGGCATTGTTTCCGCTGCGCTCGATATGTTTGGCATAGCCGTCCATGAAGCGGCTGTAACTTAAGCCGTTGGCGCGTGCCGCCGCGCCAATACGGGTAATCCACAGGCGACGGAAGTCGCGTTTTTTCAACTTGCGTCCGACATAAGCGTATTGACCGCTTTTCATTACCTGTTCGCGTGCGACACGGTACAAAATATTCTTTGAACCGCGGTAACCTTTTGCAAGTTTTAAAATCTTGCGGCGTTTTTTTAACGCATTCACACTTCTTTTGATTCTCATTATGACTTTCCTCCTGCTTGGACAAGACGGCGCATTGCCTTGTCTTGTGTTTCGTTGACATAGTCACCTTGGCGCAAGTTGCGTTTGCGTTTGCGGGACTTTTTGTTCAAAATGTGGTTTTTGTTTTGGCAGGCGCGTTTAAGCAGGTTCCCCTTCTTTGTGGGTTTGAACCGCTTTTTTGCACCGCTGTGTGTTTTCATCTTGGGCATTTTATTTTCCTCCTTTCTTCTTTGGCGCAAGTATCATCATGATGTTGACGTTCTTTCCCGGTATACCGCCTTTGGTGATTTGTTGGTCAATATCGGCGATATCGGAAAGACTCTCGGCAAACTTTTGGATAATTGCAACGCCTTTATCGGCATTAAGTGTCGCGCGTCCCCGGATTCGGTTGATACAGACTTTTACTTTGTTGCCGTCCGTAATGAATCCGCGGGCATGTTTGGCTTTGAACGCGATTTCGTTTTCCTGGATACCAAGTGACAGTTGCACTTCTTTTAACTTGATTATTTTTTGGGCCTTTTTGGCGTCTTTTTCTTTTCGCAGTGTTTCGAACTTGTATTTACCGTAATCGGTTATTTTTGCGACCGGCGGTTTTGCGCTTGCACTTATAAGTACCAGGTCGGTGTCGGCCTCGTCCGCAAGGCGCATTGCCCTGCTTAGGGACATTACTCCAAGTTGCTCGCCCGTTTGAGAAATTACCCGCAGTTCCGGCGCCGTAATTTCGGTGTTGATTAGTAACTCTTTAAACAATTAGACCCCCTTTTTTGTTGTTACTTTTTAGTTCTACCCCTTTTTTGAAAAAAGAAGAGGTAATAGACCGCTTCCTTCGCAAAAAATACTTG
>Ga0123353_10008329_pt1 | contig 14145 bp, 16 predicted proteins | sample TergutLab28metaG_3_FD_92763 | JGI IMG/M metagenome (GOLD analysis project Ga0123353, IMG submission 92763) | Labiotermes labralis P3 segment gut microbial communities from Petit-Saut dam, French Guiana - Lab288 P3 | ecosystem: Host-associated > Arthropoda: Insects > Digestive system > Gut ... | reverse complement strand
TGGGCTGGACTATAAGTTCACGGACGCGTTCACCGGCCGAATCGGGGCGGCATACGACATGACCGTTATCGACAACATGGCCGACCGCACCGCGCGCATCCCCGACAATACGCGCAAGTGGCTGACGCTGGGCGCAAGCTATGATTTTGGCAGGGTGACTGTCGACGCGGGCTATGCGCACATATTCGTCAGCAGCGCGGGCTTGGCGAACGTCCAAGGCACTCCGCCCACCCCGCCGACGCTGTTGACCGGGAAATATAACTCGCGCGCGGACCTGGTGGGCCTGTCGGCTACGATAAGGTTCTAGACGCCTGGTTTATTTATTGATAACAAAACGCCATTGCTTGGCTCTGCCCCCGCGCGAGTGTGTTACGCCCGGGCAAGCGTGCCATTAGCGAGCCGAAAGCGAGCGTGCGCGCGCCGCCCATGGACGGGCGTAACGCGCGCGTCTTGCAGACCGCTTGGCGGAGCCGCTTCGCGGCAGGCTGTTTTTGTCTTTTTCGCTTTGGCGCTTGCCCGGGCTGACTGCGCCGGAAGGCTTTTTTGTGTCGTGGATTAGTTATTTATTAACGAAACCAAGAGCTATAATGTAAACGTATTACAAATTATTTTTTGGGAGAGATATATGAAAATAATTTCCTTGCTTGCCATGCTGACGGTTCTTTTGACCGCAAGGCTTGGGCATGCCGCGTCGCTTGACGACATAACGTTCTATACCGAAGAGTACCCGCCGTACAACTTCACCGAAAACGGCAGGGTGACGGGCATAACCACCGAAGTGCTGGATTACGCGTTCAGAAAACACAACACCAGGAAAGGCGTCAGGGACATAATCATGGCCGACTGGAACACCGGTTATCAGGCCGTGCTGAAAGGGCCAAACAAGGCGATTTACACGATGAACAGGTCGGCCGAGCGCGAAGACCTTTTCAAGTGGGCGGGGCCGATAACTCCCAATACGGTCGACGTGTTCGCCCGCAAGGACCGCAATTTCACCATCACCTACGACGGCGAGCTGAAGAGGCACAGGGTAGCCGTGGTCAAGGACGACATCGGGCATATCAAAGCCAAGGGATTGGGCGTTCCGGAGCAAAACATCATCGTCAGGACGACGACCGCCGAAAACCTTGCCGACCTGGAAGCGGGGCGCGCGGACATCTGGATATACGGCGGGACCACCGGCAAATACCTGATGAGGCAGGCCGGCATCCTGGACAAGTACGAATCCGTGCTGACCGTGTTCAGGGGCGGGCATTACGTCGGGTTCAGCCTGGACGTCGACGACAACATTGTCGAGAAGCTGCAGGAAGCCATAGACGAGGTCAAGCTTGACGGCACCCTTGAAAGGATAATGCAAAAGTACGGCAAATAAGCCCGCAAGGCTTTTTATTGCTGCGCCTTATACCCGGTCTGGCCGGCCCATTGCAGCACCGACACGCGTATAAGGCTTGCAAGGTTCGCCGAACTCCCCTGGCGCGAATCGTCCATCGAAGCGACCAATGCGGCGATGCTTGCCCCGCGTGATTTGGCCATGGCCTGCAGCGCGGCCCAGAATTCGGGTTCCAAGGCTATGGATGTTGCATGCCCGCGTATGGACAGCGACTTCTTAATCATCTTTCTTCTTCAGGCTGGATATGTGTATCACGTTGTCCCTGCTTTTCTTCGCGGCCTTCTTTATCACGGGCAGCGGGCTTTCGTCATCATCGCCGTCGCCGTCCTCGTCCCCTCCGTTGAAGTACATCACGAAGTTGACATGCTGGTCAACGAAACTGGTAATCGACGAGAACGGAACCGTCAGCCTTTCCGTGCCGTTGAAATCAAGGCTTACGGAAAACGAATCCCCGGCCACCTCAAGGTCCGAGAACTGGTGCTGAAGCACTATGGTCATGCGGTCTGGGTATTTTTCCTTAAGCCACTGCGAAAGCCGGACGTTTGGGGCTCCGGTCCTGAACGTTATGTAAAAATAATGGTCGCCCGGCAGCTGCCCCTGGCCGGCCACAATGTCCAGCACGTCGCGGACGACTCCAAGCAAGTTCTGTTCGACAATCTGTTCGTAATTCAAGGACTGTTTCATGCTTCCAATATAGGGCACGGCCCGACGCATTGCAACCATTTTTCATAATAAACCTTTTGTTAACAAAGTAGGGGGCAATAATAGGTTATATAGTATTTATCGATTCTTAAACCTTCAAGGAGAAAGCTATGAAAAAAGTTTTGTTATCAGCCGTGCTGATTGTACTCGCCACCGCAAAGTTCGCAAGTGCGCAGACGCTTGACGACATAACGTTCTATACCGAAGAGTATCCCCCGTACAACTTTACCGAAAACGGCAGGCTTACCGGAATAGCCACTGAAATCCTGGAGATTGCCTTTAAAAAGCATAACACCAAAAAAGGCGTGAACGACATAATCCTGGCCGATTGGGACGTCGGATACCAGGCCGTGCTGAAAGGGCCTAACGCTGCGATTTACACGATGACCAAGACAGACGCGCGCACCCCGCTGTTCAAGTGGGCCGGGCCGATTGCCCCTAATACGCTGGACGTGTTCGCACGCAAGGACCGTAATTTCAGCGTCGGCTCGGAAAACGATTTGAAGAGGCTCAGAATCGCCGTGGTTTTGAATGATGTCGGCCATGTCAAAGCCCGGGAGCTTGGCGTACCGGAAGAAAACTTTATAGCGCGGCAGACAGTCCAAGAAAACTTCGCCGACCTTGAAGCCGGGCGCGCGGACGTTTGGATATACGGCAGAGGCACGGGCTATTACCTGATGAGGAAAGCCGGCATCGTCGACAAGTACGAGGACGTGCTGAACCTGCTTAGGTCGGCGTTTTTCGTCGGATTCAGCCTTGATGTCGACGACAAGATAGTCGAAGACATACAAGAAGTCATCGACGAGGTGAAGATAGACGGTACTTTGGACAGGATTATGGCAAAATACCTGAACTAGGCAATATGGAGCGCGTTAACGAAAACGGGGGATTTTTTAAATAACCGAAACATGTTATCCGTTTTTTAACGATTTGCTTTGAATAATATATATACAACCAGATAACCTTAACGATTCTTCTAAAGGAGGACTAAATGAAAAAGCTATTAGCGGCTTGCCTTATCTTTGCGTTCGGCATCGGCGCGGCCAATGCCCAGCACAAAGTGGACAGCATCAAGTTTTATACCGAGGAATACCCGCCGTACAACTTTTCCCAGAACGGACAGCTTAGGGGCATATTCATCGATATCTTCGCGGAAATGATGAAAAGGCTGAAAGCCAGGACCACGGTCAGCGACGTCACCATGTCCGAATGGGCGCCCGCCTATGCAAAGGCTTTGGCCGGCCCCAACATCGGGCTGTTCTGCATGACCAAGACCGAAGCGCGCACACCGCTGTTCAAATGGGTCGGGCCCATAACCCCGACCACCATCGCCGTTATCTCGCAAAAGGGCAAACAGCTGCCCGGGCTGCACAACATGATAAGGGACAACAGTGTCAGGGGCTTCAACGCTTCCGTGATATTGTACGACATCGGCCACACCAAGGCCCGGGAAATCGGCATTCCGGAAAGCAACATCATCTCGTGCACCGACATTGCCGACTGCATAAAGGACTTGGAATCCGGAAGGACGCAGTTCCTGATATACGAGGAAAACGTCGGCAAGTGGTTCCTGAAGAACGCCGGAGTGGGCGACAGGTATGAAACCGTGGCCACGCTGCAGCGCTCGCTTCTGTCGTTCGCGTTCAGCATGGACGTCGACGACGAGCTTATCGACCAGATGCAGGAAATCATCGATGAAATGAAGGAAGAGGGCCTTATCGACCAAATCCGCAACAGATACACCAACTAACACCGGCTGTATTTAAATTAAAACCCCCGGACGGCACGGCTTGTCCGGGGGTTTTAATTGCCGGCGGCGGCATCATTCGCCGATGAACGCGGACCGCACGTGGCCGACCGTTCTGTCGGGCAGGACAAACAGGACGTCGAACCTGCAGTCCATATTTGCCAGCGACGGGTTTTCGGCAAGGAAAGCGTGCGCTCCGGCCACGCGGCGGCGTACGGCCGCGGCTGTCATGGGCGGGAAAACGCCGGCGTGCTTGTGGAATTTCACTTCGCAGAACACCAGAATCCCGTCTGGCGAGATGGCGATTATGTCGGTTTCGCCCGCCCCAAGGCGCCGCGTTTCAGGCACGTAGTTTGTAGCGATTATGGTCCAGCCAAGCGACCCGAGATATGCGGCGGCAATGCTTTCGCCGGCCGCTCCCTTACTGCTTGTTCTTGACAAGGGCGTCTATCTTCTGCAATTCCGTAAGCACGTCCTGCATCTGGGAAAGCGGCAGCATGTTCGGCCCGTCCGACAAGGCCTTTTCCGGGTTGTCGTGCGTTTCCATGAACACGCCCGCCACGCCCACGGCCACGGCCGCGCGCGCCAGGGGGAACACAAACTCGCGCTGGCCCCCGCTGCTTGCGCCCTGCCCGCCGGGCTGCTGCACGCTGTGGGTCGCGTCGAATACCACCGGGTGGCCCATAGCTGCCATCTGCGGCAGGCTGCGCATGTCCACGACCAAGGTGTTGTACCCGAAGCACGAGCCGCGCTCGGTCAGCAGAATCCTGTCGTTGCCGCTGTCCGAAACCTTAAGGGCCGCCTGCTTTATGTCCCACGGAGCCATGAACTGCGCCTTCTTTATGTTCACCGCCCTGCCTGTCTTGGCGGCCGCGATTATCAGGTCGGTCTGGCGCGAAAGCATGGCCGGTATCTGCAGTATGTCGACGGCTTCGGCAATCTGCTGGCACTGCCAGGTTTCGTGCACGTCGGTCAATATGGGCAGGTCAAGCGCCGACTTTATGTCGCCGAAAATCTTTACCGCCTCTTTCAACCCCACCCCGCGCGGAGCGTTGTGGCTGGTGCGGTTGGCCTTGTCGAACGAGGCCTTGAATATGAACGGCATGTTTATCTGGGTGCAGATTTTCTTAAGCTCGGCCGCCATGAACATCGCATGCTCGGCGCTTTCTATCTGGCACGGCCCGCCTATCAAGACCAACGGCTTGTCGCTGCCCAGCGTGCAGTTTCCGATTACAACGTCCGCCATGGCCGCTATTCCAGCACGCGCGAGGCGGCCACGCCGTCGATGATGGCTTCCTGCGCCTTAAGCTGCTGCCTGACCAGTATGGTCAGCATTATGCTGGTCAGCATGAACGCGATGGCCAGCCCCGTTGTAAGCTTGGTTATGAAGTCGCCCGCGGACTTGCGCGAGAATATGGCCCCGAGGCCGCTTGCGCCGGCGCTGCCGCCAAGGCCGGACAACGCCCCTTCGCCGGTCTTCTGCAGCAGGATTATGCCCACCAGGCTGACCGCCAGAACAACGTGTATCGTAAGTATCAAGTTTTGCATTATTGCACCATGTCTATTATAGAGTTGAAATCATCGACAAGCAGGCTTGCCCCGCCGATAAGCCCTCCGTCAATGTCGGGCATGGCCAGCAGGCCGGCCGCATTGGCCGGCTTCATCGAGCCTCCGTAAAGAATCCGCATGCTGTCGGCCGTTCCTTGAGAAAGCTGCTTGGCTATCTGCGCGCGCACAATCTTATGCATGGCCTGCGCGTCGTCCGGAGTGGCGTTCTTGCCCGTGCCGATGGCCCATACGGGCTCGTACGCGATTACCGTGTTGGCCGGCGTCGCGTTTTCGGGGACCGAGCGAAACACCTGCGTGGTCACGACCTCTTCGGTTATCCCCAGTTCGCGCTGGGCCAGGGTTTCGCCCACGCATATTATGGCAATCATGCCCGCGTCTATGACGGCCTGGGCCTTCTGCTTGACCAGCTCGTCGGTTTCATTGTGGTCGGTGCGCCGCTCGCTATGGCCGACGATGACGTACTTGCAGCCCATGGCCTTCAGCTGGGACGCGGCTATGTCGCCGGTATGCGCGCCCAAAGCGTGCGGGCTGACGTCCTGGGCCCCTATGAAGCAGTTGCTGTTCTTAAGCATGTACAGCCATATGGACGGCGGGCATACAAGCACGTCCGCAAGCATGCCGGGAACAAGGTTGACCATGAAGTTGGTGACCTCTTCCTCGCTGGTGAAGTTCATCTTCCAGTTTCCGGCGATAAGCTTTCTGCGCATAGGACTCTCCTTCTTAAGCTTTCTTCCAATACAATGTATATTACCCCCTTTCAGTTCCGTTTACAAGCAGTTTTATAAGCTGTTTTTGAATTAGTGCGCGTTCCAAGCGGGCAAGCCCGCAAAAATGGGCGCAAGAAAAATCGCATTTTGCGGATTTATCAGGGGGGCAAGCGGACAATGGCGTTTTGGTTTTCATTTTCCTATCAAAAAAGCACATATAAAAAACTTGTGTTTTGCATCCGAACTGCTAGAATACCTTACATAAGGAGTGAACGGCATGATAACATATCTTAACAAGCTAAGCGGAAGCTGGCTCTTCAAGGGAATACTGATACTGACGGGCTTAAGCTTCGTTGGCCTTTGGGGCGCGGGCGGCCTTCTGAATTTCGAGGGACGGGGGGCCACCCTGGCCAAGGTCGGGCGCGTTTCCATAACCGACAAAGACATCATGTCCGACATCCAGCGCGAGCTTCAGCTTATCAGGCGCCTGATGCCGGGCGTCACCGAAAGGGACGCCGTGGCTTTGGGCATGGTGGACAGCTCGCTTAACAACCGCATATATTCCCAGGTCATCGCAAGAAGCGCCAAGGACTTGAGGATAGGCGTGGGCGACGCGGCCCTAAGCGCCGCGCTGCAGGCCTCGCCGGATTTCCGCGGCCATGACGGAAGGTTCGACAGGCAGCGCTTCCGTTTCGCGCTGACCCAGCAGGGCATATCCGAGGTTGCGTTCCTGGACCAGATGCGCAACCAGCTTGCGGGCATGTTCATGTTCGCCAGCGCCGGGAACTCGGCGCACGTGCCTGACATCATGCTGAATTCGCTGATAAAGCAGTACAATGCCACGCGCATCGTCGAAATATACCAGCCGCGGCCGGCCCTGGTCGCAAGGCCCAGCGACGACCAGCTTGCCGACTTCTATGAAACCAGGAGGGACATGTTCACCCTGCCCGAAACCAGGCAGGTGCAGGTGCTTAACGTACCCGAGTCGGCGATAATTAGGGTCGAGGACGCGCTGGGCGAAGGGCTTGGGTTAAGCGACATCGCCAAAAAGCTTGATTTAAGATATAGCCGGCTGTCGGTCAACAGGCAGGCCACGGCTCTGGACGAGGACGTCATGGATATGATATTCCGGGCAAGAGTCGGGCGGCCGTCCGAAGTCGTGGAAAACGGCAGGGAGCTTATCGTGTTCAACGTGACCGACATAATCGCAGCCAGGGGGCAAGAGCTGGGGGCGGTAAGGGCCCAGCTGACCGCCATGTGGATGGCCGAGCAGCGCGAAACCATGGCTGCCAGGCAGGCCCAGAAGCTGTTGGACGATTTGAACGCGGGCAAAAGGCCCGATATAAGAAGCACGTCCGCGACCATAAAAGCCGGGGACAGCAGGGCGGCTCCGGCCGCGATTGTCGCGCGCGCAAGGGCCTTGCAGCCCGGGCAGGCGGCGATTGTCGCCACGGCCGACGGGCCGCGCGTGATACGGCTGGCCAGGGTTGTACCGACTGCCGAGGGCATGCCCGCCGACCAGGTGCGCCGGATGCTGACGGACGAACTGGCCGAAGATATGGGTTCCATGCTTATGGACAGCCTGTCGCAGCAGATAAACGTCAGGGTGCGCCAGGACGCGGTGGACGCGTTCAAGCGCCGGCTGGCGGGCGGCGCGGGCGAATAAGCCATAACCAGCCAAAAATGGCATAAATGATAATGGCGGCACGGGAAAAATTCCGGTATATATGGCAATATATACGGGAGGCTTGCTTATGACCATCAAGGAATTCTTGGAAATTATCGCGGCGTTTTTGACGATAATCATTTCGATAACCGTCCTGTGGGGCATGATGAGGGCCCACCGCAAGGGGTTTTTCAAAGCGGTGCACAACATCACGCAGTATTATGAAAAGCTGCTGGATAACGAAAAAGACTGAGAATATATGCGGGATGGGGGATGGTGTTTGAGTGGTGGTGTGCAAGCCTGCCGCCTAATCCACCATACAACAATCCACGATAACAGGGAAATTTGACGTTTTATGAGGTATGATTTCCCCACCACCTTGGCTGTTATCCCAGTATTGCAAGGCAAAATACCAACGAAACGGCAAAAAATAACAGGGAATTTATCTTAAAGAACAGGGAAGTATCAGTAGTAGTTCTATGGGTCGAAATCTGTGAATACTATTAATCTCCTGAATGAAGAGGTCACACAGCCGTCTCTTCTTGTACGCATAAGGGTCGATGTATAAGAGCTCTTGTTTGCCTATCAAGGACATCAGACCAGAAATATGTGGACAACACAAGATTTTTCTTGACAAACAAAAAATATTTAAGAAAATGTTTCTACTAATAGGCGCGGAATGGATAGTTCTTGTTAAAAGAAAGCTTTATTATCCAACGTTAAAGATAAATTAAGGAGTCATTCTATATTATTAAAAAAATTAAGATCTGTTACTATGTTAGCAAACGGTTAATAAGTGGTGCGCCATGCATAATTTGATACTACTTTCTCACCAACTTCCCGCTATTGGCCTTCCAACCAAAAGCATTGTCAATATGGGCACATGGTTCTTATATGAAATTAGCAGCAAGGATTCTCAGGCACGGTACCTGTTAAAAACCTCAAAAGAAGCTTTTTTCTTAAATGAACAAGGAGAGAAAATTTCTTTGGTGCAAGATAAAGAACCGTATCAGATAAAAAATATTGTGTATTTTTCCGATTTGCCCAAACCGCCTTCTGTACAGGATAACTACGCTATATGAAACTGACAGAAGGAAAAACACAATGGGTGTTTTTATTAGCGTCATCTAATAAAGTAGAAGAAAGGCATGTTTACGATATAGGGTTCGGCGTGCATTGCTTGGAAAAGAAGAAGGTTAATCCTGATAACATCACGCTTATTATCCAGGATGACGACGGGACTGCATCTTTGTTAATGCAAAGATTTTCGGATCATCCCTATAGGATACATACTGTTTTCGATTTAGGTAGTATCATAGCCAATCCTTCCTATGATAACTTGATGTTGTTTATTACCGGGCATGGCTCTATCGAAGGGATAGATTTTACCCCGCATATAAAGCCATATCAACTGCTAAGTTATATCCAAGACGCAAGAAACTTGCATACGGCTGTCGTATATTTCGGGCAATGCTATGCGGGGATATTTCATTATATGCCGGCATCGCGCAAAGATAGGGGCGACGGAACCTCAACTGCTGAAATCATCGGGATCGGAGCGGCCAATCTTTATAACAGCATCAGTTCACCAATGACAGTTTTTCCAAAGTCTCAGAATGAACTGTCATGGTCTGCCAATATGTTTTTATTTCATACATTTCTTGGCATCCTTCACTCTGTAGATGTCGATGGAGATGGTAAGTTTACGGTAATGGACGCTTACAAATTTGCAGCAGGACAAACTAATTCTCATCAGACAAAAATGAAAAGTGGTCAGCTGCTAAAAATCAGAACATTATATACAGAGCTGGAGTTGATAGAGCAAAAGTTAAGCGCAGAGGATATCAAAAGCCCTGATCATTTTAAATATAAGCAGGATTATGAAGCTATAATTACGCAAATATACTGGTTATCTGGGCTGCAATTCAATCACCAAGAAAGTTGGGTATTAAATTCTAATCCCGCACAAATCATAGAAATTTAGAGACAAACACGAACCATCCCGAGAGAAGCTAGGGATGATACGGAAAATATTGGAATAGGAAATGCGACAGATGTTGGGCGATATAGATATCCGTGAAAGCACGGTTCTCATCACGCGGTTTAAAATTCTCGAACTCTTTGCGGGCTTGGCGTCCCAAATTGTTTCGATCCACCAAGAACAAAATTCGTTTTGCCTTGCCATACTTCAGTAGGCGGTAAACAAAATTACAGGAGGTGTACGTTTTACCGGCGCCCGTAGCCATTTGAATCAGGGACTTCGGCTGATTATGATAAAATGATTCTTCTAGCCCGTTGATTGCCTCTACCTGGCAATCGCGTAAACCAGTTTCATCTAACGCCGGAAAATACTTCAACCGATTGCGCAGAGTATCCGAATCTTTCACCAAACCCAGCAATGTTTCCGGTTTATGGAAAGAAAAAACTCGCCTAGAGCGGGCGGTTTCATCACGGGCATCGCAAAAAAACGTTTCATCGCCGGTGGATTCATAAATGAACGGCAGGGGCATCATCCAGTTTTTCACATATTCCGGCAATTGGCAGGAATATCCTTTGGACTGGCTTTCAACCCCGCTTAAGGTAAAGCCTGCAGGCTTGGCCTCAATCACACCAATAGCTTTACCATCGGAAAACAACAGGTAATCCGCTTCCGTCCCATCGTCCATCAAGAATTCACGCACAGCAACGCCAAACGCTGCCGTTCTGTCAAAATCAGAACGGTCTTGTATGACCCATCCGGCTTGGGTCAATTGTACGTCAATTTTCTGCCGTGCGATTTCTTCTGGTGTTGCCATTGTTGCCATATTTATGCCTATACTCTCATTCTGTTATATTTAATCAGGTTTTCTTATAAATAGCAAGGAAATATCTTTATAAGTCAATATTACAAATTAAACTTACGCGGCTATCTTTAATTTTCTCTTGAAGAAAATTAAACTTCGCTTTAAGTGCTTGACTTCGTTGGTATTGTAAGCGTGTATGTGGTTGCGACAACGGATTGAAAGGACGCTACCATGGACATACCCGATACGTATAACGGCCTGAAGAAGCTTGACAGAAGCGAACTAAACACTATCTGGGAACACTTATTCAAAAACCAGGCTATCCCCGCCAACACCTCCAGCCTACTCCGCCCGCTGTGGTATAAAATCCAATGCGAGCGTAACAAACTGAAACTGGAGCAGCGGCACATCACGCGCTTGAATACTTATGCCGCGAACCCCGACGACTGCGTCGAACGGGCGCACAAGACTAAATACCGCTTAAAACCCGGTACGCAGATTGTGAAGTCTTTCAATGGCAAGGAATACCTTGTCCATGTCGATACACCCAGCCAGTTCAGCTATGACGAGTGTGTCTATAAATCCCTCTCCGCCATCGCAACCCAAATCTGTGGCCACAAGGTATCAGGGTACGACTTCTTCGGGTTGGCTAATAAGGCGGGTGGAAACATGAACTATAAAAATTAGTGGCATTTTAATTTATTTTTTCTATACTATAAAATAGGACGGAAAGTTAATGACATCACATGCGATAGATTTTGATTATCAGATTGCGCGGCCAGTTCTTAAATGGGCCGGTGGTAAGGGGCAGTTATTACCACAAATAAATCAAATTTTACCGGAAAAACTGAAAAAAGGCGCAATCAGGCGGTATGTCGAGCCGTTTGTCGGCGGCGGAGCGGTCTTTTTCGACCTATCCAACCAATATGATTTCGACGAAGTATTTTTATTCGATATAAACCCAGAACTGGTGATTTTATATAATGTCGTCAAAAACAATGTCCGCAGTTTGATAACGGAACTGGATAAAATCCAAAATCAGTACTATTCCAGCAAAGATCAAACAAAATATTACTATAAACGGCGTGATGAATATAACGATTTCCCCAAAGCAATAAATACGAACTTGTTTTTATCTGATTTTGTCCGCAGGTCCGCGTTGACTGTTTTTTTGAACCGCACCTGTTTTAACGGTTTGTTCCGCGTGAACAGCGAAAACAAGTTCAACGTACCTATGGGACGGTATAAAAACCCCAAAATTTTGGATGTGGAAAACTTATTGAATGTTTCAAACGCATTACATAAAGCGGTTATTCAACAGGTGGATTTCGGCACGGCATTGGAATATACCGACAAAGACACTTTTATTTATTACGATCCGCCGTATCGCCCTATTCGAAAAACGTCAAACTTCAATTCTTATGCGGTTGTCGATTTTGACGATAAAGAACAAATCCGGTTGAAAAACATTTTTGCAAAGGCTCATAAAAAAGGTGCGTTGCAAATGCTTTCCAATTCCGATCCGACGAATTATATTGCCGATCCGTTTTTCGATGATCTTTATGCCGATTTCAACATTCATAGGGTTATGGCAAAGCGGCTTATAAACTCCAAAGCTGACGGACGCGATGAAATCCGCGAGTTGTTGATAACGAATTATTGATATGCCAAAACCGTACAGACTTTATTGTGCAGACTGCTTGGATAAACTAAAAGAAATTCCGGAAAATACTTTTGATATGATTTTTGCCGACCCGCCGTATATGCTATCCAATGGAGGCATTTTATGTCAAAACGGCCGTATAGTGTCCGTTAACAAAGGCAAATGGGACAAATCACAGGGATTTGAAAAAGATTTCGAGTTTCACAAAGAATGGCTGGCTGCATGGCAAACGAATTCTTAAGCTGAACGGAACGCTTTGGGTGTCCGGAACGTATCATAGCATATATTCTTACGGTTTTGCAATGCAGTTGCTTGGTTATCACATTTTGAACGATATTTGCTGGTTCAAACCTAATGCCAGCCCGAATATGTAATGCCGATATTTTACGGCCAGCCACGAAAGTCTGATTTGGGCGCGCAAAGATAAAAAATCGAAACATACTTTTAATTACGAAGCAATGAGAAACGGAAGTTTTCCGCAGGATCGCCTTAAAAAGCCAAATACGCAAATGCGCAGCGTTTGGGCAATCGGAACGCCGTCACAATCAGAAAAAGCCTTTGGAAAACACCCGACGCAAAAGCCCATAGATTTACTGGAACGGGTTATCTTGGCCGCGACAAATCCCGGCGATTTGATACTGGACCCTTTTATGGGCAGCGGGACAACCGGAGTTGCCGCCGTCAAACTTGGCCGGCGTTTTGTCGGTATTGATAAAGAACAGCAATTTGTTGACCTGGCTGAAAAAAGAATCTATAATTCTCTTATGAACAACAAAGGAAAGCCTGATGAAATACAGCCCAATATTTGACCAGCAGATAAAGTGCAAAAATCCGGACGAAGTTTTTGCGCACCTGATCGCGAATCTGAAACCAACAATCAAATCATGGGATTATTTTGTTAATTGGGCTAAAGTCATTAAAAACTACCACGATGTGGAAACAAGTTTGAATCTTCTCAATACGCTTATTGGTAAAGACGATGTAGAAGCCGCTGCCGCAAATTTATTAAAAGAATATCCAAAGGTCATTTCCATAGTTCCAGATTTGCTGGCGTATCGTGAGAAAAAATTAAACCTGCTGACAGACATTAAAAACTTCACTTATGAAAACTATGATTTTTCCAAACCAATGGATGTGCCTAAGGCTGTTAGATTTCTGAAAGAAACGGGATTCTTGAAATTGGTGTCGAATAAGACGCTTAAATCAATCCCCGATTATTTCATTGGTCTTGAAGTTGGGCTTGATACCAATGGCCGTAAAAACCGTAGCGGCACAACCATGGAAAACTTGATAGAGTTCTTTGTAAAGGATATTTGCGCTAGGAACGAATATGAATATATGACTCAAGCCACCGCTGATAAGATTCATAAACGATGGAGTAAAAAGATAACGGTCCATAAATCGTCCAAAAGAGTTGATTTCGCAATCAATACACCCAACAAGTTGTTTCTGATAGAAACCAACTTTTACGGCGGCGGTGGTTCCAAATTAAAGTCCACGGCCGGCGAATACACCGATGCTTATAAACAATGGACTAAAGATGGGCATCAATTTATATGGATTACGGACGGCTTGGGCTGGGGGAAAACACAACTTCCACTGCGTGATACCTTTGACACCACGGATTATATTCTAAATATCGACATGGTGCAGAAAGGTGTACTGGAAGGAGTTTTGAAATGAAAGAAACTCTAAAATCACTTAAAGGTGGATGTATTTGGTTTTTTGAACTAGTATTTCGAAAACTGTTGTTTGTATCGTGGTATATAGTGTTATTATGGCTATCGGTTGATTACTGTATAAATAATTGGGAAAAAGTTACGAGTTTTACACCGTTTAGCGGACATTCTTTAATATTCGTTTATATGCTCGCCCTATCAATAATGCCTTTTGTTAAAAAAATAGGGTTTAGGGATGT
>Ga0123353_10008327_pt1 | contig 14146 bp, 11 predicted proteins | sample TergutLab28metaG_3_FD_92763 | JGI IMG/M metagenome (GOLD analysis project Ga0123353, IMG submission 92763) | Labiotermes labralis P3 segment gut microbial communities from Petit-Saut dam, French Guiana - Lab288 P3 | ecosystem: Host-associated > Arthropoda: Insects > Digestive system > Gut ... | reverse complement strand
GGATTTTGCGCCACAAAGTTGAATTGCGTTTCCATGAAAAGCCGCAATGTTTTAGTAAAGTCGGCATTTTGTTCGAATATAACGCTGAACGTTTGACTAAGTGTTTGCACCTTTTCTTTAAAAATCTTTTGAAACTATTGCTCTTTTGTGCGAAAATAGTAGTGCAACATCGAATGGCTCACGCCTGCCCGTTTAGCAATAGCGACGGTTTTTGCATTGCCGTAACCCTTTTCGAGAAACTCCGCTTCCGCTGCTTCAAGAATGATTTGTTCTGTACTTAATTCTTTATTATCCATACAATTATACTTTTGTTAAACATTTTTGTTCGACATATTTGTCGAGACAAAGGTACATCTATTTTTTTACCCACCAAATTTTTTTGACATTTTTTTTAAAAATTGTCAAAAAATTGTCAAACTAATGAATTAAAATCTGTTCTATGACTTTTGGATAATATTTGTATTCGAGTTTATGTATTTTTTCGGCAAGAGTTTCCCGCGTTTCGTCGTTGTCTATTTCGACCTTTGCCTGAAAAATGAAAGTACCTTCGTCATAATTTTCATTAACATAATGAATGGTGATTCCCGATTCTTTTTCGCAGTTTTCGATCACTGCACGATGTACATGGTCGCCATACATTCCTTTCCCTCCATATTTGGGAAGAAGCGCAGGATGGATGTTTACAATCCGTTTGGGGAATGCGCGTACAATTTTTTCCGGAACTTTCCACAAAAAACCAGCAAGAACAATCAAATCGGGATGTAATTGATCCAACTGATTCAATATGAGATCGGTTTCATAGAAATCAGACTTGTCGAATACTACGGTAGGAATGTTCAACTTATATGCCCGTTGTAACACGTATGCGTCTGCACGATTGGAATATATCATCCCGACTTGTGCAGTTTTCGAACATGAAAAATACTCGACTATTTGCTGAGCATTTGAACCTGAACCAGATGCAAAAATAACAATGTACTTCATATCAAACTTTTATGTGTGATAAATTGCGAAGACAAAAGTAATAATAATAAAGTGGTAAATGAATTTTTTTTGACGAATGTATCAAAATCAGTGACGAATGTTTTTTGAAAAAGTGGCTTAATCGGATGTATAACAATGCATTATATGGATTATCGAATTTTGACGAACGTATCAAAATCAGTGACGAATATTTTGACGAATGAATGTAAATGGAGGACGTAAATTTCAAGATTAATACGTAATCACCATTTTCGATGACTGCCATACCATTTGGCCTTTTTCAGTGTTGAGAATCACACGATACGGATATATTCCCGCATTCATCCGGTTGCCGTTGGCGTCGTATCCATCCCATTCGAACTGTCCAGAAGTGTATCCTTCGGAAACAAGCGATTGTTGCATACTGCTTAAAAGCCTGCCGGACATGTCATATATTTGCAATTCTATCTGCACTTCCGTATCGGGCAAGTTGAACTCGAAGTAAATACGGGTACGATCGGCAAAAGGATTCGGGAAATTGTACAACTTGTCGATATGCAGTACCGACGACTGTTTCACACGAAACTTGATGCTTGTCTGCGATTTGTAATTTTGCAGATTCCATGCCGTGAACCACAATTCGTAATCGCCGCTGGGCAAGTTGGCGAACTGGTAATTGACTCTTCCTTTGTTGTATCTACCCAGATCGGCCTCGTAGTATCGGTTGAGGGTATAGACAGTGAACGGATCATGGCTCAATCTGGCTGTGATTTGGTGTTCGATTCCCTCCTCGGAAGTATTGATTCCGGTTTTGTCGTGCAAGAGAGCGATCAATCTGGGGTTTTGGTCAGTGATACCGCCATCGCGGAAAAGTGTATCATTCATGAAAAGTCGTATTTTGGGACCTTCCGTGTTGTCTATTCCCGGCACGGAGCCGCCTACAACAATCTTCCTGAATGCTCCGGCCGCCACTTTGCCGTCACCCGAAAGCGCATAGTAGCTGATTTTTCCGAAACCATACTGATAACTGATATCACGCGGCACGATGAACGACAGTTCAAATTCGCCGTTTTTAACTTCTGTTTTACCTTTAAATAATGTAGATGTTTGGGTGTAAAAGGTTATTGGTTTGGTATTGTTGCCATGGTTGAGGGTTTGGCGTTCACGTTCCTTGTCAAAAAGCGAAAAATGTAACACACCGTTAAAATCGGTAAATGCTTGTCCGTCCAAATCAGTAATACAGCCCTTTATGGTTATGCGACTATTGGCTTTTAGCGTATCCAACGGTTCGCTCACGAGTTTTCCGTTGATTGAAACCGTTCGTACAGAATCCTCCGGTATGGGCAGTTTTAATGCGGGGTTTCCCAACAGAGTGAAACACAGTTTGTTTATATTATTTTCATTTGATTCCGTAGCATTTTTGGCTCGCCTCAGAACATCGCCCAGCCGATGGTTGTCGCATGGCTCTGTTCTGGCAAACAACTCGCGGAAAAAGTTCCGGTTAAATTCAAAATTCCTGCTCCCATATACCAAGCGTGTACTGGAAAGAATGGCGATACTGCCGCCATGGGGACTGAGCATCATTTTTTCGCCCGCCGTAACAAACCCTTCGTTGTTGTCGTAGCGGCCAAAATCGCAGGTTGCCGCCACAAACAGCGGATACAGCTTGTTCTTCCACTGCGCGATGTTTGTGGTATTCACCACTCGCTCTCCGGAAAGTCCCGTTGTATTGCCATGTCCCATATAATTTACCAACAGACAGCCGTTGTTTAGCAGATTGTTCAGTTGCTGTTCCACTGCTGGGTAACGGTGTCCATCGGCGGTGGCCACTCGTGGAAAAGCTTCGAAATACAGCTTTTCTACAGTATATTGCGGATGACGGACGCTGACGTCTCCTGCAAGAATATCCGAATCTATCGTGAACGTACTGTTGTCGCCGTCGTCTGCAAGCAAACCGATCTGGTTTGGCCAGTCGCCGGTCAGTTGGGAGTCCATGTATCGGCGTATTTTAGCAACGACTTCCCGTGCTTGTTCGGCGGTCTGTACCGGAAGTCGCCCCACGCCGATGACGAGTTTTCCGGTTTCCACCGCTTCATTGTCGCCAACAATCCCGAAATAATCATCGGAAACAAATGAATTGATGTTGTGCCACGAATTTATCGACTGGTAAGTAACGATATAGTTTGTATTTTTGGTTGCCCATCCTATTTTGATATGGTTCGACTTGTTGTCGTATGAACCGGCGCCCATCAGCAACAGGTATTTGATTTTGACGGCAGACGGTTTTTCGTACAGATGTTTCATGAAATTACGGATGGCAGCCGGATCCTGCATTCCTGACGAAAATTCGTTGTAAACCTGCTCGGCGGTAACCACTTCCACTGCCATTCCGTCTCTGTCGCGGTGCAGCGCAGCCAATTCCCGTGACGCATCCATAAAATCAGGGTGCGTAACGATCACCATATCTACATTTTCGATTCCGTGCAAATTTTGGTTATTTGTCCGTGCATTTTTTTCGGGAAATACCGGTTTCAACAAACCGGATGTGATGTTGAAAGCCACAAACTCGCGTAGCGTATCGGTAGCTGCCGAAAAAGAGAGGAGACTGCCGGACAGCGATGCGTCCATACACCGTATATTGTGCATGTCGGTAATATCCCAAACCTGTGTATTCGAGTTGCTACCGGTAATTTGAAACCGAGTTGTCTGGCCTTTGCCAACTGATTGCATGTCTCTGAAAAAGAGCTGCGACGACGACATGTTCAACCTACGTCGAGCAAACATTCGGATATAATCCAGAAATCCTCCCGCATTGTCTTCGCTATTCAAGGTCAGATTCACAGACAGGTTACCCGACGAGGGGTTGAATGTGTCGGTATTGAAAGAGGTTTCCGTAGCCGCCATATAACTGCCGTTGGCGGGCAATGATTGACTGGCAATCTGTTGACCATTGCACGTAACTTGCAATTTCGACAGAATATCTAGCACTTGAGCCATAAATGAAACATTCAGCCATGCAGGGCTTCCCATTTCGATGTCCGGAACCGTAAACGAAAAATTGTGGGTTTTTGTCTTATTGCGAAAATCTTCGCCATACCAATATCTTCCGGATTTTAGCAGGTTAAACTGTTCTAACTCATAATACTGACGTTCATCAAAAGCGGTTACGGTTTGCGTAGAGGTTGCAGTTGTAGGCGTTTCTGTTGTGATACGTTTTCCACCTGCTTTTGAAGTAATGAAATAGTACGATTGGTTGTCCCACAGGTGAATCGAATGTTCAAATTCATTTCTCTCTCTGTTGAATTTCCAAATCGCCGGTCCCTGTCCATAGAAAATAATATAGTCGCCGTTTTTGAAAACCCCGTCGCTTGCCATGTACATCCAGATAGGGATTTCCTGCAAATCGTTTCCAGAATTTTGATTCGCCTTTTCAGGCAACATAGCGCCGCCCGACCCGTAAATCCTGACATTTGCAGGATCGGTAATGCCCAACCCGACTAACTCGGAATAGGTAATGCGATAGATTCCATCGCGATCGACCGCGATTTTGTACCAGTCGCCCGACGCCATTACAGAAGAAGGTTCGCTGCCTGATATGCAAAAATCAGACAATAGAAACAATAATATGGCAAAAAAACTGTTTTTCATTGCGCAAAAGTAAAATATTTTTAAAAAAAATAAAACCTTTTACTTTAAATAAACGTATATGCACATATATATATTGTCCGAAACAAAAGCATTAAAACGCTTTCATGAGTTTGAAAATTAGCCAATATCCGGTCGTTCGTTGTGGCGTGTTGTCATTGCTGTTGTCATGTGTTTTGCCGTTCATGGCGAAGGCACAGGATGCTGTTTATTCTCAGTTTATGTTCGATGCGTTAAGCGTCAATCCGGGGTTGACCGGAATCAATGACTATTACAAACTTACTGCCGGATTCCGCGATCAATGGGTACAGGTAAATAATGCCTATGTGAACTATTTTGCATCATACGACCAGAAAATCGAATCAATCAATAGTGGCGCAGGCATACAGGTGTACAACGATGTGGCCGGCGGCGTTTATTCGCGTACTTCGGTCGAACTGTTTTACAGTTACCAATTTTCGGTTGCCAAGGATTTGATCATTTCGCCCGGATTACAGTTTGCCATGGTGCAACGCGCACTGAACGTTTCGGGATTGACGCTGCCTTCCAATAATATCTTCTCGGGAGATAGAATAGCTCAAACGTTAGAAAACCGCTCAGTCCTTTTTCCAGATGTTGGATTTGGCGTGATCGCCAATTATTCAGACCGGTTCAGTTTTGGTATAGCAGCCCACCACCTCAATGCGCCTGTCGAAACCCTGTCAGAAATCAATCAAAAACGAACACCCATGAGTCTGAGCGCACATTTCATTTCCTATTTTCCGATACGTTTTGGAAAATTCGATAAGCGTGCAATGATTTTTTCACCCGGAGCATACTTTCGGCAGCAACAGTATCAAAATTATTTTTCGGCAGGTATGAATATTGCGTATGATCCTGTTTTCGTGGGACTTTGGTTGCGAACAGCTGCCGGTTTCAATCCAGAATCAGCAATTTTTATGGTCGGATTGGAACAAAATGATTTCAGAATCGTATACAATTATGATTACAAGTTGGCGACTTCTACGGAAAGTTTTCCGGCAACGGGCGCACACGAAATCGTTTTGACGTGGAAATTTCATCCCAAAAAGAAAATGCAAACAATAAAATGTTCGAAATATAGTTTAAACAATAGTAGTATCAACAGTAAAATAAAAAATAAGAGATAATATTTGGTGATCTCAAAAATAATATGTACTTTTGAACCGTAAAATTTTTGACCAATATGAGTAGATTTTCAATTATCGCACTGCTATTAGTGGCAGTATTAAGCGCTTCTTCTTGCAATATTTTCAAGAAAAGCTATGAACAGGATTCCAAAACGGGATGGAACTATAACGATCCCGACTATGGTGGTTTCGAAGTAAAACGAGTACCCGAGCAGGAAACCGGCCCCGGACTGGTGTTTATCGAAGGTGGCTCATTCACTATGGGTCGCGTAGCTCAGGATGTGATGTACGACTGGAACAACATGCCTCGAAGGGTTACTGTGGAATCCTTCTACATGGATGAAACGGAAATGACTAATGTCAATTACAAGCATTACCTGCATTGGATCCAGCGCGTGTATGTTTCGTATCCCGAAGTTTACCGAAAAGCGTTACCCGACACGCTGGTATGGCTCTCTAAATTGGCATACAACGAGCCATACGTGGAAAGTTATCTTCGTCACCCCAGTTACAATGATTATCCGGTAGTAGGCGTCAGTTGGCTAAAAGCTAACGACTATTGCCAGTGGCGTACCGACCGTGTGAACGAAAATATTTTGATTCGCGAAGGTATCCTCGAAAAAGATCCCAACCAGAAGGACGAGAACACCTTTAACACTGATGCCTATCTGAACGGCCAGTATGAAGGCGTGGTTCGCCAAAATTTGAAAAGTTTGGATCCCAACAAGGAAGAAAGGCGCGTGATGCTCGAAGACGGAATGCTTTTACCAAAATACCGTCTTCCGACTGAAGCCGAATGGGAATATGCCGCTTTAGCATTGATCGAAAACTCGTTCAATGAACGTATCTACGACCGTAAAATTTACCCGTGGAACGGAAACGTGATGCGTGAACACGAAAAAAAATCACGTGGATTCATGAAAGCCAACTACAGACGTAGAAGTGGCGACTATATGGGCGTTGCCGGCGCAATGAATGATGGAGCAAGCGCCACTGCCTCCGTATATTCTTTCAGACCTAACGATTATGGATTGTATTGCATGGCCGGTAATGTGAACGAATGGGTAGGGGATGTATATCGTCCGGCATCTTTTGAAGACGTGGATGATTTGAATCCCTTCCGTGGAAATGTCTTTACCTTGCTGCAAAAAGACGAAACAGGCGTTCCTGTTGAAAAAGACAGTTTGGGTCGCATGAAACGCGTACCGATTACAACAGAAGAAGCTTTGAGCCAGCGTCGACAATTCACAAAGTCGGATTATCGCAACTATGCGGATGGAGACCATTCCTCAACTATGGATTATGGCGACCCTGCACATGTGGAATCAGGCAGCGAACGCATGTATGATCCCGGAATATCGTTAATCAACGACCGTGCGCGCGTTTACAAAGGCGGGTCGTGGACAGATCGTCCATACTGGTTAAGTCCGGGTGCCAGACGCTTCCTTGATGAAAGTCAATCGAGAGCAGACCTCGGATTCAGGTGCGCCATGGGTAGAGTGGGAGCACAATCATCCCACAATAAACTGTTGACGCCAAAGAAAAAATAATTGATTATTTGGTTATTGAAATATTGAAAACACTTTTCATTAAGATAATGCCCCGTATGCTGTTTGGTATGCGGGGCGTTGTTGTAGTGGCTTAGACTGACAAAGATTCAGGTTATGAATATCAACGATTTATATCCAATATATGCCAGATATCCGAAAATCATCACCGATTCGAGGAAAGCAGAGGCAGGCAGCATATTTTTTGCTCTGAAAGGTGAAAAATTTGATGGGAATGATTTTGCAGCGCAAGCGCTGTCTTCAGGGTGTAATTATGCGATTGTGGATCGACCGGAACTGGCAACTGACGATCGTTTCATTCTGGTAAACGATGTTTTGTGCGTATTGCATAAATTGGCGCGTGAGCATCGTAAAAGGCTGGACATTCCTGTAATAGCCATTACTGGAACCAATGGAAAAACTACTACTAAGGAACTGATCAGGTGCGTGTTGGCTACAAAATATGAAACATTTGCCACATCGGGCAATCTGAATAATCATATTGGCGTACCGCTCACTATTCTTGGGATACCACCCCGCACACAAATCGCCATCATCGAAATGGGGGCGAACCATGTAGGCGAAATCAAAACTTTGTGCGAAATAGCCCGACCAACCTGTGGTTTGATCACCAATATCGGGAAAGCTCATCTGGAAGGCTTTGGAAATTTGGACGGAGTGAAGCAAGCCAAAAAAGAATTGTACGATTATCTGAATGAACACAACGGTACAATTTTCTATAACGAAGAAAATCCAATATTAGCCGACCTACTCCAACATGCAAAAGCAACCACCATCAGTTATGGTCTCCCTTCTTCTCTCTTTGCTCTTTCCTCTCACTCGTATTGCTGGGGAAAAGTGGTGTCGGCATCGCCATACCTGAATATTGAATTGCATGTAAATGAAGAATTATATCCTGTATCGACCTGTCTTGCAGGGATTTATAATTTAGAAAATCTGCTGGCTGCTGCTTGTGTAGGCAAATGGTTTGAGGTACCGTATCGTCAGATTGTAGCGGCGCTTGCAGGCTATACGCCACAAAACAGTCGTTCGCAGGTATTCCATACAGCACGAAACCAACTCCTGCTCGATGATTATAATGCTAATCCAACCAGCATGAGCAAGTCGCTCAACAATTTTTTCGATCAAATACAAGGTCACCGAATGGTGATTCTGGGCGATATGTTTGAGCTGGGCAATGAAGCCTCGCAGGAACACGCGGCCATTGTCGATATGCTTTTGTCACATAACGATATAGTTCGCTTGGTGGTTGGAAAACATTTTTACGAAGCAGCAAAAAATACTCCCGATATTCTATCTTTCAGTGAAATGGAAGAATTGAAAATTTGGCTTGTCAACCATCCGCCAACAGGTATGTTTATTCTGGTTAAAGGTTCGCGTGGGATGAAACTGGAACAGTTAACGAATTTATTATAAGCAAATTAAAAAAAACCAAGTAGTCCAGAAAATATTGAAAATACAGGTGATTTTTTTAGGAACAGGCACATCGCAAGGCATTCCAGTAATTGCATGTCCTTGTGCCGTATGTGCATCCAATGATCTGCATGACAAACGGTTGCGCTGTTCAGCGTTGGTACAGGTCGACGGAAAAAATATCCTGATTGATTCGGGTCCCGATTTTCGTCAGCAAATGTTGCGGGCGGGTATCATCCGGTTGGATGCCATCCTGTTTACACACGGTCACAAAGATCACACGGCGGGATTGGACGATGTGCGTGCTTATAACTATATAATGCAATGTCCGATGGATATTTACGCTGAGGAACGGGTACAAAAAGTTTTACGACGGGAGTTTGACTACATTTTTTCAGAAAACAAATATCCCGGCGTTCCCAAACTGAACATGCACACCATCGACGAAACACCCTTCGCCATTGATCAAATTACAGTCACACCCATACGTGCCATGCATTTGAAATTACCCATATTGGGATTTCGTATCGGTCAACTGGCCTATCTCACCGATGTCAACAGCATCAGCGAGCCAGAAAAAGACAAATTACACGGATTGGATTGTTTTGTGATCAACGGTTTGCGACAGGAACCTCATATCTCGCATTTTACGCTGAAAGAAGCGTTGGCATTGATAAACGAAGTAAAACCCAAACAGGCCTATATCACCCATATCAGCCATCAATTGGGTTTTCATCAGAAGGTACAGGACGGATTACCGCCCAATGTTTTTTTGGCGTATGATGGCTTGGAGGTTTTCTTGCATGACAGGTAATCTGAATATTTCAGATAAGAAAATAGAAAATCATTATCTTTGTGCTGGCGAAAATTAATACAATGTACATTTTATCTGCATGTTGCATTAGTCCGCAGGACACGTTTGCGCAAGGAGTCGCGTTTCCTTCCGTACGCATTTTGGAGGGAAACAGATGGTCATGTGTAGAACCCGACTATAAAACCTGCATTGCTGATACTGCGCTTCGGCGGAGGATGAGTCGTGTGGTTAAAATGGGCGTTGCTACGGCGTTGTGTTGTGTCGATCGGGCGGGAGGCGTGCAACCGAATGCCATCATTACGGCTACCAGTCTGGGTTGCCTTACTGACACCGAAAAATTTTTGGACACTCTGACCGTCAACGAACTGCAACTGAACCCGACGCCTTTCATCCAGTCGACCTTCAATACGGCAGGCGCACAGATCGCCCTGATGCTTGGTAATCAAGGATACAACAATACTTACGTACATCGTGGTTTTTCGTTCGAAAGCGCTCTGCTCGATGCCATGATGCAGGTTGGAGAAGGTGCAACCTATATTCTTGCAGGCTGTTTCGACGAGACTACCGATACCGGTTTCGAGATCATGCGCCGCATCGGATTCTGGAAGGAAGGACTTACCGGCAGCGACCAACTCTATACTTGCCCTGCAAAAGGTACGGCTTCGGGCGAAGGCGCCACTTTTTTCATGTTAGGAACAAAATCTGAAGAAAATCATCCACAAGTACGAATTTCAGGTCTGCATTTTTTCAATACGCTTGAAGACGACAAATCTATTGTCCGCCAACTGGCAGATTTCCTTGCATCGGTGCAAAAAGACGCTGCCAATGTTGATTTGCTCATGCTTGGAAACAACGGAGATACTTCCGGAGACGAAAAATACCAGTATTTGAGTTCCACGTTTTTTCAAGGGAAACCGTATTGTTTTTTCAAAAATTTGTGTGGTGAATATGCCACCGCTTCGGGATTTGCATTATATTTGACCTTTGGAATATTAGCCACTCAGTCTTTTCCACAAGGGATGATATGTCATGGCCAAATCCCTCAAAAAATAAATAATGTGTTGATTTATAATCATTATCAAAATAATAATCATTGTTTCATTTTTTTGGAAAATTCATAATATTTATATTGTATGATAGAAAATCCCGTTATTGTGTTGGCGCTTTGCCTGTTTATCATGTTGATTGTTCCGCCTGTCAGCAAAAAGATGGGTATGCCCTCAATATTCGGGTTGATCCTGTCAGGGATACTGATTGGGCCTAAAGGATTTCACCTGATTGGCGAAAAATCGGGATTGGAATTGTTGTCAACCGCAGGTTTACTCTATCTGATGTTCCTGATGACGCTCGAAATTGACATGTTCAGCTTTCGCAAAAACAAGTTCAAAAGTGTGTGGTTTGGGGTTTTTACATTTATTTTTCCATTTGCGCTCGGATTTTTGCTCACCCGCTATGTTTTCAACTTCGATATGACCGCTTCGCTGCTGCTGGCGTGTATGTTTGCCACGCATACGCTGGTTTCGTACCCCATTGCCAGCCGGTTGAACATCACAAAATCCGAACCGGTAGTGGTTAGTATCGGAGGAACCATCATCACCGACATGGCGGTACTGTTGCTGCTTACCATCATCACCACTGCGTATTCAGGGGAATTGAACGCATTTTTCTGGGTGAAAAACACCGTTTTGCTGGCTACATTCATGTTCGTCATGTTTTGGGGCTTTCCGAAACTGAGCCGCTGGTATTTCTCGCATTTCCACAGCGACGATTCCGGTCAGTATATTTTTGTACTGACGTCGTTGTTTGCGTCGGGTTTTTTAGCACATTTGGCTGGTATTGAACCGATTGTAGGAGCGTTTATGTGCGGATTGGTACTCAACCGCGTCATACCACACCAATCTACTCTGATGAATCGAACCGTTTTTATCGGCAATTCCATTTTCATACCGTTTTTTCTGATCTACATCGGAATGTTGGTGGATGTACGGGCATTTTTCGATGGATTTGAAACACTTATCCTTGCAGCCGCATTGATTCTGACTGCAATTTTCGGTAAATACCTTGCCGCCATGGCCACACAACTGCTTTATCGTTATACTAAAGCCGAACAACTTTTGCTTTTCGGATTGAGCAGTTCGCGGGCGGCGGCTACGATTGCGGTGGTGATTGTGGGGTATCGCATCGGGATTTTTAACGAAAATATCATCAACGGAGCGGTGTTGATCATCCTGTTTACATGTCTGGCCAGCACCTACATCACCGATTATGCGGGACGTCTGGTCGCTTTGCAGCAAGCGGAACAGGGAACACAGGAACGCAAATCCGATCATATTCTGGTGCCTATCTCCAATCCCGACACGGCGCAGACGCTTTTCGATTTCGCCATCCTGATCCATCAGCCGAACGACAACACCAAAATATCGCCGCTCACCATCGCCACTACTCCACGCGGATTGGAGCAATCCATACTTCATAACCCATCGTTTACTGAATATTTTATCAATCAGGCCAATGCCGCAAATGTGCGTTACATGCCCGCCATGCGCGTTGACAGCAATATTTCAGAAGGAATCATACGTGCGGCAGTGGAAATACAGACCTCCCACATTGTACTGGGCTGGACAGGGCAATCAAATACTGCAAGATACTTTTTCGGGACGATCATTGAAAAACTCATCGAGAATTGTCCGCAAACGATCATGGTGGTGAAATTGATCACCAGAATAGTCGTGTTCCGAAAAATTTATGTGCTGATACCGCGCAATGCCGACCACGAAACAGGATTTCACGCATGGATACATTTGCTGCTCACGCTGCAACGCAAAACGTCGGGCGAGTTTCTTTTCATCACCGACAATCAAACATTGAAAGGAATCACGCGCATGAAGGAAACCGCGCTTTTCACGGAAAAGAATTTCCGCATCTGGTCTGATGTGCCCGATATGAACTCCCTGTCCGTCGAGATGAACGAAAACGACCTGCTGGTGGTCATTTCGGCACGCCACAATACCGTATCCTACAGTCGCAAACTTGCAGTGATGCCGCGTGTGGTAACCCGCTATTTCGGCCATACCAACAGCATGATTCTGTATCCGGAACAGATAGATATATTTCCCGACAAATTAAGTGTCACTTTTGCCTGAATTATTCATATTATATCGTAATGTTCTTGTTTATAGAGTTTTGCTTTGACCTCTCCCCCCGGCCCCCTCTCCACATGAGAGGGGTTGGGGGAGAGGTAATAAATACTGCTGTCGAAAAAATGGCGGATTTGCTTTCATCAGAATGCCGTCCGCAAGCCGGATTGAAGGATATCGTAACGAGAGGCGTGTTGATTTACGCTTTGATAGCATTGATCATCGCTTTGTTGATTTTCCTGCCGTATTCATCAATATTTTTTAAATTTAATTCCTGATTTTCAAATGATTAGTTTGTTTCATAAAATACGAAAAGAGCGGTTCTCTCGAACGGCCCTTTCTAGTTACTAACTACTAACTACTACAAAATTATGAAAAAAAACTGTTAAATAAACAGCGAAAATCGTGCCAAACTCAATTAAAATATTAAAAATTTTTGTTAAAAATACTTAAAGAATCAACAAATATGATTTTATATCCTCCTTCAAAAATTAACATCGGTTTGTCGATTACAGAGAAACGTTCCGACGGGTTTCACAATATCGAAACTGTTTTTTATCCGATTCCGCTGTGCGACACTTTATCCGTTGAATCTGCCGGCACCGGCGCTTTCTGTCAGCTTGACTTCTCGTGCGATGGCATCGAATTACCCGAAAATAAAACGCACGACAATTTGTGCTGCAAAGCCTACCACTTGTTAAACGTCGATTATTTCCTGCCTCCGACGAACATTTTTTTGCACAAAGTAATCCCCGTTGGAGCCGGACTGGGCGGTGGTTCGTCAGACGCTGCATACACCTTGCTGGCGTTGAACGATTTGTTTCAACTCAATATCTCTAAGGAAAAATTGTTGCAATACGCAAGTCGTTTGGGCAGCGACTGCGCCTTTTTTCTTCAGGGCAGTCCTGCATTTGGCACAGGCAAAGGCGACATTCTCGAACCGATTGCCTTGTCGCTTACCGGATACCACATTCTTTTGGTCAAACCGTCCGTGTTTGTGAGTACTGCCGACGCCTATTCTTTGGTAACGCCCCGAAAACCGCGACATCGTTTGCCGGAAATTCTTCAGGTCCCCGTTAACGAATGGCGTCACACGGTGTTTAATGATTTTGAAACATCGGTGTTCAAAAAATTTCCCGAAATTGGCCGGATCAAAGAAAAATTATACAGCGAAGGCGCCGTTTATGTCAGTATGTCAGGAAGCGGATCGGCTGTTTACGGAATTTTTGACAAAAAGCCGGACGATGTGGCAAAATTGTTCCCGGAATGTTTTGTATATCAGTAGCAAAATCACGCAATACTTACTCTGGCAAAACAATCCCCATCTCCCCGGCCAATTCCTGCAATACCTCTAATGAATGTTCAATCTGATCCTTATTATGGAAACTTGTCAGGCAGAAACGCAGACGCGCCATGTTGATCGGGACGGCGGGATAGATGGCGGGAGGAACAAAAATT
>Ga0123353_10008325_pt1 | contig 14147 bp, 13 predicted proteins | sample TergutLab28metaG_3_FD_92763 | JGI IMG/M metagenome (GOLD analysis project Ga0123353, IMG submission 92763) | Labiotermes labralis P3 segment gut microbial communities from Petit-Saut dam, French Guiana - Lab288 P3 | ecosystem: Host-associated > Arthropoda: Insects > Digestive system > Gut ... | reverse complement strand
TGTAACCATTGTGAACGAAAAACTTATCCCAATACAGCAAGTTGAGATTATGGATATGTATGGACGTTTAATTTGGACAGGGCAAACTACAGAAGTAAAGACTGAAATTACACTTAATGTGGCAAAAGGTGTTTATAATGTACGTATTATTACCGAAGAACATCGAAATCTTACTACTAAAATTGTGATTAATTAGTTAGTTATTTATGTGCTTTACAAGAAATGCATAAATAAAAATAAAACATAAATTAGTAGTTTTCTTAATAATTTTGGGTTGAAAGGATGCTCTGAAAAGAGTGTCCTTTCTTTTTTCAGAACGCAGATTAGAATTGTTTTTTTTGTTTCTTTGCTCCCTTAATTTTTAAAGGTATGAAACAATTAATTGAATGTGTTCCTAATTTTAGTGAAGGACGTAATTTAGAGATTATTAAACAGATAACAAATGTTATCGAGAAATTGGAGGGAGTACAACTTTTGGATGTTGACCCGGGTTATTCAACCAACAGAACCGTAGTTACCTTTGTAGGAACTCCCAATGAAGTGATAGAAACCGCATTTCAGGTAATTAAGAAAGCGCAGGAACTGATTGATATGCGCCAACATCATGGCGACCATCCGCGTTTTGGTGCAACCGATGTGTGCCCGTTGGTTCCGGTAGCAAACATCACTATGGAAGAAACGGCTGAATATGCCCGTAAATTAGCCAAAAGAGTAGGAGAGGAGTTGGAAATTCCTATTTACTGTTACGAAAATGCAGCGTTTGAAGAGAAACGCAGTAACCTGGCAAATTGTCGCCGTGGAGAATATGAAGGACTGAAAGACAAACTGATAAATCCCGAATGGAAGCCCGATTTTGGTCCCGCCCAATTTACCGAATCTGTGGCAAGAAGTGGTGCTACCGCTATTAGTGCCCGCGATTTTTTGATTGCCGTGAATTTTAATCTAAATACTACCTCAACGCGCCGTGCTAATGCCATTGCCTTTGATGTGCGTGAAATGGGACGCCCAAAAAGAGAAGGAAACCCAATCACCGGAAAAATTATGACCGATGAACACGGAAATAATATCATGATTCCGGGTACACTCAAAGGAACAAAAGCAATTGGCTGGTTTATTGAAGAATACGGAATTGCGCAAGTATCCATGAATATAACTAATACTTCTGCAACACCGTTGCACGTTGCCTTTGAAGAGGTGCGCGAAAAAGCCGATACAAGAGGCATTCGACTTACCGGAACCGAAATAGTTGGGCTTCTCCCCAAAAAAGCACTCATGGATGCCGGCTACTATTTTCTGAAAAAACAACAACGCTCGCTGGGGATTGATGAAAAAGAGGTGGTGAAAATCGCTGTAAAATCTATGGGATTAGATGATTTGAAACCGTTTGACCCGGAAGAAAAAGTAATTGAATATCTGCTTGATAAAGAACAATTTGCAAAAAAACTGATGAATATGACTTGTGCAGGTTTTGCCAATGAAACCGCATCTGAAAGCCCGGCTCCGGGCGGTGGCTCTATTGCTGCCTATATGGGTGCGTTGGGAGCAGCACTGGGTACTATGGTGGCAAATCTATCCTCACACAAGCCTGGCTGGGATGAGCGCTGGGAAGAATTTTCGAACTATGCCGTGAAAGGGCAAAAACTGAAAGATGAGTTGCTTTGGTTAGTGGACGAAGATACACACTCTTTTAACTTGATTATGAATGCTATGGGTCTTCCAAAAGGAACAGCCGAAGAAAAAGCCACCCGTAAAAAGGCAATGGAAAAAGCTACCAAGTACGCCATCGAAATCCCATTTAGAACTGTGAAATGCGCGTTCGATGTTTTCGATCTTTGCGAAGCAATGATTGAGAAAGGAAACCCCAACTCGGTAACCGATGCCGGTGTGGGTGTTCTTTGCGCAAAAACTTCCGTAGCAGGTGCTTACCTAAATGTGCGAATCAATGCTGCCGGACTGGAAGACAAAACCTTTGCAGAAGAAATCGTCGCTAAAGCCAAAGATTACGTAGAAAAAGCAATAGCACAAGAAACAAAGCTGATGCAGCGGGTAGAGGAGATTATTGGATAATCTACAATCGTAAATCTAATTGTCGTGTATATTCTTTGGCACCTCAAGCCAATGCGCATACTCTTTTCCTAAAATCTTTACCGCTTTTTCCCAAATTTTTGGGGTAGGGGTCTTTAAAACAAGATCTTCATTGCCTTCCGCTACTACCCACATTTTTTTCTTTATCTCCTCTTCCAATTGTCCGGGAGACCAGCCCGAGTAGCCTATAAAGAATTTAAAATCCATTTTTGGGATAGCGTTATGTTCGAAAATAGACAGTAAAATTTCATCATATCCGGTGAACACGTTGGGTAAAATCTCCTCCGATTGTTTGCAGTTTTTAAAGTTATGCAAAGCAAAGGCGGTTTGGTGCATCACAGGACCTCCGGCAAACACCGGCATATCAATCTTTACGCCCGATACCGATTCCCGAACCGTACAATTTAACTCTTGATTGATGATTAATCCCACACAACTTTCCTCATCCTTTTCAATGATTAATACTACGCCTCGATTAAAAAACGGGTCGCTATAATAGGGAACCGAAATTAAAAGCCTGCCTGTAGCAGGCTTTAGTAAGGTAGGTTGAACTTTGAGGAATGTTCTCATATTTAGTTGTTAAACAACGGGCGATGCGCCATCAGTGTATTCACTTTTTCGGCAACTTGTGCAATTACATCTTCATTATTAATGTTAGAAATCACTTCGTCTATCAGTTCTACAATGGTTTCCATTTCGTGTTCTTTTAAACCACGGGTGGTAATTGCGGGCGTTCCAACTCTAATTCCAGAAGTTGTAAACGGAGTGCGGCTGTCGAATGGAACCATGTTTTTATTTATGGTAATATCGGCTAAAACTAATGTGTTTTCTACCTGCTTTCCTGATATTTCGGGAAATTTTGAGCGTAGGTCAATCAACATCAAGTGGTTGTCTGTTCCTCCACTAATCACTTTATAGCCTCTATCGGTAAATGCTTTCGACATTGCCTGAGCATTTTTAGCAACCTGTTTAATGTACTCTAAATAAGTATCCGATAATGCTTCGCCGAAAGCCACTGCTTTAGCGGCAATAACATGTTCAAGCGGGCCGCCCTGAACACCGGGGAAAACAGCAGAATCTAAAAGTTGCGACATCATTTTTATTTCACCTTTGGGTGTAGTAAGCCCCCACGGGTTTGGAAAATCCTTACCCATAAGAATAAGTCCTCCGCGCGGTCCCCGCAACGTTTTGTGCGTTGTAGTAGTGATAATATGACAATAAGGAACAGGGTTGTTGAGTAATCCTTTGGCAATCAGTCCGGCAGGGTGTGATATGTCGCCCATGAGTATAGCACCGATTTTGTCGGCAACTTCGCGCATACGCTTCCAATCCCAGTCGCGCGAATAGGCAGATGCACCTCCAATAATCAGTTTAGGGCGTTCGCGAAGTGCTACTTCTTCCATTTTGTAGTAGTTAATCATACCGGTGTCTTCTTCCACACCATAAGCAACAACATTAAACCAGAGACCCGAAAAATTAACAGGCGAGCCGTGCGACAAGTGCCCGCCGTGCGACAAATCCAAACCCATGATAGTATCACCCGGTTTCAGGCAGGAAAAAAAGACAGCCATATTTGCCTGTGCACCGGAGTGCGGCTGTACGTTTGCCCACGCTGCACCAAACAACTCTTTTGCCCTGTCAATGGCAAGTTGCTCGGTTTTATCCACAACCTGACAACCACCATAGTATCTCTTTCCCGGATACCCTTCGGCGTATTTGTTGGTTAATATGGAACCTTGTGCTTCCATTACCTGAGTGCTTACAAAATTTTCAGAAGCAATCAACTCAATACCATGTGTTTGACGATCACGCTCCTGCTGAATTAGTTCAAAAACCTGAGAATCTCTTTGCATAAATTATATAATGTTTGTAAATAACTATTTAGATGATTTGTAATAAACGGACAAAAATATGTTTTGTTGTGAAAATAATTAAAACGGAAAAAACCAACAGATTAGCGAACAAAAATTAGCTTTATAAAATAAAAGACCCAAAAAAATGTTACTATAAAGAATATTTCATAATAAAAAATCCATGTTGAAAAGATTTTTACATTCTTCATGTTTACTATTATTTTTCTTTTCTGCGCACTTTGTAGTTTTCGCGCAACAGCCTGTTTTAAAATCGGTTTCCATAGACACCATTTTCCCACAACAGATTAAAATTTCGTGGATGTTTGATGAATATATTGATAGCGTTACCATTTACAAATGTACAAACAATTGCCATATTGAAGACAATTTTTATCGTGTAGCAAAAGTTGAAATGTCTGAATTAGAGTGGATTGATATGCTTTCAAATCCGTTATCTCAAAACTATTACAGTGTTGGCTGGGAGTGGAGCGGGAAGTCGGCACCAAATAACAATATGTTTTTAAAAGCAGTACCCGCTACCGATGGATGTCTCAATTCTGTTTCTTTTTCATGGAATCCTTACATCAATATGTTGGATACACTTAGTTATTATAATGTTTTTTATCGAAAAGTTGGTGACGATATGCCGTTATTTGAATTATTGGCTTCTACTGAAAGAGCAGATTTTACCGCAAAACTCCTAGAGAATTTATCGGTATATGAATTTGTAGTACAGGCTGTTAACAAGACGAATTCAGTGTTTTCATTTTCAAATATTATTAAAGATTCAACTGGAACCGTGCTAGATATTCCTGTAAATGTAAGTATAACCCACGTAAGTGTTGATAAAGATATTACCATAGAAATTGAAGTAAAAACAGATGAATTCCCTGACCCCTTGAACTTTAAAAATCTGTATTTATTAAGAAAAGATTCCATTAACTATAGGTTAATAGATTCACTGCCATATAGTTCAAATAATGAATATTACTTTTCGGATGTAAACGTTGATGTTAAGTCTCAACTTTATTATTATCAGGCAATTGTAGATAATCAGTGCAAAGCAAATGATATTTCAAATGTAGTTACTAATATTTTATTAACAGGGAGTCGTGTTGAGGAGGAAAAATATAAAGACAGTATTTCATTTTATCAAGTAGGATTTGATTTATCTGAAACTTTTGATTTGTTAATTAATGGGAGTACGTTTCCGATGCTATTTCCGCTAACCTTAGAAAATAATAAGTATTTAGTAGATGTAGAAAAACTTATGAAAGATGGTCTTGCGGTTACCTATCAGATCAAATCTAAAAGAGATTGTTATTCCAACATTTTATCTATTGAACACGAGCCTGTTGTATATTTTGCCAATGCTTTTTATCCCCAAGCAACCCACCCTGCAGATAAAACATTTTATCCTATTATATATTTCCCATCGGAAGATAATTATTTGTTTATAATTTATAACCGGCAAGGTCAAGAGCTCTACCGCTCTTCACAACCGCCGGTTTTCAAAGAGTATGATAATATGGAAGGACGCTGGGATGGAACTTTTCGAGGGCAAGATTGCCCGGCAGGAGTTTATGCCTATAAGTTATCGTACAACTACAACAACGGCCAAAGACGATATTCTAAATCGGGATCATTTATGTTAGTGCGATAATTTTTTTACTCACAAATCAATTTGTTGATAAAGAAAACATAGCGTTTTCCTTTTCCCCGCTGTGCATTTTTAATATACTGATACCCTGAAAGCAGGAAGTTGTTTTTGTACCATTGCTGCATAGATAGATTCGAACTGTATTCTAAAAAATCTGATTTGTTCATCAATTCTACCGGTATCGCCGTTTGCGCCGCCAGCACTTGTTTTCCATTTACCAACTGCGATGATATTTCATTCAGATAAACATAATACATTAAAGTATTCCCTTCTATATCCTGATATAGATTCACTAAATTATAAAGCGATTGGGTAAGTACATTGTTTATGGTGAAAACCCAGTTATTCAAAAGTTGCCCTCGTATATCAAACTCTAAAATATAGGCACTCAAAAATCTGAAACCTGCAAATATTTGGGTGTGAGGGTCATACCCGTAGTATCTATATCCCCGATAGGAAGAAGATGAGGATGTATATTGATATTCGGGATAGAAGAGTTCGGTGATTGCAAAGAGATTCCCGTTTGATTGTGTAATATGCATATTCATTGTCAGATTCGCTTCTGAAAACTGCCTTGTACTTAATCCTGTATCATCGGTTAGCAACGCCCCAAACGGATAAGTTTTTATATTAGAAAATTTGTTCTTTACCAATAATAAAGTGTAGATTCCTGTGTAACTCCCCCTTGTTTTTTTATCTTTACCAAGTGAATAACCTCCACTAAGGAGTAGCGAGTCTTTTCCTACAATAGAGATTTTGACTGAATTATATACGAAATCGGGATCAAACGGCAAAACCATGCGCTCTTTAATATTTCCCAAATAATCGGTGATAAAAAGTTCTGCACGACTTCCCTGTTTATTTTTTAAAAACATACAAAAGGTTGTTCTCCTTAATGCGGTGTCAATGCCGAACGATTCTATGGAAATAATCTCATCTTCGGTAAATTGTATTGCTTGTTTGGTGTGGTTTTTTAAATGGTAGTAAATTATTGACATCGCCTTTTGGTCATGTACCGTAATAAACAAATAATCTTCCGCTACTTTTATAGAAGACACAAAAGGGTGTTTGTAATTTTGCAAGTCAAAAAGTTGAAAATCTTCAGAGATAATATTCCATTCTAAAAGATAATTTCGTATCGTATCTTTTTTATGGGCAGGTTTTTGTAGAAACAGGTATAGATTATTATTTGAAAAATCAGCAGCCATATATTGACACAAATTAGGAATTTTAAGTTTGTAAAGATTGGTTCGTACAAGATTTGTATCGTAAAGAATAAAAACCCATTGCGCAGTATCTACATTCAAAATGGCGCTTTGGTAGAAAATGGCAACCCCTTGCTCTCCTAAGGAAACATATCTATAGTCTTGTTGGTCTTTGGCACTTTCGAGTTCGATACGGAGAGGTGGGTCGGCTTGTGCGAATGAATGGAGAATGGAGAATTGAGAATTGAGAATTAAGAGGAAAGTTAGAATGTGATAATATGAAAATGAAGGAAATCGAAAGTTATTCATAGTTTTGGGTTTTCGGTTAGGTCTTTGATTACCTGTGCAGCCATAAAGCATCCGAAGATGGCGGGCATGTAAGAGATCGTTCCCACCACAGAGAGTTTATTGATTTCGGGGTTAGGGTCAAGTTCTATGGCGTTTTTGGGGACAATTTCGGTAGAAAATACGGCTTTGAATCCGGTTTTCACGCCCAACCGGTGCAAGCGTTTTCGGAGGGCATGGGCAAGGCGGCACTGATAAGTTTTCTTAATATCCGTAACTTTTACGAGCGATGGGTCTCTCTTTCCGCCAGCACCCATTGCAGAAATTACGCGAAGATTTTTCTGTAAAGCAAAGTAAATCAGATACACTTTTGGAGAGAGTGAGTCAATGGCATCAATCACGTAATCGTATGGAGCACGAGACAGGAGCAACTGTGTTCCTTCATCGCGCACAAACTTTTGAATAACATGCAGTTTTATTTCAGGATTGATTTGAAGCAATCGTTCTGCCATCACTTCTGCTTTAGGACGTTTCAGCGTATTTTCCAATGCGAGCAGTTGTCGGTTAAAGTTCGAGTATTCCACCACATCTGCATCCACGATGGTCATTTTGCCGATTCCTGCGCGGCAAAGCTGTTCGGCGCAATAGGCACCCACTCCCCCAAGTCCAACCAACAACACGTGAGCGTCTTGCAGTTTGGCAAGAGCTTCTTTTCCAAGCAGAAGTTCAGAGCGGAGGAGTTTTTCGGTATTCATATTTTTTTGGCACGAAGAGGATGCGGATTATAATGGATAAGATCCATTGTTTTTTATTGAATTTGGGTTTTCTTTTTTCTACCTGAATTAAACTCTAATAATTTTTGCCAATTAATAATTCCTTTATCGCAAAACTTTTTTGCAAATTCTAATGTAAATTTATTTATTAACGTAGAATAAGCAATATCAAAATCTTCATTTTTTTGTTTTGCCTTAAGCCCTATAGGTTCAATTATTTTCACATATAATTCGTCATCATTTGAAATTAGATGCCAAAACTCTTGTCCGCATATTTTATAATATCCATCTTTTTCGGGATTTGAATTTTTCTTTTTACCAAAACAACAACCATTTACAACAATTACTTTTTTCTTTGTTGTTTTTTTTATTTTATTTTTTATATTCTTTGCATTTAATTTCAATTGTTTAATTTGACTTGCATTGCCCCAGTTCCAACCTGCTTTACATTCAACAACATAAATAACACTTTCTTTTTCAAACATAAAATCCATTCCCGTTCCTTTTTCTAATTTTTCAGCATGAAAAACGTTATTACAAACAAAAATGGCAAGTCCTTCTAAAAAATTTCCAAACAATGTTTCTTCTTGAGATTGGAGAAAAGCATCTACAAATCCTTTTACTAAATCGTGAGCTGTTAAAATATTTTTAGCTTTAAATAGATATGGATTTTTCTGTTCCAACAATTTATTAAAATCTATTTTTTGAGAAACAGATTCTAAACGTTGTTTATGAAATTCTGCAATATGTTTTTCTGCATAGTTCTGCAACTCTAATAGATCTAATTTTTTCATATAGCTGTTGTATTATAGTATTTTTCAAATAAATTATGTTCTTGATGTAATATTTCTGATTCAATCAAACGGACATACTCAGGAACAATTTCTATTCCAATGGAATTTCTATCCATTTTTTTAGATATTTTCAAGGTTGTACCTGATCCTGCAAAAGGGTCTAAAACAGTATCGCCTTCCTGAGTAAAAAGTTTAATAAACCATTCAGGCAAAGAATCAGGAAATGCAGCACTATGGTTCTTATTATTACATTCTGTTGATAAATGCACCACATTTGTTGGATAAACAGTTTCTTTTCCTACCCAATTTGAAATATTTTTTCCAAATCCGCTACCATTTTTTGCATGATCGCGTATTTTATCTGTTTCACTTAAATTTTTCAAACGCCCATTTGCCCAATCGCCTATCGGAATTTTAACAGCATCTTGATACATGTTAAATTTCTTAGTTTTATTAAATTGTAAAAGGCGCTCCCAAGCATCACGAAAACGATTTGACCATTTTCCCGGGTAGCAATTTTTTTTATGCCAAATAAACTCTTCTGTCCAAAGCCACCCTTGTTTTCGCATTTCCAAAATTAGTTCCATAACATAAGTAGAACGTTCTCCAGCAACAACTTTTTCTTTAATGTTTAAAACAAATGTTCCCGTTGGTTTTAAAATTCGCAATAATTCTTTTGAAATTGGTAAAAACCATTCCACATATTTATCTGGTGAAAGTCCGCCATAAGTTGCTTTTCGTTGATCGGCATAAGGTGGCGAAGTAACTATCAAATCAACAGAATTATTATCTATTGATTTTAAAACTTCTTTACAGTCACCTAAATATATGCTTGTTTCAATTTTCATTGTTTGTTGATAATTGTATCATTTCATTAAAGATTGTGTCGTATGTCAAAATAAGGGGGATGTCGCCAAGTCCCCAGCGAATCCCCTTTATCGCATAGCACATTTCATCTTCGGTCAGTTTTCTACCGATTCTTGCCATTGCCTCATCTTGCACATCCTCTTCTGTGATTTGAAATATTATGTTATCTTTAATCATAAATAAATGCTGTTTTAGCCAATTTTTCTCACTACGTCATATTGTTTTACAACACCTCTTTAATCTTCTTTTCCAATTCGGTAGCGAGTTCTGGGTTGTCGGCGAGCATCTGTTTTACAGCATCTCTACCTTGTCCTAATTTGGTATCTTCGTAAGAGAACCAAGAGCCTGCTTTTTTGATAATGTTTTTATCCACGCCGATGTCAATAATTTCTCCCATTTTAGAGATGCCTTCGCCAAAGAGGATGTCAAATTCAGCAAAGCGGAACGGAGGAGCCACTTTGTTTTTCACTACTTTCACTTTCACGCGGTTTCCTGCGGCAACATCTCCGTCTTTAATTTGCGAAGAGCGACGGATGTCAATGCGTACTGAAGCATAGAATTTCAGTGCGTTTCCACCGGTAGTGGTTTCGGGATTGCCGAACATAATACCTATCTTTTCGCGAAGTTGGTTGATAAAAATGCAGCAGCATCCTGTTTTGCTTACCGTTGCTGTGAGTTTTCGAAGGGCTTGCGACATAAGGCGGGCTTGGAGACCTACCTTTGCATCTCCCATATCGCCATCAATCTCGCTTTTAGGAGTTAATGCTGCTACTGAGTCAATAACAATAACGTCAATCGCTCCGGAGCGGATAAGGTTGTCGGCAATTTCTAACGCCTGTTCTCCATTATCGGGCTGTGATACCAACAACTCTGAAATATTAACCCCCAATTTTTCTGCATAAAACCGGTCGAAAGCATGTTCGGCGTCAATAAAGGCGGCTATACCTCCTTTTCGCTGCGCTTCGGCGATAGCATGTATGGCAAGCGTGGTTTTTCCGGATGATTCAGGACCATAGATTTCTACGATTCTGCCTTTGGGCAATCCGCCTACGCCAAGTGCAGCGTCTAAGCCGATAGAGCCTGTTGATATTACTTCGATGTTTTCGGCCGGTTTTTCGCCCAATTTCATAATGGCGCCTTTGCCGAAAGTTTTTTCCAATTTCTCCAACGTTGAGTTGAGTACTTTGAGTTTGTCAAGGTTTATTTTTTCCTTTTCCATAAGACTATTTTTTTGTGAAACATTACTTTATAAAAAAAACGGTTGTATATTTACGAGCCGCAAATATACAACCGAAAAGAGGATTTGTCAAGGGGTAAGTGATTTTTTTTATCCGATAAGTTCGTTGTATTGCTCTTCGGATAGAAGTTCTTCAAATTCAGCGAGGTTTGTCGGTTTAATTTTGATAATCCAGCCTGCGCCCATAGGGTCAGTGTTAATAAGAGCAGGGTTGCTCTCCAAATCTTCGTTAAATTCGAGGATCTCACCACCTATCGGTAAAAACATATCGGATACCGTTTTTACGGCTTCGATAGTTCCGAAAACTTCTTCTTTTTCAAGCGTTTCCCCTACAGTGTTAATATCAATGAAAACGATGTCGCCCAACTGTTCGGAAGCGAAAGCAGTAATTCCAACATAGGCATTGTCGCCTTCTAACTTCACCCATTCGTGGTCTTTAGTGTATTTTACGTTCATGTTTAATTAAGTTTAAAATATTATTATATAAAAAATTATGATGAATTATTGAATTGTTGACCGAGTTTTGTTTTGTAAAAAATAGAAGTCGGGGTGAGAAGACTCGAACTTCCGACCACTTGCACCCCATGCAAGTACGCTAGCCAACTGCGCCACACCCCGAATGAGGGGGCAAAAATATACTTTTTATTATCTTAAATGTTTTCTCCAAAAATAATATTTCTTTGCACCTAAAAATAATCCGAATGTTTCTACTAAAAAATAAATGGTTTCTTTCTTTCTTTTCTGGAGTGTTATTGTGGTTGTCGTGGTATCCGTATGGCTTTACATTTTTAATATTTGTTGCTTTTATTCCGCTACTAAGGGTAAGTGATATTCTGCATGAAAGTGAAAAGGGCTTCGCTTTTTGGCAAGGAGTTTGGTTCTCGTTTCTTGCATTTTTAGTATGGAATGTGGGGGTAACCTGGTGGATTTGGAACAGCACCCCGCCCGGTTCTATTGCAGCTATTGTACTCAATTCTTTCTTTATGAGTTGTGTGTATGGCGTGTGGCATTGGGTAAAACAGTCGAATTTGTCAAAAATCACGATTGCTGTGGCTTTCATTGCCTTTTGGTGCTCTTGGGAGTTTTTGCATCTGCACTGGCAACTAACCTGGCCCTGGCTAAACCTTGGAAACGTGTTTGCCACACATCCCAAAATGGTGCAATGGTACGAATATACAGGCACTTTCGGCGGAACTATCTGGATATTGGTTGTGAATTTCCTATGCTATGAATTAAGGGGTACTTTGAAAAACCTATTTAAAGAAAAAAAACAGGAGTTTATCCTTTCAAATCTGTGTATTTCGACAAGCTCAATAAAACATCTGTGTACCAAAAAAAACTTCATACTCCTCATAGCTACTTTAATTACTCCTATCTTCATCTCCTATATCATATATTATACCTATCACATTAAGCAGGAAAATGGCATTGAAGTAGTAATAGTGCAACAAAATGTTGATGCCTGGCAAGAGCAGTACGAAAAAACAAATGTAGAACTTGCAGCACTTATCGTTGAAGTTGCCGAGACAAAATTAACGCCGAATACGGTATTGCTCGTTTGTTCGGAATCGGCTTTGTCGCACCATATCAACGAAGAGCAACTCAGAAATTTAGACGCATATCCCCATAGTGCATTTCAGAAGTTTGAAGATTTATTTAAGAAAAATCCGCAGTTGAATATGGTGCTGGGATTGTCAACAGTAGCTGCTTTCGACACGAAAGTTTCTCCTACTGTGCGCGAATATCCTAACGGCGTTTTTTTAGAATTTTACAATACCTCGTGCATGTATAGCAAAGATACCTTACAGATGTATCATAAGAGCAGATTAGTTCCGGGTGTAGAGAAGATGCCCTATCCAAAAATATTCGGATTTCTAGAAAAATTAGCGATTGATTTGGGAGGGATCAGTGGCTCGCTTGGCAGCGACTCAGAACAGAGGGCATTTACCGCCACGTCAAGTCAGGGCGTTATAAAAATGGGTGTTCCTATTTGCTATGAATCTATTTTCGGCGAACTCTTTTCTAAATTTGTAAGGAACGGCGCCCAAGTGATGGGTGTTATTACCAACGATGCATGGTGGGGAGAGAGCCCCGGCTATAAGCAACATTTTGAAATGAGCCGTTTGCGCGCTATTGAAACACGCCGCTACGTTTTACGTGCTGCAAACACCGGAATATCAGGAATTATTGACCCTCTCGGAAACGCACACCAAAAAACAAAATACAAAGCCAGAACTGCTATTGTTCAGACGGTTTATCTTAATAATGAAATTACTTTCTATACCAAATACGGAGACTACTTAGCAAGAATTATGCTTGGAATTGCTATACTGCTTTTCTCTTTCTTCTGCATTAAAAGAGTTATTCCCAAAACCTCCTCTATTTGAGTGGGCTGGTTAAAGAAGTTGTAGGTAACGGCGTTAGGGTTGGCAGAGATTACACTTTCGTTTATCGGTATTATTTTGGTTACAGCATGAACTGACCCTCTGTTGATAACACTATCGGGGTTGTTAATGCCGGAACCAATATATGAATAACTTCCAACTTTTGAATTAGCTGTTATGTTTCCGTTGCTGCTATAAGAAATGGATTGCGGTGTTCCTGTTTGCCCTATTGCGCCAAAAGTAATGCCGGTAAGCCGGTCTAAATTATCGTAGGTGTAAGTTTTCCTGCCGGTTTACTATCCTTTCGGAACGGGAACCCATTAAGCCTGTATTGCTGTTACAGGCATAGCGGTAGTTGAGGATAGCGCTGTCGGCAGCACAGAAATAGGCTACTCCTCCTTTTATCAAATCGTTGCCACTGGTGCAAAGTAGTTTATTGCCGGTATGAATACGGGTTACTAATCCATAAGGATTAAAAGTATATTCAGTAGCCAGCTCATTGCCATAGGAGCAAAGGTATGTGGTAATGCCTGTTTGGAGTTGCTGTTTGTTAGTAATCCCACACATTATGGTTTGTTTTACACTTGGCGAAAATAGCATAAAATTCTAATTACTTATTTACGAATTCAGGGCAAACGCATTAAAATTTTTGCTATCAGTTAGAATTTGTGAGTTCGGGAGGTGAAAAATCTCATTTTTACCTAATTTTTATTAACCTAACAACCTTAGTAGCAATATGATAACCCATTAAACCATAACCTTATTACCTCATTTTTTATTTTTCAGCACAGAGACGTAGAGTACACAAAGTTACACAGAGCGTCATCTCTATGTTATGATATAAACAACTGATTGTTAATATTTTATATTCCGATCGGAAAGATATTTTTTGTATATTTGCCTCGTAATCAAACAATTAAATGTGTTATGAAGCCAAAGATTTTATCCTATTTTTGCACCATGAAAGACCCAAGAATTGACAGAAAGAAATTACATCCCTTGGA
>Ga0123353_10008324_pt1 | contig 14147 bp, 12 predicted proteins | sample TergutLab28metaG_3_FD_92763 | JGI IMG/M metagenome (GOLD analysis project Ga0123353, IMG submission 92763) | Labiotermes labralis P3 segment gut microbial communities from Petit-Saut dam, French Guiana - Lab288 P3 | ecosystem: Host-associated > Arthropoda: Insects > Digestive system > Gut ... | reverse complement strand
TCTGTTTTGATGAATATATATGGCTATATTTGATACAATTTAGAAATGAATGATGACCATTTTTATCCTTTCAATTCATTTTTTGAAGAAAATTGCTCATGAAATTTTCTGATTTGTATCCAAAATTTTTGCTTGCGGATTTAAGGTAATTTAATCGCCACATTGCTGCCATTGAGGATGATTTTTTTTGAATTTGATTTTTTTTACGTTTCTTTGCGCGGTAATTAAAACGATTAATAACAAACCATTTAATTAAACTTTTAGTCATTATGAACAAAATCACACTTGTGATTTGTTTCATCACATTTTTTTGGTTTTCGGTATTGGCTCATCTAATTCCCGAAACATCATCATAATACGTTTCATGACACAAACACCATTCATAGAATATCGTCCCCGCGACGAAATAAAACGCTTTCAGGAAGACAGGTTTTCCGAAACGCTGGCTTATGTTCATTCACGTTCTCTCTTTTACCGGCGTATGTTTCAGGGACACAACGTTGATGTTTCCAAAATCACAACGCTGGAAGATATGCGGCATATTCCGTTCACCACCAAGCAGGATTTGCAGTTGCACAATGAAGATTTTCTTTGCGTTTCGCGCGAAAATGTGGTAGACTACATCACTACTTCCGGTACGCTTGGCGCTCCTGCAACTTTTGCCATGACCGACGCCGATTTGGAACGTTTGGCGTACAATGAACAGATTTCGTTTCAGTGTGCCGGGGCAAAAAAAGGGGATATTTTTCAGTTGATGACCACCATCGACAAGCGTTTCATGGCAGGATTAGCCTATTTTCTGGGAATCAGAAAATTAGGTGCAGGCGTTATTCGCGTGGGCAACGGCATAGCCGAGTTACAATGGGATACCATCGAACGTATCAAACCCAATGTGGCAGTGTTGGTTCCGTCATTCATCCTGAAACTCATCAAATATGCCGAAGATAACGGCATCGACTATCAAAATTCGAGCATCAAAAAACTCATCTGCATTGGCGAAAACCTGCGGGAGCATGATTTTTCGTTGAACCTGCTCGGACAAACCATCAAAAACAAATGGAATGTAGAACTTTATTCAACATACGCCTCAACAGAAATGTCAACCTCATTTACCGAATGCGAATACGGCTGCGGCGGACATCATCACCCCGAACTGATCATCTGCGAACTGATTGATGTAGAAGGGAAACCGGTTTTTGAAAACGAAACAGGAGAACTCGTGATTACCACCTTAGGCGTAGAAGGTATGCCACTTCTTCGTTTCCGTACCGGCGATTTGGTACGTTTCCACACCGAACCCTGCAAATGCGGACGTACCACTATGCGCATAAGCCCCGTTGTGGGAAGGCTCAACCACATGATCAAATACAAAGGCACAACGCTGTATCCACCCGCCATTTTTGATGTGTTGGACAACGTTTCCTACCTCGAAAACTACCTCCTTGAGGTTTCCGACAATGAATGTGGTAACGACGACGCGCTGGTAAAAATCGGACTTCGCGAACATCCCGGCTACGATGTTGTAAAAGATTTGAAAGACCGTTTCAGGGCGCACATTCGCGTTGCCCCCGAAGTGGAAATCTGTCCGGTCAATGAGTTACGGACAATCATCATGCCCGATATCAGCCGAAAACCCATCAAATTTGTTGACAAGCGTCAAAAAAAGTAATCATCACACCATAAACCATGAATCCAAAATTCGACGATATCCGTCCCTACGTAGACGCCGAAATTCCGGCAGCCATGAAGCGTATTTCCGAAAGCGAATACTTTCCGGCTATTGCAAAATACGTCTTCCCCGAAAAAGAACTGAGTGAGGCACAACAAATGCTACGCCGCTACACCGGCATCAACGATTTTCAACTCGAAGCCATGTATGCCTTCAACTGGCAGGTGATAAAGCGAAGCGTAAACAAGTTTACATACAGTGGATTTGAACGTCTCGATCCTACTAAAAGTTACCTGTTTGTGTCGAACCATCGCGACATTGTTTTAGACTCGTCACTGCTTCAATATGCGCTGTATTTCGAAGGTTTCCGCAGTACCGAAATTACTTTCGGGAGCAACCTGATGTCTTCGCAATTAGTTATCGATATCGGACGTTCCAACAAGATGTTTAAGGTTATGCGCGGCGAAAATCCACGCGACTTTTACAAAACTTCCCTGCACTTGTCCGAATATATTCGCCACACCATTACCCAACGTGGCGAGTCCATCTGGATTGCCCAACGCGGTGGTCGTACCAAAGACGGCAACGACGCAACCGACCAGGGTATACTCAAAATGTTTTGCATGAGCGGCGGCAAGGATATCGCACAATCACTCTGCGAGTTGAACATCGTTCCGGTAGCCATTTCCTACGAATGGGAACCTTGTGATTTTTTCAAAACCCGCGAAGTTTACCATTCGCGCAACGGAGCCAAATATATCAAGGAAAAAAACGAAGACTTCATCAGCATACTGACAGGAATCACACAGCCCAAAGGCAATATACACATCAGCATTTGCGAACCATTACAGATCGGAGAACTGCAACTGCCGGAAAATGTAAAATCATCCAACGATTTTTACAAAGCAGCAGTGAATCTCATGGATGAACGAATTTCCAGCAATTACAAACTACATTCGACCAACTACATAGCACACGATATCCGGTCGGACGCCCATACATTTGCTTCATATTATACGCCTGAAGAAAAAGAGATGTTTGTTCAACGGTTCCACCAGGCATTGAAACAAATAGAAGGCGATAAAGATATTATCAAATCTATTTTTCTGGGGATTTATGCCAATCCTGTCTAACACTCAATTAATTTTACCTTTTAATGCCAATATCATATTTTGTTTTGCTATTTTTCGGGCGGGTAAGTAACTTGTCAACGCCGAAGCAATCATCATCACTGCAACGGTTGTCAAAATCGACGACAGATTGTAAACAGGCAACATCGCTTCGCCAATTCCTGCAAGACCATAATCGTCGCCGCCCGGCACGGGTATTCCGGTATGAGCGTACCACGCTAAAACTGGCGTTCCCCACACGATGGATAACAATATCGCCAAAATGCTGTACATGGTTCCTTCGAGGGTAAAAAGCCCTGTTACGGTTTTGGGCGTCATCCCCAGAGCCACGTAAGTGCCTATTTCCTTCTGCCTGCGGAATATCGACAAAACCTGCGTATCGTAAATCGCCAGCAAGGCAATGGATAAAAGTATGATGAAGATAACAACTCCTTCTATGCGGGAGGATTGTTCCATCAAGTCTATATCCTTCATCAAAAATTTGAGATTCTTATACTGCCATCCGGAAATATCCGACGAAATCGCACAATCATTCGTTCTTACAAGATAGGTTGCTTCTCCTGTCATTCCCGTCATTTGGTAAAGGTCGTCCAAACTGAGCCATATCTGTCCGGCGTCAACTGCCGGAACTTTTGTATCGAAAATATGGACAATTACGATATTTCGCGCATCGAAAACGCCGTTTTTGTCGCGCCAACGCAACATGACGCGGTCGCCCGCTGCAAGGTCTGTTGATGAAGCCATTCGCCTGCCAATGATTGCGGGGATATCGCCGCTGCCGTCGGGTTTAATTTCCCGGGAGGGTAGTCTGAGCGCTTGCTGTGTAGTGGGAATACCTTTCAGCAGAACGTTTTGTATCCGTCCTTTCGGGAATATCGAGCCTTGCAACACCAAAACCGGAACCGCCGCGCCCGAACCAGCGCAATCATCCAAATCCGCAGGAATGACGCCGTGTGCATCCTGCAACGTGAAAACGTCGAAGCGGTCGTATTCGGGATGCCAGATTTGCCCTTCGCAGGTTTCCCATTCGCGGGTATCGTAGCGGGCTTCTTCCACCCATCCGTCAATAGTTCCCGTAAAAGCAATCATGATTACAAGAGTCAGCGACAGTACCGTAACATTGAGCCATGTCCGCCTTCCGGCGCCGATAGTGTTTTTGAAAGCAGTTTTAACTAACAGTTTCATAATTATCAGTCGTGGTTATTTTATTTATTTGACCATCTCTCAAATGCACAATTCTTGTGAGATACTGCATCACTTTTTCGTCATGTGTGGCGAAAATAAATGTTGTTTTCAGTTCCTGATTGAGTTTCAGCATGGTTTTGAGGATATTGTGCGAATTTGCCGCGTCAAGATTTGCTGACGGCTCATCGGCAAGCACGATTGGCGGACGTTTCACCATTGCCCGCGCTATAGCCACCCGCTGTGATTCGCCTCCGCTCAATTGCGACGGACGCGATTTTTCCTTGTCCGTCAATCCCACCCATTCCAAAGCATCCATGACCATCTTACGACGCTCAGCGGCTGTTTTTTTCTGCAAAAGTAGCGCAAATTCCACATTTTCGTACACCGTGTAAACCGGCAACAGATTATAACTCTGAAAAATAAACCCGATGTTCAGGTTTCGAAGTTCTGCCGACTGCCGCGCCGAGAGCGTTTCAATGGACTGCCCCAGCACAGTTGCCTGTCCTTCGCTTGGCGTATCGAGCGAACCGATGATGTTCAGCAGGGTTGTTTTTCCCGAGCCGCTCGGACCCACAAGTCCCGTAAATTCACCTTCTTCAAAATTGATGGTAACGCTGTTCAATGCCGTAAAAAAACCTTCGCCGACAGGAAAATTTTTCACCACATTGTGCATTGAAATGATATGGTTTGTCTTCATTTTTTAACTTTATGAAAATTACAACTTTTTCCCTGAAATCCTCTTACCTTCTTTTTGCACGTTCCCAAACTACGTTCTGTGTTTTTCTCAAATGTCTGAACAATCCGAGATAAACAGAATAATTCATCATGAAAAAATAGTAAGGCGCAAACAGTATTTTGAGTTTAATGTGTTTGTTTTCCAAAAACCAGCCCAATAATGCCATCGCATAAAATAATATTTGCAGCCAGAAAATAACGGTAAAGAAATTGCAGACGAACAATCCTGATTGGAAGGCTAATACAGCGTTACTAATCAGCAGAAGCAACAAACACAGAGGCGCTAATGTCCATCTCAACACACGGTGCGAAATGTATTGAAATGAAAGTATTCCATATTTGAAAATATTAAACAACGGAAGAAGTCGCTCCATGGATTGAAATCCGCCTGCCGCTATTCTGATTTTGCGCTTGATTTCTTCCTTTACATTTGCCGATGATGCTTCGCAGGCGTACGCTTCCGGGTCGTATTGCGTGATATATCCCTGCATGGCGATGCGCAACGAAATCATAAAATCGTCTAGCAGAGTGTCTTTTTCTACTTCTGTGAAAAGTTCGCGGCGTATGGCAAACAGTTCTCCGGCAGCGCCCACTACCGAATACAAACGTGCGTCGTAGCGCTTTTGAAATGATTCATATTTCCAGTACAGTCCTTCGCCTGCGCCGGCTGCCATATCCTTTTCGTTGTCGAAGATTCGTTTTTCACCCGATACACAACCTACTTTCGGGTTGGCAAAAAGATTGACGATACGTCGAACGGATTCCTTTCCCAGCATGGCATTGGCGTCGGAAAAAATGATGACAGGACTGTCGCTCAACAGAACGCCCCGGTTCATGGCTTCGATTTTACCGGCTCGTTCGGGACGGTAATGTACGGTAACTTTGGGATATTGTCGCAATAAATCGGGCGTTTCGTCGTCTGAACCGTCGGCAACAAACACTATTTTCAATTTATCTTTGGGATAATCCAATTCAAGCGAGTTTTTAACCTTTTTATCCACATAGTCTTTTTCGTTGTAAGCGGCTATCAAAAGGGTTACATCGGGAAGGTCTTCGACAACGGTTTGTTCCGGTTTTCCACGTATGGCTTCCTTGATTTTGACCATCAACAAAAGCAGAAGCGCATAACCCACGTATGTGTAACCTACGACGAATACCGAAAACCAAAAGACGAAAAGCAAAAAGCAATACATGGACTTAAATTTTATAATGTTCCGTTACAACAAATTTTTTAGTGGCGCCTTTCAGTCTGAAAAGTGACAAACACATCAATACCACGCCTTTGGGTAAATAGAAAACAGATTTTAGCAAGCTGAACGTATACATGCGTCTTGGGATACTTATTAATATACTTATGTATGTGACGGCAGCGATAGCAATCCATACGTAAAGATACGCGCCGTTCTGAAAAATGATTGCCAAACCGGAAAAAATTGTGCCGGAGGCAAGCAGGAAGATGCGAGGCATCAAAAAATGTTGCAATAGTTTATCAAAAAAATCTATATTGCCACGGAAAAGTTGTCTGAATCCTTCGCCGATATTGTTTTCCGCTTGCATGAGTTGATTAGCAATCCAACGGGCGCGTTGATTCACAAACGAACCGGCTTTTTGTACCTTTTCGTCCAGAACTATCATATCATCCACATACAATATCGGAATCCTCAATTTCAACAATCTTATCTCCAATTCCTTATCTTCGCCGGAAGAGGATATATGGTACATCTGTTCACGAAATGAGCGATAATCGAATGCCATTGCCGAACCGCAGAGCGCTGCAGATAATCCCAGCACAGCGTGTCCGCGACGGAAAATTTGGTTGTTGATTTCCTCGCTTGCAGCGTCCAACAAAGCCAAAACCGTATTTGTGTTTTTTGCGGTGCGATGTGTTTGTACCGCCTGCACTTCATATTCAAAAATATCGTTGAGCCGGTTCAGATAATCCTTGTCAGGTATCAGATTATCGGCATCGAGGACGAGCGCAATATCATAATTGTCGGGAAGTTGCGACATGATGGTATTCAAAGCAAGCGCTTTGGTACGGTTGTCGTCATGAAAGGGCATCACCCTGACCGGTTTTTGTTTCAGGCGGGTAAGTACGTCGTCGTTCAAACTGTCGGCAATGACGATCAGATCATAATTCGGATAGTCCTGCAACAACACATTATCAGTCAGTTCTTCAATCACTTCATCGGCTTTGTATGCAGGAACCAGTATGGCTATTTTCCTGAATGTGATTGCCTTCTTGAAAACAGGATTTTTATAAAACAATCCGGCTACCGAGTACATGAAAATGTACCAGGCACAAAAAATGTAATACCCTGTTATAATGAAAAATATGATTTTAAGAACAATCATACTGCTGTTATTTCTTCTTTTTCTTCCGCAAATTCAAAACTTCTCCGGCTTTGGGTTGTGTCCCTTCTTCCATACGGTTGAGCTGGTATAGCCGCGATAATCTGACGGCATACTGTTGCGAGATGAAATACATCGTTTCGCCCTCGCGTATCTTATGTGTCTCTTTGCCTCGTTCGGCTTTGCGGCGTTTGGGTTGCAGATACACGATTTGACCTTCGCGCAGTTCGTCCGTTGCTTTTGTTTCATTATATCGGGGTAGTTGCCATGGCAACATATCCAAATCGTTACTCAGCGAGGCATAACTGTCACCTTCCTTAGCCATGATATAGTTAGTTCGGTTGTTTTCTCTTATGGGATGCCTGTCGACATTGAAAGATGCAAAATCATTCCATGCGTCTGTCGTTTTTGTTTTCGAACCGACAGTTGTCGTGGCGCTCTGGGTTGTAGCGGTTTTGTCCACCTTTACGCCCGTATCATACTGGTATAGATTGTAACGCTCAATCAGGCTGATCAGATTCTGCGGATATTTTGGGTCGGTAGCATAACCAGCTTTGCGTAATCCATTCGCCCAGTTTTTGTAATCGGTTGATTTGTATTCGAAAAGAAAAGCGTAACGGCTGCGACTTGTCAGAAAATCGGTATGATCAATCCACGAATCTTTGGCGTTTTTATATCGACGGAAACATTCGTCCTTTTTATCATCGTCGTGGATAATTTCTTCACCTTCCCATCCGTGACATTTGATACCGAAATGGTTATTGGCAACCACTGCCAAACGACTGTTCCCGTTTGCTGATTCAAGTATTCCCTGTGCCAGTTTAATACTTGCCGGTATCCCGCTTCGTTTCATTTCCGAAATTGCCAAATCCTTATAGGTGTTTATGTATTCATCGGCAGTAATCTTCTGCGCGAACAAACCGGGCGGCATAAAAAAAATCAGACAGGAAGCTATAATAAAATAAATTCTCATTTCAAGCATTTAATGAGCGACAAAAATACAAAAAAATACGTGTGCGCTGACATTTTATATCAAAAAAATGATTCCTTGGAAGTAATTATAAAAATTTTTGCTTTTTTTGTACTTTTGGCATTGTAAAAGAATATTGAACCATGACAAATTCCTTCAATCTGCAAACCTCCATGTTGCAATTTGCCGCCCGGCACGCTTTTTTGACGCCCGGAAGCAGGATATTGGCGGCTGTCAGCGGCGGTATTGATTCGATGGTGATGCTGCACCTGTTGCATGATACAGGCTTCAACCCGGTGGCAGCGCATTGCAATTTCGGATTGCGCGGCGAAGAATCGAATCTCGATGAAGCTTTTGTGAAAACCGAAGCTGGCAAGATGGGTATCCAATGCCGGATAAAACGTTTTGACACATCTGCGTATGCCGCTCAAAACGGTCTTTCCACACAAATTGCCGCCCGTGAACTGCGTTATCGCTGGTTTCACGAATTAGCCGCCAGCGACGGATTCGACGCTATTGCCATCGCGCATCACCGCGACGACAGAATAGAAACGCTGCTCATCAACCTTGCGCGCGGTACCGGTATTCACGGATTGACCGGTATCAGACCAACTAACGGAAAAATCATCAGACCACTACTTTTTGCTTCGCGCAACGAGATAGAGACTTATGCCAAAACGAATGGCATCGCTTTTCGGGAAGATTCGAGCAACACAACTGATAAATACGCCCGCAATTATATCCGGCATCACGTGATACCGGGTTTGGAACAGTTTTTTCCGGGTATGCTTCAATCTATGGAGCGCAGCATGGAACATTTTTCAGCAGTTGAACTGTTCTACAATGAAGCCGTTGAACGTCACAAAAACAAAATCGTCACTGTGAAGGATGATTTAATATATGTTGATTTGCAAGGTCTCACACAAAGTCCTTCTCCACCTGCCTTACTCTACGAAATCCTGAAACCGTTTGGATTTTCCAACACTATCGCTTATGAAATCCTGCATGAACGTAGTAAAGACGTGAAATTTTGCGTCTCTGCAGGTAAACAATTTTTCAGCAACACGTTCCGTCTTGTTTGCGACAGACGGTCATTAATTCTACAAAAGATAAAAAACGAACCGACACACGAATATCTGATCGGCGAACATACATCAAACATGGAGGAACCCATCCGTTTGAAGATAGAAAAAATCAACAGATACGCCGAATTTACGCCCGATACTAATCCAAATATAGCCTGCCTGGATGCAAACAAACTACAATTCCCCCTTGTAATGCGAAAATGGAAACACGGAGATACATTCCGCCCATTGGGAATGAAAAACATGAAAAAACTGAGTGATTTTTTCATCGACGCAAAATTTTCACTTATTGAAAAAGAACGATGCCGGGTATTGGTTTCAGGCGGACAAATCGCGTGGATTGTGGGAGTACGTATCGACGATCGGTTCAAAATCACCAATAAAACAACAAAAGTTTCGATTATTTCGTTTTCGCCGTAGTCAGTCTTCGAAAACGTTCGAGGACATTGAATTTTTTGATGAAATTGAATTTTTCTTCTTTTTTCGGGTCGTAGAGCATACCTGTACAGAGACACATCCGGCGTTGATTTCGCACCAGAATATCGTAGTTGACACATGCTTCGCAACCTTTCCAAAATTCTTCGTCGTCGGTCAGTTCTGAGAAGGTTACAGGTTTATAGCCTATTTCTGAATTGAGTTTCATCACAGCCAAACTGGTAGTGATGCTGAATATCTTGGCATTAGGAAATTTTTTGCGCGAAAGTTCGAAAATCCTCTTTTTGATTTGTCGTGCAAGTCCGCTTTTACGGTATTTTGGATTCACAATTAATCCGGAATTTGCCACAAAACACTCATGGCTCCACGATTCGATGTACGAAAAACCGGCAAAACAATTCTCATCATCCAGGGCAATGACCGCTTTCCCTTCGCACATCTTTTTCACAACATACCCGGTTGAACGTTTGGCAATACCTGTACCGCGCACCTTTGCCGATTCTTCCATTTCTCCGCATATTTCTCCGGCGTATGTACAATGCTTTTCGTCCGCTACTTCAATATTGAATTTCATTGAATATTTGAATGATATTCAGCATAATATTTTAATGTGATCCGCCTGGGGCTCGAACCCAGGACCCCATCCTTAAAAGGGATGTGCTCTACCTGCTGAGCTAGCGAATCGTTAAAAAAAGCGGCGCAAAGGTACGGGTTTTTTTGTTAATTCCAAATTGATTGGTATAATCCTTAAAATTTATTCACAGGATTGTTTTTGATTTGAAATAACATATTGTGAGGTTTGATAATTGACTTTTGCATAATTTTTCATTTCGTCAGCCAATGATTGATATTGATCTATACGGTTTGTAACGTCGCGGTGACGATAACGAAAAAGTTCGTCCGTAGCCTTATCTTTCGACACAATCAGGAAAAGCGAATCGGATACTACTCCATAACTTAAATTGTGCCCGCTCGAAAAATATATAAATGGCCGTCGTTCCGAAAAAAGGTCTATGCCCATGGTATTGTTCACATAAGGCAAAGCGAGCAGCTGCATTGTTGTCGGAAAAACATCTATTTGTCCGCCTATGCAGTCGAATATTGCCGGTTGCTTAATAATTTTTGGAGCGTACATGATCAACGGAATATGATGATAATTTAACGGCATACTGTAAATGTTATCTACAACGACGCCATGATCGGCAATAAAAATAAAGAGCGTGTTGTCAAACCATGCCTGTCGGGAAGCCATTTGAATAAATTTACGCAACGACCAGTCGGAATATTCAACTGCCCTTTCTTTGATGTTTCGGTGATTTGGCGAAAAATATCCGGGTACGTAATACGGTCCGTGATTGCTTGTGGTCAGAAATGTAGCAAAAAACGGACATGGACGTTCATTAAGAACCGGTATTGCAAATTCAAACATAAAATCGTCGGCAACTCCCCATGTGCTTACTGTTTTGTCCGATGGATAATCGGTTTGCTCTACTATCTGATCGAAATCGTTTGCGGTCAGAAATGTTCTCATATTATTGTAATGAGCGCTGTGGGTGGTAAAAAATAAGGTGTTGTATCCGCATTTTTTCAATGCCGAAGGCATACCGTTGTATTTTGTTGAAACATCATTCATGTATCGTTCACGATAAAGTGAAGGAAAAGAATACAACGTGCTGAATATAGCATTGTGGGTGTGTACTCCGGCGCTGTAAATGTTTTTGAAAAAGTAGCCTGCTGTGGCTATGCTGTCCAAAAAAGGCGTTAACTGTTTTTGACTGCCGAAATGCGTCATTCGTGCCGCACTCATGCTTTCCATCAAAACAAGTATCACATTTGGAGGCGAATGATTGACAGTATCCGGTTCTACACGGCGAAGAACCGGCGAACAGTCGTCCTGTAGCCCGATAGCAAGAAAATCCTGTATTTGCAACAGAGATTCTTCAACATCCATTAATTGTATGACAGACCGATTGTCTTCGGCGTCGTCAATCCAGCTCTGAATCAGCGTAAAATTCGGGTTTAATCCCAATTGATTAAGAAATGAGTTGGAACTGAAAGATGCGGCGCTCACCGCAATCGGTATACCCTTATCAAACCTGCCGCGAATACCTGCAAGCATCAATCCGGCAACAACGAGCGACAGTGATATATTCAGCCAAATGTTTCCACTACGCTGCGAAAGCATAAACGCCGAAAAAGCCTTTTTCAACCCGAAGAAGAAAGCAACCGTCAACAACAGAAACGGAATCACGTAACCGATATAGGTAAATTCCTGAACAATCATTTTTGTTAAAATTCCTATAGATTCTAACCATCGGAAAGCGGTGACAGTTAAACGTGAAAAAAATTGTTCGAAGTATGGAATATCAACGGCGCATATCACAAACGACAGGAAAAAAACAACAAAAAGAAAATAAAAAATAATGCCAGCAGGCAATTTGGAACGCGGATTGATGATGGTTATAAGCGTTAGCGCCAAAAAAGGGGAAAAAACAATGTAGCCTGTAATTACCAAATCGAATCGCAATCCTGTCAAAAAAGCATACAATATATTGCCGAAATCATCGGAAACCGTTATAAAAGAAAGCCCTGAAAGAAACATGATCAGACGGAAAACAGTAAACGTTCCAATAGCCAGCAAATAAATCTTTGCCGCCAATACAATATTTTTTTGTGCAAAAAGAGTAAAAAGTTTAGACACCATCACTTAATTTGCTTCTTTGCTTTGTCATGATTTTTTTTGCAAAGATGCAACCTTTTTTTGAAACTGCAAAAATCGTCGATGTAGAGTAAAAATATCGCTTATAGGTGGAAATAGTTAAAATTCATCAATGACAAGAATGTAACAAAACGCAAACAAAAATGTCCTTTTTGTGCTTTTCAGCATATCATACGCGACAAAAAATTTCGTTTAAGTATGAGCCACATAAGTAGAAATATTTTCTGAAAAAAATTAGAACCCAAAAAAATAGTAACTTTGTCGAAGAAAAATAAAGCGAAAATGGCAAAAATAAAGCGTATTGGCGTATTGACATCGGGGGGCGACGCTCCCGGCATGAATGCTGCAATCCGCGCTGTGACCCGTGCCGGGATCAACAACCATCTGGAAGTATTTGGCATCATGCGGGGTTACGAGGGCATGATTGAAGGCGATATCATCCGGATGAGCAGCGAATCGGTAAGCGGAATCATCCAGACTGGCGGAACAATTCTTTTGACGGCACGCAGTAAGCGTTTCCGCGAATACGACGGACGGCGTGAGGCTTACGAACAACTGAAACGGTTTGAAATTGATGCGGTAGTGGTGATTGGTGGCGACGGTTCGTTCACGGGCGCAAACATCATGTCGGTAGAATTTGATATTCCGTTCATCGGCATTCCCGGAACCATCGACAACGACCTGTTCGGAACAGACTATACCGTCGGCTTCGACACAGCGTTGAATACCGTGGTGGAAGCATTGGACAAGATACGCGACACGGCAAGTTCGCACAACCGCATTTTCTTTGTGGAAGTGATGGGACGCGAAGCAGGTTTTGTGGCAATTAACAGTGGTATTGCGTGTGGCGCTGAAATTATTATGATTCCCGAAGAAAAAAACCAGTTGGAGAAGGCGCGCAGGTTTCTGGCTGAACGCGCCCGCAAAAACAAATCGAGCATCATTCTCGTGGCGGAGGGTCTGGAAGAAGGCGGCGCCATGGAAATATCCAAAATACTGAAACCCGAATTTCCACAGTTCGACATCCGCGTTTCCATCTTGGGACACATACAGCGCGGCGGTTCACCAAGCGCCAAAGACCGCGTGATAGCCAGCCGTATGGGCGCTGCTGCGGTGGAAGCCTTGCTCGATAACCAAAAATGTGTCATGATCGGTTTGTCGAACGATAAAATCGTGCATGTGCCGCTGAACAAAACGGTGAAAATGCACAAGACGATTGATCCGGCGCTCATCAATCTGGTAGAAGAGATTGCGACATTGAAACCGGGGAATTGTTACACGAACTCCCTCCGATGACGAATTGGGAGGCGTTATCACACGGGAACCACGCACAGAAAGTTCATAATCCAGATATTCTTCACTCCAAAGTCCACATCCACATACGTCCCTTTTTTATATGCCCATCGGTTGGGGGATTAAAATGTGCCAATGATAAAAAAAATATCACAAAAAAATTACCTCTACAAAAAAACTCTGAATCTCAAAAATAGAGAATAAAATAATCAAACCGGAAAAATTTTAAATTTTTCGAGATGCCCTTTATGATTTACGACAAAAATACATCGGATATGTTAACTGAACGTTAAGAAAATGATAAGATTTGGTTAAGATTACAAGTAAAATTTAACCAAATCTTAACAGGTTATTCACAATTATTTAACAATGACTATCTACCTTTGCGGTATTATTCATATCATAAACCAAATGAAAATATTATCAAAAATAAAATGTCCCGTATGTGGATGCATAGATATACGCCATGAATATAACGGTTTCGGATACAACCTGTTACCATGTATTTTCAACCAACCCGACGATGATAGCCCTAACGTACCGATATGGTGCTACTGCCCAAGTTGCGGGTGCG
>Ga0123353_10008323_pt1 | contig 14148 bp, 11 predicted proteins | sample TergutLab28metaG_3_FD_92763 | JGI IMG/M metagenome (GOLD analysis project Ga0123353, IMG submission 92763) | Labiotermes labralis P3 segment gut microbial communities from Petit-Saut dam, French Guiana - Lab288 P3 | ecosystem: Host-associated > Arthropoda: Insects > Digestive system > Gut ... | reverse complement strand
GGTCTTTTTGCCGCCATGCGACGCGGCAGAGCCTTGAAAGGCAGCAAGCATTCCTGCGGCTCTTCCACGCCGCCTGACAGCAAAAATCCACGCCGACATTCTTTAAATATTCACCGGATGGGGCACTAGGAGCGAAATGAAAGACAGTGGGGTTTAATGTCAAACTTAAATAGAACCAAAACGATCGAAAGCCTCCTTCCGGGGCAATCCGGCGTTATATTGCATATTGGCAACGAGCGGGGCGCCGTAAAGCGGCGTCTCATTGACATGGGCCTGACGCCCGGGACGAGAATAACCGTCAAAAAAATCGCGCCTTTTGGCGATCCGATAGAGATAAACATACGCGGGTACGAACTGTCGATCCGCAAAGCCGACGCGGCGCAGATAACCCTGGGGCAAATCCCGCTTGCGAGGGCCAGGCGCGAGGCTGCCAGGCAAACCCAGCCGCGGGAGCTTCCGCCTGAAACGCTTGAGCGCATGCACCTTGCGCACATACACGAACTTGAAGAGCATCCGGCAACATATGACCACGGTGCGCACGACGCGAGGGTAATGAGCATCGCGCTCGCCGGCAACCCGAATACCGGCAAGACGACACTCTTTAACGCCCTCACCGGGTCGGCGCAATACGTCGGCAACTGGCCGGGCGTCACAGTCGAAAAAAAAGAGGGGATTGCCGAAATTGACGGCAGGGAAATCGTGATAGTCGATCTGCCGGGTATATATTCGCTGTCGCCGTACTCAATGGAGGAAATCATCGCGCGCGACTATATCCTGGGCGACGACGAAGAGCAGCCGACCGACGCCATTATCAACATAGTCGACACGACGAACATCGAACGGAACATGTACCTGACGGTGCAGCTGCTTGAACTGGAAAAACCCATGGTAGTAGCGCTGAACTTTATGGACGAGGCGCGGAAGGTGGGCGACGAGATCGATGTGTCGAGGCTGTCAAAAGAACTGGGCATCCCGGTAGTGCCGATAACAGCCAAGACAGGCGAAAACCTAAGCGAACTGCTCCATGTCGCGCACAAGCAGATGCATATCGGATACACGATTGAGCCGGACGACTTGTACGACGAATTTACGCATGAAATACACCACCGGATCGGCATGTTGATACACGACGCCGCATACCGCGCCGGGCTGCCCGCCCACTGGGCGTCGATAAAGCTCCTCGAGGGCGACGGGCTGGTGGAGAAAACGCTCGGCTTGTCGGAAGAGACAAGTGGCAAAGTCGCGGAAATAATCAGTGAATATGAAGCTTCAAGTGAACTTGGGGACAGCGAGACGCTTGTTGCGGACAGCCGCTATAATTATATCGTGAATGTGCTCAAATCATCCGTCAATAAAGGGCGCGGCAGAAGCGAGAGCATATCCGACAAGATCGACAGGGTCGCAACGCACAAGTACTTCGCCATACCGTTGTTTTTGCTGATGATGCTCATCGTATTTGCGCTGACGTTCACCGTGGCGGGCACAGTTTTATCTGACGGCGTGGCGCACATCATCGAAGGGTTCTCCGGCTGGCTGGGCGGGGTCCTGAACTCGGCGGGCGTCGCGCAATGGCTCGGCAGCCTTATGACCGACGGGATAATAACCGGGGTCGGCGGCGTTTTGACATTCCTGCCGCAAATTGCCATACTATTTTTCTTTCTCTCACTGCTGGAGGACTCCGGCTATATGGCGCGCGCGGCGTTCATAATGGACAGGCCGCTGCGCTATTTCGGCCTGTCGGGCAAGGCGTTTATCCCAATGCTGATGGGCTTTGGCTGCACGGTGCCCGCAATAATGGGTGCGCGAACGATGGAAAACGAAAAAGACAGGCGGATGACGATCCTGCTCATACCGTTCATGAGCTGTTCGGCGAGATTGCCGGTGTACGGCCTCCTTGCCGCCGCGTTTTTCGGCGCATGGGCCGGGGCGGTGGTATTCGCGCTGTACGTTCTCGGAATTGCGATAGCTATCGTGTCGGGCATAATTTTCAGTAAAACCATATTTAAAGGGAAGCCCGCGCCATTTGTAATGGAACTGCCGCCATACCGCATACCGTCGATAAAAAACACGCTCATCCACGTTTGGGAGAGGCTAAAGGATTTTCTAGTAAGGGCGGGGACGATTATCCTGCTAATGAGTATCGTTTTATGGTTCCTGCAAAGCTTTGACACGTCGCTTAACATGGCCGAAAACAGCGCCGACAGCATACTCGCGACCATCGGGGGGTTCATAGCCCCGGTGTTCCGCCCGATGGGGTTCGGAGTGTGGCAGGTAGCGGTAGCGCTGCTGACAGGGCTTATCGCAAAAGAAGCCGTCGTCGCGTCGCTGAGCATGTTCTACGGCTTCGCGCTCACAGCCTCCGGCACAGTAATAGCCGCAGCGATGGCCGGGTTCACGCCGCTGTCAGCGCTTGCTCTTCTGGTATTCATATTGCTCTACGTCCCGTGCGTAGCGGCGGTATCGACAATGTACAGGGAAACGAAAAGCCTGAAATGGACCACGCTGTCAGTATGCTGGCAACTAGCGGCGGCATACACAGCGTCGCTGCTGGTGTATCTTATTGGTTCGATGTTTGTTTAAACGATCAACGCAAGCAGACTGGCGGTATTATTATACAATGGAGGTTATCTATGTTTTGTTTTAAGTGTGGAACGAATAACAACGAAGCAAACCAGTTTTGCGTAAAATGCGGCTGCCCATTTGCAGATCAGGCAGTAAACAACTATGCAGGCGCATACGAACCGCGCCAACCTACGCCCCAGCCCAACATACAACTTGCAGATCAGGCGGTAAACAACTATGCAGGCGCACAAGAACCGCGCCAACCTACGCCCCAGCCTAACATACAACAATATGCCACAAACCAGCATACTGTAAACCAGTCGGACGCCCCCCAACCTGCCGCACGCCCAGCGGCTCCGGATGCTCAGAAAAAGCCGTCCAAACGCACATTTATTCTTGCCGCAGTGTTGGGCGTTGCCGCTGCTGTTTTGGCGTTTTCTATACTTTATTTTACAGTTGGTTTTGGCTCAGGCGGCGGAAAGATTGATAACAAGGCGAACGGCGACGCTGACAGAATAGTGACACGAGCCGTCGACGCATTAAAGCAGCAATGGAAAGAAATATATTCCGATGATATGTATATTGGGTGCGAAGGGTATTTGGAAATAAAAAACGCAAGAATAATCTACATAAACGATGAAATAGAAGCAGGAATAGCGGAAGAAATGTTCGGGAATGTTGATTATATTGTTGAATTTATTATTTATTCAGACTACTTCGCGAGTGCGCCATATTACATGAATATTGGCTTATATGACACTGTTGTTTTTTACGACGACGGGTACACTGAAGTAACAAGGAGTATGCTCAATATTTATCGAGCCCGCACGTACGAGGCTGATTTGTCTAATATTATCAAATCGATCGAAGACTTAGGGGATAAATACAACGCAGTATTTAAACTAAGGTAATAGTTCATATGAATTTAATTTTACTAAGGTCCGGCTCGTGAGGTTTGCCGCCGGGATTTGCCGCGTATCCCAACAGTACGGCGATACCGATTTCATATCCGTCGGGAAAACCGAGGCGGTTCATGAATTCCGCGCGCCTGTCGCCCGCGAAAGAGAACGCGGCAAGGCCGCATATCAGGTTGTCGATACCCAGCGACGTCGCCGCCAGGGCTATGTTTTCCGATACGATACCGCAATCGAACAACTCGGCGCCTTCGCGGTTTGCCTTGGCGATTGGCACGACAATCATACAGGGCGCATTGTAAAACAGTTTGCCGCCACGGGACATAATACGGTCATACATCAACTTGTCCGGTACCTTAGCCAGGTTTTTCATGCCTTCAGAGTCCAAATCGTCTATTAGCTGCTTATCCTTAACGACAATAACCCGCCACAATTGGCGGTTCATACCGCTAGGAGCTGCAACGGCAGCCTCAGCAATAGTCCACAAATCCTCGTCGGTCGGCATCCTGTCAGAAAACGCCCGACAGGAATAACGGGTACGAATAGCGTCGATAGTATCAATTGACATAACAATTCCGCTCCCTTCAATAGTCATAGTTCCAGGGCATTGTGCCCACAAACAAACTGTGATTTCTTCATACTTTCATTTATACCTGTGTTGATATTACTACAAATCCACCGATTTTACAACACCAAGGATGCTCGCACAGAGGTTCGCGCGCACATCACACATGGGACACAGAGGGACGGTTCTCCCGTGTTCGCAAGCGAACACAACAGAACCGTCCCCCTGTGTCGCATCTCCTAGGAGGCGTTTAGCAGGTTTTCGTAGAGGTTTATGTACTCATTCACTGAAGAGGAGTCCCAGCTGAAATCGCAGTTCATTGCTCTTCTTGTTAGCGTGTTCCATCCCTCCCGATCTCTATAGCCCCAAAGCGCGCGCTCTATGGCATCGCGCAGGTCTTTGCTGCTATAGTATCTGAAGGTGAAACCGTAGCCATAGCCGTCAAAGCTGTCCCTTACGGTGTCCGCCAGGCCGCCGGTCTCGCGTACTACGGGAATTGCGCCGTATTTCAGAGCGATGATCTGCGAAAGCCCGCAAGGCTCATATTTTGAAGGCATAAGATATATGTCGGAAGCTGCATATATTTTTTGCGCGAGTTCAGGCACAAACCCGATATAGGACACCGCCCGCCCGCGGTAACGGTTTTCTATATACCTGAAGCCGTCTTCAAGGTGTTTGCCACCAATATCACCCTCGGCGGCGCTGCCCAGGATAACGAACTGAGCGTCATAACAATCCAGCAGCCCGCTGTTTAAAGCATCAAAAACAAGCTGGCAGCCCTTTTGCCTCGAATCGATCCTTGTCACTATCCCAATGAGGGGCAAGTCGGGGTTTTGCGCTAACCCCAGCCGTTCCTGCAGCCTGAGTTTGTTTTCTCTCTTGCCTTCCCGAAAAGTGTCTGCGTTGTAATTAACATACAAGTGCCTGTCTTTGGCGGGGTCGATGCTGTTCATATCCACCCCGTTGAGGATCCCCCGCAGTTTCCAGGATTCCGCGTTAAGAAACGGCGTCAGGGTCTGCCCGAAATCATACCCCGTCGTATCCCAGTGGTTGCCCGAGATTTCCCGCGCATAACTGGGGCTGACCGTGGTGATGGCATTTGCGGCTTGCATGGATCCTTTCAGGATGTTGAGGCATTTATCGTATTCAACTAAACTCAGCGCCCAGTCCGGCAGGGCAAGAGTGTCGTTGAAAATCTCAAATCCGTATTTCCCCTGAAACGCTATATTGTGGATGGTTATGACTGTTTTTATTCCGGAATACCAGTCGTTGTGCGAATAGTACAGGTGTTGATAAATGGGTACAAGGGCAGTTTGCCAATCGTTTGCGTTGATAATATCGGGCCTGAAATCAATGTGCGGCAACATCTCTAAAATCGCGCGGGAGAAAAATGCGAACCGTTCGGCGTTGTCGTATTCATCGTAAAGGCTATCCCGCATGAAGTATCTTTCGTTGTCGATGAAATAATATGTCACGCCGTCATAATATGCTTCGAAAACTCCGCAGTACTGGTTGCGCCAGGATACGGGTACCTGGAAATGTGTTATGAACCTGAAATCTTTTCGCACGTCCCAAGGGATCTTGGAATATAGGGGAACTACAATCCGGCAATCCACGCCTTTACGGTTCAGGCTTTGCGGAAAGCTTCCCGCAACATCCGCCAGTCCTCCCGAGGCAATAAACGGTCGCGCTTCGCTGGCTGCATACAAGACTTTCAATCGAATCTCTCCTTTTCATTTCATGCAATACAATGACTGCCCGAAAACACAAAAGCGAACACGCCCCAAGATAATCGGACTGAGTTCGCAATTTCTTCTGATAGTTGATTGATTGATAGCGATCCTCCTTGGTGAAACAGAATGATTCCGATAACGGGTATGCCCACGCTTGTATAAGCGCATTATACTATGCGAAATGTTAAAAATCAACACTAACAAGGTGGACGATGAAGGGCGGGATTGGAACACAGGGGGACGGTTCTCCCGTGTTCGCTTGCGAACACGGGAGAACCGTCCCCCTGTGCTTGATAAAAATTCAAATTGACATTTGTGGTTATTTTGTGTATGATAACATCGAGGTGATAAACGATGCCGGATACACGTTCAAGCGGTATGCACATCAGGGTTAATCCTGAAATAAAGGCAAGCGTTGAGCCGATACTTGCCGCTATCGGTTTGTCTTTTAGCGATGTCTTTAATCTCACACTACATCAGATATATCTTAAGCGCAGAATCCCTTTTGAGTTGTCCTCTATACGGCTAACCGAAAACGGTTATACCCCGGATTTTGAAGCGGAGCTTCTTACAACGTCTAAAGAATCTTATGCCGCCGTTGCGAGTGGCGCAAAAACCTATAAAAACGCAACCGAACTTCGGGCGGTGCTAGACGCGGAGGACGATGATGGATGAGGATTATATCTACTCCATTTTTCCATCTTCAAATTACAAACGGACACGCAATCTCGCAAAAAAACGAGGACTTGATATGGACTTGCTCGACTGGGGTATCGACCAGTTAGCGAAAGATATTCCTTTGCCCACAAGCTGGGAAGACCATCAGCTAAAAGGAAACCTGAAGCGTTTTCGCGAGTGTCACATAGGTGGCGCGGGCGATTGGTTGCTTGTGTACGAAAAGCGGGAAACGGATATGATTCTCTACCTGCTCGGAACAGGAACACACTCCGATTTGCTTGGGTTTTAATAAGGTGAGCAAAATTTCTCTTGAAATATGTTTCAAAAATGCGTAGAATAGCAGGGTATTCTACGCATTATTTGCGTCGATTAAGCGAATAATCTACGCATTATATCATGAGGTATTGGATTATGAGGAAATACATCTATGAAAGAGCCGGGTGGCCGGTAATGAAATACGACGAGAGCGCATTGCATGACTCACTTGTTCGATTTTACAACGCGCAGGGGCGGTTGTTTGGAAAGCTGGACGCCCTTGGATTTGACGTGCAAAATGCACTTATGCTAAATGCGGTTTCGGACGAAGTTGTGACGTCATCCGAAATAGAAGGCGAAAAACTCAACAGATCAAGCGTCAGGTCATCAGTAGCTAAGAGGCTCGGGCTTGAAACTGCGGGGCTTACTTATGCCGCCGCGGACCACTATACTGAAGGAATCATAGATATGGCGCTTGACGCGACACAACAATATATCCTGCCGGTTACAGACGAGAGGCTGTTCGGATGGCATGCCGCGCTGTTTCCGGCAGGTCGCAGCGGAATCTACCGTATTACAACCGGCGCATATCGTTTGGACGAAATATCAGTCGTCTCCGGAGCAGTTGGCAGGGAGAAAGAGCACTATAGAGCGCCGGCGCCGGAATGCGTACCTAATGAAATGACCTTGTTCCTGGAGTGGCTGGAAGCAAAGCAGAGAATAGACCCATATGTGAAAGCAGCCATAGCACACTTGTGGTTCGAATCAATCCATCCCTTTGACGACGGCAACGGAAGAATAGGGCGCGCTATTGCTGATCTATTGCTTGCCCGCGCCGAGAACAGTCCAAAAAGGTACTATAGCCTGTCGTCGCAATTGCTTAAGGAGCGTAAGGCGTATTATGACGAGCTTGAATTTGCCACATGCTATTCCGATGACATTGGGAAATGGATCGCCTGGTTTATTGGATGCCTTCAACGAGCCGTAGAGTCGAGCGAAGAGAAACTTGAAAAAGCAAAACAAAAAACTGTGATCTTTGAGCAATTAAGAAATATCGCTATAAATGCAAGACAGACCTCAGTGCTAAACTTATTAATCGAAGGTTTTGAAGGAAAACTGACAACATCTAAGTGGGCAAAGCTATGCAAGTGCTCGCATGATACCGCGCTTCGTGATATAGACGACTTATTAGCTAAGGGAGTTTTAAAGCGCTCGCAAGAAGGTGGGCGGAGCACATCGTATGATATGGTATGGCTGCTGCATTGACATTCTGACAACTGATAGCAGCGTATATTTCGAGGCGGATAGGATACTAGGAGCCTAGTATTATGTAAGCCCTTCGCGCCATCTGCTCAATTTCTCGTCAAAGCGCATGCCGGCGTTTGCGGGGCTGGTCGATGGGAGCACGTTTTTCTCAATGTTTCCGATGTTGCGCTTATAGAACAAATACGCATTGTTCCCGTTGAAGAAAACCTTGCCGATTGAATGCTCCTCGATAAAACTCGGCAAATCCGTGTTGAAAACCGGGTTTCTGATTGAGCTGTCCAGGGCCCCGTCCGCCTCGCACCGCGCGATCACATCCCATACGGCGATGCCGTTTGCGTATAACAATGCTTTCTTTCTGCCGTAATCATCATTGCCGCATTGTTCGCCAAAAACTGAGCTAATAATTCGCCAGAACTGATTTCTGGGGTTCCCGTAATACTCCCCTTTCTCGCGTGACAGAGGGCTGGGGAACGTTCCGAGTATCAAAACCTGCGGGCTTTCGCCATAAAGCGGCGATAGCCCGCAGTGGACTGTTTTCTCATCAATACCCATAAGAACCCCTGTGCCGGAAGCGAACACAACAGAACCGTCCCCTTGTGTCAACAGAACCGTCCCCGTGTGTCACTTTTTTCTGACTAGACCAAAACTGACTCCGGTCAGTCGGCTGATTTGTCTTATTGATAGTCCGTTTTCTTTCAATGCTTTTATATATGAATCTCTGCTCTCATTATCCAACAATTGAAATTCCGTTGCATTTTTACACGTTGTAATCGTTTGAATCATTGCCATCGCATCAGCATCGTTGATCCGATAAGCATTGTAATTAACATCCATGCAGTTATCATCTTGCATTTCATTATGTAACTCGACAAAAGATTCCTTGTCGATTATGGAAAACACATATCCAATATCCACCAATACTGATTCGCCGCTGATATAGTCCTTGTAACTGCTATACATATAGTCTGAAACGCCCTTACACAAGCCTGCGTTTACCGGGTTTTTATGTATGTAGCGCAGTACTGTCAAGAAATATTTCTCGTTGTCAACCGCTTCGCTCTTATATCTGTCTTGAAACAAATGCCCACTGCGATTATATTTCCGGTTAAACCAATACGCATAGCTTCCGGCTATTCGCTTCATAACCAAGTCAAGACCTTCGCTCTCAATCTTGATTAATAAGTGAATATGGTTTCCCATGAGACAATAAGCGAATAGTCTGAATCCGCATTTTGTCTGGTACGTTTTTAACAGATCTATTATCCTGTTGTTATCCTCGTCGTCTTCAAATATCATTTGCCTATTTATCCCTCTGAGGATAACATGATAAATCCCAGTTTCACTTTTCAATCTTGCTTGTCTTGACATTTTAATCACCTCAACGCGATTTTAGCATACACGCTCCCCGTTGTCAACACAAGAGAACCGTCCCCCTGTGTTCTAACACAGGAGAACCGTCCCCGTGTGTTAGGCTGGATACTTGAAGCCTATGCTTTCGCAGTATATCATCCATTTGTCGAAATTGTCTGCTGTATACATTAACTTTACATTTTCAGAAGTTAGAGAATCATAGCCTGCCAGCTTTGCGAACATTGCGTATTGCAGCAAATATTGATCCAGTGTTGTTGAAAAGGCCCTGATCTCTGCTTCGATCTCATCGGTGCTGTAGCTAACGCCCATTTCTTCGACATCTTGATAGAACTTATTCGGTTCTAGCAGGAAGAGCGGAAAACTCAAATATCCTATTGTGCCGTGCCCGTGGCTGAAAAGGTTTACGAACTTGGTATCTGTCTCAGTTAATCGCAAAGTAAGAGCCTCGTCAGAAACGACGCCGTCAAGGTTGAAGTTGTTATAGTTGGGAATCAGAGAATTGCCGGAGAAGCAGCGCAGCACAGCCTCATAATAGCCCCCGCATTTACGCTTCAAAAACTTGTCAATATTCAAATCCTGCTCTTCACCCGCGTCATCTATCAAAGCCGTAATCAAATTCCCGCCTACGCTGTCCTCGATGGCATAGTTGATCAAATCCAGCATTACGGGCACTTTAACATCCATATAAAACGCGTTTTGAGTCTGATCCATGCTGCCTTCCAAATCCGGGTTTGTTATTAGAAAATCCGGTTCTTTAATTGAGAAATACATATAGTCGAGATAGTTCATCGCCGGATCGGTATCGATTTCGATATTGAACATGTCCTTCACATCTTGCGAAAAATACTCGGCGGATTTGACTACATGCAAGTTCGCCAGCCCGCTGTATATCCAACTGTTCGGCGGATAACGCAGGTTGGGCGCCTTTATTTTGCTGTCAAAAAACAAATGATACAAAGTCGACGAGAGCGTCTGGCAATCATCCGGAGTATTTAAGTCAGCAGAAATTGCCGCGCCGGTCGCGCCAACGCCGCCGAGGATCACGGCGTTATACTCCGCCGAATTGCGCAATAGGACCAGCGGCGCGTCGGGCGAAAGCTCGCCGAATAGGTTTTTATAGTAATTCAGGAACGTTATAAGCACTTCCATGGAGATGCTCGGAATATTCCCGACAATGGCTTTGTCGACATAGACCGCATCACCCACGCCGAAGTCCTGTTTTTCAAATTGGCCGAAACAGAAAGTCGACTTGCTGATAGAGTTCATAACTGACCAGGTCGGCTTATCCATTTTGAAAGAGCGCTCGTCCGACAACGGCTCCGTATACGGCATAATCGCCTTCCAGTCATAGTCCGAATCCAGGGTGAAAGATATGGAACTGACGAACTTTTCAGCCTGTTGCAGGTTGTCATAGTCGAGAAACGGGAACATCAGTACATGGCTGCCGGAAAAGACAAGTAAATCCTCGTAAAAATCGCCGCGGGCCCTGGAGAAATTTTGCACAGATCCGACCCTTACGTCGTACTTTATAGTTATATTTTTTGTCACCGGATCGATCGGGCCGATGGAGATGAGGTCGGTGGATTCATTGATCTCAACGGTTCTGCCGCTGTCGTCCAAACAGGAAAGGATGGGCGAGAGTATCCCGCCTTTGTAAATGTAAATCATGTGGTCGGAAGAGAGTTTGTCGATCTCCATCAGGATGGTGACGCCCAGGATTTTTATATTGGGGTCGTCGTCGACCTTAACGGTATAATCCATCGAGAACCTGGACAAATCCATGGGTGGGGCCAGGTCCGGGTTTGGGTTGGTTAAATAAATTATCGCAGCAATTACTAAAACCAAGACGAAGCCGGTAAGGCTATACGTAAGTATTCGCTTGCGCTTGAGCCGCCCAGCCTCAACAGAGCTGTTTTGCGCTTTACCGGGCTTTTGGCTTTTGCTGGTTTTTTGTTTTTTGCTGGGTTCTTTCTTTTTATTAGATGACAACGACATCCACTCCATTCAAATACACGGGACAATATCCTGAACAATATGGTATACATATTTTCTAACCCCACAATGATAATATACCACACGCACACATGTCAATGCAAAATTCTATCCTGTGATGTAACAACAAACAAAGACAGGCGCCTGTCTTTGGCTGGCGCCTGTCTTTGTGTTAATTTATGCGGCAGGGAAGCTAGAACGCGAAATATGAGTCAAGAGGTACTAATGTGGCGCCGTCCCAGATGAATAGTTTGTATTTGAAGCCGGTGGCATTAGCCGGGACGTCTATGCTCACGGACATGGCGTTGACGCCGTCGGGCTCTATGGCAATCACCTCGGGCTTCGTCACTATCGCCGCAAGTTTGCCTTCCGCGTTGTAGAGGGCCGCGTACAGGGCAATATCTACATTTCTGTCAGCGGTCCGTTTATAGTCTGCCGATACGGCGACTCTGGCGTTCAGCGTTGCGCCCGCCGCATCGGAAAGCTGCTTAATGCCGTTGCCGTTTGACCTCTTAAGTTCTACGCCGGCAAAAGCGTCGGGCAAGCCAAACTGGACGAACGAACCTGTCGCTTCCATCTCCTGTATCCTCACCGCAGCAAAGTCACCGTCCATTGTCGGGTTTGTCGTGTCTGTCAGGTTACTCGGTAAATAGACCGTGAGTCGGACAAACCTCGCAAGAATTGGTTTGGCAAGATTGTGTGTGGAGATAGACAGCATGTTGGAGGTTTCGTGGAACGCCTCGAACCACAAATCTCCGTCGAGGCTGTATTCGATCTTGAAGTCCTTGGTGTTGAGCAGCACATTGTTATCGTAATTGGTCCCGGTCTGGCCCTCCTGGCAGTGGATCAATCTGAAGCTGCTTATCTCGTATATCCCGGTCATATCGAACTCAGCATAAGCTGGACTACTTGGGCTGATATACCGCTGGCACCACTTGTTGGCTGCCGGAGCGCCTCCGTTTACAAGGTTTTCGGGCCGCTCGTTATCCGCGAACGCACCGCTTGTGGCGACAAGTTTTTGGCCGAAGAGCACATTGGTATTAGCTTTATCGTAGTTATACTCAAGATCGACCGGGGCGCCCACCTTGCCGTTACTCAGCTTTGGCGTGACAGTTACTTTCACGGCTTCAGATGCGTTGAGAACGTCGTTGGACAGCGTTATAGACTTGGTGTTCAGCCCTACTATCGGCGTATACACCCCGCCTACCTTCCTGGACCACTCAAATGTTGTGCCGAGTTCCCTTATGAACTGGTTGGCTTCGGAAATGGTGTATTGGGCGGTGAGATCCACGGAAGAGCTGTCTTTGTTGTAGTCCGCGACCAAGCTGGCGTTGGAAGCCGTCGGCGGCTGCGATACATCGGTCAGGCCGTATGCCGCGAACTCATAGAGCCTTATCGTCGACCAGTTGCCGCTTGACTGGCCCATGTCTATTACGAGGCGGAGATAACGCGCCCGCACAGGCGTGGCAAGCGTAATCAGCACATCTTTGGTTCTGTTATTGGTCAGTCTTGTTCCGGGAACATACGCGTACTGGCCTGTTGCCGGAGGAGCGGTGGAGGGGTATTCCCACGCATTCGCGTTCGCCGAGGCAGCTGCTGTGCGCCATGCTGTGCTGCCTGAGCTTCCCATCAGATCCTGTCTCGCCTGGATGTAGAAACTGCCGGCAATATAGCTGTCCTGCTCGCCGCCTGCGGTATATACCCTGAAGCTCGAAATCAGCGGAAGGTTCTCGTTATTAGGCCCGTTGGGCACATTGTCCGGAACCAGCTTGACGTACAGGGCCATGTTTACGTTGTTTGTACCGGCGGACGTGCAGCACCATTTGGTGCCTTCATTGCCGTCGCAAGCGAGAGAGTAATGCTCACTGTCGTTGACAGACTGGCCCGCGTAAATATCGGACCTGAAGCCCGGCAGGCAGTAATTGAAGACGCCGCCCCAGCATGCTTCGCTGGCTTCCGAAGGATTGGACGCTACATTATCGATGCTGATGGCCACAACTCTGAAATAGAAAGCGGTCCTTGTCGGAGGCCTCCAGGTGTAGGATGTCAGCGCTCCTGACGTGGCGCCCAGCATTACGCCTTCGCTGAGCGTAAAATCAGGCGTGGCGCCGGCGTAAACGACATAGCTTCTGACGGCGGAATCTACCGAAGCATCCCAGCTGATAACGATATTACTGGTCGTCGCGGTCGCCTGTTCGACAGCAACGACATTCGTCGGAGGATTTGGCTTGTCGGCGTCTGATTCTTCGTACACAGAGGCGAACCCGGGAATCGGGCTGTCCACTATCGATATACCCGCAATCTTGATGCCTGCGGCTGCCGGGAGCGTGATGCTTACGACCTCCTGTGCGGCGATTGTGTCGATCGAGTATACAAAGAGGTAGTTATCAAGCGTCATCTGGTCGATTGCACCGTCGTGCCAGTGGGTGAATACATGGGCGATAGAATCGTAGACATATGGATTTGAATCCATCTTATCCAGCGGGGCCCACCCTGTCAGCGGAGACCTCCAGTCGGCAAACGTGATCTCCTTTTCCGCGGAGCTGCCGTCGGCGTAATTCACGGTGAATTTGCCGGTTTTCGCGCCGCTGCCTGCGCCGACGCCGAGCAGGAATATCTTGCTGCCGGAGAAGCCCACAGGAATTGTCTGGCCCTGCGCCGTGACGAAGTTGTTCGCGTTCTCACGCGCCAGGCTGAACTCAACGCCTTGGTAATTAACGCCGGATTCATAAGCCTGCGCCCACAGCGGTTCCGGAATGGAGTTGCCTGCGCCGTCGAGGTTGCCGCCCCTGCGGTTGCTGTCAGGGCTGGT
>Ga0123353_10008322_pt1 | contig 14148 bp, 9 predicted proteins | sample TergutLab28metaG_3_FD_92763 | JGI IMG/M metagenome (GOLD analysis project Ga0123353, IMG submission 92763) | Labiotermes labralis P3 segment gut microbial communities from Petit-Saut dam, French Guiana - Lab288 P3 | ecosystem: Host-associated > Arthropoda: Insects > Digestive system > Gut ... | reverse complement strand
CCCCCCTCCCTTTGTTGTCTCCTTATGTAAGTTTAAATCCCCAAACTTCCCCCCCCCCCCAGCACCCACGTTACCCTACGCAGATTCTACTTCCTAAGGTTAAGAGGGTTTAAGTAATCATTAAAATATAAGCCGAGAACTCCGAATTAATACATCAACCAACAAATACACTTAATAAAATACAACCCACGGCAAGTATTAAATTCCTACAAGTTCCGCACCGGGATGCAATCCCCCGGGAGCTTTTTAGAATAAAAAAAGCACAAACTTGCCTTTTTTTGTTCTAAAAGACTCCTGAGGATTACACCCCGGTGCAAACACATGTAGCAGCTCAATACTTGTAGTGAATTGAATTTTGTAAAATGCATTTGTTGGTTGCTGTGTTAATTGTAACAATACGCACGGTACGGGTAACAAAAAATTGAGAATTCGGAAGCCTCTAGGCGGGTTCTAGAGGCCACTCTGTATCTTTCCTCGGGTTTAGAGCGATTGTAGCAGGAAGCTGACTCTGCCACCCACCTAGTGCCATACCTCACCCCACAAATGCTTTCACAGCAAACTGCTGCATTACACACAGGGACTTGAATTTTACTTTACTTTTTCCCCCACTCACCTAAAACGAGTCATTGAATTTGAGGAATAATTTATATAGCCATCAGTTCTAAGCTGACCATTCCTAACTCAAGAAACGCAAGACTTGACATCTAAAAGCCCAGTGGCCACCTTACGCAACACCACGCTAAACATTCGAGAATTCTACGCCGTGTCCACACAGTGCATTGATTTGTTCGGTATGGCTCTCAGGACGAGAAGCGACTTATGCTTTGTACAACATTAGTTGATCGGTTTTTATAACCGTGGCAGAGCGTGTTTACTGCGCGGTACGAACCGAATATTTCAATAAAACTAATTACGCTTGGTCCCAAAAGGGTTAATCCTGAAGAATCTAAGTAAGGAACTCTCTAGTACCGATACTGGTACCTGCTGCTAGCAGGTACGAGTATCGGTCTGATAAATGCGCTGTATGTGCAGTTTTGAGCTCCTGATGATGGACGGAAAACCCGTCTGAAACATGTAGAGCGTCTTACAGAAATAAATAAATTGAAAAACGTCGCATCTTGTTGGCTGTACTCAGCAAACATCTCCAATCCGTACAACTTTTTTCTCTCTCAGATCCCAGTTGGAAATCAATTTAGTGCAGACATATACCGTTAAATCGACGAAAAACACAGTATTTAATGTAATACTGAATTTATAAGATAATTCATTATTGATTGTGCCATTTGTTGGATTAAGTACTGTACACGGGGTACGAATATTTACAGGGTATTTGCCCTCCAAGTCTCTGAAAGCATTTCTGCCCATCTAGCTACACATCCAACCCATCGTAATCTACAATATTTCACTAACCTAAAACTAGATGGCATCTGTAAACTAAATTCCAAGCTATATAATAACCAAAACCTTCACCCCTCTCATTTATTTTTCTTAGAATTAAAAACTTTCCCCAGCTCTTCGTTTTACACGCTGCAAACTTATTTTCTTTCCTCAGAAGGCACGAGTCTGGTACTGTACGTGCATCGTAAAACGCCTGGCTGCAGTAACAGAGCAACCCTGCAGGCCAAGTGGGTATCATTTCGTATGAAGAATACGACTGGATGTTATGGGGGGGGGGGGCAAACAATTTGAAGAATTACACGGTCGTAGTCTCTATCCTGTAAATTAAACGCAAAGGCCTCCACATAAACGACGACAAATGATTATCTCTCAAAATTCAGCAACTATTCTAGACGGTATCAATTATCAAGAACACTTCCACAGATGATATACCTCACATACGCAAACCACAGTGTATTATCAGGATTCTTACAAACTGTTCGTAGCACCTCACACCACTCGTATACAATAACCATACACACAAGCTCTACAATGTCTATCTGTAACTTCGTGACAGTTTTAGAACATAAACAAAAATGTATACTACACTTAATTCATAACTCTTGTCCAAGGTACAGCCTATGTGTAACAAATCCCGGGCACCAGATCGCCGTAGCGTCTGAATTTTGTAGTGAGGCGTCTATCATTTTTGGGTCCTCAGCATGGAATTGTGTTTAAGGTTATCTTTCCGGCGACAAGAATTGTGAGGTACCTTTTGGATGATTTGAAAATTTGTGTATCCCTGTGTGTGTGTGTGTGTGTGTTTATGTGTACATACATATATCTAAGTATACAGTCATCCCCATCGTGGTCATTAATTTTCCAGGAAAAGAAAGTTCCACACACACAATACTGAGTACTTTGAATAAAATGTATTTATCGTATCAAATATTTGCCTAATTTAGTCAATTACATTCAGACAAAAGTTTTTCTATGAATTTTACATAAAATGGAGGCCCTGTTACTGCCAACGCCCAAAGTAAGCAATGTTTTTCCTCAAAACGACTTCACAGCTTTGCCGCTGCCACTGGCACAAATAAAAGTCTCGGCGCAGGCGACCAGATTTCCATGCTTAAGATAAATAAGGCCTGATACCGCTTATCTAATTTTAAAGGTACTGTGTATGAAAGGTATTACACATTCAAATCCATGCCACTGCAATATATTATTTGTACCTGTTTGCATTATAACAAAGGAAATATGCAGAAACAAACAAGCCACTTGAAACGAGGCTACAGTTTGTACAACAGACAGATTCAAAGCAACAAACCATCTATCACTTTTCACTGCTGTAGATGTTATGATACGGTTTCCTTCCGCCTAAGCTTCCACTAGCAGACTTATGATGAAACAGAGCGCCCGTTTGTTCAATCTGGACAGCTGCTGGTCTTGACTGCAGATATGAACAGGGCCGTGTGCGCGTCACAATCGAACTGTTATTCATTATTCATTACTATTACTTCTACACTACTAAATACCCTCCCCTCCCCCCATGGCACAACACCCTTAGTGGGCCAGGGTCTCCTCATTATCCAGGCCTCATGATCACTTTCAAACACACCACACTCGATAGGATTCCTCTCGATGAGTGATCAGCCCGACGCAAAGAACTCTACCTGACAACACACAACACTCACAAGAGAAAGGCATCCGTGTCCACGGAGGGATTCGAAACCTAAATTCCAGCAAGTGAGCGGCCGCAAACACCCGCCTTAGACCGCGCGGTTACTGGAATCGGATAGCTCACATTAAATATCTTTAAATGATAGCACTATTAGCGGAAAATAAAGTGCGAAGAATATGCAAGACAATACGTAAGAGCTGTTCCGGTATTTCGCTGGACAAGAGTATGGATAACCAGGATAGCCACCGGCCTCCTAGCCTATTGCTGTTGGTGCTATCAATAGCAAGCAATTAAGAAACGTGTGACGGGACTCCAGTATGATGTCCAAAGTTTAATTAAAATCTGTGTATTGTTTCAGACGATATAAAGCGCGCGCGCGCCCACACATACACATACACATACACACACACACACACACACACACACTGGACACACAACTAAACGTCTTTTTTGTTATATAGATTAAATGTGGGCTAGAGAGTTTGTATCAGGAACAAAAATAAACTTACTAGTAACTTAGCTAACGCGCAATGGAATTTGAATTACGTACATTTAGCTAGCTATACGTGGTATATTAACTGGTTTCCGCAAAACTGAAGGGCTTCAGAGGGCGAAGTGCGTGCGTGTGCGTGCGTGCATCTAGACGTCTGAATCTAGTGACAGGTTTCATCGAACTCCGTCGAAATTCACACAGCACCATACCGAATAAAAACTAACGTTGGTCTACATAACACATATATATATATAAAACCCGGTTTCCACTTCACAGAAAATAATCCTTCTCCATTACAAGACCAATCATCTCCCATCTGGGAAAATAACTGTCGTTTGTCGCAAGTCACACGAAACGAACCAATACGATGCGTGGAGCACCGCAGTTGTGGCGGAATCTACCAACGGTTGGAGGCTTTTTATGCGATAAGGCTGCGGTACTCGGTGTGGCGATGAAAGAACCTGCAGTTACCACCGTGTATCTCACATGTGTGAAATGGTGTCGTTCGAAGCAGGATTCTATGCTGCGAAACTACCGAAAATTTTACTCCCTTTTTGTTATTGCTGCGTAAGACGTAAAGAACCAAACGTCGAAAAAACAGAAAGTGTTTTAAAATGTCAACATGGATCAAAACGTTAGGACAAAGTCATCTATATATTGACTGCAGTTCGTACCTCTTAAAAAACAAACGGCGTCTCCGTTATTAGGATCACACAGTCAGAACTGTTTAAGGCAACAACGCTCTTTCTTCAGCTAACTGAAACCCATCAGTGAACAGAGTCAGTAGCGCAGAGTCTCTAAATGTTAATAAAGATGGTACATAAATATAGAACTCGGAGCCTAAATGCGTCAAAGGAGGTGAGTCTGAGGTGTGAACTGGATGCATCTGGCTGAGGACAGGGACCAGTAGCTGGTTCTTCTGGACATGACAATGACCTTTCGGGTACCATAAAAAGGATGGCTGGCTTAGGGCGGGACTATTAACTTCTGAAGCAAGACTGCTCTATGGAGTTATTTTAATGACGCTAAATTATAACACCCTACATGCTGGCCTGCGACTAAAGAAACGGTCTGTGTGTGCCGAGCTGTACCGGTTTGAGGATGAAAATACGCTTTGTTTGAGGTGCCTAACTGTAAATATCGACATAAATGTGATGAAGATGGCAATGATAATAATAAGAATAAAACTAATCATGTAATAATGCAATAATAATAAGCATATTATGAAACAAGCAAGTGCACATACACAGAACCATCCTCAACAATAAACCGGACATCATAATCCGTGATAATTAAAGAGGAGCATGTATGTTAAGAGATGCTGCAATTTCAGGAGACAGAATTGTGATCAGAAAAGAAGCCGAGAAGATTCCAAAACATAAAAAAAGACCTTACAACAGAAATACAGCGCATATGGAATGTAGAAATCGAAAGGTATACCAGTAATAGTAGAGAAAAATGGAACCATCCCAGAATCACTCAGACAGTACCTGAGCAACGCGCCGGGAAAGCACGAAATCAAGGAATTGCACACTTGCTTAGGAATGTGCTAATGTAAAAGTACAAAACGTTTAACATGGGAAACATTACCTGTTCCATAAACTGTAACTACAGTGCAACTGCAACATTGTATACCCCAAAAACATGGCATGTTGTAGGTGTGTAATTGTAAATACCCTACGTACAGATGATGGCGAATAATAATAATAATACAGCGAGTTGTGTGTGGGCCGGCATAGCGACCCGCTACGGGCTGGACGGTCCGGGGGTCGAATGTCAGTAGAGGCGAGATTTTCCGTACCCATCCAGACAGGCCCCGCGGTCCACCTAGCCTCCTGTACAATGGGTAGAGGGGATCTTTCCCGGGGGTAAAGCGGCTGGGGCGTGGCGTTGACCACCCACCCACATCTAACGCCTTCAAGGCCGGTTCTAGGGTGAACATTTTACCTTCACCTTATTGAGTTGTGTTCCAAAACATCACACGTGTCCATGTAACTACGAGACAGCAATTCACGCATCATCGCCAAGATTTCAGCTACCCAGTTATTAACACGTACACTAAATACGGTGTAAATTCATTACCTACTGAATTTACAAAACTATTGCAGAGGAAATCCTCCATGTTCACTGCACAAGTCACAATGCCGGGAACCGGTCACCGACTTTTGGGCCACGCTGTATCACACACACCTACTCTCAGTGCCTGCTGTCCTACTCTACCAGACCTTACTGTTGAAACTATTCCCACTATCACCTCGTCCCTTCTCTTTAATCGTTTTGACTTATTTTATTCATCCAGAACCTCCAATGAACGCTACATTTATTAAATTCATTCTCCCATCTACGTCTAGTTTTAAATAAACATTTTACAATATTGTAACTCAGTAACAAACACTTTACAGTTTTATTGTAAGCAAAATTCTCCTTTACATTCAGCCATTCCCCACACACAAATCCTTCTCTACACGTTTTAGTAATGTATATTCATTCCTACCAGCCCACAAAACCGCGGATGAGGGGGGAGGGGGGAAGGGGGTGAGGAAGAGACACCATCAAATAAATTATTACTGAATGTAGCAGATTATGTGAGTCGATATGCGGAGCAAGCATTTCAAATTAAATCTGACCCGATCACCGAGACGGGCCGAATCTCTGACAGCAGTTACGGGCCTGAACCTCCCTCCAGTCGGCTAGACAAACAGACCAGACGCGTGGACAGAAATTCTGAAATATTCCATTATATTTCCGGAAGTGTTCCTATAGCCGATCGTTGTCCGCGTGGTCTGAAGCGTGGGTCTGCGGCCGTGCGCTTTCAAGAATTGCGGGTTCGAATCTCGCAGGAGGCATGGATGTCTGTCTCTTGTAAGTGCTGTGCGTTGTCGGGTAGAGGTCTTTGCGTCGGGTTGAACCCATTGTCCGGAAGAGTCCCACCGAGTGCAGTGCGTGTTACTGAGAGTTACCAAGTGCAACAATAACCCTTTACAACTACAAAGAACAGGAAGAAAGACAAACAGGCAGGCAGGTAGAAAGAAGTGTTCATATACATAAAATGGTGGTGTAGTTTACGTTTTTTGGCGCTCTGGCCTATGAATCACAATGGTTGTCCTTAAAGGAAATCACAAATTTAGAAAAAGTCACAAAATTCCCTTCTGTTTGGTTCAATAATTGAAAATCTGTTGAGGACACAAAATCTGTTTTTAATTTAAAATAATCATTTTGTCGCTCCTTTTATTTGCCGCCAGGGGCGGTCCCACCACTCCCCCCTCCCCACCTAGGCCCCCGGATACACGTTCTGGGACGATTCATATATTCAATTTTTAATATAGAATAAAATTAAGAAACCACGGAACACTTTTTACATGACGACAAGACGTAATACACGAGTGTGTTGTAATCTGAAGCCATCCTATGACCAGATGTGCTCACACTGCGTTTTAAAATGGACGCCAGTGTTTCGACTGAACATCTTCACGACCTCAACGAGAAGCAACGAACTTACAATAGTGCAGTACGCGCAGTGAATTACATATGTCACAAGTGCATCATTCTTAACTTTAAGTTGATTTTTGTCGTCTTTTGCGCAATTTCCAATGCATTTTTTCACAAGACTTGGCTTTACGAAATTCTGAGAACGCTGCCCATTACGTTTTCAAGAGAAAAGGCCACATTACTTGGAAGACAGAAACACCTACAGCCACCAGTGCTGCGTAAGCATTTATTGTTCTTGCCCACTTGCATACTGCTGCTGGTGTACGATCCACATGATCGTGAAATAAGTCGAACACTTAGCTACACACTTCGAAGCAGCGAGAAGTCGACTAGAATGTACGCATTCGCTGTGTTCCGCCACCCTGCGTTGGTTATTAGTTTATTTAAACATTCTTTACCAGCTGCACTGGTGTTAATTATTAATTATAATTAATTACTAAGTTTTCGCCAACGTATAAATACGATCTTCAGCTTGTCAGAGAATATCTGAGGATCTATCAAAGAGCAGAGACATTAAAGTGTAACAGACAAACAGACAACAGATAAGCAAACTAACAACAAATCCCATTTCGTAGGGTCTTCTTTTCAGTGTATAACTCTTCAGCTCGTCTGATTTCATGGAATCCAGCAGTTCTTTTGCCAAGCCTACAAACCGTCTGATTTCATGGAATCCAGCAGTTCTTTTGCCAAGCCTACAAACAAGTGCCACTTGACCGGGTTCTGAGCCCGTTTATTTCAATCCAGACCCTCAATCCCTTCTGATCTCGTACCAATTTCACAATTATGTTTCCATCTAAGAAAACGCCGTTTCACTGGTATCATCCCTACAGGTTTCCAGACCAAGTTCTGTTTACGAACTTATCACTTCCCCATGTGCAAAACCTACCCTCTCCATCTCTTGTTTACTGGTTTCATTACCCTGCCACAACACTACACAGACAGTACGAGTTATGCATCTCGTAGTTCAGGCTACCCGTTCTACCGTCCCACCAAACATAACAGTGAAATGCCTGTTCCATTCTGTGAACACTTCTTTGTCGTAATTGCGAGTCCGGAAAGCGGATGGAACAAGCCCTTGAACACACACGACACACCGCTGCTCCAGGTTACGCGTTACAACTTTTCGGATTTCTTGTAGGCCTGATAAAAGTCACTTCTGATTCTTACCAATGGGTTTCCTTACACTCAGCACGCCAGAGTTTCATTCAGAACTGATACAATTCGTTTACATTCACACCGTCCAAGTAACCTACACGGCAGTTTTTCTTTCCCCTTCTCCCCACACCCCAAAAAATGAAATTACAAATATCCTCTGTTCACTCAGAAAATTCTGTGACACTCGGTTTCTTGTATTACTCAAAGCAATTCCTTCCAAGAGTTTCAACTACGAACACGGCTGTCTTACGGTATGTGATACCATGGTACTTTTAAAGGTACGCATCAAAGTTTCGGAGGAGCATGCTGCCTCCTTCTTCAGGGTACAACTGTTCCAAACACTGGTACGTATAACCAAACCACACGGCGTACGCGCTAGAATACAGTAATGTCCTTTTCTGCTTTACAAATCTGTTGTTTCTACAAACTACGTGCATCTTAGTGCAGTCAAATGAGGAACGATGAATTGGGAAACGCGCGGAAGGTTTTTACTTTAATATTCCACAATTCGGCCGGACAGAAAGTAAGAGACCACGAGGTCTGCCGGACAGCAGAGAAGAGGAATGATAACAACTAATTGGCGACCTGCAATACATTCTCAGTTTTAACTGCCACAACATCATGCGCACTGTACACTGTCAAATTATGCAGCATGCCGAATAGCAAGCAGCAAGCAGTCGTCGCGATCTTAAGATTAAAAGACAAAAAACAGAAGTCCAGATGGCAGCGCAAAACAGTACAATTCTCGGCTAGGTTGAGGGGGCAGGGTCTGTATAGAAGCGGACACAATCATAGCAGAACAAATACTAAGTAGAAATGAAATGGTCGAAACGACCGAACCACTTACGTTTGGCTGCGATGATGCGTAGCAAGAGGTTATAACAACAAACAGATGCCTGATTATCGATCACTGTTCACTAGGTCACGAGAAGCGAGTTGTCCCCGCCATGTCATCACTTACACTACAATGGATCACTACCACTTCCATTTTAATATGATCGAAATCTCTTGCAACAACGTACGCCTACACATCCGCGTACTTCCATTCCAATCACTTATCACACACTGTTGGTTATATTACGGCGAAGCAACTGCTCGCAGTTAGCATCTGCCTCCTTGGTTGTGTGTGCGTTTCACACTCGCTCGCTCGTTCGCTCACTGATTCCCCTATCTCTTAACACAAGTACAGCAGTTGCTTGGCTTCCTCGCTGACGCTCGCTCCTGGGACTGTTTACAATTCATCTAGCCACTGTATACAGGAGGCGGACCCTACGCAACGCTACAATCAACAACCACACACACACACACACACACACACACACACAGGCAGCATGTTTCCTCTGACAGTCGGGCCTGTATCTGCTGTTAGCTGCAGCATTGAAATTGTCAAAAAAATCACCCTTCTTCGCCCGACAGTAAGCAAGGGAGGCGATATAAAATGGAAGGGTGTAAGGATTTTCCTAGGGGTGCGGGCACGTGCCCTCGTATACGAAGCCTTTTTATTCATCCCCCCTCTTTCGTCTACTCTTATAACTACCCTGAAAACAACACCCCTCTGGTTCGTGTCAGCCATAGTTTCAACCCTTAAAAAAGAAAGAAAACGGTGTTGGATGAGAGCAAGAACACTTCGTGTAATATTTTTCTGTGCAGTAGTCACGAAATGGAGGGGGGGAGGGGATAAATCAATACTGTAGTATATTTGTACTGAGTGGGGTTTGAGGGTGGAGGGGAATGGAGAGGGCAGAGGGGGGCATTTCTGTTGTTTACTAGCCCCCAAAAAAGCAAGAGAAAAGATGCGATGAGAGCTTTGGATTCCGTGGCGGCCAATGTAGCTGTAGGTTCGCTCACAACTGCATCTCTCCAACCTCCCCCTCACGCCACCGGGGGTCGCTGCACCGCTTCCGCTGCTTCGTTCTAAAACGTAATATTAATTCGCATCAGCCTTACTACATTTGCTGGATTCTCGATATGTCGCCCTGAGCACACAGAATTATTTCTGCTTGTATGTGTTCTGTTGACTGCAATGGTTGCAATGGAGTTTGGTGCTTGCTATACTAGAACGGAAAATACGTCCAGAACACACTACACTTTGTTACGGCTCCCTCACAACACGTTTACTTCATTTTTGGCACATGAATTTTACACAGACGGACTCATTTCTTGCTCGAGAAGAAACGGGCATCATTCAGTGTAAATTTAAAGACAGACGGGGAAAAAAGGGAAAACGTTATGCATGACATGCATTTGATATGTGGCAATGATGGACTTAACTGTATGACTTTGAATACTGCAAGGCTACTGGAACTGTAGAAAGACTATCGGCATATCCAGCAAACGTGCATCTGAAATAATGAGTCTAACGGACGTCATGCGATGCTACAAATAAATAAACAAGATATCGATAAACACAAAAAAAAATAGACGGTAGAACAGAATATCACCATATCAAAGTCTTGCATGTAATAAAAGGTACGTGAAGATAATGTAAAGTAATCCCTGTACAGGCCTCGACAGGCCCTGAGGGTTCCAGGAGGTTGAGGCTCCCAGATTTCAAGACAATCGGCACAAGAAGGTGTTAAGTTTGTCAGCCCTACGCACCGGCCGCCTTTACTCCCAGGAAATATTCCTGGTACTCATTTCTGTTAAAGGCTGAGTCGACCCCAAGGCCATAGTGCGGCCGGAAGGATTATGTCAATGAAAAATTCCAATGACACCATCGGGAATCGAACCCGCGACCTTCCGGCTTGTAGCGCAGTGCCTCGACCAAACGTGCAGATAAAGTAGCTTCTTAAAACTTAACTGATCTCAATTATACAAAATCTAAAAAAGAGATAAAAATAAAAAAATAAAATGGCCTTCTCCTTCCTCTAAATTCTGCGTGTCACCGTACGAAAATTCGCAATTAATACTTGCCTTATCACTGTATAAACAGCTTCCTGTACAATGGGTACCGGTCTTTCCAGGGGGTAGGGGCGGCCGGGACGTGGGGCTGACCCCCACCCCCATCTAGAATGTCGAGGTCCTAGGAAGAGTAGAGCTATACCTCTACTCACCCTAAGGCTCTTCGTGGCCTATAACAGGGTGAAAACCTACCTTATCACTTATAAATGAAATGCATTTAACTGCACAGCTGGCTTTACTTTGAATACTCAGACTGAAGAACCGTAAGTCCTAAGTTTAGTATGTCTTTCAGTGTTTATTTACCGACATCTGGTCTAACGCAGAGGTTAGGCTATGTATAGTACGGTGAAGTGAATACGTTACTATCAATTACGGAAGAAGAAGGACGTGGAATTGGGGGGGGGGAGGGTCATAGCGTGTATTACAGAACTCTTCAGGACTAACCTCAAGTAACGTCAGAACCTCAACCTGGAGAGTCGGGCTCAGGACGGATTTTGGAACCCGAAACCTTCCAAATACGATAAACTTAGAAGTGGGTATATTGAGCACCGATGTGCATTTCATGACGTATCAAAGAAAGACTGTGGACAGTTGCCTTGCGCGGTTTATGTTACAGCATGAAACATATGTAGGTCGCGCACATTACTGCTACAGGACATGCCTCTGATTTTCTGTCGCAGCCACAGGCCTCCTACACAGTATGCTGCCGCACTGAACTCTGCACACAATATGACTTGCAGTTCTTTCAAACGCTGTATTGAACATGACTCGGATACGGCCTCAATATTTATTCACAAAACTTATTCTTTAGGAATGTTTGCATCCCTATGGATCGTCTATTAAGGTCGCTCCGTCCGACCGTCCTTCCGTCTGTACTTGCAAAAGAACTCGAGTACCGGCGAAAGGATTTTCATTAAAACTGATACACAGGAATATGACTTAACTTTTTGATCTAATAACACTTCGGTTAAAATCGGACAAACATGACAAGAACACGCGTGGAGATGTACAGTGTTTCCGCGCGCTGCTCCCGTTTAACTGCCTTTTTACTCGCTAAATATTTAGAGCCGCAAAAGCAAAAGCCGGTATAATATACATACAGCAGATAAAGCACACCTCTCATGCCCAGTACACATTCGCCGTTAAGTATGGCGGTTTTCATGTCAATTAAACAAAAGGAGCCATCCCACAGGAATCCTTACGCTGTGCCTATATTTCCTTACTTTACTGTTCCTTGCAACGAAAATCCGTACTTTCCTCTACACACGTTTCAAAATACTTAGTTACGGACATCATGTCACTGAAGGGCACCCCAACGTCGCGTCTTTTTAATTCCCTGTCATCATCAGTATCAATAGAGCAGCCGTGCGATCTCTGACACTAGAGAAACATCAGCGCTATTCAAAGAAATATCCCGAACTGCAATATACATGTAGTGACAACAATGTGAGCAAACACTGCAGCGTTTATTACAGTAATTTCTGTGCAGAATGTGGCTAACAGTTTCCTCATTTCTCGCGCTAGCAATCAAGTCACGTCACAAGTATTTTCGTCCACTTATTCAAGAATCCGGTGGTCTCCGTTGTGCTGTTGAAGGAGTTTCGGAGCTACGGCTCCCGCTTGTTCAGTCAAGAAGCCAGCTAATTCTTATCCTTAGGCTTCTGAGGTCCGTATTCGGTGCGAAACTGCGGCCGTTGGGCTTTAGGTGTACGTTCACTCTGATGAGAGCACCCGAAATGTACATCGAAACGCTGCTTCCAACCTACGACGTGGCAATACCGTGACAATTCACGTCACGCGCACGTGCCTAGTTCAGTGACTGACTAATCCTGCGATATAACAAAACCAGCCAGCTCACTCCAATCCATATCACAATCCTGCTCCTTTTGCAATCTATATACGATGCTGCCTGCTGGCAGCATCGCCGGTGCATTATACCACAAGCTGTAAACACAGTCTAGTGCTCCTGAGAATGGGCGAAATTATCGTCCGAAACATGTTGAGCTGATTGAAATTGTTAATAAAATTGTTATTGTTGCATCTAGTTGGCTGTTTATATAATTGTATCAATGATGCACGGTTACACAAACATCAGATTTGACTACCAGTTTGCCGAAACTGGGTAAAATCATATACTTTGTCAGTAGAAACTGGCACCAATTCACAACATCAATGCACGACACTAAACCAGCAAAATACACAAACTTCTTCATTACACATTTATATTACAACGTCACGATGAATATTCCTACCCGTATCGGTCCGCATGATACCATCATCAGGGAATCAAACCAAAGCAATACCGCCAAATTAGTCACTTTTGTACACGGCCGACGTGGTGTAAAATAGTCAAATTGATAAAAAGAGTTGGCATTTCTTCGTGACTTGCTGTATACATGTGCTGGATTTTGATACACATTATGTTGGAAACAGCCTAGCACCTCAATCGAAACTACAAAGACAGTCGTCCCCAAACCACAACCGTCATATTTTAAGATGGTATTTCGGGGGGAGAGGGGACAATTACAGTTAAACCCGGTGCAGACACAAGGACAAATGATATAGAGTCGTAACCTCAGCTTCCGAAATGCGAAACGGCCTCTCTGGGATTGGTTTGTATCTACAAGAGGTGCTGCCTGGCTTCTGTATAAGAAATGCGTTATATCATGTCCTGTTGTTTGAAATGTCAGCGAGGTGTAGAAATGTTGATACATTCAAACGTAAACAGATCGCGCCGGAGGGCACTCTTTCCTTAGCAACCAAGCAAGTGTTATAAGTGGTTTGTTTACGTGATTTTGTTTGTTAATAGCTTCTGTGTTTTGTTTATACGTGATTTGTTTGTTATATAGCGCTGCTTCAGCGAAGAACAGTCACGTTGGTGCGTCTCAGCATTTGAACTGCAGAATTAAACTGAAATATGTTTATGGCAGTTACGGTCATGGGGTTTTTCAAATTTTTGCGCAAGGTTGTTCCATAATGTAGAATTTAAACCACCGATAAACCATAACCGTATTACTGCGTCACGAAAACTTATTCCCGTGTGACACTT
>Ga0123353_10008319_pt1 | contig 14152 bp, 16 predicted proteins | sample TergutLab28metaG_3_FD_92763 | JGI IMG/M metagenome (GOLD analysis project Ga0123353, IMG submission 92763) | Labiotermes labralis P3 segment gut microbial communities from Petit-Saut dam, French Guiana - Lab288 P3 | ecosystem: Host-associated > Arthropoda: Insects > Digestive system > Gut ... | reverse complement strand
GCGTCTTCTTCGTTGGTGACGGCAAACACCTTGCCGCCGCTGGCCCGGTTGATGGTCATGGGCTGGCGGTTTTGGATCACGGTCTCCAGGTCGCGGCTGATGGGTTTGTCCCACAATTCCTTTTTGGAGACGCCGGAGGCGGCCACCACCATGTCGCGATCGCAGATGCAGGCGATATGCCCCAAGGAGCGAAACAGCGACTCGGTGTAGTCCTTGGCGAAGGATGAAATCTCGCCAATCGGGGAATACTTCTTGAGTATGACTTCACCGTCGCGGTCGGTGTAGATTTCCAGCGGATCGCCCTCGCGAATCCTCAGCGTGCGGCGGATTTCCTTTGGTATAACCACTCTGCCCAGTTCATCGATCCTGCGTACAATTCCGGTTGCCCTCAAAGTGAACGCCCTCCTTGCAATGGGTTGACGACGATAGCCAACTTTGCCCCTAGTATGCAAGCGCTGGGTGGCTTTTATGCGGCGGAAACAGGGCTAAAACGCAATAATCCCAGGCATTTTGCCATGGAAATTCCCGCCACGAAAAAGGGCGAAAAAAGCGCCCCGCGGTTGCGGGGCAACAGAGCTTCCAGGCGCTACAGCAGGGGCGCTACCGACCGGAGCGCATCCAGGGCGCGGCTGTCGGCTTCCTTGGCTGCGTCTATGTGCTTGCATATCCCGCGCCGTACATCCGGGTTGTTTAGGCGGCGCATTTGCGCCTCCCCGCGTTGCCAGCCGCCCAGCAAGTCGGCCATGGCGTTGACCTGCTTGGTCACCTCGGTGAAATGATTGGCGGCGGCCAGCAACCCTTCCCTTTGCGGATGATCCTCGGCCAAGGCGCGCAGGTAGCCGGCAGCGTTGCTCCGCCCGTCGGCAAGGCAGTCCATGGCGTCGCCCTGGCACATCAGCCGCTCGGCCAGCAAGGGCAGCACCGCGCCGGAGGGGAATTGCGAATCATCGGCAATGGCGGCCCGCCACCCGTCGTAGGCAGCGATACCCTTGGCGTGATCCCCGTATTGCCGGGGAGAAAGCACTTCGATAGCGGTTTCGATCACCTGGCGGGGCGTAGCCGGTGTGCCCGTGATCTCGCCCAGGTTGATCAGCGCCACGGTGTCGGGGTTCTCCCACCAGTCATCGCGCACAAAATATCCGCTTTCGTCCAGCCGTAACTTTCCTCCGAACTCCGGGCTATCCTGAAAGAAATTCCAGCCCAGCAGCGTGTCGCCGCCCTCCCGATAGCCGGTGACGATGCAGGCCTCCGGCGGCCCGATGATGCCCAGGGCGATGCAGGGGTTGCCCTTGTCGATCCGCTCGCGCAAGAAGGCGATAAACGCATCCTTGGTGGTTTGCGGCGTGCGGCCGAGCATGGCAAACTCCCGGCCTAAAGCCTCTATGCCGGTGCTGTAAGCGCGCAAGGGATCGTCGAAGGCAAAGGCGATATCCACATTGCCGCCGTCCCATTCCTTGGTATTCCAGGTGAGCCGGAAGGCCGCGCCGGACAGGGCCATCACCGTATGATAGGGGATATCCTCGCCCAGGTAGTTGGCGCAGGCCTTTAGGCAGATGGGGTAGGGCGTGCAGCCGTGATAGGCCCCATAATGCACCTTGGGCACGCCGTAGAGCACAGTTTCGTTGGGGTTGTTTTCTTTTTTCATGTCATGATTCATCCTTTCTTGCTTTGATGCTGTAAGCGCCACCCCATACACGCCCGCGGACAGCTTTTCCCTGGCCATGCGGGGTCGGCGCTTGCGGAAGGCTTGGGGCGTCATACCGGTACAGCGCCGGAAAGCTCGGGTGAAGGTGTCCGGGTTTTGAAAGCCGTACACGCAGGCGATGTCCAGGGCGCTTTGCCCGGTGTGGAGCAGATCGAAGGCCGCGTTGGCGATCCGCCTGCGCAGCATGTATCGCGCCAGGGTAGCGCCGGTGGCTTGGGCGAAAATCTGCCGCAGATGAGCCAACGAAAAACCGGTGCTCCGGGCCAGCTCGGCCGTATCCAGGCCCGAAGTCAGCCGTTCCTCCACATAAGCCACCACCGACCACACCGTCAAAAAACGATCCATCCCGCACCTTCCTTCTTTGCTATCTTTGTGTTGCCTCATGAAGCAATAGGAGCATAGCATGTTTTTGCGTGAGATGCTCGACTTTTTTGAGGATGCCGGTCCTTCTTTTAGCCGCCGCCTATACTTTTGACTAACGGCATGGTAAAATGACGGCGCAAGGAGGCGCATTGTATGAGCAAAACGATGCCTGAATCCCAACGGAGCCTGTATGCCAGGCTGCTGCTCCGCGCCGTGCTTTGGACGGCGGGCGTACTTGCCGCAATTTTTGTGGCCCCGCCGCTGCTGTCGCTATTTGCGCCGTTTATCATCGCCTACTTGCTGGCGGCCATGCTTAACCCGTTGGTGAGCAAGGTGCGCGCCAAAATTGGCGCGCCGCGCAAGGCGCTTTCCATCCTATTGGTGGGGCTGGTGTACATCGCGCTGCTGGCGCTGATCTTTATGGTGGTCCGGGCCGTGTTTGGCCAAGCGCTTGCGCTGGCGGCAAACCTTCCGTCCATATTGGGCGGATTCCAGTCGGTCATCCGCTTTATGAGCGACAGCATGGAGGGTTACCTGGAGTACCTGCCCCCCGACATCCGCTACACCCTGACCGGGATCGTCAACAACGTTGCCCAATGGCTGGGCGCCGTCATCCAAGGCTTGTTCCTGGCCCTGTTGGCCACCGCGCGGCCCGCTTCGATGCGCATCGGCAGTTGGGCGCTGCAGAGCGTGTTTGCGGTGATCGCGGCCTACTATTTCACCGCCGAGTATCATCTTCACGGGGATTGGATGAGGCGGCATCTGGGCAAGAGCGTGTTCGCGAAATATCATATGATCAAGAACGCCATCCAGTCGGCCCTTGGCAAGTACCTGAAGGCTCAGCTCATCATGGGCACGATCTGCTTTATGCTGATGTTCCCCGCGCTGCTGCTGTACGGGCAGAGTTACGCTTTTTTGATCGCCCTGTGTATTGCGATACTGGATTTCCTGCCCTTCTTTGGCGCGCCCGCCCTGCTGCTTCCCTGGGGTACGATCGTGATGCTGGGCGGGGATATCCAAAAGGGTGTCTTTTTGTTTGCGCTAATGGCTGTGTTCTTTATGATACGGCGGGTGTTTGAGCCTAAGATCGTGGGCGGGGCGGCGGGTTTGCATCCCATGGTGGCGCTGGTGGGCATCTATGTGGGCATACGGCTGGGCGGTATATTGGGCGCGCTGCTGGGGCCGGTGCTGCTGATGGCGGCCATCAGCATCGTGAGGGCCGGTGTGTTTGGGGATGCGATTGCGGATGTGAAGAGCGCGGGGGCGGATGTGGCGCGGTGGTTGAGGCGGGGTGAGGGGAAGTAGGGTTTAGGTGTTGTTGAGTTCGTCTAGCAATTGTTGCATCCTTTGCGTCTCTTCATGTTCGTTTCCATAGACTTTTACGTTTACATCATAAGCTTTCATGGCATATTTTTTGGCTTTTGTTTGGTCGTTTACTCGCTGATATAACCTTGCAAGTTTGCCATATGAGTAGGCTGCGGAACAGCCTTCTTGACCGTATTTTTTTTCTGTGAGGATCAATTCCGTCTGGAAGCAGGTCTCGGCATTCTTATCATCACCCAGAACTTCATACAACAGCCCCATGTTGAAATGGTAAAGCTCATTGCTGTCGTCTAGCTCAACGGCGTGTTTTATATTCTCCAGTGCTTCCTCGAAATGTAACATGTCGCGCAAGATACTACTTCGCGTACTATAAAAATCGGCATTACCTGAATCCAGCCCAATCGCTTCAGAAATAAGCACAAGCGCTTTGGCATAATCTGTCGCACTATAAGCAAGTTTTGCTTGCATGCTCAAATCCAATGCACGATCCTTTTCATCTCCGCCCTGCGTCTTGATTTGTGCATCTTTATCGTCTCCTGCCACAGCAGCCGTTACCTGCGTGGCGCGATCCAGCGCACGCTGCAATTTCTGTTCTTTTTCCTCCACGATTTTTCCAAACTGCACTATTGCACGATCTGATGTATTTTGGAATGCGGCCACATGCTCCTTCGTTGTAAACGTATAATTGAAAATCGGAATTACGATCGTGAGGAGTGCAATGATAACCGTAATAACAGAAACGATGAGTGTCACGTTTTGCGAAAAGGAAGTGTACTGCGCCTGCATAATGCCATACACATCATTCCAAGCTGTCGGTGATTCCTCGCCGGGTTTCATCACATACGGCTCTAATACAAGGCGCAGAGATGGCACATTAACCATGTGGCCTTCTTCACCTTCCTGAGTAAATGCACCTGCAGTAGGTTCCTCGCTTATTCGTGCAAGTTCAAGCAACTCACTTAGCGCAGTGCGTATTTGCGCGTTTTCGGCTTTTATCTGCGCAATATCGGCATCCTTAGTAATCATCGCAGAGACACCAAATCCTGCTGAACCAAGTGTGCCTACAATCAGCAGAATAAGTAACCAATAGGGAACCCGCCAAGATGGCTTTACCTCGCGCCTCTTTTTCTTTTCCATTAACACCCTCCACACTATCAAGGCAAATAGTTCCATTACAGTATACGCCAAGTTTCGCCTGTTTGCAAACACAATGCGAATCAAAGGTAGGGCGTCGCGCCCTACAAAGGGCTGGCCCGCCGTTCCTGTAGGGGCGAAATCCATTTTCGCCCTGCTCGGAAATTGTCCGTACTGTACGCCATGTTTTGGGCGGATATGGAATCCGCCCCTACGAAGGGTGTGCTATACTTGATCGGCATTTCTAAATCAGTTTCTAACCACTTTCTCATGACAAATCGCCCCCAATCGGTTACAATAGGGGCTGCAAAGGGTTACTTGTACTCGGAAGGGGGCGATCCCATGAAAACCAAGCGCATCATGTCCGGCGCGCCGCTGATCATGCTGGGCGTGCTGATGATGGCTTACGCGCTGCTGGTGGGGCTGCACACCCTTCTTTCTTACGTGGGAGCCGCCCTGCTGTGCTTCTTGCTCCTGGCCCCCCTGCGCCGGTACTTCCCGGACCGGTTTATGGTGGTGGAAGTGCCGCCCAACACCGGCAATATCGCCTGCGACCAACTCATCGTCGAAGCCCGCGAGGTGATCCGCAAGATACACGACGCCCGGGCCCGCATCCCGGCGGACGGCATCGATAAAAAGGTGGAGCTCATCGAGGCGCTGGCCCGGCAGATGCTGGCGGCCCTGGCCAAACAGCCCGAGCTGCAGAGCCAGCTGCGCATCTTTTTGCGCTACTACCTGCCCACCACCCTCAAGCTGGTGGACGCCCGGATACAGATCGCCCAGAGCAGCGGCGGGGGTGAAGCGGCGGAGCGCACGGCGGGCCGCATCGAGGAAGCGCTGGAGGCCATCCGCAAAGCTTTCGAAAAGCAGATCGACGCGGTGGATCACTTCCGGTACTTAAACGTGGAAACCGAAATCGACGTGCTGCGCGACCTGCTTCACAAAGACGGGCTGCTGGATCAAGCCGATCAGGAGAAAGCATGACCCATGATTTTCCGCAACTGCAAGCGCCTATTCTGCTGGAGAGCGGAGTCTTTGACGCCGGGGCGGCGCTGGCCGCCTTGGACGCGGGCGACCGCGCCCTGGTGCGGGATTTTGCCGGCCGGATCGACGTAGCGGAGCCTTCTTCTATCGCGGTGTATGGGGCCGCCGAGCAGGGCGCCATGGAAACCTGGCTGGATGTAGCCATCAAGACCGTGGCCGATGAGGGGGCTAAGCGAGACGTTCGGGGCGTGGACAGGATGCTGGCGTCCTTGCGGGGTTTTGACCGGCTGTGCGGCGCCCGGCCCTTTTTGTTTGGGCGTACCGGCTTTGCGCGGTTGCGCAGGGAGTACGCCCGGCTGGAGCCCGCCGTGGAAACCAATGCCGTGGCGCTGCTGGATCAAAGCATCGGGCTGCGGCGGGTGTCGAAGGTGCTGGAGCGTATGGACACCGAAAACCGTGCCCACCTGGCCCGTTTGAGCACCTATCTGCTATGCGGGCAGGTGCGGCTGCAGGAATTGCGGGCATCGGGCGCGGGGCAGCTTCTTTCTTTCGAAAGGCGGCTCCACGACATCGCCCTCACCCGCCAGGTGGCCCTGCAAACCAAAGCCCAGCTGATGTTGTTGCTGGACGGCAACGGGCGCATGATCGACACCATGGAGCGGGCGCTGGGCCATACCCTGCCCCTGTGGAAATCCCAGGTGTTGGTGGCGCTGGGGCTGTCGGCCCAGGCCGAAGCCCAGGCTCAGGTGAAGCGAACCCGCCGCGTATTGCTGCGGCAAAGCAACGACGGGCTGCTGAAGGCGATGGCTGAGGTACAGAAGCAGTTGAGGGTTACAAGTTACGAGTTGCAAGTTACGAGAAGGACGGAGGTGCGGCGATGAAGGAGAAGCAGCAAGTGGGGGTGGACACTCAAAAAACCGGCAGGCGGACGCTTTATCAGCGGCTGCACATGATATCCTTTGGCAAGGGGCTGTTGGTGGCGCTGCTGTTGATCGCCCTGAGCGTACCGGTGGGCAACGGCCAGGCCCTGGGCAGCAAGCTAACTGCGGCCCGGCGGGTGTGGGACGGCCTGGAGGTAGACAACAAACCCATCCCGGAGGACCGGCAGATCCCCGTAGCTCAACTGCACAAAGGCTGCGCCGACGCCGCCTCCAACCTGCTCACCGTGATGAGCCACTATCCCCAAGCGGCGGCTCCGGAGCGGGAGGCCCTGGAGCGGGCCCGGGACGCTATGCGCGCCGCAACCGGCCCTGCCTCCACCGCCAAGGCCGATCACAATCTGTTCATTTGCTTCCAAGACGCCATGGACGCGCTGCAATCCCAAACGCAAATCAACAACGAGAGCGAGCGCCTTGAACTGCTCAACGAGGTGGTGGTTTCCTTTAACGCCCACAGGCGGCAGTTGGCCATCCGCAGCCGGGATTACGACCGCCAGATGCAAAAGGCGCTGGATACCTACAACGAGTTGCCCACCCGCCGGCTGTTTGCTAGGCCCGAACTGTACGAGGAAATCGCCGCGGCGCTGAAGGAGGGAGCGAGATGAGAATGAAAAAACTGCGTACCGGCATCGCCCTGGCAGCGCTGACGGCGCTGCTGTGCGGCGCGGCATTAGCCGACATTCCCCCCGCGCCTCAGGGTAATATCAACACCTATGTGTTCGACTACACCGGCAGCGACCTGATCAGCAGCGAGGACAGGCGCATCATCGACGAGTACGCCAAGGAGCTGGAGCGCCAAACCGGCGCACAGGCCGTGGTGGTGCTGGTGAACTTTTTGGACGGCGAGGAAATCGGCATCTACGCCCACGACCTGTTTAACGCTTGGGGCATCGGCCAAAAGGGCAAGGACAACGGCTTGCTGCTGCTCTGCGCCCGGGGTGAGCGCGAGGTGTTTTTGTATCCCGGCGCGGGCATCGACCATATGCTGACCCCCGGCGCCTGTGACCGCGTCCTGGCCGATTACGCGGTGCCCAAGCTGACCCACGGCGATTATTCCGGCGGCCTGCGGGACGCTCTTGTTGCCGCTTGCGACCGGCTGGCCCGGTCTTTCGGTGTCACCCTGTCGGTGAGCGGCGGGGCCGCTTCATCATCTGCCAACACCAATACAAGCAACAACAATGGCAGCAATGAAGAAGGGGGAAACTGGATGGGCACGCTGGTCATCATCATCATTCTGTTCTTTGTTTTTGGCGGCGGCAGGCGCCGCCGGTACCGCATGGGCGGCGGCAACGGATGCTTTCCCTTCCTGCTGGGCGGCTTTTTGGGCAGCTCCATGCGCCGGGGTTCTATGGGCAATTCTAGGCCTGGCAGCGGCTTTAGGCCTGGCGGCGGGTTCAAACCACCCAGCGGCGGATTCAAGCCCGGCGGCGGCATGGGCCGGGGCGGCGGGGCCGGAAGGAAGTTCTAAAGCATATGGAGTTAGTGAACCCGCATACGCTTCAAGAGGTGCTGGATCTCTACGACGCGGTGCACACCGCCCTTGAGCGTAACCCTGTGAGCGGGCCGGGCTGGAAGCGCGGCGTATATCCCACCCAAGAAGAAGCCCGGGCCGGGTTGGAAGAGGGCTCCCTTTATCTGCTCCGGGATGAAGCCACCGGGCGCGCCGCCGCCACCGTGATCCTCAACCACGATCAGCCCGCCGCATATGGGGCTGCCGCCTGGGCAATCGCTGCGTCCCGGTCGCAGGTGATGGTGGTGCATACGTTCATGACCCACCCCCATTTCCGGCGCTGCGGGTTCGGTCGCCGCGCCTTGGCCGCCGCCCATACCCTGGCCCGTGAGGCGGGTTGCCTGTGCGTCCGCCTGGACACCTACGCAGGGAATCGGCCTGCCCGCGCGTTGTTATGAAGGAATGGGGTATCACAGCGCGGGGCTGATCGATCTGGGTTTTGGTCAGTACGGGCTGGACTGGTATCAAACTTACGAACTCCTGCTATAATCACCAAGGAGGAAGAACGCATGCGCAAATGGGTCGCCTTTTTCTGTTCACTGGCGCTTTGCCTGGCCGCTGTCTCGGCCCAAGCCGAGCCACTGGTGTACACCGGCGCGTCCGGTTTTATGCTCACGCTGCCCGCCGATTGGCTGGTCCTCATCGGAGGGGATGACGATGAATTCGATTTTTTCGACTACGAGGAGCCGGAACCCGGCGACGTGGAGGCCCTGTTCTCCTCCAGCGACGGCGTGATGTCGGTCACCGTGCTATGGGCCGACGACGCGCCCGTCAACCCCTACGCTATCGACGCGCTGCTGGGCGAGGCGGCCATGGAGGCCCGGGTGGGCATCATCAACGGCTATCAAAAGCAATTCTACCGGTACGACGAGGCCAACCGCCGGGCATACATCGCCTATGGTTTGGTAGACACGGAAGAGGATGTACCCTACGTGGAATACCTGGTGGGTTTCATCACCGGCTCGGAGATCGCCCAATTCCTGATCATCGCCGTGCGGGCGGATCAGCTGGACGCGCGCTTTTCCCTAATCAGCGAGATTGTGATGAACATCGACGTGGGCGGGGTCCGGGAGGGAGCGGAGGGATAATGGAAAATTGAAAATGGAGAATGGTGAATTGGGGGTGACGGCGAACGTCACTCTCTTTTTGAACACCTTTGTTTGGTGCGCATATCGTGTATTGGTACCTTTTTGATAAATGGAGGATATAGAAGTGCAGTACCCTCATGATAGAATGCGGCCGCGAATACCCGAAAGTATCGCTTCCAGAGGGGCTTGGCAGCCCATGCCTGCCCCCATGCCCGCCGCTATGAACCTGCCCCTGGCCATGGCTTGGTTTGGGGATCAGCCATACGGCGCCACCTACGGTCCCGAGAAAGCGCTGGCCCAAGGCACGCTGTTTCCGGATCTCGATATGCCGTGGCTTGCCCCCCAAAGGAGGTACGCAAAATGACGCCCGAGCAAATCAAACAAAAAATCTACGCTCTGGACTTCGTTCAAACCGAGCTTGTGCTCTATCTGGATGTTCATCCGCAGAGCGATGCCGCTCGCATGCAATGGCAAAAGAACGCGTCGGATTTGGAAGCCCTGGAACTCCAGTACGCACAGCTCACCGGCGAACCATGGCCGCTGAGGCAAAACCACCACGGCGGCATGCCGGAATGGGTGACTTCGCCGTGGCCTTGGGACAACCAGAATTAGGGGGGATCGTTTATGTGGATCTATGAAAAGAAACTCCAGTACCCGGTGAACATCAAACGCCCCAACGCCGCCATGGCCAAGATCATCATCAGCCAATACGGCGGCCCCGATGGGGAATCGGGGGCCTCCGTGCGTTACCTGAGCCAGCGGTTCTCCACGCCCTATCCCGAGGTGCGGGCAATCTTAACCGATATCGGCACCGAAGAACTGGCCCACATGGAGATGATCGGCGCCATGGTGTATCAGCTCACCAAGGGCCTCACCGCCGAGCAAATCAAAGAGCAGGGCTTCGACGCCTACTTTGTGGATCACACCACCGGCGTGTACCTTGCGGCCGCCGCCGGTACGCCCTTTACCGCCGCTTATGTGGGCGTAAAGGGCGATGTGATCGCCGACCTAAACGAGGACCTGGCGGCGGAGCAAAAGGCCCGGGTGACCTACGATAACCTTCTGCGTTATGCCGACGACCCCGACGTGATCGACCCCTTGCGTTTCCTTCGGGAGCGGGAGATCGTGCACTATCAGCGGTTCGGCGAAGGGCTTCGCAGGGCCACCGAGCACCTCGATGATAGGAACTTCTATGCTTTTAATCCAAATTTCGATGGGGTGAGGTAATGTATAGCCCGCTCGCTCTTGGGCGGGCGGGTTTTATTGCAAATCCTGTAGCATCGCAATCGCCTTCATGATCCATGCCAACGCGCCATGAAAGCGATAACCCACAAAACCGGCCTCTCGCAAAATAGCGGCAATATCGGATTGATTGATGCCTAAGTGAAGCAATCCCTCAAGCCCGCCCCGCTCGGCCGCAATCTCACCTGCAGCATCCCAATAAGTGCCGGAGTAGCCAAAGGCAGTGGCGTACTTTTCCGGCTCGGCGAGGGTTTTTTCCACCGTCTCTTCGGTATCCTCGTAAAACAGGCTGCGACCGTTGTCGTAGAGCGGGTAGAAACACTCGCCCGCGCCGCGCATTAAGATTGCGATGTTGGACAGGTGGCGGTCGTCCTGCCGGGTGATGAAGTCCAGCAGGATCATCCGGGCAATATCCTCTTTGTACTGGGGGCGCACGGTGATCAAATTCTGATATTCGTTCCCGGAACGCGTCCCGCTAAACAGGCGGCGGAAATGCACGATGTACTCTTTTGAAAAGTCGTAGAGGAAAGCGGAAAAAACCGTGTCCTTGCCCACACGGTGCGCCGGGCAGCAGGGTACGCCCAGTTTCTTCGCCAGTAGATATACCGCCACCTCGGACTCCACATCGGTGGTTAGCGGGCTGATACGCTGCTTGTAGATGCCATATTGCCCATTGTATACGCCGTAGCGTTTGATATTATATCCCTCCGGCGTGTCGATGCTCTCGCCCACCAAATCGATGCGCTGATGAAACACCGAATCAAAGACGTCTGTGACCGCGGCTTCGAAGCGTTCGTTTTCGCTGTGAGCAACCCATAGCAAATCCTTTGGGTGGATGCCTCGTGTGATTTCGGCGAGTTGTAGCACGTCGTAATGGGACAGGCCGCAACGAAACAAAATCCGCTCGATATCGCGCCGGTCGCGGCTAACCACGCGCTCGGACAGAAACTCGGCGAACTGATCGGGCGACCAGGATTCTTTGCCGCCGGTGTAGAGGGCCACCACTTCGTTGAATGCGGGTTTGCAAAAGCGAACGGCATTGGCGATATCAATCGTGCCGATAACGTCATTCTCCCATTTGAGCCAACGAATCTTTCCTCTCATGGTACATACTTTACCATGCATCGGAGGGGAATTCAATCTGTATGTTCTGAATGTTGCGAGCCCGACAAAGAAATGCTATACTTCCAATATAGCGAATAATGCAGTGGAGTGATAGCGATGACCAATGCCATACTGGCTACACAATCTTTGCCCGAAACGCTGTTCCGTTTGATTCAAACGGAAAAAGTGTATGTTCAAGAGGCGGATAATGGCGTGATCAGCATTACGCCTATCCATGCGGGCAGTGGCTTGCGGGGAATCGCAAAAAACAGCAACCTCACCACGGAAAAGTTGATGGCATACAGGCGTGAGGATGAGGGGCTGAACCGATGAAGACGTATGTTTGGGATGCGTGCGCCATCGTAGCCCTTTTTAACGATGAAAAAGGAGCCGATGTCGTCGACCATTTGCTTGTAGATGCAGCGGCTGGAAAATGTGCTCTTACAATGAACAAGTTCAACCTTCTTGAGGTCTATTATGGGTATTTGCGGGAGGATGGCGACGCGTTCGCAGAGCAGCAATTGGCCTTGATCAAGGCAATCAGCATAAGGATTTCTGATGTTTTTACGGACGAGCTATTGCGGCAGGCCGGTAAACTGAAGGCGGCTTACAAGATATCGCTTGCCGACGCATTAGCGGTTGCGCAGGCGGCGGTAGACGACGCTGTTCTTGTCACATGCGATCACCATGAACTAGATGCGGTTGATCGCGATGGTAAAATACAGTTCCTGTGGATTCGATAATAGCTTATCTCTCCTCCCGGAAGTAATTCACCCCGCACCCCCGTGGCTGCATCTTCTCGCGCTTGAGCCGGATCGAGGTGATCACCAGCACCACGATGGTGGCAAGGAAGGGCAGCATCGAAAAGATCGACGGGGGGACCGATATCACCGTGCCGGGGATGTACAGGCGCAGCACGCTCAGCGCGCCGAAGGCCAAGGAGCCGTACAGCACGCGATAGGGGCTCCAGGCGGCGAAGATCACCAGGGCTACGGCGATCCAGCCCAGGCCGTTGATGCAGTTGTACGTCCAGGTGCCGCCGCAGGTTACCAGCGCCACATAGGCCCCGCCCAAACCGCAGATGCCGCCGCCCACGCCGATGTGGGCATACTTGTACAGCGTTACGGGTATGCCCACCGCATCGGCGGCGGCGGCGTTTTCGCCAACCGCGCGCAGGTTGAGGCCCTGGCGGGTGTGGTTGAGGTAAAACCCGGCGGCCACGCACAGGATCACCCCCAGGTACACAAACCAGCTATGGGAGAAGATCAGCTTGCCCAGGTAGGGAATGTCCGACAAAAGCGGCACGCGCAGCGGCCTGAAGGCGTCGATTACGTTCACCGCTACGCTGGCGGACTTGGTAGGCGATGCCATCATCAGGCTGGTGCCGATGTAGTTGGCGATGCCCGTGCCGAAGATAGTGAGGGTGAGGCCGGTGACGTTTTGGTTGGCCTTAAACGACACGGTGAGCAGCGCGTAGAGCAGCGCGCCGCCCATGCCGGCGGCAAAAGCGCACAACAGCGCCGCCGCCGGGCTGCCCGTGGCGTACCCGCCCCAGAAGCCAAACACCGCGCCCAGATACATCATGCCTTCCACGCCCAGGTTTAGGTTGCCGGCCTTCTGGGTGATCACCTCGCCCAGGGTGCCGTACATCAGCGGCACACCGGCCAGTATGGCGGCGTACAAAAAATTGACCACGTATTGGATGCCCTCATGCATGCAGGGTCACCTCCTCCTTGCGCAGCGTGAGCCGGAAGCGCACAAAGAATTCGCAGCCCAGCATAAAGAACAGCAGCACCCCTTGCAATACCGCCGCCGCCGCGTTGGATATGCCAAATACCGACTCCACGTAGCCGCTGCCTTTTTGCAGCATCGCAAATAAGAAAGATACCGGCAGGATAGCCAGCGGGTTGAGCTGGGAGAGCCAGGCCACCGCGATGGCGGTGAAACCCACGCCCCCGGCCACCGAATCGGTGAGGGTACGGTCGGCCCCGGTGGCCTGCAGCATACCGGCGATCCCGCAGATGCCTGCCGAGATGATCATGGTGCGCACGATGATTTTTCCCACGTTCATGCCGGCATAGCGGGCGGTGTTTTCACTTTCGCCCACCACGTCCACCTCGTAGCCGTGCTTGCTGCGCCGCAGATACAGGTACACCAGGGCCAGCAGCGCCACGGCCACGATCCAGCCCCAGTGCACGCCTATGAGTACCCTCTCCAATTGGGCGGACTTGGCAAAGCGCGCCACCTTGGGGAAACCCATGTCCGCCGGGTTGCGCCAGGGGCCCTCCCGCAGGAACTGGATGACGTAGAGGGCCACGTAGTTCATCATCAGGGTAAACAGCGTCTCGTTGGTGCCGAAGCGGGCCTTAAACAGCGCGGGAATCGCGCCCCACAGCCCCGCGGCTAAAAAGGAAGCGAGGATCATCACGGGAAACAGCACCCAGCCCGGCCAATCGGCATGAAACAGGGCAAAGTAGGTGGCGGCAACCGCGCCGATGCAGATTTGCCCTTCGGCGCCGATGTTCCAAAAGCGCATACGGAACGCCAGCGTGACCCCCAGGGAGGTCACCAGCAAGGGAATAGTCATCTTAATGGTTTCAGTGAGGGCGATCTCGGTGCCCAGGGAACCCAACAGCATGCTGGCGTACACGGCAAAGGGGTTGTGGCCCAGCAGCAGGATAAACAGCCCGCCGGTGCACAGGGCCAGCGCGATGGCCAGCGCCCGCAAACCGAAGGCCATGCCGGGCGCGATGTCGGTGCG
>Ga0123353_10008318_pt1 | contig 14152 bp, 10 predicted proteins | sample TergutLab28metaG_3_FD_92763 | JGI IMG/M metagenome (GOLD analysis project Ga0123353, IMG submission 92763) | Labiotermes labralis P3 segment gut microbial communities from Petit-Saut dam, French Guiana - Lab288 P3 | ecosystem: Host-associated > Arthropoda: Insects > Digestive system > Gut ... | reverse complement strand
CTTGTGCATTTACTTGGCTTTATAAACGAATGTTAAGCAAAATGCCTGGAATGAGTAACTTCAAAATGCTCTGGACCGGTTTGCTTGTATTCACTTTTAGTTTTGGTTTGCCTGACTTGGAACTAAGGAGTACATGTGCTGATGCCAGACGATGCTTGATCTTTGCAAGGCACTGATGGAATAATAGACCACAAAATGAAAGAAAGGTACATATACATTCAGAATTTTGTATGCCTTTTTTTTTCAACATTTCTTGTTACTTTCTGACATGTTCCGTGCACTATATGTAGTACAGTAATCACTTTATCGTCAGTTGCAGTAGGATGAGCAGCGCCCTCTGTACATAGAGTAGGAACTGTTCTGGTTCCATCACTGACATTTCTTTGGGCTTCTTCCATTGTCACTATGTTACACACCACAACATTTCAGCAACAACTAATTTCTTCTTTTTTTATGCACCTGAAGAAGGAAACATTTTTTCCAAAATGTTGTGATGTGTTGTAGAACAGGATAGAATAAATAATGAGTTTGAGCTGTTTTGGTCCCAATGCACACAGGCCTTTGACAGGCCCTTTGTGCTTCTTAGACCAAAGTCCAAGTCATGGGATCCCTGTCCTTGTAATAAAGTTCCAGATTGCCCACAGATTTAGACTTCTAACATCTCCAGGGTCTAAGAAAAGAAGAACCCAGATAACTATGTCTGAGTGTCACCAAACTTCACACTTACATAAAATATGGGCTGAGGTTTCCTCCTCTGTTCCACGCCTTCTATGTAAGGGATTATCGTTCAGCCCCATTTTGTAGAGATGTCTTCTCAGGGTGTTATGTCCAGTGAGGAGGCCAGTAACAGCCCTGGATTGAAATCTATTAAAGAACAGAAGCCTGGTCTTTACAGTTGGACTAGGGCCCGAGATCAATTCTTGAGCTGCTCACCGAGTGCTGGTAAGACCCTCCTGCTTTGCCATGTGCTGGTTACCAAGCCAGCAGTTAATATATATATATATATTTTTCAAATATATATATATATATATATATATATATTCTGCCTGGAGACCCCCATGGCTGGTTCCATTCCAACAAACTGGTGAGCAGATCCCTGTGATCTCATCCGCAGTTTCATTTTCCACCTAGTCCAGGATGTCTGGAGACTCAAAAAGAGTCCCACAGAGTGGTGGGTGGAAATGTAATGCAATGCCCTTTGGCACTGCCATACTGATGGGGACTTTGTTTGAGCAGCTTGAAAAGCTTTCAATGCCTCCTGACTATCAGAGTTAATTTGGATGCAGTTCTCTCATCTAACATGCATTTGGATTTTGCCTAAAAAACTGTAGCATATTTTCTTAGATAGATGGTGATGTGTTGTATAGAGGCAATGGAAAGAAGTTCAAATAGATGTCAGTGTTGGAGGTCATGTTGAACAGTTGTCAAAAGTTTGTATGATACAGTTAGGAACTCTTTGATTTTGAAGACTGGGTCCCACTGTGTAGCTTGATAACATCTTGTTTCTGTCTTTTTTATACGTATATTATTGTATGTAGGAGTTGTTCACTGTGGACAGTGCGTGATGATGGATTTTCTGTATGTAAATGTTACTTAGGGGCAAATTTACAAAAAGTAATGTATCATTTATTATGTGTAGTGGTTGGAGATGGGATACTCATAAATTCACTTTATTGTCCTATTTTGTGGTGATGTTTGCTGGCAGTTTTGAATTGAGTGTTCATTATTTTAATGTACTGTTGGCTGGCAGTTTTGAATTGATTGTTGATTATTTTAATGTACTGTATTTTTGTTTATTTCGCTAAGAGATTTTATGTATTATATATTTCCTTCCTGCCGTGTTGAAGTCCAACAAGTACCACCCATCTCCATAGTGCTGGCTGTGCCATGATTCAGACAGTTAAACACTGATCTATCACTTCAGGGGCCACAGTTTGATCCCAGACCAGTCTCTGGGATTTGTGGTGGAAGGAATTGCACTGGGATAGGTTTCTCTTTAACTTTGATTTTATTCTGTCACTGGCATTCTACCAATGCTCCATACTATACTCATGGTCATTAACCTTTTGACGTCTAATGTCAACTATAGTGGTCGTACCGCACCGCTAACCTAAAAAGTTGCATTTTATATATTTATTCAACAAATATAGGTACTGAATATTTTAAACATGGTATATTTACTCCGTTTTTTTCTCTTCAAAATGCAGTTTGTTTCATAATTCTAACATATTTGGTTCCTGTATTATTCACATTTTATATACAGGGTGTGCTAAAATTAAAAAAATAATTCCAGGGCCTAAAGGTTAATATACCACTGCTGCTATAGATTTCTTGCAGTTGGCAGCATCTTAAAATAAACCACATGCACTCCATAGGTCTGTCTTAAATTAGAGAATGCATGTGCCTTCGCATAGTGCTGTTATGTTTTTGTGTCAGTCAGTTTACAGATCTTTGTCGCTGTCAGGAAGACAAGTTGTGCACACACGTATTTACTTACTTACATAATTACTTACATATTTACTTACTTATTTACTTACATACTTACTTACTTACTTACTTACTCTATTTATCAGAGTCCTTCTTTAGAAGCTAACCGGTTTCCAGCTGGTCCAGAAATTCCCTGCATTTTATGGAACCTGAAGGTTCATTACCACATTCACACACTTACTAGTCAGCTATTTCAAACACTGCAGTGAAAGCTTAAAATCTTGCATTTTAAATACCTACTGTTGAAGGGTACAAGTTGCCAGTGGGACTGTAGTCTCGAATCATATTCTAAGACAAGCCCCTCTAATATGCGAAGATATTTCTTGAGTGTGTGTGTGTGTGTGTGTTGGGTATTTTTATTTCGGAGAATAGACACTATCTTAGTTACATAACAGTGTTCATGTGTAGTTTTGTAGGCCGATTAGGCAGGTGACTGGATGAGGAGAGGTATATGAGAGAGAGAGAGAGAGAGAGACTCTGTGGGTGGTATTGATTTCAGATTATTGGTATCTTAAGAGTTTATTGGGTGACAAAGTTTTGGAACCACCATCTTACAGGGAGTACAGTGGTTAGTATTTTGTTATTTGTTCTCTGTTGGAGTTATTCTTATAGAGCATGGATTTTGACATTTGGAGAAGTTATATCACTAACTTTCTGGTAGTGCAGTATACTGTCACACTAACTTCTTGGCACTTTGCTTGTGAGATTTGATATCCTAACAGTGGTGCTGGTGAAGAGTCAAGTTGTATGGGATATTGCTTCATGTTGACTGGTACTTTTCATGTAGTTCCTGCCCTTGAAGATGGAAGGCACTACACTCCTCTGAAACATCTGTAACTGTTTACCAGTCACAATGGTGTAACATCCCACACCTCTTGACTCTTTCTGTTGACATTTATTTTCATATGATTTCTTTTTGTGTGGGGCTTCAGAGCATGTCTGACTGACAGCAATTATACCATTTACCTGAAGTAGGAAGTATTGTGGCATATGAACAGTTTTGAGGCAGAGTGTAATAAGAGTGGGCTGGTAAAATAAACATTATTTATATCTTGAGTATGATTTCAAAGTACTTTGGTATAAAGTGTGATTATTGCAGATAGACAAATTTTACATTATTTTAACAGAAAATACTTGAGTGTGGAAGATGTCGAAGTGTAAAAAGAATATCTTTTATTTCATTTGAATGTGCAAGTGATAAATGTTGTATAATGTATTACAGAGAAGAGTGTCTTGTATGGAGTATACATATAGTAGGTGCATTTTGCGGAAGGAGTCATGAGCGACATGTTGATTGATTGATGGATTGATTGAGTGATTAACATTGGGTTTGAGCCCTTACGGTCCTGATGCACCTAGGCCTATAGATGGGCCCTTTGTGCCCCATAATCTAATATCAACTCAGGAGAGCCATATTCCTTTACTGAAGTTCCAGATGGCCCCCAGACTTAAAATCTTAATGGCCTCCAGGTCCCAGAAAGGAACCCAGATATACTTTTCTTTTCTCTCAAAAGTCTAGGCAAACGAACCCCCTCCAGGTTCCCCAACAGGGCCTCAGTGGAGAGGGAGGCCCGTTTACGGGGCATTTTGAATCTCTCAAAAATATCATCTTTTGAGTTCCCCAGTAAAGGAGCCCTCTCTTAAGGTCCCCTTGATGGAATCTCTCATGGAGAGATGCCCCCCAACTAGAGCCCTCCTTCATTCATCTATCAAAGTCCCTGGTATATGAGCCCCCCCCCCCATACCAGGTTCCCCTCAGATGGAAAGGAGCCCGCATAGAGAGAGATGCCTGTATCTTGAGACTTTCTTAACATATATTCCAGGGTCCTCAGTGAAGGAGCTTCTTCAAAGAGAGATGCTCCATCCCCAGAGCCACTTTCATCCAGGTAGACAAGCCCTCCTCCAGGTTCCCCAAATGGGGCCTGTATGGAAAGAGATGCCCATCTCCAGAACCTTTTCTACATATCCTTCAGGGTCCCCAGCAAGGGAGCCCTCCCCTCCAGGTTCCCTTCACAGAGCTCCCACAGAGAGAGACACCCCACCTCCAGAGCCCCTTTCAACCATATGTCAAAGTCCCGGGTAGATGAGCGCACTCCAGTTTGCCCAACTGAGCCCCCATGAAGAGACATGCCCATCCCCAGAGCCTTCCTTTCATAACCTTCAGGGCCCTTAGCAAAGGCGCCCCCCCTGCAGGTTCCCCTAACAGAGCCCCCATAGAGAGAGATGCCCCGTTTCCAGAGCCCCCTTTCAACTATTTTTCGGAGTTCCCAGTGAACGGACCCCCCATGATACTTAACAAGGCCCATATTAAGAAAGGTGCTTGTCACCAGAGCCTTCGCAAGGCCCGGTAGACAAGCTCCCACCTAAATTTCCCAGCGGGGCTCCCATGGAGAATGATGTCCATCCCCTGAGTCCTCCTCCCCATGTCCTTCCAGGTCCCCAGGAAGGAAGCCCCCTAACAGAGCTCCCACAAAGAGAGATGCTCCCTTTCTTGAGCCCACCAACTATCTCTTAAAATTCCCAGTCAACGGACTCCCCAGTTTCACCAATGGGCCCCTATGAAGAGAGGCACCCATTTGCAGAGCTTTCTTCTACACCTCTCCCTCAAAGTCCCTGGTAAATGAGCCCCCCTCCATGTTCCCCAACAGGGTCCCTATGGAGAGAAAAGCTTCATCCCCAGAACCAATGGTTTGTTCCTTCATTTATATCTGTCATATTCCCCAACAAGGAGCCCTCCCACGAAAAACAGGGAAAATATTTGGTCACTGTCCATGGAGCCCCATGTGGATAGAAGGTCTACATGCAGTGAGGTGTGGCCTGGTTCCCCAAGGGGATCGTTTACGACACTGCAATCTCTACCCCAGTGCCATGCAGCCTTCAGCACGATACCTTCCACCTTGGCTTGGATAGACCAGAGCCCCATTAGCCAGCATGCATTGTAGCAACTCTCATGAGGGAGTGCCCTCCACAACTGTTACCGCCTCCCACATGACCCAGGGTAGAGTAGAGTACAAATCCACTATACCCCGAGGTACGGACAATGGGTTGGATTTATGAGAGGCTAAGCAACATATTAATGTTCATGCTAATCAAATTACTTACAAGAAATAGAAATTTTGTGTGTGTGTTTTTTTTTTTACTGTATGTGTATAAACAAAACTACAATGTGTGAATAATAAAAAAAAAACTACAATGATTTAAAAACTGTTCACTTTTCAGCTGACACATATTAAATTCTAATAATGATGTGTGTTGACAGTATGTTGTCATGTATACACAGTGCGAGGTTTCATCATCACAGAATAGAGGTCATATGCATGAAAGAACTTTTTTTAAGAAGTCTGTATGCCTCTGAACGTGAAGGTACATTTTACTGTTCACAGTCACCTGCCGTAAATTCGCAAAGTCATTGTTGATGAATGCATTGCACCAATTTACAAGTTGTGGTCCATAAAATTTGTGTACATTTTCCTCTTTTCTCAGTATACCATTAGTTTAGAGACCTTTTTGAAGAATTTCAGTCGCAGAGGTTCAGATAATAACACATTTGTATTTTTTCAGTAGTGACCATTACACTTTGTTCATTCTTTATTTTTTTAAGTGTCTTCATATGCCTTGTGAGAATTTTTTTGATATTTTATGGTTTGCATGTCTGTGCACTAATTGTTAAAATTCAAGAATATTCTAATAAATGCACTACATTACAACATAAAGATTTTAGAATTGCAACACTAGAACACAGACATCTTTCAACCCTTTCTTGTGGGTCATCCTCAGGGAGTGTACATCAGTATTTGTATAAAATGTAGATTCTGTGATCTGCTATAATATTAGTATAAAACTTAGATACATGTAACTATGTACTGCTTAGTAGCTTCATGTTTAACTGTAACTTAAAGGGAAACCCTGTGTAGTCCTGCTCCTTACCACTAAATGCATAGACTGGACAGACATAGATATAATATATTAAGGAAGAAGACTGCAAAATTTACTGTCTGGATGAAAGAGAAGTCAAGTTGGACCCAGCATTGAGTGGATGTCTACATCTGATGGAGAATAGTGTCGTAGCTGCTTGTGTTACCTGCATGGAATTACTGCTACTAATGTGTGCTGTGTTTTGTCACTCACCATGGCCACAACGTGCTCACATGCTCACGTGTGATGTGGTCTCATTTCAGCTTGTGATTAGCGAAGGGCCACAACCTGCTGTCAGAAGAAGGAAGCGTCAGAGTCAAGTCCTTGTTCATGACACTCGTCCACAAACACAGCAACCAAAGGCACCAAAGCGGAGAGTGAAAAGTGAAGTGACCAATCTTGTGCCTAAAATTTATGAATCAAACAAAGAAAATTCCAAGTCACCTGTGATATCTTTTAATGATATCAGTACTCATAAATCGTCTTCATGTGCTTTTCATACTGTTAGATCTCCATCAAATGATACTGATACTCTTGAATCTTTACATGACTTTGATACTCTTAAATCTTCTTATAATGGTTCCAGTACACTTAAATCGTCATTGAATGACTTTAAAAGTCTTGAAACCTGCACAGAGGACTACAGTGATTATCAGTGGTTTGATGCCAAGGATGAAAAAAATGATTCCATAGGTTGTGAAAATATTTTGAAAGAACCAATTAGTGTAAACATTCATAGGCAGTGCAGTGTGATAGAAGAGCAGCAAGTTACAGTAATTCAAGAAAAGTCATGTAACCACCTAGAAATTAAAACACATGATCACGATGTGCACATTGAAAGAATGAATGAATTTAGTGATCCGACAAAATGCGACATTCAGGAAGATGATTCTTCATATGAAGATGCAGCAGCTGCAGTAGACAACTTGCCTTATAATCAGTCCAAGCAACATTTTACTGAAAAATGTACTTCTGCAGCAAATCCTGGTACTGGATCTCGTAGAGAAAAGACTGCAAGTGGTTTTTTTTCATTCTTGCGTTGGTTCCGGAAAGGAAAGGATGACTTTAACTGTGGGGAGGTTGGAAATGGAGAGTTTGTTGAAGAACTGGCGGGGCCAACTGTTCCAGCATCACCTCAGCTAATCCGCAGCACAAGCTCAAGTTGTGGTAGCATAGACACACTTTTTAGCACAGCTACTGTTAACAGTTTTGCGTTTGTAGCACCTACCTTGTACAGACCTTTTGGAAGTGCTTCTCAGCCTGAGAAACTAATAGCAATTGGTCCAGACACTGATACTTACAGAGATCGACTACATCAAAGAGATCAGGTAAGAGAACTTGACAGGAATATCACCTTGAGGAAAAAGTACCGTTTGCTTGGAAGTGGAACATTGGTGAAGAGTGGTGTGAATACCCCAAACCCTAGTCCTGTGGTAGAGAGGAAGAATAACAATGCTAGAGATCAGGTGATATCAACTCACAGTCTATCTCCAGGAAGTCAAAATTCAACATTTGGGAGAAAGAAACGCAAAGCTCCAGATCCTCCTAGAGCTGAATATAGTGATAGCCTCCCCACTTCGTTAGATAAATGTAGGTCTCAGAGTAAGAGTATGGACAATGGGGACCTAGTAGCTGTGAGAAAGCCACGGCACAGGAGAACCGTTAGTGATTCAGCAAAGGATAAAAGAGCTGGTGCTTACTGTCACGTCAGAGGAAAACGCAGAGCACCACAGCCACCATCACCTTGCAGAAATTTAGAACAGCCTAGTGGCAGCACCTTAGGAAGGTTCCACAATCAGTTTGGAAGTTTTGGAAGAAAGAAGCGGCCTGCACCACAACCACCAGAAGAACATAAGAAGAGAGATAACAAAGACAGTAAGGTTTCTCAGCCATATCAAGAAAGAAGCAAATCACCTGTTGGACAGCTCTCTTTTGAAGAAAAAGAGCGACTTATTGCAAACATAGCTAAGTTGAAGGCTCATGCTGATAAGAAGGCCTTGGAGCCCACAGGCAGTATGGAGTCAGATCCAAGTTCACCTCATGAACAAGTTGTTTGCAATGACTCACTTAAGTTGGAGAGAGGCGTTCTGAAGCCAAACAAAGAGTTGCCAAAGGTGGATACTGCTGCTTTAGAAAGTAAAGCAGCGCCTGTTTCTCCTCGGCCATGGTACAAAAGAAGCCTTGCAAACAAGGATGCATTGAGTGGGCTTAAGCGAGATATTTTTAAGAGCCTAGAGAAAAGGAAGGACAGAGAAAAGGAAAGGCATGAAGAATGGATGCCTGAAGTAGGAATTCCCAGAGTTGTAGGGACTGGTCTGTCCAGTGATGGCAGCAGTTGCAGCAGTACCAGCAGCAAGTTCAACATCTTTGCCCGACTTGACAGGAGTGATGACAAAAAGAAAGAAGGTGATAAAAGGAAGTCACAGATCTCGATGCTGGCCAACATCAGTGAGCTGGATCGAGAGGCTGCAGAAATAGTTCAGAAAGAACAAGCACGGGAACAAGCACTTTTGGCTGCTGAGGATGCAAAGTTCTATGCATATCCAGATGTACCTGCAGTGGGTAGTTCCAATGAAAATGTGGAAGTACCAAAGCGTAGCTCTGCTAGGGAGCTTATATCTCTCTTTAATGCAATTGGTAATGTTACCAAAGTCACTGTGAACTCCACTTTCTTTTCAAAGGAAGGCTCTAGTTTTTTCTCAAGGGAAGGTATTGAAAAGAGGTTTTCTTTTATGGGCGAAAGTGTGCGTACTACAGAGCAAAGAGTTGTAATTGAAGGGAATACATTTCAGCAGCAGGGTACCAGCCAGTCATTTGTTTCAGAATCTGACAGCTCTTTATCAAGTTCCCCTGTAAAAGGAAAATGCAAAGAGTCAGATGATCCTACTGGAATGACTGGGGCTTCAGATATATCTGGTGTTATTATACAAGAAGTCGAAGATGACCATGAGAAGTCAGCTCGTTCTAGAGTGATGTATGAAGCAAACAGATCTCGTCGTCATCACTCTCCCAGTCCAACTATTCCCACAATTGCCGAACAGTCAGAATCTGCAAGTTCTCTAGCCACAACACCAGCTTCTACTCTGGACCCACATCAAGGTGGGAATCATGAAAGTGGTAACATTTCTATGGAAAATCCAACACCAGATGCTTTGCAACCTGCAAAATGCATGACAGTATGGAACTGTCCTAGGTGCACCCTGGAAAATCCACGTTGGAAAGTCACTTGTGATGCATGTGGTAGGTGGAGGCCCCCTCTTCTGGATGATAAGCCAGATGCATCTGAGTATAATAAGCCATTTCAACGACCAGCATCACCCGTACATGACACTAAGAAACCAGTGACAAACAAAGTACAAATTATAAGGATGGACTTATCAAAAAAAGGAAAAGGAATTGATTGGGAAGAAGAGTTGAAGCGTTATTTACCTCATGATGAATCACAGGCTGTTAGGAATGATAAACATGTTTCCAAGCAGCCTTGTGAAGATAAAGATCTTGGAATACAGAACAGTGCAAAAATTTCTGTAGATGGTATACAGATAGATTCAAGCACATGCAGCCAAAATGGAGCAGTACTTGAAAATAATATTGGAAAGATGAAGAGTGAAGAATTACATGCTGACAAAAATAAGACAGCAGTGTCACCCTCATCGTTTATGGCAGACCTAAAACAGGATAAAGAGAAGCTCATAAACAGAACTGCAGAAGTCAGTTCTGATACTGTAATGGTGAATGGGACGGAGCCCTTAATAGAGAAACTGGACGTAGATGAAGTACGGAAAGCCAGGCTTGCTTTTTTCAGTCGAACAAATGAAATGAATGGTCAGTTTATTTCAGCTTTAGAACAGAAAGTTCATGGTGAGGCGAATAGCGAATTGGTGATGGTGAAAAAAGTAGTAGATGAAAGCGAACAGTTGAAACTTAGGGAAATGTTAAAAGAAATGAAAAATTCTCTTCCTAAGAGACCCAAAGATCCGACTGTTGTGTTTGGTAAGAATAGAAATTTAGATGTTGCGAACAATTTAATGTTAAATGAACATAACACTGTTGAAGATAAATCTGTAAATGATGCACATAAGCTTGGTGCAATTAAGAAAGTTCCACACAAGGTATCAAAACTTGAACACGGAACTGTTAATAGTACATCAGGCTCTGACTGTAAAAAAGATGGTAAATCTAGATTTCAGAATGGCATTGAGAATGAAAACAAACAAGTAGAGGCTGTTTTTGTGACAACAAAGACAATATATGAAGATATAAAAGTGAAAAAAACTGGAAAACCCCTGAAGGTATCAACCTCTGTACAGACAAATTCCATCGTGCGAAGAGCTGAAGTAGAACAGGAAGAAAATGTGAAGAGCGCATACATGGTTCCTGTGACAGTCGAAGAATTTTCAGGTACTGGAATCAAAGATGGTGTGCTTTATACATCCTTGAACAAGGAGTCACGGCGCATTGGTAAAGGAACATTTGAATTAATCCGTGCCAGGGATTTTGCAAACATTGAGGCAACTAAAATCAGTGGTGAATCAAGTGCTGTCCATGTCTATGCCAATGTTCCTGCATCTTCCCTCCCAGAACAGACCTCGCACCCTATTTCTGGTTGTGTTACTCACCATGTTTTCAATCCTCAGCAGCCATCACCAACATTGGTCCACAAGCCTAGTGAAAACAAAAGAAATATTACTGAAACCAAAGAAAGCCCACAGACTGAAACAAAGTACAGTCAACACAGTCAAGGTGTTGCATTGTTTGAGGAATCAAGTGTCACTTCTGCTGATTCTGATTCAAAGCAAGGAGGACTTCATCAGTCAAATCAGACATCAGAAATATGTAGTGGTTCAGCGGCGAGTGTCAGCGTTGGTGATTGTGGTGAAGTTGAAAGGTTAACGGCACAGCTCACACTTCCCAAGGGAATAGCAGACTTCAAAGGTTGGTCTGAACTTATAGTTACAAGTCACTTGTAAGTAAAATAGATTTACATTTTGATCATTGTGGTGGTAGTGGTTGGGGTTTTGTATGTGTGTGCATGCGTGCGCACACGCGCACGCACGTGGGTGCACACGCAGCGCATGCATGTCATCCTTACATTTAGTTTCTGTGTGAGCAGTGCTTAATTATTTTTTGTCTCTTAATTTATGAGTTCTTACAAGAATATTTTTGTATGAAGTATGCACTACTTGTATTGTCAGTTTTAGTGTAGCATACACTTTAATTTGCACCTGTTTACTGTTGTGGTTGGAATGTTTGCAAATTATCTGTGGTCTGTTGCTTCAGTAAAAGTCTTGCATTTTGTATTTTTATAATACTCCTATTTTGCCAATATGTTTATACTTTCCATTATCATTGTGCTAGACAGTCTGGAGATCGAATCCCAGTGGGGTCGAGATTTTTCACACCCGTCCAGACCAGTCCTGGGTCCCACCCAGCCTCCTATGCAGTGGGTAGTGGGTCTCTTTCCGGGGAGGGGGGGGTAAAGCGGCTGGGGCGTGGCGTTGACCACCTACCCCTATCTAGCACTGAGATTAAAGAAAGTGTAGAGCTATACCACTACTCCCCGTCAGGGCCTTCATGGCCTGTTCTAAGGTGAACTTTACCTTTCCCTTTACCTTTTATGATTTTAGCATTTAATATGTAACAGTGGTTGCCAAAACTAATATGTAGTAACTATTTTGAAGTGTGGATTCATTCTGGTCCTATCAGCCTCTCTAGCTACAAATGTAGAGATCTCATTATGATGTTCTGGTTCTAGCTGATCTGCGGGCAGCACCTCCGGAGAAGAATATGAACACCCTTGCTATTAATCGCTTGCTGCGTCGTCTTGAGGCAGCTATTGCTGGTGGGCAGCATAACCAGGCAGCAGTGTTAGCTAAAGACCTAGCTCGACTGAAAATCAGTTGCTCTGTGACTCGACAACGTCGTAGCTTTGATGCTAGTCCGGCTTCTATCTTGTGAGTCTGTTATGTCCACTCCATTGTACTTTTGCATTTCAGCCTTTGTTTTGTGTAATGCTTGTGCAGAATGTGTGCTGGGACTGTCTGGAAATACCTTGTTTTTGGATAAATTTCAAGAAACAACTGGAAAAGAGTATAGATAACAGCATACTTTTTAACAGTGAATGAAGGGAATTTCAGTTGACACAACTTGTTTTTTTTTTTTTTGTATTTCAAATATCCAGAATTAGGTGACATGTTTTCGGCTGGTACACATTAAGCCATCTTTACGTCTGGCCCACAAGAAAGTATGGGTATGAGTGACTGAGAACTTAAAACTTTCACATAAAAAGATAAAAGATAAATTTTATGCCATAACAGGCTGCAAAGGCCCGGAGGGGGAGTAGAGTTATAGCTCTTCTCTTTCTTTAACTTCTGCGCTAGATGGGGGTGGATGTTCAACGCCATACTGTGGCCACTGTACCCCCAGGAGTGACCCAGTACCCATTGTGTAGGAGGCTGGCTGTGCCCCAGGGCCAGTATGGATTGGTGTGGAAAATATCAGCCCCACCAAAATTCTATCCCCAGACCATCCAGCCCGTAGCAAATTGCTATACCAACTACACCATCCCAGCTCATGGACTTCTACATACCTTGTGATAAATGTGGGCATGTACAATTGAACTGTAATTAGTTAGTAGATTGTAATCTGTAAGGCACATTGCTCACAAAAACAGCTGATGTTTGGATGGGCTTTTGCACACAGAGACCCATGAAGTTCTAACTTAGCAATTCTGAAGTATGTTGGGCTTCTGTTACTGTCATGTATGGTATGTAAAATATCAAGTAACAATGTTAAAGATTTTAATGTTTCCTCAACCTTAGAATTTCTTTTCTTTAGTTCTCTCTATTTGCTTTTTTTTTCGCCCCACAGCTTTTCTTTTTCTTTCTTTCCAATACCCTAAAAAAACTCAAATGTTTTAAAGCTGTGTATATTTTTTGGAATCTCAAACTTAACCTTTTCTGATTTGTCACATGTTAACATATTGTCATTTTGACAGGGTTGATATGTATGTGGAAGATAAAGTGTCGCACCAAGGACCCATCTCCCTGCAAGTGATACCCACTATGACAGTTGCTCAATTGAAAGAAAAAGTTGAAGAGGAGTTTGAGATTCCAGTTGGGGTTCAACGTTGGATTCTTGGAAAGTTGCTGGCTTCAGATGATACCAAAATGCTGCAGGATCACAGTGTCAATTCTAATGGCTGCCCAGTGTTCCTTTATTTGGTTGCACCTGGTGAATATTATTTTTATTTTACTATTAAATATTCTGTTGATGGTACATGGTCATAGCCTGAGATGTTGGACAATGTCAAAAATTTCATTCATTACTATAATTATTTTTTGTGTTATTTATGTGTGTGTCAGAAAGCCAGTTTCTAAGTTTAATTTCCTATGTGCCCAGTGACTAGTTTTTTCAGTTTGCATGTCCACATTGTGGATTTACTGTAGCTGTCTGTAGTCCCTGCAATGCTGTCCCATTCCTCAACTGTTTTGTTGGTGTACATGTTAATCTTTTCATATCAAATTACTTTCTCCGTTTTGGAAATAAAATTTTAATATAATATTAACTAATGTACATCAGCACAACTACTTTATTACACAAGGTAAATACATAGGCTACATGTTTCGACTATTGTTCAGTCATCTTCAGGCCTATTTTGTCAATTAAGTCACAAGATGCTATGCACACATTGGGATCCCATCGTGTTTATGTTCATGAATGTAAACACATGTGACTTAATTGACAAAAT
>Ga0123353_10008316_pt1 | contig 14152 bp, 15 predicted proteins | sample TergutLab28metaG_3_FD_92763 | JGI IMG/M metagenome (GOLD analysis project Ga0123353, IMG submission 92763) | Labiotermes labralis P3 segment gut microbial communities from Petit-Saut dam, French Guiana - Lab288 P3 | ecosystem: Host-associated > Arthropoda: Insects > Digestive system > Gut ... | reverse complement strand
GCAAGATGAACCGGTCGGTATTGGACGCGGGCGGCGCGGTGCTCGCGGTCTCGCAGTTTACCCTCCATGGCGACGTACGGAAAGGCCTGCGGCCCAGCTTTATACGGGCGGCCCGCCCCGAGGAAGCGGCCGCGCTGTACGGCGCCTATTGCGCGGGGCTCCGCGCCGCCGGCCTGCAGGTGGCCGAAGGCGAGTTCCAGGCCCGCATGCAGGTGTCGCTGGTGAACGACGGGCCGGTGACCATTTTGCTGGACAGCAGGCGCTCATTCTAGCGTTGTACAGTTACAAGTTATGAGTTACAAGTTACAAGAGGAGGGGATACAGCGGTGCTCAACGTTCCTCTTGTAACTTGTAACTTGGAACTTGTAACTAAACCGCTGCGCATCGCCCTCCACACCGACACCCCCGGCTTCGCCGCCGACATCGCCGATGTGCTCCGCATATTCTGGGGCGAGGTGCAAATAGTTCCCGCAGGCGACGGCGCGGACGCGGCGCTGATCCACCGCCACCGCCGGGAAGGCGGCGAATGGGTGGACATTTGCACCTGGGAGAGGGACGGAGAGGGCGCTTCGCATACCGACCGGCGGCCGGCCGTTTCCGGACCGTTGGTTGGAAAGCGCATGCAAAAGCGCGCGGTAAAGACCTGCTGCTATGCGCTGATGAAGCGGATCGCCGGTTTTCAACCGCCCTGGGGTTCCCTCACCGGCATCCGGCCTACCCGGCTGTACTACGAGCAGTTGGCAAGCGGCGCGACGCCAAAGCAGGCCGAGGCCGCCCTGGTGTCCCTGTTCGACTTGGCGCCCGGCAAGGCGGCGCTCCTGGGCGAGATCGCGGAAAGCCAGCGCGGGCTGCTGGCGATGGAAGACGACGTGCTGGACGTGTACCTGGGCATTCCGTTTTGCCCCACCCGCTGCGACTATTGCTCCTTTCCTTCCAGTGCGATCGGCAGGGGCAGGCTGGTGGCCCCCTACCTGGCGGCGCTCCACCGGGAGATCGAGGCCATGGGCGTGCTGGCGCGCGAGCGAGGCATGCGGGTGCGCGCGATGTACGTGGGCGGGGGCACGCCCACCGCGCTTACCGCCGCGCAGCTCTCCGATGTGCTGGGAGCGCTGGGGCGCGCCTTTCCGGGAGCCGCCGAGTGGACGGTGGAAGCCGGGCGTCCCGACTCCCTCGACGCCGAAAAGCTGTCGATGCTCCGCCACCACCCCGTTACCCGCATCAGCATCAACCCACAGTCCATGCAAGACGCCACGCTGGCGCGCATCGGCCGCGCCCACACGGCGGAGCAAACGGAACAGGCGTACGCGATGGCGCGCTCCATTGGGTTCGGCAACATCAACATGGACCTGATCTGCGCGCTGCCCGGCGAGGAGGAGCGCGACTTTGCCGATACGCTGGCGCGGGTGAAGCGTTTGGATCCGGAGAGCTTCACCGTGCACACCCTCGCCATCAAGCGGGCGTCCAAGCTGCGGGACATCGCTTACCAACTATGCGACCCGGATGCGGCGGCGCGCATGGTGGACATGGGGCACGCGGCGGCGGGGGAGATGGGCATGCGGGCATATTATCTGTACCGGCAAAAGTACATGGCCGGCAATTTAGAAAACGTAGGCTATGCGAAGCCGGGCTGCGCCTGCCGCTACAACATCGACCACATGGAAGAGACGACATCCGTACTGGCCTTGGGCGCCGGCGGCATTTCAAAGCGGGTGTTTGGCAACGAGGCGCGCATCGAGCGGGCGCCCAACGTGTCCAACATCGATCACTACATCGCCCGGGTGCAAGAGATGATCGAAAGGAAGCGCGTGTTGTGGGGATTCTAGGCACAAAGGCGGCGGCGCGTCCGGTGGCCGCGCCCTACAAAGGATTTGCGTCTCATGTGGACTTCGTAGCATCAACGAACCTGCGTCGTAGGGCGCGGCCACCGGACGCACCGCCGTCCTTGCCCGCTGTGACGGTGGAGAGATTCCTACGGATGCTTTGGATACATAGCGGCAAGCCCTTCCGCTGATACTGATGCAAAAAGCGGAGGTGAGATCACATGCAACCAAACTTTGCAAACGGGCCGGACATGCCCATCGGCCTGGGGATGGCGCTGGCGCAAAATGTATCGGCGATGGAGCGCTTTGCGTCGCTGCCCAGGGAGGAGCAGCAGCGCATCATCGCGGCAACCCACGGCATCGGTTCGCGGGAAGAGATGCAGGCGTACGTAGGATCGTTGTTTGCATAAAGCAAAAGGAGTGGATACAGATGAGGAATCGCAGCAAACTTAGGGTCGTTTGCGCGGTGTTGGCGGCGGCGCTCTTTGCCGCCACCTGCGCCATGTCCCTCGCGGACGAAGCGAGGCCAAGCAGAGTGCGCATCGGCGTCCTCAAAGGGCCGTCGGCCGTGGGTTTGGCGCAACTGATGGCTACCAGACAGGGCGAATATGACATCACCCTAGGCTCCACCCCCGACGAGATGGCGGCCATGGTGGCCAGCGGGCAGGTGGACATCGGGGCCCTGCCCACCAACATGGCGGCCGCCCTGTACAACAGAACGTCGGGAAATGTGCAGATCTTGGGGCTCACTACGCTGGGCGCGCTCTACGTGCTAGAGAATGGGGAGGACGTGCGGGAGGTGGCCGATCTGGCGGGCAGGACGCTGTGGGCCACCGGCCAGGGCGCGGTGCCGGAGTACACGCTCAACTACATACTGGCACAGCGGGGCCTTACCGAACGGGTGCGGGTGGAGTTCGCGGCCGAGCATACCGAGCTGGCCACCCTGGCCGCCGTGGGCCGGGCCGATTTGGTGATGCTGCCCGAGCCCCACGTCTCCACCCTGCTGATGCGGAATGCGGGCTTCCGCGTGGCGCTGGACATCACCGAGGAGTTTGCGGAGGCGGCGCGGCTGGCGGGCAAACCGGACATGGCGCTGGCGATGGGGTGCTGGGTGGTGCGCGCGCCGTTTGCCCAGGAGCATCCCCAGGCGGTGGAAGCATTCCTGGCTGCCTACGCGGAATCCGTCGCTTATGTAACTGCCAACGTGGAACAGAGCGCCCAATGGATCGCCGAGTTTGGCATCCTTCCCCAGGCGGAGGTAGCGGCCAGGGCGATACCCAACGTCAACATCGTGAGCATCACGGGGCAGGAGATGCGCGAGCGGGTCGAGCCCCTCCTGGCTGTGTGGTTCGAGGCCAACCCGCGGGCGGTGGGCGGGGCGATGCCCGGCGACGATTTCTATTTTGATGCGCATGCGGCCCGGTAGCGCGGGAGCGGCGAAGGGCCGCGGGCGGACGGCCCGGCGCTGGGCGGCCGGAGTGGGCGCCGCTCTCTTTTGGCTGGGTCTGTGGGCCGTGGCCGCCGCCAGGGTCGGCCAGCCGCTGCTGTTGCCCGATCCCGCGTCGGTGCTGGCAACCTTTGTGCGATCGGTGGGCACCGCGCCCTTCTGGCAGGCGGTGGGCGGATCGATGCTGCGGGCCGTGGCCGCCTTCGCCGCGGGGGTGGTGTTGGGCGCGGCGCTGGCGGCGGGTACGGCGGCGCTTCCCTTGCTGCGGGCACTGCTTAGGCCCGCGCTGGTGGTCATCCGGGCGACGCCGGTGGCCTCCTTCATCATACTGGCGCTGGTGTGGCTCAACGCCGGCCTGGTGCCGGTGCTCACCGGCGCGCTGATGGTGCTGCCCATCGTGTGGGGGAACGTGTCCCAGGGCATCGAGGGAACCGATCCCAAGCTGCTGGAGATGGCGCGGGCATATGGTTTCTCCCGGGGTCAGGTGCTGCGCAAGCTGTACGTGCCCAGCGTGTTGCCCGCCTTTTTGTCGGCCTGCGTCACCGGCATGGGGCTGTGCTGGAAGGCCACCATCGCCGCGGAGGTGCTGGGCCGGCCCAGGGACGCCATCGGCACCTACCTGCACGAATCCAGAATCTTTTTGGAGACCGACGCGCTCTTTGCGTGGACGCTCACGGTGATCCTGCTCAGCCTCGCATTGGAGCGCGCCTTTGCGTGGGGGATGCGGAGGCTCGCCGCCCGCGGGCAGGGCGGAGATCCGGCGCCGAAAGGGGGGGACGCGCGTGCGCTGCGGGCTTGAGGGGGTCAGCTTCTCCTATCATGGAGAAGGCGGCCTGGAAATCCGGGTGCTGGACAAGGTGGACCTGCCGTTGCCGGAGCGGGGAGGCGTGTGCCTCACCGGCCCATCGGGCTGCGGAAAGACCACGGCGCTGCGCCTGCTCGCCGGCCTGGAGGCGCCCGGCGAAGGGCGCGTGGCGGGCCTGCAAGGGCGGCGGCTCGCCGTGCTCTTTCAAGAAAACCGGCTGTTGCCTTGGAGCAGCGTGTTGGAGAACGTAGTGCTGGGGATGGGCGGCGGGCGGGGGGGAGAGAACCTGCCGCGCGCGCGGGTGCTGTTGGACGCGGTGGGGCTGGCGGATCAGGCAAATCAGCTGCCCGGCGAGCTTTCCGGGGGCATGAAGCGCCGGGTGGCGCTGGCCCGGATGCTGGCGCGGGGAGGCGACGTGCTGCTGTTGGACGAGCCCCTCAAGGAGCTGGACGCCGACACCGGCTCGCGCATGCGCCTGTTGATCCGCGAGCATGCCCGGGGCAAGCTGCTGGTGCTCATCACCCACGATTTGCGGGACGCCGAGGCGCTGTGCGACACCGTGATCACCTGCTCGGGCCCGCCGCTGCGGATCGTGGGATAGCGCTTCCCGTTAAGCTTTTCATTAAGCTTTTTGCCCCTTTATTAAGCTTGTTCGCCCTTTATTGACAGGCCAATCAAAAAAATGTAAAATCGAGCAGCCATCAAATCGAGCGGCTTTCGCAGATTTTCAAATGAAAGCAATGAAAGCAATGAAAGGTGAAGGGTGGATTTCATCATGAAAAGGGTATCGGTAAAGGAAATCGTGCTGGTAACGGACAGCGGTATGGAAATTGGAGCCAAGTTCAAGCCCGACGGCGTTGAAATACGCCACCCCAACGCCATCGAGCTGTCATCGGTGGCGGACGCTCTCATCATCTTTGGCGAGTTTCTTTCCGGAAGGGTGGAATCGCCCAAGGAGGAACCGAGCGCACCCTATGCGGAGGCGGCGTCTACGTATGACCCGTACGAGTCCGCCGCCCCCTACAAATCCGAAACGCCGTACAATTCCGCGGCTCCATACAATTCCGAGGCCCAATAAAAACCGAAAGATCCGCATCGCGCCGGGCAAGACCGCCCGGCGCGATGCGTTATTTTATGCCGGCGCGGTATGTACGCCGCGGGCGATGATGGATACCGCGCGCAGCAGCGTGTCGATGTCCCGCTCGGTGTTAAAGAATCCGGGGCTTACCCGCACCGCGCCGGTTTCCAAGGTGCGCAGATGCTGATGCGCCCCCGGCGCGCAGTGCAGCCCGGCGCGCACCGCGATGCCGGCCTGATCCAACTGCTCGGCCACCTCCCCGGAGGGCACCTCGCCCACGTTAAAGCATACGATGCCGGAGCCCGCCGGCGAATAGAGCCGCACACCCGCCATGTTGCGCAGGCCGTCGTAGGCGCGGCTGGCCAGCGCCCTGTCGTGGTGGGCGATCTCTTGCTTGTGCTCTTGCACGAAGCGCAGGCCGGTCAGCAGGCCGGCGATGCCGGGCAGATTTTGCGTGCCGCTCTCGAAGCGGTCGGGCATCTCCTCGGGCTGAATCATGCTCTCGGAGAGGGAACCGGTGCCTCCCTCCTTGAGGGTGCTTAGGTTGATCTGTGGCCCGATGTACAAAAAACCGGTGCCGTGCGGGCCAAACAGACCCTTGTGGCCCGGTGCGGCCAACAAATCCACACCCAGGTCTTCCGGCCGAACATCCATTGTGCCGATGCTCTGCGCCGCATCCATGAGCACCGGCACTCGGGCCGCGCGGCAAACCTGGGCGATCTGCCGTACCGGCTGCACCGCGCCCGTTACGTTGGAAACGTGGTTGATGGCCACCAGCCGCGTGGTGGGGCGCAAGGAGCGGCGCACCTGCTCGGCGCTCACCACGCCGCCGGCTTCCGGAGGCAGCAGCGTGAGGGAGATGCCCCCGTCTACCAACAGTCCGCTCAGGGGGCGCAGCACCGAGTTGTGCTCCAGCATGGTGGCCACGGCATGGTCGCCATGTTGAAGTGTCCCGTGGATAGCGAGGTTGAGCGCTTCGGTGCAATTGGCGCAGAACACGATGCGGGCAGGATCGCGCACATCCAGGAACCGGGCGAGCTCCTCCCGGCACTCGAAGATCACCCGCCCCGCCGCCAACGCCATGCGATGGCCGGAACGCCCGGGATTGGCGCCGATTTTCTCCAACACGCCGCACACCGCCCGCAGCACTTGGGCGGGCTTGGGGAAGCTGGTTGCCGCGTTGTCCAAATAGATCATGGATTTCCTCCCTGCGGCAGCGGTTGTCACATCGCGCGCCTGCCTGCCGTACAGTATAGTAATCCGCACGCTCATCCATGACGCGGAGGATAAGGAGGAAGAAAAAATGCCGGAGGTCTTCGGCATCGCGGCTTTCAGGTCCCGGCAGCAGGTGTTGCGCTTTGAATCGGCGCTTAAGCGTTCGGCCATCCGCGTGCAGGTGGTGTCCACGCCGCGGGATGTGGCGGTGGGCTGCGGGTTGTCGGTGCGCTTCAACATGCAGGACGCCGACCGGGTCATCGCCGTGTATCAACGAACGCAGCCCAACAACCTGATCGGGTTTTATCAAGTGGAGCGCGCCGGGACGGGCCGTTCAAACCTGACGCCCATCTTTCAGCCGCGAAACTTTACGATGGAGTAATACTGTGCTATCATCATCTTGTACAGAAGCGGATGGAGGATGAGGCAATGGGCGGCAATGCAAAAAAAATACTGGCGGAATTGGAGCGGCTGTACCCGGACGCAAAGCCGGAGCTCCACTTCTCCGATCCGCACGAAACGCTGGTCGCCACCATTCTGTCGGCCCAGTGCACGGATCAAAAGGTGAACCAGGCGACCCCGGCGCTGTTCGCGGCGTATCCAAGTGTGGCAATAATGGCCGGGGCCGAGCCGGAGGAGATCGAGCCCTATATCCGCCTGTGCGGCATTTACCGCAACAAGGCCAAGAACATCGTGGCTGCCTGCCGCCAAATTGTGGCCGAACACGGGGGCGAGGTGCCCGGCGGCATGGCGGCGCTCACCGCCCTGCCCGGCGTGGGCCGCAAAACCGCCAACGTGGTGATGGCCAACGCCTTTGGCGCCCAAGCCATCGCCGTGGACACCCACGTGTTTCGGGTGTCCAACCGCCTGGGCCTCGCTCATGCCAAGGACGTGTTGCGTACAGAGGAGCAGCTGATGGAAGTGATTCCGCGGGAGGATTGGTCCCGCGCCCACCATTGGATTATCTATCATGGCCGGCGGGTGTGCCGCGCGATCAAGCCCGATTGCGCGGCGTGCACGCTGGCTTCGTGGTGTGAGCACAGGCGGGGTGTGGAGGCGGCGAATTAATCCTTTTAATCCAAAACATTGACACACGTGCCGACACGTGCCATAATGACAATGTCAAAGGGAGAACATAAATGACGCCGAAAGAATTCGTGCGGGAAGCACAAAAGCTAGGCTGGTATCTTTGGGAACATGGCACGCGCCACGATAAGTACCGGCATCCTACACGCGCTGGAACCCTCACGGTGGAACGTCACAATAAAGACCTGGCAACCGGAACCCTGCACCAACTCAAAAAGATAGCAGGGATGAAATAGGCCCTGCTGTCGGGCAAGGAGGTATCTCTATGGTCTATGTATATCCAGCAACAATCCAACACGAGGAAGATGGTCGCTACAGCATCTGGTTTGAGGATTTGCCCGGTTGCGCTACCTCAGGCGAAACGCTGGCCGAGGCCATCATGATGGCGCGGGACGCGATGGGCGGTTGGCTCGACTGTGCCATGGCTCATGGCGACGAAATTCAAGCGCCCAGCGCCCCCGATGACATTGTGCTTGAATCCGGACAAGTTATTGCGCTTGTGGACATGGATCTGGATGCATACCGCCGCGAGAATGATCAACGTGCGATCAAGAAAACCCTGACGATCCCCGCCTGGCTCAACACCCGTGCCGAGCGCGCCGGCGTAAACTTCTCACAGGTCTTGCAGGAGGCACTGTCCGTAAAGCTTGATCTTCCTATGCAGCGGGGTTGAGCGCGGTTGATTGCGAAGATTCAACTTGACACCGCCCGCCCGGCGGCATATAATGACACAAAATCAACCTTTCGCAAGGATGGGAACGAGTACGCGGCACCCTCGCCCAAAGAGAGCGCGAGCCGTTGGCTGAAAGCCCGCGCGGGCCGAGCGCCGCCGAACACCACCCCGGAGCGAACCGCAGGGGGAGCGTTACAGCCCCGCACGAGCGCGCCCGGCCCAAAGCATACGCTTGGGCAAACGAGCGCGGAACGCAGGGTGGAACCGCGGGCCAATACGAGCCCGCCCCGCAGAGGGGCGGGCCTTTTTGTACGTAACCGGCAAGTAGAAAGCGTCGTTCGACGCCAGAAAGGAATGGATGCAACCATGGCACAGATGCAACAAAACGCGCAACAAAGCGAGGTGGAGCTGCGCACGCTGCGCCACACCGCGTCCCACGTGTTGGCGCAGGCGGTTCAAAAACTGTTCCCCTCGGCCAAGCTGGCCATCGGCCCAGCCATCGACACCGGCTTTTATTACGACTTTGACGTAGAGGAGCCCTTCACCGCCCAAGACCTTGCCGCCATCGAGAAGGAGATGCAGCGCATCATCAAGCGCAACGCCAAGCTGGAGCGCTTCGTGCTGCCGCGGGAAGAGGCCCTCGCCTTGGCGCGGGAGAAGGGCGAGCTGTACAAGGTGGAGCTCATCGAGGAGCTGCCCGAAGGCGAGGAAATCTCCTTTTACAAGATGGAGGATTTTACAGATCTTTGCGCAGGGCCGCATGTGGCCTCCACGGGCAAAGTAAAGGCGATGAAGCTGCTGAGCATCGCCGGCGCGTACTGGCGCGGAAGCGAGAAGAACAAAATGCTGCAGCGCGTGTACGGAACGGCGTTCCCCACCAAGGAGGAGCTGGCCGAATACCTCCAGCGCCTGGAGGAGGCGAAGCGCCGGGATCACCGCAAGCTGGGCAAGGAGCTGGGGCTGTTTATGCTCTGCGACGAGGGGCCGGGCTTTCCTTTCTTCTTGCCCAAGGGCATGGTGCTCCGCAACCTGCTGGAAGCCTACTGGCGCCAACTGCACGATGCAAACGGCTACGTGGAGATTCGCACCCCCATCATGCTCGACAGCGAGCTGTGGCGGCAGAGCGGCCATTGGGATCACTACCGCGACAACATGTACATGACCAAGATCGACGAGGCCGACTTTTGCGTAAAGCCCATGAACTGCCCGGGCGGCATCCTCGTGTACAAGAGCAGGATGCACTCCTACCGCGACCTGCCCCTGCGCGTCGCCGAACTCGGGCTGGTGCACCGCCACGAGATGAGCGGCGCGCTGCACGGCCTGATGCGCGTGCGCGCCTTTACGCAGGACGACGCGCATCTGTACCTGACCCCCGAGCAGGTGAAGGACGAGATCATCGGCGTCATCCAACTGGATTGCGAGATGTACGCCGCCTTCGGCTTCGCGTTCCATGTGGAGCTTTCCACCATGCCCGAGGATCACATGGGCAGCGTGGAGGACTGGGACCGGGCCACCGAGACCCTCCGGCAGGCGCTGGAAGAGATCGGCATGCCCTACAAAATCAACGAGGGCGACGGCGCCTTCTACGGCCCCAAGATCGACTTCCACCTGGAAGATTGCATCGGCCGCACGTGGCAATGCGGCACGATTCAATTGGACTTCCAAATGCCTGAGCGCTTCGACATGGAGTACGTGGGCCCGGACGGCGAAAAGCACCGCCCCGTGATGGTGCATCGTACCGTCCTGGGTTCCATGGAACGCTTTATCGGCATCCTGATCGAGCACTTCGCGGGCGCTTTCCCCACCTGGCTTGCGCCGGTGCAGGCCAAGGTGCTCACCATCACCGAGCGCTGCGACGATTGGGCGCGGGAGGTGGCCGGCGCGCTGCGCGCAGAAGGCATCCGCGCGGAGACCGATCTGCGCAACGAGAAGATCGGCTTTAAGATCCGCGAGGCGCAAATGGAAAAGGCGCCGTACATGCTGATCGTAGGCGACAAAGAGGTGGAGGACCGCACCGTGGCGGTGCGCTCGCGCAAGGAGGGCGACCTGGGCGCGATGCCGCTGAGCGCGATTGCAGAGAAGATGCTCGAAGAGATCCGCACCAAGGCGCGGTGAAAACGGGCATGGAAATGAATGTGGAGTTGCTCTCGTTTTTTGCGAAGATGCCGGAGGCCTTTCCGCTGTATGAAGCGGTTGCAGCAAGGGTATGCGGCGCGCTCGCCAATGTAGGCGTGCAGGTGAAGAAAACGCAAATATCCTTCGTGAACAAACACCTTTTTGCGTGCGTCTCGCTGCCCTTCCGCAGGATGAAGGATCGCCCGGACGTGTACATCATCCTGACGTTTGGCCTGAATCACAGGGTGGAGCACCCGCGCATCGCCCAGTCAACGGAGCCGTACCCCGGGCGGTGGACCCATCACGTCCTCATTCAAAGCGAGGATGAAATAGACGAGCAAATGATGGAATGGGTGTGCGAGGCCTATCATTTTGCGATGATCAAGTGACAAAGGCGACCGCCCGTTGTATACTACGGATATAAAACCCTGTGGATGCAAATTCCATGCGTTGGAGGTTTCCATGCCCGCCAAACCGGTGTTTCGCCGCGCCCCGCTCATGGACGTTCCCTTTGCGGCCCTGCCCTTGGGCGCGATCCGGCCCGAAGGCTGGCTGCGCGCGCAGCTTTCGCTCCAGGCCGAGGCCTTGCGCGGCGCCCTCGCCGATCGCTGGCCCGACCTGGCCGACGGCGGCGCGTGGCGCGCGCCCAGTGAAGCCGATTGGCCGCTGGACGCGGCGCTGCTCGCCGCCGCCCTTCCCCTCGGATACCTGCTCGGCGACGCCGCGTGGATCGGAGCCTCGCGCAGGCGGATCGAATGGGCCCTGCAGGCGCAGCGGGAGGACGGTTGCCTGCCCCCGGCGGAGGATAGCGACGAGGCATGGTGCGCCCGGGCGGGGCTCATGCAAGTTTTGCAGCAGCATTATGCGGCCACCGCCGACAGGCGGGTGCTGGCCCACATGCTCCGCTACTGCAAGCACGCGCTAGAGCGGCTCGGGGAATGGCCGCTGGGGATCAAATCGGCGGCGCGGGCGAGCGCGTTGCTCCAGCCGGCGCTGTGGCTGTACCGCGTTACGGAAAAAAAGTTTTTGCTGGAACTGGCCCGCGCGCTGCAGGCGCAAAGCGTCGATTGGACGGCCTTTTGCCACACCATGCCCTATAAAAAGCAATTGCCATGGGAGTCAGTGCGCCGGGGCAGGCTGAACGGTGATCCATACCATATCCAGGTATATCAGCAAACGCACGCGATGAACCTGGCGATGGGCCTCAAAACCCCCGGGCTCATCGCCCAGTTTACGGGCGGCATCAAGCATGCCGAGGCGTTTGACGTGGGATACGCCAAGCTGATGCGCCATCACGGCCTGGCCAACGGCCTGTTTAGCGGCGAGGATCTGCTCGGCGGCGCTTCGCCCTCCCAGGGCACGATGTGCGCGGCGATCAGCGAACTGATGTCCACGCTGGAGTCCTTGCTGATCTCGCTGGGAACCGCATCCCATGGCGATGTGCTGGAGAAGCTGGCCTTCAACGCGCTCCCGGCCGCTTACTCGGCCGACATGCGCGCATGGCAGCGCGTGCAGCCGCCCAACCAAACCGGCATCGCCTCCTCCGGGCGCCGTGCCTTCACAAGTGCATTGAATGATGCCGATCTGGCGGCGCTCCACCACGGTTTCCCGCGCTTTGCCGCCTCGCTGTGGATGGCCTCGAAGGACGGCGGCCTGGCCGCCATGAGCTACGCGCCCTGCTCGGTGCGCGCCCGCGCCGGCGGCGGCACGGTGCGCATCGACGTGCAAACCGCCTATCCCTTCGACGGAAGCGTCACCCTGCGCGTGCATGTGCGGGAGGCGCTCGCCTTTCCGTTGCATTTGCGCATACCGGCCTGGGCCGAGGGGGCGACGGCAACCGTTGGCGAGGAGCGGTACGCATGCCCGCCCGGCGCCTTTGCCGTGCTCGACCGTGCCTGGCGGCCCGGCGACACCGTGGCGCTGCGCCTGCCCATGCAGGTGGCGCAAAGCGAGTGGTACCACCGCTCGGCCGCGCTGTGCCGGGGGCCGCTGCTGCTGGCCCACGCTTTCGAAACGGGCAAACCCTGGGCCTACGCGCTGCTGCCCGGCCGCGGAAGCGAGGTGCGCTGCGATCCGGCGCAGGCCGCCCCCTTTGGCCACGGATCGCCGCTGGTGGTACAGGTGCGGGCCGTGCCCCTGCCCGAATGGGGCGCGAAGAGCGGGGTGGCGGAAGCGCCGCCCATCGCCCCGGAGGTAGGCGCCGCCCAGGCCGTGGCCCTACCCCTGGTACCCTACGGCGCCACCGCGTTGCGCGTGTGCCAGTTCCCCGTGGCGCTGTCTACAGAAACACAGCCATAATCCTACAAATTCATCGCTCGGCCACACCCAGGTCACATTGTTGACGTACACTTGTAGCAGATTGCCCATCATTGCGAGGTGAGCCGCATGCATACCAGCCCCTACATCCTGATCTGCGACGACGACCCGGTGGTGCACCAGTCGCTTTCGCTGTACCTGGACGCGGAAAAATTTGCCCACGCATCGGCCTACAACGGAGAGCAGGCCCTTGCGATGATCGCGCAGCAGCATTTTGACCTGATGGTGCTGGACCTGATGATGCCCAACATGTCGGGCATCGAGGTGTGCCGCACCCTGCGCAAAACCTCGCGCCTGCCGGTGATCATGCTCACCGCCCGCGGCGAGGAGATCGACCGCATCCTGGGCTTGGAATTGGGGGCCGACGACTACATCGTAAAGCCCTTTAGCCCGCGGGAGGTGGTGTCCCGCATCAAGGCGGTGCTCCGCCGCACCATGGACGCCGACGCGCTGCCCGAGGAGCAGCTCACCACCCTGGTGTTCGGCAACCTGGAGATACAGCCGGAGCGCTACCTGGTAAAGGTAAACGGCGAGCCCGTGGCCTGCACGCCGCGGGAGGTGGAACTGCTGCACCTGCTGGCCGGCCATCCGGGCCGCGTGTTCGACCGGGAGCAGATCCTCTCCCGCATTTGGGGATACGACTTTTTTGGCGACACCCGCACGGTGGATACCCACATCAAGCGCCTGCGCCAAAAGCTGGCCACCGAGACTCCCGGCGACTGGGAGATCGTAACGGTGTACGGGGTGGGGTACAAGTTTGAGGTGACCGCATGATGCTGCGCAGCGCGTTGCTCAGGCGCACGCTGCTCTTGGTGATCTCCGCGCTGCTCATCTCCACGCTGCTGGCCGTCACCCTGTATCAGGTGATCTCGCCCCGGGTGTTCGCCGCCCGGCGCACCGACGAGATGCTGCCCAACGCGCGCCTCATCGCCTCGCTGGTGGAGCACCACGAGCGCGGCAACATGTCGGTGCGCATGCTGCAATCGCTGCTGCGGAGCAACGCGGCCCAATGGAACGCCTACGTGTGGGTGGTGAATACCCGGGGCCAGGCGGTGCTCACCGTGCAAAGCGGCGGGAGCACCTTTGCGCTGCCCGCCCCCATCGACAGGGTGCTGGACCGGGTGCTGTCCGGCCAGGAGGCCATCCACATCGGCCGCCTGCCGGCTTCGAGCGTCCAAGAAGAGCAGGCGCCCACCGGCAGGAACAGGGGCAGGCAACCGCAAAATCATTTAAACAATTTGGACGGCGCCAGAACCGCGCCCGATCTCGCCTTCCCGGAGGAGGTAGACCTGGTGCTGGTGGGGGTGCCCATCCTGTACGAAGAGCATGTGATCGGCGCGGTGTTCATGGCCCAGACCATGACCGAGGTGATCACCGGCATGCGCAGCCTAAGCAACACGCTGATCTACACCCTGCTGGGCGCGATGCTGATGATGCTGCCCATCGCGTACGTCGTGTCCAGCCGCTTATCGAAACCCATGAAGCAGATGCGCGACGTGGCGCTGTCCATGGCCGGCGGCGATTTTACCGTGCGCGCCAATACCGACATCCGCGGCGAAATAGGCGAGCTGGGCGGCGCGCTCAACTACCTGTCCGG
>Ga0123353_10008315_pt1 | contig 14153 bp, 8 predicted proteins | sample TergutLab28metaG_3_FD_92763 | JGI IMG/M metagenome (GOLD analysis project Ga0123353, IMG submission 92763) | Labiotermes labralis P3 segment gut microbial communities from Petit-Saut dam, French Guiana - Lab288 P3 | ecosystem: Host-associated > Arthropoda: Insects > Digestive system > Gut ... | reverse complement strand
CAGCGGCAACGGAAACATCCCCGGAAATCGCAGGAGTGGACATTGCCGCCGGCATGTCCAGAGTCGGAGGATCGCCCGGCCGTTACCGGGAGCTTTTGCGCATGTTCCTCCGTGACGCGGAGGCCGGTTTCTCCTTGCTTGAAGCACGTCCTGACATGGCGGGCCTGCGCTCCTTCACCACCTTTGTGCATGCCCTGAAAAGCGGCTTGGCCAATATCGGCGCGAATGCCTTGTCCGAATCGGCGTCCGCGCTGGAAAACGCGGGACGCAACGGAGATCTGGCCGCAATCCGGGACAATCTCGTCTCCTTCCGGGAAGAGCTTGCCGCGCTGATAGCGCGCATCGGCGACGCAACGGCTGTCGACCCCTCGGCTGGCCGGGAAACCGTGTCTGCGGCGCTGTTGCGTGACGTATTGACGGAATTGCAGGCAGCCTTGGACGCAAAGGATATGGACGGGATGGACATCGCCTTGGCAAAGCTGCAAAATCTCCCCCTCGCTTCCACAACGCGTCCGGCTGTGACCGACATAGCGCAACATGTCCTTTTCGGAAACTTCAAAAAAGCGGCGGAGGCCGTCAACGCCTTGCTTGATCGAGCAAATGGCGCGCTTTAGCGTCGCGTGACGCGACACTAGAACGGGACTTGAAAGGGTATGTTGAGCAGCTTGTGAATATCGTCGCGTAATTTTTTGTTGAGCTGTGACGCCATGGCCGTATTGCGCATGACCATATCCATCTGTCGCGTATGGATGAGCAGATAGCCAAGAATACGTGTTTTATCAAGAATATCCTTTTGTGAGGCGTCTTCGGCATGGGCGAAGAGGGCATCACACTGGGCGGAAGCGGTAAATCCGTGTTCATGAAGGATGTCGGCCATGAGACGGACCCGCAGGGCGCGCCGGTCACGGCTGGCGGCGCCGCCTTTGAAATGAAAGGAAGCGTAGTTGGCGTGTTCCACTGATCCGGCTTCGGCTTCCACAGTACAGAAATGGTAGCCGATGCGCGTCTGCAAAGTACAAAAACTGCGTGAAATTAAAAAATAATTCTTTTCCGTCATGCTGTTGGCGGCTAGGGGTTCCAGTTCCGGATTGGAGGCGCTACGGGCCACGACACTCAAAAAACCCCGGCCATCCGGCGCCGGAGGGCCAGCCCAGGGAATACTGGTCATGCCGTTCCATAAAGCAAGCATGGGCAAAGAGCGTATATGCCGAATATCCACATAGGGCGTGTGGATGGGCTCGCTAAAGCCGCCGCCCATGTCTATCAGCCAGTATTTAAGTTTGACGCCCGCCTTGAGCTGCTTGCCTGGGGGTTCATCTTCTCCGCGTCCTTCGAGCTGAGTGGAGAACAGGCTTTCCACAGACTTTTCATGGCAGAAACGTGTTATGTCGTGCAGCGTGCGGCATCCGCCCGGAGAAAACTCTTCAGCTTCGGGATCCAGAAGATTGAGAGGAAGAACGATGTCTGTCGCCGCTTTCAGGCGGCGGAGCACAGGAGAATCCACTACAGCGCGGTGGCGTTTGAGCATAGAAAAACCGGCGTGGGGACAGCCGAGGTACACAATACCTTTGCGCGCATCAACCGTAAGCTGTGGGTGGGGTTCCCGCGCGCCCAGTCGAGAGATGAATCCTTGCAGGCCAAACAGGGCCGGGACTCCGTATTCGCGCGCAACGCTGGCAAGATGGCTTGCCGTGCCTCCAGCTTCGCTAATCAGGGCGCCGGCCTTGTGGAGCAGAGGCGCCCATGTAGGAAGCGCTTTCTTGACCACAAGCACAGCCCCCTGCGGGAAACGCGCCATATCGCGAGGCGTCTGGACAAGATAGGCCGGTCCGCTCCCCACTCCACGATTGGCAATAACGCCGCCGGAAAACAGTTGGGGAAGCTTTTCAAGAGCCTCTTCGTCTTCAGCATGGAGTTCCGCTGTCTCGCTGCGGGCAAGCGGGCGGCTTTGAAGCAGATGCAGTATGCCTTTGCGATCAAAAACCCATTCAAGATCCTGGGCGCAACCGTGTTCCGCATGTAACGCCAGTGCAAGCTGCGCGACAGTCAACGCCTGCTCGTCGTTGATGGACGCCGGCGCACTCTCGCCATGACTGGGATGGCTGGAACGCATCGTACACGGAGGGCCGGGATTGATGCGAAACACATCCGGCGTGACGCTGCCGTCCACGACAGCGTCCGGCAAACCGGCAACAGCGTTAACGATGCAGTCCGCATTCTGCCGCTCCAACGGATCGATACTGTATGCGACACCGCTGGCTTCCGCCTCCAACATAATCAAAAATCCCACACACATGACGCAGGCGTTGTTTGCCCCCAGCCGGCGGCTGGCCCTATAGCTGAGCGCATTGACGCCGTACAGGCTGGACAGCACTTCTTTCCAGGCGTGTACCGCATCGGCGGGGGGCACGTGGAGGAGAGACGTATATTGCCCGGCAAAGGAATGCACAAAACTGTCCTCCTCCAGGGCGCTTGAGCGTACCGCCAGCGAACAGCCAGGACTACGCCGTTCCAGTTCCGCAACTTCGTTCACGATACTCTGTTCAAGTTGCAGGGGGAGCGGCGTTTTCATGATCGCATCGCGGATAGACATGGAAATACGGTGCAAACGCACCAATTCCTGATTGACCTCCGCTTTTTCTGGCACTTCGAACCGCTGTATTGCTCGCAGTTCGTCCAGCAGGCCGGCGATTTTTTTGCCAAGATCCTCTGATGCCATAAACAGCGCAAAGGCCTGCGCCGTGGTGACGAAGCCCTGCGGCACCGCGACATGCGGCAGAGGTGGATGCAGGGCATACTGGGCCAGTCTTGCCATTTTTGACCCGCACCATTCCGCGTTGAGCGCTTCCTGCATGCCGAAACGCACGCTCAGGGGAATATCTTCGTTGACCGGATCTGCTCCGTCCTGGGAGAGAGCCACAGGCGGAGAAAGACGATCAAGCGCTGCAAGCAGGTCGGCGGTAATCGCACGCACGCGCTGGGACAGATCCGGATAGGCGTTGTCGGAAAGGGCATTGAGCCTGTTGACAAGGTCCTCGACCCAAGTGACGACATCAAGGCAAATCTTTCTGGCGGAACGGGGATCGGGCGGCACAGCGCCCGACAGCATGCTCTCAAGCTTGGTCATGTCTTCCAGGGCAGCTTTATTGGCGGCGAGAAGGCGCCGGAAATGGCTGCAACGCGCGATAAAGAAAGATCTGAACTCGGCTTCGCGGGCAAGCTCTTCGGGGCTTGGCGGAGACTTGGGGGAAGTTCCGCGCAACCAGGCAAAGAATGCGCTGAACAGACTGCCCATAGCGTCACCCGCTGCTCTGTGCTGGTTCAGCGTTTTTGCTGGATGCATCCCGGGCAAACAGGGCGTGACAATCTTGCAGCATCCGTTCCTGGCGTTGCTGCGTTTGCGCCGTATCAGCCATGATCATGTCGAGTTGTCTGGTGTGGATAACAAGATAGCCCGCTACCCGGGCGAGGCGCAGCGCTTTCGGAAGGGAAAAGCTTTCAATTCTGGCTCGCAGGGAATCGTTGCGGATGGAGACGGAAAAGCCGAAGTCCTGCAATATACTTCCCACAAACTCCACGCGGCGGACGCGGCGTGCCAGATCGGCGGCTCCGCCGCGCAAAATGAACACCACATGGTTTTCCCGTTTGCGTTCGCCCGCTACGACTTCCACCGCTACAAAATGGAAGCCAAAACGGGAATGCAGACCACAATACTGGCGGGATACAAGGAAATAATTTTTTTCCGTAAAAAACGAGGACTGACTAGCCGGGTCAATGTGCGGGTTTGCGGAGGATTCAAAAAGAACCGATAGAAAACCCTTGCCGTCCATCGGGGGCGGCCCTTTCCAAGGCTTGGCGCTCATTCCCTGCCACAGGGCTTTCATAGCGTCGCATGCGATATCCTCCAAAGGGACATATGGCCCTTTGACCTCTTCAGGGAACGCATCGTCCAGGTTAATGACCCAGAACTGTTTTGCCACCTCGGCCATGAGTTGTTTGACCCTGTTGGGGGCATGCGCCTTGTGCGAGCCGAAGTGGAACATGGCGTTCGTGGCGCGTTCGGCGCAATAGCGTCCAATATCGTGGAAGGTGACGCAATTGGCCGCCTTAAACTCCGGCGCGTCAGGCACCAGGGTCAACGGCAACACGTGTTGGGCCACATTTTTCAGCAGTGCGTGCAATGGACTTGTATTGATGAAATTGGACGGCGCGTTTGCCATACACAGCAGTTCTTCCACTCTGCCCGAATAGACGGAGCCGGATTCCGCGCAGACAGTGATTTCTTGTCCTTGCTCTACAGCCTCCATGACATTGCCCAAGCCGAACAGGGCGGGAACGGCAAACTCCCGGCACATGCCCGCCAAACGGCTGGCGGCGGTTCCGCGCGCAGACAGGATGCCGGCCGCGCGATCCAACAGGGAACACCATTCCACGCTGTCGAATTCCGTGATCAAGACACTGTTGGCCGGAAAGTTCCGCGCGTCTTCTTTGTTGCGGACTTTATACGCCGAACCGCATACGATGCCGGGACTGCCGGTGTTGCCGCCCCAGATAAGCGGAGTGACGGTTTTTTTGTGCAAATCCAGCGTGTCAATGCCGGGTTGGGCAGCCAAGCTCCGTAAAGGGCGCAGATGGACGATGCGTAAGGCGCCGTCCGGTTCAAAGAACCATTCCATCTCCTGCGGGGCGTTGAAAAGCAATTCCGCATCCTCGGCATGGCTTGCAACGGCATAGATTTGCGATTCCGTCAGCAAGGCCGGAGCCGCGTTATGTCCCATGCCGGGACAATGCAGCTTGACGGCATAGCCGCCGCCACGCGCCACATGGTATATATCCACAGAGGCGCCCCCGCGCTCCACGGTTTCCGGCAAAGAATCCCCTGCGTAGAGATAGACGTCCGTATCTGGGAGGCTGAAGGGATTGCGGGAATAGCATACCCCACCCACCTGCGGACGGCCCACCGCGAAACACCCCACGCACATGTTGGTGCCCACGTCCGGCAAGCCTCGATTAAAGCGGTAGATGACCGCTTCCGGATCGTACTTCTTTGCCAGTACTGTTTTGAAAGCGTTAATGATTGCTTCGTCTGTGGATCCCTCAAGCGGCAGCACCGGGCCCCAGAGAGACATGCCCCCCATATCCCCTGCGCCGCTCGGCCAGATGCGGCCTCGCCACAAAAGGCGCTGGCGCGGCAAGAACGTGTTTTCGCGCAGAGAGTGAATAGTGCCCAAAAGAGCGTCTTCCACCACCGCAGGTAGCGGAGCCCGGCGTATATAGTCACGCAGAGTCGCGCATAACGCATAGAGATGGGCGGGCTTCATGCCTCCGGCGGCCTGAATGCGGCGGTTGAGTTCTTCCTGTAATCCTTCATGCAACAGGCTCATCTGACAGGCGGCGGCGGTAAAGACATAGCCCGGCGGAACACAGTCGCTGATGAAAGCCGCTTTTAAAAACGCCAGGCGGATCATGGCAGGATCGCACAGTTCGGGGCTAAGTCCTTCATGCCCGAGCGGCAGGCAAAGCGGACCGTGTAGCGGCGCAAGTTCCTCCTTAAGCAATTCGCCTACGGTGCCTTGAATGCGTTCAAAACTTTCTTCAAGCTCGGCATGGTTTTTTTCGGAAAGCTCGGAAAGACGGCGGAGACATTGCAGGCCTTGGGCGGATACATTTGTGCATGTAGCTTGCAGAGCCTGCATGCTGTATGGCCGGGATTCGTAAAGGTACGCTTCCATATTGGCCATGGCTTCCTGAAGCTGGTTCCAGGCATTGAGAAAAAGCTTGAAACGGCGATGCCGGGCTGCGAAGAGTTCTTTCTCATCCTCCAAGCGCCTGGGCGCTGTTTTGTTGACAAGTTGCTTCAGGAAGCGCAGCATCCATTATCCTTCGCCGTGCTCGCCGTGAAAAACGCGCAGATGACTGGCGTCTTCAATGAGATGCCAGAGGTCATTAAAGTTCGGCGGTTTCATGACATAGCCAAAAGCCCCCAAACGCAAGCCATTGACAGCCGCAGCCGGGTCAGCGTGACCAGAAAGCATGATTACCTCGATTTCCGGGTACAGGCGTTTTATTTTTTCCAGAACGGTCAGGCCATCCATGCCGGGCATTTTGACATCCAGGACGACCACATCAGGCCGTTCCCGGCTGATAAGTTCAAGGGCATCCTCGCCGTTGCGCGCACAGCGGCATATACAGCCGCGGCGCGTAAGACGCTTGGACAAGAGGTCAGTGGCTTCGCTTTCGTCATCAACCAAAAGAATGCGGATAGATTCCATGTCTTGCCCTCCAAAAATGCCTGCCTCCACGTAGCGCAAAGGCAGGCTTTTATCAGCGGCGCAAAGAGTGTCAGACTTCCTGTTTTTTGCCTTTTTTCATCGTCAGGCCGATGCCTTCAAACAGGTCAAAAATCGCGAAGCCGTACCAAAGGGTATACACAACGTAAAAGACCAGCAGCGCAAGCATGAGGACGAATTCCTGCTTCACGCTGCCTGTCGCGATTCCCTGGAAGTTATACGCAGGCTCAATGCCCTTGCGGATGACGAGATCCAGCAGTTGCGCTTCGGAAATACGCTTTATCTTCTGCAGTTCCTTGATCATGGGCTGGAGGCCGTCCCACCAGACGGCAAGGGCTTTGCCGCCATCCATGCCGTATTTTGCGCTCACAAGTTCAGGCTTGTCGTGATATATTGCCTCGCAGTCGGCCAGGACAGCCCCCAGCAGCTTACCGAAATCCGCTTTGACGCGCACAAGCCCGTTTTCCGCGTTGGCGGCAGCGCCACTGGCCGTGAACAGTTTAACCACAGCATCGGCGGATGCAGCTTTTTTCAACGGCACAGCCACTTCAATTTCTTTGCCCTCCATGGCTTTGACGCGCGGCGCGATTTCAGGAACAAACCAGGCAGAGCCTTTGGAGAGGCGGTTAAACAGGTTATCGGCATAATCCAGCCCGGTAAGCTTGCCCCTTTCGCCAGGAAAAACGGGCATGAGAATCAGCGCGAACAACGCCACAAAGGAAGCCATGAACAAAGATCCCCTGGCGAAGCTTTTTTTATTGACGACAATCATACTCATCCCTCCGCTCTCAGCTTGCCGACGTTGGCGGCAAATTTCCCGATTACCCATATCCCGAAAACAGCTACCACAAGCCAGAACAGAATGTCGCCACCATACTCAATATTGTCCACGAGGCTCGACGGCAACGAAATGACTTCCAATTCCACCAACTTTTTGGGCAGGGTGGCCGCCCGGTTCACGAAGCCCGCAAGAATGGAAACAGCATAAAAACCGCGGATATGGATGCCCTTAACCACCTTAGTGGTCAGAGCGCCGATCTGGATGCCTACGAGCGAGCCAAGCAGCATGCCCATAGCTAGAGTATAAAAGACAAAGCCGTAAATGGCGTATTGCGTGACTGCCGCTATGCCCGCCGTGAAGATAATCTGCAAGATATCCGTGCCCACCGTGGTCATGGACGATACGCCGAAAATATATACGAACATGGGAAAGGTCACGAAGCCTCCGCCAACGCCCATGATCGCCGCCAGAATGCCGACCACCATGCCGCCCGCCGCCACAATCCAGCCGGAAATACGCCGTCCGCCGGGGATCAGGTCCTCGTCAAAGGTAATCATGGGGGGGACGCTCACAGCCTGCAGCCGTCCGGAAAGAGGAGTCATATTTGAAGGGCCGCCGTGGGCGTCGCCGTTGTCGATGCCGCGTTGCCTGGAGGCGGAAATAAAATCATACAAGGCATAAAAACCGAGAAAGCCAAGGAGGACTGCATAGATCGAGCTGATAAACACTTCGGAAAGCAGAGGGTCCTTATTATAGAGGCCTTTGTTGATCGCCCCTCCAATAAACGTGCCGCCGGCTGACCCTGCAAGAAAGGCGGCAGCCAGCGCTCCAGAAACATTGCCAAGTTTTTTATGCACTGTGGTGCCCATAATGGCTTTGGCAAAAATATGGAAGAGATCCGTGCCGACGGCCAAGATTCCTTTCACGCCCGCCGCCATGAGCGCGGGGGTGATGATAAAGCCGCCTCCGGCCCCGATGCAGCCGGTAATCAGACCGGCAGCCATGCCCACAACGATGGACACAAAAAATATTTTCGAGGAATAAAAAGCGGGCGCATAGGCTGTTTTACCGCCGAGCACATCAGCCGCTTCAGCAAAAGACAACAGGAAGATGGGCAGGGCAAGCAATGCCAGAATCATCAGTTTCTTGCGGTTACGGATAATGGACATGGACACGTCGTAATCCCAGCGGGCATAGGCTCTGGAACCCGCAAGCAAAAATTCAAACACCTGTCTGCCAAACGTCATGAAATACCTCCGAATGCGGTGCAACTGCGGTCTGAAGAAAATCACTATGCCACTACATAGCACACATGATGGGTTTTAGGCTACTAAAAAATGGATTTTCACATAACTCAACGGAACCGCGCGCTTTTATTGTACGGCATGGAAAAAAACCGTGTGCCTTCCAGCTATGGCTGGCTATTGCGCTATAAATATGGTATAGTTGCGCCGTAGCGCGAAGAAAACGTCTGCACCAGAATGGATGGCTGTTTGCTGCGGGTTCCCCTGCGATATACAAGATAAAATAAGCGGCCGCTTGTGGAGGGCAGACATGAGCACTGAAACACAGGCCAAGTATACCCGGTTACGCGTCACCATTATTGCCACAACCCTTTGTTGCGCCATACTGCCGATACTTGCCGTCGGCGTTGTCATTCCCACGCGCTTTACCGACCTGTATCACGAAAAAACCCTGCGTGAAGTAGAAAATGTGGCGACCAGCCGTGGGCGTACCCTGGATATCTTCCTGGATGAGCGCATCGCCCAGCTCAAAACCATCGCCAACATGTATTCTTTCAGGGAAATTACCGAAGCCGGCAAGCTGAGTTCCCTGCTCAAAGTGATGAAAACACACTCCCAATCCTACGTGGATTTCGGCATTATCGACATGGAAGGCGCGCACGTCGTGTATGCGGGACCTTATGACGTACAGCGCGCGAACTATAAGCAGGAAAGCTGGTTCGCCGAAGTGCGCCGCAAAAGTTTTTTTGTCAGCGACGTGTTCATGGGATTCCGTAATTTTCCGCACATCATTATCGCGGTGATGCGCGAGGAAAGCGACAGGACATGGATTCTGCGCGCCACCATCGACTCGGCGGTGCTTGACTCTCTAGTGCTTGCCAGCCGTTTGAGCGCGAACGGCGATTCTTTTGTGATCAACCGCGACGGCGTATTGCAGACGAACTCGCGCATGGTCGGCAATATGACGGCCAAAACGCCAGTCGTCTGGTCAGGCCGAAACGCCATTAATGAAGAGGAACTGGCAGGCAGACGGATGCTCCTGGCGAAAATTCCCCTGACTCAGGCCCCCTGGATGCTTGTTGTGGCTGAAGACCCGAGCGAGCACCGCGCGCTGCTTGCTAACGCCAAGACGCTGGCCGTCAGCGTGGTGGCGCTGGCTCTGGCGGCAGTGAGCTTCGGCGCTTGGTTGACCACCCACGTCATCATCAAACGGCTTATGGCAGCTGATAGGGAAAAAGCCGCCTATGACGCCAGCTTGCTGCAATCCAGCAAAATGGCCGCGCTGGGTAAACTGGCCGCGGGCGTGGCGCATGAAATCAATAATCCGCTCATGCTCATCCGGGAACATGCGGGCTGGGTGCAAGACCTGCTTGAAGACGAAAAACCGGAACATATCGCCAGTTATGACGAAATGAAAAAGGCCGCAGCCAAGATCGAGCACAACGTCGACCGCGCCAGCAGCATCACACATCGGCTGCTCGGCTTCGCCCGCCGGGTGGACCCCACCTCAGAAAGCATGCCGCTCAACCCTGTCGTGGATCAGGCTATCGGCTTTTTGCAGAATGAGGCCGCGCATCGAGGCATTACATTGGAGCGCGCCTTCACTACGGACGAAATCTCCATATCCACCGATGTCGGACAACTGCAGCAAGTAGTGCTGAATATCGTCGATAATGCCATTGATGCTGTGGGCAAAGGCGGAGTCGTGCATATCAGCACCGCCAGGGAAGAGGCCTACGGCGTGATCCGCGTGCGCGACAACGGTCCCGGTATTCCCCCGGATCGCCTGCGGCAAATCTTCGATCCTTTTTTCACCACCAAAAGCCCTGGAGAAGGCACCGGCCTTGGCCTTTCTATCTGCTATTCCATCATGGAAGGTCTCGGCGGCAGCGTCAGCGCGGAAAATCACCCCGATGGCGGCGCGGAATTCACCATCCGCCTGCCCGTAGATAAGATATGCGCCTGATGGATCGCCACGCGCGCTTCGTTGTGCAGCACAGCAGGCAAAGCGATTGCCGCGTTATTGCTCCGGCGCGCTGTACTTGCTGACCAGAGGCAAGCGCCAATCCCGGCCGAAGGCTCGGCGCGAAACGCGCAGCACGGGCGGGCACTGGCGGCGTTTGAACTCCGCTGCGCGCATTTTTCCGTACACCTCGCTAAACAGACGCGGATCGATCTGTGCGCCGTCATCCCCCGGAAATGCCGACAACGCATCCTCGCCGATAATCCGGGCAAGCAGGGGGTCAAGCAGATCATACGGCGGCAGCGCGTCCGTATCAAGCTGGCCCGGACGCAGTTCCGCGCTCGGCGCGCGCGTGATGACGCCCTCCGGAATGCTGGCGCTTCCCCGGCACTCGTTGTACCAGCGAGCCAGCGTGTATACCTCGCTTTTATACACATCGCCGATGACCGCCAAAGCTCCCGCCGCATCGCCATAAAGCGTGGTATAGCCCACGGCGGCCTCGGATTTGTTGCTGGTGTTCAAAAGCAAGAGACCGTATTTATTAGCGAGAGCCATAAGCAGGCTGCCCCGAATGCGCGACTGGATATTCTCCTCGGTGAAGTCGTTGTTTGCCCGCGCCGACTTCGGAGGCGCTGCGAATGCCGGCGCCAGGGCGTCGGCATAGACCCGCATGAGCGGCGCAATAGGCAGCTCCATCCGTTCAATACCCAAATTTTCTGCAAGTTCAAAGGCATAGCGCGTGGATTCTCCGCTCGTCCAGGGTGAAGGCAAAAGCAGGCCAAACACGTTTTCCCTGCCCAGAGCGTCAACGGCAATAGCCGCCACCACAGCGGAATCCAGCCCGCCGGAAAGCCCCAGCAGCACGCCTTCAAAACCGGATTTACGCACATAGTCCCGCAGTCCGAGGCGCAGCGCCCCCCATAACTGTTCCTCCCGGCAAGAGCCTTCCGGGTGATGCGTACCTTCGCTCGTCGACGCGTCGATCATCACGCAATCCTCCTCGAACATCCGTCCCCGGCCGAGCAGCGCGCCTGTCGGACCAAAGCCCAAGCTTTGGCCGTGATACACATCGCTGCCGTTGCCGCCCACCAGATTGCTTGAGAAAAGATGTAGATGAAAGCGGGATGCTAGATGAGCAAGACGCTGTTCGCGCAACTCGCGCATTCCCAGGGTAAAGGGGCTTGCTCCAAGATGCGCCAAGGCATCTATGCCTCCTATAAGAAGTGTTTTCAGTATGTTAGGCGTATTTGCCTTCTGAATCTGCGAAAAAAGCGTACCCTCCCTCTGCGCGCCACACAAGAGAACCCCAAGCCGCCAGCCGGACAGCGTCACCATGCCGCAACACAGACCCTGATCTATGACGGGCGCGGCATCGGCCTGCGCATTGCATTCGAAAGTCATGTTCGCGGCAATGACGACCTTGCCGTCTTTGAGCAGTACGGCGGCATTGCAAAGCCGATCGTCATCCGGCATGCAGGCGGCAATGGGCGATCCCAGCAAGACGGGCGGCCCATCCGCCAGTTCCTTGGCCAGCGCGTGTAGGGCGTTCTGACAAGCTTCGACAAAGCCTTCCACCATCAGCATGTGTTGCGGTCCGATTCCGCAAAGCGCATAGCTGGAGGTGATGCACAGGTCCGCGCTGGAAGCGGCCGCCGCGCGCGTGGCCTTGGCAATGCGCGCGGCGTTGCCGCACACGTCCCCGGTAACAAGGTTCAGTTGAAGCATGGCGAACTGCATCCGCTCCCCCACAATGTACAGTATCAAATATAGCCGTGCAGAGGACCGCCAGGCGCGCCCAGCGCGTCCACACGGCGTTCCGTTTCCGGGTCTTCCGCCAGCGGCGGCGCATGATGGGCCTTGAAGCGCGCGTCAATAATCAAGGGGCCAGGACATCCCCAGTGTTTGCAACGCGTGCTCGCTCCCACGCCATAGATATCCGTGGCCGGATCGGAACGTGTGAACACGGCCCACAAAAAATTCTCCCAGTTCGCCGCACAAAAGGCTGTGTCATCCACTACAGCCAGCAGCGGCAGCCCATGCAGCGCATCCCCAAGTCCGGGGGCAGCCTCCAAATGCAATGCCAAGGCTTCTATACGCGGGTCCGCATCGCCCCTCGCCGCCCTGTGGGGTGGTCCAGCCAGCAACAAAATTCCGGGAGCCAACATCCGGGGAAGGCCGAAGCCTTCCGGCAGTGTCAGCCCGGCGGGCAGGGAAGCGGCAAGGGAACGCCTGTGTGGTCCGGCGGCCAGCCAGATGAGCTTGGAACCTTCGTGCAGCTCCGTACCGGTATAATCCAGGGTATCTGTCGTGGAACGGGTCAAAAAGTGCAGATCGCGCGTAAAATCCGTGCGTTCCAACATATGCCGGAAAAATTCGGGAATAGTGCGCGCCCGCAAGTCCGGCGCATCTTCATGGGCGGCCATAAGTACATATTTGGCCAGGGAGGTCTGGCCCGTGCCCAGCATGGCCAAGGCGCATGTAAGCAGTTCCTGCGGCCTGCGTTCCGCGGCATAGGGCGCGTAGCGTTCACTGCCGATGCCCAGCAGCAATGGGTGTACGCCCGCGCAGTCTACGGCGTGTACTTCACGCACGCCGCCAAAGGTCCGCGGCACCAGCGGGGCCGTGATCTCGTGGATGAAATCCCCGAACACCGTATCCTCCTGGGGCGGTCTGCCCACACTCGTAAACGGCCAGATGGCGTCCGGCCTGTGGTGAACGCTCTCCACACGCAGCACCGGAAAATCATGCGCCAAGCTGTAATATCCCAAGTGATCCCCAAAAGGGCCTTCCGTTTTCAGGAGGGGGGCAATCACGCCGCTGATGCAAAAATCCGCCTCCGCCGTCATCGGCAATTCTCCCTTGCGCTGGATCAAGGGGATACGGTGCCCTCCCAGCATGCCGGCGAACAACAATTCCGACAGTCCCTCCGGCAGCGGCATGACCGCGGCGACCGTCAAAGAGGGCGGCCCGCCCACGAAAACCCGCACACGCAAGGCTTCCCCGCGCCGCAATGCCTGAGCATGGTGCGCGCCTATGCCCCGATGGATCTGGTAATGCAGGCCCGCTTCGGCATCTTTTTCATATGCGCCGCCGCTGATCTGCACCCGGTACATGCCGAGGTTTGAACGCATCCAGCCCGGCGCATCCGGCGCTTCCGTATAGACCAGCGGCAAGGTGACAAAGGCGCCGCCGTCTTTCGGCCAGCCCACAAGCTGGGGCAGTTCGCTCAGCCGGCATGCGCCGGCCAAGGCAGGGCCGTCCGGGACAAAGCGCGGGCGCGCATTCCAAAGTAGACGGGGGATGCCGCCATAACGCCAGAAATGCCGCAGTTCCGCCAGGTCGGCCTTGAGCCGAAAAAGGCTCTCCAGCGCGCGCAAACTGTCCCGAAACACGAAGCGCAGGCGCTCACGCGTGCCGAACAGGTTTGCCAGAACCGGAAAGCGCGTGCCCTGTACCCGTGTGAAGAGCAAGGCCGGAGCCCCGGCGCGGAATGCCCGGCGCTGCACCGAGGCAAGCTCCAGAAAGGGATCCAGTTTCGCGTCAATCCGCACCAGTTGTCCCGCGCGTTCCAGATCCGCCACGCAGGCGCGTAAATTCTTATATCCCACGCGTCATGTCCATCCTGTCGATCCTTATTTCCGCACAGGCGCCAGCGCCCGCAGACCGGCCTGCGCCTCCATGAAATCATGCAATATCTCGGCATGGTCAAACACTATCTCTGTGGGCAAATCGGTCAGGGGATAGAAGGCCGCGCGCCGGGCGTCGTCACCGGCGTGGAGGAGGGCGGGATCTTTGGCGCGTCCGGTAAAAACCGTGGAAACGGTATGCCCGCGCGGGTCGCGATCCGGGCGGGAATATGCCCCCAGCAGACCGGT
>Ga0123353_10008314_pt1 | contig 14153 bp, 15 predicted proteins | sample TergutLab28metaG_3_FD_92763 | JGI IMG/M metagenome (GOLD analysis project Ga0123353, IMG submission 92763) | Labiotermes labralis P3 segment gut microbial communities from Petit-Saut dam, French Guiana - Lab288 P3 | ecosystem: Host-associated > Arthropoda: Insects > Digestive system > Gut ... | reverse complement strand
CTGCGTTGCCCTATCCTGCACAAAAGTAAAAGCATGGATTTATTATAGCAAACATGGGGTGTTCGGGCAATAGATACAACGGATACAATCAAAAGTTGTCCGAACAATGGGGTACACTTCAATGTTCCCGCAGATATGTTTTGTGCATACGTCCGTATCTGCCTAACGGCGCGTTCATTTCACGCGGCAATTCGTTAAGGATAATGTTTGGCAGTAGATAATCGCCGGCGTGGGAATAAATGATTGTGCTGTTCATATTGCGCTCCTTTCCCGGTTAAGGTTGCTGAGTCCAATTTTGGACTCAATGCCTAAATCCGTTTTTCGATGTGCTTTGGTGTCGTCCATTTGTGCCGCAAATGGCTTGACTGCCTGCTTTTTTAGAAGTGTTCTATACACTTCCTTTATAGCATAGCACTGAGGGGCAGAGCGAGGAGTCCATCGACGCTCAGATTCGGGTTTGCATGGACTATGCAAAGAAAAACGGTATGACGGTTATTCACTCATACATAGACCGGGCTCTTTCGGGGCGAACCGATAGGCGCCCGGAATTTCAAAAGATGATCAGGGACACGAACAAAAAACAATTCCAATTCATTTTAATTTGGAAATTTGACCGCTTTGCCCGTGATCGGTATGACGCGTCCGTGAATAAACGGATTGCTAAGAAAAACGGCGTAAAAGTCATATCGGTCACGGAGAACATCCCCGACGATCCGACTGGCATCATTCTCGAAAGTGTTATTGACGGATTCTCCGAATATTTTTCCGCAAATTTGAGCGAGAATGTCATTCGCGGAATGGACGAACGCGCCTTAAAGTGTCAGGATAACGGCGTTCCGCCTCCGCCGGGGTACATGGTGGTTGATCACAAATATGTGATTGATGAAGATATGGCACCGCTTATCAAGCGCATTTTTGAAATGTATTCCAAAGGTTTTTTAGGCAGGGAAATCGTTGCAGAGATCAACCCAAAGGGCTTTCGAAATTTTAAAGGAAATCCGCTTGATCAAAAGATGCTCGGTCGGATATTGAAAAATCGCAAATATATCGGTGAATACAAGTGGCGTGATATTGTAATTCCGGGCGGTGTCCCCGTCATTGTTGACGAGGAGATATTTAACAAGGTTCAGCAGCGCATGGCGAAGAAGAAACACGCACCGGCAACAGCCAAAGCGGTCGAGCCTTTTATCCTCACGACAAAATTATTTTGCGGAACTTGCAGCAATGGTATGTTTGGCGACAGCGGAACCAGTTGTAATAAGGTCAAACACTACTATTATTCCTGCAACAAGAATAAGGATCGGGATTGCGATAAGAAATCGGTCAAGAAGAAATGGATTGAGAATTTGGTTATTGACAGGCTCGTATCAGAGATGTTTCAACCCAAAGTCATTTCGGAAATTACAGAGCAGATATTGAAGAAACAGGAGCAAATCAAATCCGATATTCCCCGGCTGACCGCGCAGAAAGACGCCGTAGAAAAGAAAATCTCCAACATCATTTCAGCCGTTGAGCGTGGTATGGATACCGTCAGTATGCAGAAACGGTTATCAGAGTTGGAACAACAAAAGCAGAAAGTCGAAATCAATATCGCGCAGGAAATGTTAGAACATCCCAAATTGTCCCGGCAGATGATATTGGACTGGTTCGACGGTTTTAGTAAAGGCGATATCAACAGCCTGTCCTACCGGCAGCTTCTGATCGACTTTTTTGTAAAGAAAATCGTGATTTATGATGATAAAATCCTCATTTTCATCAACTATGAAAATGAAACAAAGGACGCAGGTGAACCCTACATCCTTTGTTCGGATTTGACATCCTCTGGCACCCCCGACAGGGATCGAACCTGTATTTCGTCCTTAGGAGGGACGCACACTATCCATTATGTTACGGGGGCGCATATTCAATTTTGTAGAAAACAATAGGTTCACTTAGGAGGGATGTGTTATATCCACTTAACTAAGGGGGCATATCACAACTTACCGCCCTATTTTATCAAATAAACAGGGCGGGGTCAAGAACGTTCGCGTAAATTTAAGCCACCTATGGCACAATATCCTGAATGCTCTCCAAGATATAGCGCGGCCGATAGGGGTAATTCTCGATGTCTTCCCGGCTGGTGACACCCGTAAGTACCAGGGCCGTATCCAGGCCGGTCTCGATTCCGGCGATGATATCCGTATCCATGCGGTCGCCAATCATGGCGGCTTCGGCCGAGTGGACGCCAAGCATGCGCAGGCCGGTACGCATCATCAGCGCGTTCGGCTTGCCGATGAAGTAGGCAGAACGCTCCCCCGCCAGTTCAATGGGCGCAATCATCGCCCGGCAAGCGGGAGCAATGCCGTCTTCATAGGGCCCGGTCAGATCCGGATTGGTGCCGATGAGCCGCGCGCCGTGCCGCACGTGGTGTACCGCGCGGGCAATGCCCTCGTAGTTGTAGTTCCGGGTCTCCCCCACAATCACATAGTCCGGGTTCACGTCGTTCGTGGTGATGCCGACATCATAGAGCGCGTTGAAGAGTCCCGGCGCCCCGATGATATAGGCCGAACAGCCCGGGGACTGGTTCGCGAGGAACTTCGCTGTCGCCAGGGCACTGGTGTAGAATTTTGAGATGTCCACGTCCAGGCCCATGCGCTGCGTTTTCTGCTGCAGTTCCAGCGGAGAACGCTCGCTGGAATTGGTCAGGAACAGATAGTTCTTATTTTCCCGCTCCAGCCAGGCGACGAACTCCCGCACGCCCTTCAGCAATTGATTGCCGTGGTAGAGCACGCCGTCCATATCACATAAGTAGCCGCTTTTTTCCCGCAGTGTTTCTAACTGATCCATGGGAACCTCCCTTTTTAGTGCCGCGAATCATTTTGAGACCGCGACAGAAAGCTGCGATAGATATTGAAAGGGGTCTTTCATGCAAATCTCATCGTGCAAAAAAATGGTGTACACCGGGCCATGGCAGGTCAGGCCGTTTCCCTCCGCGTAGGCCGCCATTCTTTCCGGCAGGTCGCCAAACTCGCCGTAATAGCCCCGCGCGTAACCCACCATGTAGTCCCCCGCCGCCCGCTTGGTGCTTCCGGTTGGGTCCAGCGAGTAGAAGTAGTCCGGCTCCCCCGGCTTCGCGAGAAAACGCTCCATTGATTCGTGATATCCGCCGATGGGATAACTGAGGTTGACGCGCTGCGTCTTTGCCTGCTTGCAAAAAAGCATAAAGGGCTCGTAGAATCCTTCACCCTCCTTGAAGCGGTTGGGGGGGCCGAGGATAATCGACCTTTCTATCAGCCCGTGCACCGTAATTTGAGATACATCTGCCCTCATGCCGATTTTAATCAAGTCGCGCCGGGTATGTATGATGGAATAGGATTCCCGCAGCCTGCGCATCTCCATATCCAGCAGATTTTCCTGCTGCTCAATCAGGTCCACGATGTTTTCGGGGCTCCGTTCGCCCTCCATCTCGCCAATCATTTTCAATGGAACCTGCAGGCTGCTCATCACGGTGATAAAGTTGACCGCGATAATCTGTTCGGGGGCATAGTAGCGGTAATTATTTTCCGGGTCGCGTTTTGCCGGGGAAAACAGGCCGATGTCGTCCCAGTAACGCAGGGTGGTGTTCTCAATGCCGGAAAGCCGGGAGAACTCCTTGACCGATAAAAAGTCCTTCACTGCCGCCGTCCCCCTTTCTGCCGGATAATGTCACATATTAGATTAATTATACTATAACCGTGGACAAAAATCTATACTTTTTACTTCATTTGAAATAAAAACCACCGGAAAATGACAGCGGTCATCTCCCGGCGTATACGGAATGATTACTTCCACTTTTTATAACGGTCTACCAGCCGGGGCCAGGCCTTTTCCAGGCAGGTCACAGCGGCTTCGCAGAACAGAATCCCGGACTGCGCTTTGATCTGCTTCAGCACACCGTCGATATCGCTGAAAGGCTCTTCCTGCAAGCCAATCACGTAATCCAGATAATTGGCGACGGCACAGATGCCGGCGGTCAGCGGAATCTGCCTGGCCCGCAGGCCCTCCGGAAATCCGTTGCCGTCCGGCCGCTCATGGTGATAGCGCACCACGTCCAGCACCGTCCGCGCCAGCGCTTCGCCGCCAAGAAGTTGTTCTTTGTGCTGTTCCAATAACTCCGCCCCCAGCACGGGGTGCCGAAAATAGTCCGCCTCATCGGTGGTCAGGGCAGGCAGCAACAACTTTCCGATATCGTGGCAGGTTCCGCCCAAGTGTGCAATCTCCGCCAGTTTTTTCCCTGCGGAATGCACAAAATGGGGCTGTGAAAAATCATCCGCACATTCGGCCATAATGGCGGAACAGACCGCAACCCGGCGGCTGTGCTGACGCAGGGGAGCGGAAAACTGGCTGAGCAGATCATCCAAGTCCTTTCCGGAAAAATCAAAGGAAGCATGGTCAATCCAATTTTGCTCTTTCATTTTTGATTCTTCCTTTCCCTCACGGCACCCATGGCGTTTTGACACTTTATAGCCTTTATCTGCTTTTCATGTACAGGCAAAACGCATTGGTATGTGTGCCGGGCGTTCAGTTTCTCTCCAGCTGGGCCAGCAGCTGCGGGATCTGCCGCAGCAGAAATTCGGAACAGCAGATCAAACGTATCCACGGCCAAGGGTATTTGACCGCTGTTACCCTCTTGGCGCGTATTTTTTTGGGGGGCTCCTCTGCGGTTTCCCCTGCGGCGTCCTCCTGTTCTGCCGCAGCTTCTGTCACGCCAGAAGTCATGCAAAAATACGGCATGGGCTCTGCGTTTTTGACCAGCCAAAAATATTCCGGCCTTTCCAGTAAGATTTCCAGTAGCTTCTCCCAGCGGCCCGCATCGCGCCAACGCCGGAAGCGCTGATGTACCGAACCCCACTTCCCGTATTCGGGCGGCAGGTCGCGCCAAGGCGCGCCGGTGCGCAAAATCCAGAACACTGCGTTGATAAATGTACGGTTATCCTCCGCGACGCCGCCGCGCTGCCCGGGTTGCCCCGGCAAATGCGGCTCAATCAACTCCCAAACTTCATCCGTGATAGCATATTGATGGTGTTGTTCCATCATAGTGAATCTCCCCTTTCTAACTGCTGGTTCCTTTTATTTTTTTGCTCTTCTGGGGTGTCCTTTGCGGGAATCTGCCCGGAGGCGCTGTTGCGCCCCCGGTGTTCCCTATAATGAGAGAGGAAAAAAGAAGAATGCTGTGTAAGGCTCCCGAGGGACAGGGCAGCGGAAGCACTCATATTGTGTCTGCTGTCCCTGTTCTGGTTGTGTCCACAGTATGGGCTACGCAGTAACTACAAGGTCAATCCCCTTTTTGCAAAAAATTAAAATTTTTTGTTTCTGTTTGTAAACAGAGGGCCAAAGGCATAAAACCCCCTTATAAATAACAGGGTTTTTCCATTCTTTACACCCCAACTTTTTTTGTAATCACGCTGGCTTTTTCCTCCTTTCAGAGAAAATCGGCCTAAAATCGCCTGAAAAAGGTTAAACTCTCTAAGGTTTTGCTGCTTTACCGTTATAACAGAGAAAAGCGCCCGCCCTTTCGAAAACCACAATCTGCGGCCGTCTGCGGGTGGGCGCTTTTCTTCTTGACGCGATAGACGTATTTCGGTATAATTGGCATATCTTGAACGGAGGAGAATCTCCCATGAACCAAGAAACAAAAGAAAAACTGGCCCTCTTCGCGGAAAACGCACAAATCACGAAAAAGGAATTTTCCTGGAACTATGTCTTGGTCAAGCAGCTGGCGGCGCTTCTCTACACGCTGGAAAACAAACCCGTCCGCTGTGACGCGATCCGGGAGAGCTACGACTTAATCAAGGGCAGCATCGGCGTCTTTTCCACTTTTCGTGGGAATATGTCCCTCTGCGTCGCGGCCATGCTGTCGCTGGAAAACAACCGGCAGGATTTGATCGAACGTACCCTGTCCGCATACGAACTGCTGAAAAGCGCGAAGTTCCGCTCCAGTGACTATCTCACGGTGGCCGCCTTTCAAATCGCGGCTCACGCGGAGCCGACACGGATCCCCCAAGCCGTCCAGCGCATGCGGGATTTTTACGACGGCATGAAGGTGCAGCGCTGGTTCCACACCGGGGAGGACGACTACATTTTCGCGGCGATGCTTGGCCTGTCGGACATCGATGCGGCGGCCGGAACGGAACATATCGAGCAGCTGTACCGGCAGCTGAAACCCGAATTCCGGGGCGGAAACAGCGTACAGGCCCTTACGCAGGTGTTGGTCCTCGGCGGAACGCGCTTCGGGGCGGCCGAGCGTGTCCTCGCCCTGCGCGACGCGCTGAAGCGCCAAAAAATACGGCTGGACAGGGCCGATACGCTCCCTTCCATCGGGATTCTCGCGCTGCTGCCGGTCGATATCGACACCATCGTGTCGGATATGGCGGAGGCGCAGACCTTTCTCCGGGCGCAGAAGGGCTTTGGCGGTTTCTCTGCGGTCAGCACGCAGGAACTGCTCCTGTTCGTGACGGCGATTGTGGCCTCCGGCTATGCCGACAGCAATCTGCTGACGGCCTCCCTGTCCACCAGCATTGCCAGTATTCTCATCGCGCAGGAGGCCGCGATTATCGCGGCCTCCTCCAGCGCGGCAACAATCGCGGCAACGTCCAACTGACCGGTCACGCTGGAAGGGGGATTTGCATCCTATGAGAAGGCACGACCGGGAGGTCAGCGATTTCCGGGAACTTGCCGACATCCTGCGCCGGGCGGACACCATCCGCCTCGGGTTACAGGCCGAACCCTATCCCTATGTGGTCCCGCTGTCCTTCGGTTTTGAGGCCTCAATCGACAAATTGTCAGGGAACAACATCAGCCTCTACTTTCACGGCGCGCGGGAAGGGTTCAAGCACGACCTGCTCGCGCGGAATCCGCAGGTCTGCGTAGAGGCGGATATTTTCCACCGCTACGCCGCCGTACCGGGCAGCGTGACCGCCGAATACGAGAGTTTCATCGGCTTCGGCAGGGCGGCGCGCGTCAGCGGGAAAGAGGCAATCCACGGCATGGATTTATTGCTGGCCCACTGCGGATTTGAGGGCTTCACCTATGACCGCGCGGCATTGGACGTCACTTGGATCTATAAAATTGAACTGGATTCATTTACGGGAAAGCACAATTTGAGAAGAGGTCTGGATTGATATGATTTTGGAAACTTTGCGGCTCGTCCTGCGCGAAATGAACACCGCGGATTACCCCGCCCTCGCGGCGATATTACAGGACGAGCAGACTATGTACGCCTACAACGGCGCGTTGAGCGGCGAGGAGACACAAGACTGGCTGGACAGGCAGCTGGCGCGCTACCGGGAGGACGGGTTCGGCCTGTGGGCCGTTATCCTCAAGGAGAGCGGGGAAATGATCGGCCAGGCGGGCATCAGCTGGCAGGACGCGGACGGCGAGCGGGTTCCCGAAATCGGCTATCTGCTCAACCGTGCCTACTGGGGCAAAGGCTACGCCACTGAGGCGGCGGTCGCCTGCAAGTGCTGCGCCTTTGAGCGGCTCGGCTTTGACGAAATTTGCAGTATCATACGCGACAACAATATGCCGTCCATGAACGTGGCCATCCGCAACGGTATGCTTGTGCGTAAATGCTTTGTGAAGCACTACCGCGGCGCGGATATGCCGCATTATGTTTTCAGCGTAAGAAAAGACCAATAAAAAACGTAGGGCCGGGGTTCCATCCCCAGCCGAAAATTTTATATTTTTTATAGTATGCGGGCCGACATGGAAGTCGGCCCCTACAATTTATTCGCGTATCACACCACATAGGCCGACGCGGCGGTCGTCCCACCCTGCCCCGTCCAGTTGGTGTGGAACATCTCGCCCCGGGGCTTGTCCACCCGCTCATAGGTGTGGGCGCCGAAATAGTCCCGCTGGGCCTGGAGCAGGTTCGCCGGCAGCCGCGCCGAGCGGTAGCCGTCAAAGTAGGACAGGGCGCTGACAAAGGCGGGAATGGGCAGGCCGTTCGTGAGCGCGGCGGCGCAAACCCTGCGCCAGCCGTCCTGCGCGTTTGTGAGGGCGTCGTTGAAGAAGGGGTCCAGCAGCAGATTGTCCAAATCCGGGTTCTTGTCAAAGGCTTCTTTGATATTGGAAAGGAACGTCGAGCGGATGATGCAGCCGCCGCGCCACAGCATGGCAATATCGCCGTATTGGAGATCCCAATGGTAGGTCTTTGCCGCCGCCTTCAGCAGAGCGTAGCCCTGGGCGTAGGACACGATTTTAGAGGCGAAGAGCGCCCCGCGGATATCCTCAATAAAGGCCTGTTTGTCGCCTGCGGACTTTCCGGCCAGGGAAGGCCCTTTTAAAATCGCGGAGGCGCGAACCCGCTCCTCCTTCATGGCGGACAGGCAGCGGGCGTACACCGCTTCTCCAATCAGAGTCAGCGGAATCCCCTCGTCCAGCGACGCGATGGAGGTCCATTTCCCGGTTCCCTTCTGCCCGGCCGTGTCCAGAATTTTTTCCACAATCGGGCTGCCGTCCTCGTCCTTGTAGGCCAGAATATCCCGGGTGATTTCAATTAAGTAGCTGTCCAGCACACCGGTATTCCATTCCTTGAACACTGCGTGCATTTCGTCGGCGCTCATGCCGAGGTATTCCTTCATGAGGAAATAGGCCTCGCAGATCAATTGCATGTCCCCGTATTCGATTCCGTTGTGCACCATCTTGACGAAATGTCCCGCTCCATCGCTGCCGACCCAGTCGCAGCAGGGAACGCCGCCCTCCACTTTCGCGGCGATGGCCTGGAAAATCGACTTCACGTGGGGCCAGGCCGCCGGGGAACCGCCGGGCATGATGCTCGGCCCCTTCAGCGCCCCCTCTTCGCCGCCCGAAACGCCCGTGCCGATATACAGCAGGCCCTTGGATTCCACGTATCGGGTGCGGCGGATGGTATCCGGGAAGTGGGAGTTGCCGCCGTCGATGAGAATATCTCCGGGGGACAAATACGGCAGTAAAGTTTCGATAAAATCGTCGACCGGCTTGCCCGCCTTCACCATGAGCATAATCCTTCTGGGCGTCTTCAAATTGTCGACCAGCTCTTGAATCGAGAACGCGCCGAGGATGTTTTTTCCCTTCGCGCGGCCTTCAATAAAGTCGGCGACCTTCTGGGTCGTCCGGTTGTAGACACAGACCGTGAAGCCCTTGCTCTCCATGTTCATGACCAGATTTTCGCCCATGACCGCCAGGCCGATGAGCCCGATGTCCGCTTTGCGCATTGTATGTTCCTCCTTGGTTTTATCTCGTTTTGTATAAATAATAGGATTTCTGTAGGGGATGCAGTCCTCTACATGGATTACCGCTTCACCCTAGCATTGCCTTTATAGATACTCCACACCATGTCTTCGTCCGCCGGGGTGGCATAATCCGTCAGCACCGTGGTCGCGAGGGCGCCGCTCGCCCAGCCGAAGCCGGTGCATTTGTCCGCTTCCCAACCCTGAAGGATGCCGTACAGCAGGCCGCCGACAAAACCGTCCCCGCCGCCGATGCGGTCCAGTATTTGAATGGGCCGCGGTTCCATCACCGTCCAGGTATCCCCAAACGCGGTGACGGCTCCCCAGAGGTGCTCATTCACGGAAAGCACCTGTCGCAGCGTCGTCCCATAGACAGACGCGCCGGGGAAGGCCTGCTTCACGCGGCCGATCATCTCTTTGAAGTTGCCGATCTGGGCGGCCAGGTCGGTCCCGCCGGCCTCGGGGCCCTCTATCCCCAGGCAGAGCTGGAAGTCCTCCTCGTTCCCGACCAGGATGTCCGCCATGCCCGCGATTTCATGGAAATCGGCCCGCAGCTCTTTCTCCCTGCCCTTCCAGAAAGAGGCCCGATAATTTAAATCAAAAGCAATACGCGTTCCGTATTGTTTTGCAATTCGGGCCGCCTCCACGCAAAAGCGGCTGGTATCCGGCGACAGGGCGCCCACCAGACCGGAGAGGTGCAAAATCTGTACGCCCTGCTTGCCGAAAAGATCGTCCAGATCAAAATCTTTGGCGTTCAGGATGCGGCCCACTTCCCCCGCGCGGTCGTTGTGGACCCGCGGCCCACGGGTGCCGTAGCCGCTGTCCGCGATGTTGAACTGGTGCCGATAGCCCCAGGGACCTCCCTGAGGGACGTCCGGCCCCAGGTAGTCGATGTTACGCCTGCGCAGCTCGCCCTTGATGAAATAGGAAAGCGGGCTGCCCTCCACAAAATTGGTGAGCACCAGCCCTTTCCTGCCCAGGGACGCGGAGACATTGACCACGTTGGACTCCGCGCTGGTGGCCTGCATAAAAAACGTATTGCTGGTATGGACCGGGGCGCCGTCCGGCGGGGTGATGCGCAGGCCCATACTGGTTGGCGCGGCGATGCCGTATTTGCAATTTTCGCGTAACGTGAAATTCATAGATGTCATCCTTTCGCCTATTCCTGTTTTTCAAAAATCAAATCTATTTCTATGATTCTGCCATTGGCATACGATTGTGTGGGGACAAATCCCACATATCTATATCCAATTCTTGCATATTTATCTATAATATCTCTGTGTTTTGTGAATCTAGAAGCATAGAACCCTTCACCGGCCATTTTTACATATTTATATTGCAGCATTTCAATTGTCACCTTTCTTATAAAATATATTTCTCAATCACCGCCGCGACGCCGTCCTCCTCGTTGGACAGCGTAACGTACTGGCACATCGCTTGGATATCTGCCGGGGCGTTTGCCATCGCGACGCCGAGTCCCGCGTATTCCAGCATGGAGACGTCGTTGTAGCCATCCCCCACGGCGATCATTTCGCTGGCGGCTATCCCGTGGGTCCGCCCGATTTCCTGTAAGGCCCGTCCCTTGGAGGCACCGGCGTCCACGAATTCCAGCAGCGTGGGCCGGGACGTATGGCAATTGACATTGCCACGGCAGTTAATCTTTCCATGGCAACTTGCGTTGCCGTTAAAATATTCATTCATCTCGGCCTGAAAGGCAGGCGCGTCCTCCGCCAAAACCACCCACAACATTTTTGTAATCTCCTGCCCCTGAAACGCGTCCATATCCGTGATGAGGCGCCTGTCTATGCCCGTGATACCCTGGTAGGTTCTGAAATAGTCGCAGTCCTCACTGACGAAGAGGTGCTCCCCCACCCACAGAATCACGGGCACATTGTGGCCGATGCCCATGCGGTAGATTTCTTTGGCGGATTGGAAGCCCAGGCTTTGGAAAAACAGAAGCTTCTGAGATTCCCCCGTTTTCACCGTGGCCCCGTTGAAGAGGATGAAGGGCAAATCGCGGCCCTGGCCGAACAGCGCATTGATTTTTTCCATGCCGCAGAAGGGCCGTCCTGTAGACGGGACGAAAAGCACGCCCTGTTCCATGGCCGAAAGAACGGCAGAGCGCGTGCGCTCGGTGACCAGGCCGTCCTCATTCAGCAGGGTACCGTCCATATCCACAGCCAACAGTTTATAATTCATCTTAAAATGCGCCCTCCAATGCCCACAGCCCGAGGGCGGGATTTTCGATAAAATAGACTTCCTCGCCGCCGGGCAAAGTGTTGTATCCCGGTTGCAAATTTTTCGGATTGTATTTTCCCATGGCTTCCTCGAAGGGCATGTAGCCGAAGGCGGCGCCTTCCACTTCCTCCCGGGTCAGCCTTTTTGTCGCGTAGGTAATTTGAAATCGGCCGTCCGACGAGCCGTGAATTAAATGCGCGGCCGCCGAAGGATTCGTCCGCAGGTCCTCCTGGGTTTGGTAGAGCGCCAGGATTTTCTCCCGCCCGACATAGCCGTATTTGCGGATCAGGCGGTCGATTTCGCCGTCCTCCCCGAAGGTCTTTACACCGGGGGCCAGGATGATCAGGCGGCCGTTGTCGGCCATGGCCATGCGGGTTCGGTAAATGGCCTTGTTCCCAATCCAGGTGGAGTGGAACTCCCGCTCGTCCAGCCACACCGCGCAGGTTTTCAGCGGCGATTTCAGATAATTCAAATTGTGCTTCTGGCTCAGCGCCACGGCGCGTTCGAAGCCCTCCCGCGCTCTTCCGATGTACAGACCCAGAATGTCCGCCGTTTCGTCTTTGGTCACAGTGACGGTGAGCACATATGTAATCGGCAGTCGAGAGAGAAAGCGTTCCCCGGCGTAGTCAAATACCTTCCGGACGGGCGTGCGGTCCCGGCCCATCATGCGCTCCATGCCGTAGACGGCGCCCAGCATGTGGGAGCGGTTGATGAAGCGGCTTCCTCCGCAGCCCACCACAATATTTTTAGTATAGTTGGCCATGCCCGCCACTTCGTGGGGTACCACCTGGCCGATGGATAAAATGAGGTCATAGGAGGGGTCGAGGATGTAATTCGAAACCTCCACATCCATGGCTTCCTCCATCAGTCCCTCGGAAACATCTCGCACAAATTCCGCCGGGATTTCCCCGATTTTTGTCACGCCTGTCCGCCAGTTGTGTTGGAGGAAAGACTCGGCGGGTATGCTCTCTCCAAAAAAGGCGATCTGCTCCGCCCGGGTCATGGGCGCATGGGTCCCCAAGGCTGGCAGAATATCCACATGGGCGCCGCTGAGCAGCTCGTAATACAGCGCGGTGATGCGGCCCGCTCCCGAATTGGAACGGGTGATGTCGGGCGGAATCAACAGCACTTTTTTCAGCTGCCTGCCCTGTATGGATAACGCGAGGCCCGCCCGTATCTCCTTCAGGCCGAGGCCGGCGCACTCATTTTCTAATAGAATCGTATCCATGGCAACCCCCTCTGTTTCAGGAATATTATAACATACCGGCAACAAAAAAACCACAGGCGTGGCACTTAACCGCAATTTCTCGCAGGTTAATCGTCACGCCTGTGGCCGAAGAAAGGAAAGAAAAAATGTAAAGTTACATTGGGCGCTCTCCACAGGTCAGCCGGAAACATTGCCCTGGGGCGCCCCATGGGGATGGTGTACCAGCGCGCCGCGCAGGTGATTGGGATTGCAGTTCTCATCAATGCTGCCAAGCTGCAGCATCGCGCAGCGGACTATTTTGCAGATGGCCTGCCGGGAAAGAGTCGTCCCGGCCTTGCTCACGAACATGGCCGTGTCCATGGTCGCCTTTTCGTTCAGGAGCATGTTCGCCACATGTTTCCCCACAGCCTGCAATGCCACCTGGGGCAGCGGATAGCTGCCTTGATTGCTCAGATTGATCCGCTCCTGGGCCATGTCAAAACTTTTCAATGTCAACAGCCTGAAATCGGTAAATCGGATATAGGTGTAGCAGGCCAGCGCGATAATCGCGGCGTCCCGGTAGCCCTGAAAGTTCTCTTCCCAAGGTATCGCCAGCAGTTTATTGGCACAGACCTGCGGCGAACAGTTTGGGTCGGAACGGATGGATATGCTATACATGGGACTGTCGTCCCGCAGGCCGACTGTAATGCAGAAATCAAAAAATTTCTCGATGACGGAAATCCAGCGGCGGACGCTCTTCTCCGGCCTGGAGCCCCGCAACGTCTCCACAACCTCCCGCATCTGTTCATCGGTCACGCTGGCAAGGGCTTCCTGGGGCACAAAACTGAACAGCAATTCCAAGTCTCTCAGATAGGATTCGATCGTGGTGGCCTTCAACCGCTTGATGTGCAAATAGTCTGTAAATTTTTGGGTGATATCGACGGTCTCGGTCATGTTCTTTCCTCTGTTTCCTCTGCACGCACGCTGCGCGAATGCTATTTTTTATATTTTCGAAACCATTCTACAACAAGAATTCATAGTAGTCAAGTGTTTTTCTGATTTTTAGTGTCTTTTTTTCTAAAATTGAGGAGCTTTTTTTAGTTATTTCATTTTTTGGCATTACAAAAGGCAGGGGCGCACACCGTACGCCCCTGCCCGAAAGGATGCCATTATTTGTGTGTGCGCGGCGACTGTTTCGCGCCTTCGATGAATTCCGCCAGGCGCTCCTCCAGCTGCTTTGCCTGTTCCGGATAGAGGTCGTATACGTTGTAGGCCTCATAGCGATCCGCATCCAGGCGGTATAGATGCTTCTTCAGCGGGTAGATGAAGGGGTAGGCGGCGTTTTCGGAGGCGATGCTCTCGAAATATTTATACTCATTTTGCAGGATCCCGGTTATTTTTCCCGTACCCGAGACGAAGATCAGCTCCCGGTCCATGTCCTTGACTTCTCCGGTCAGCAGTGGCAGAATATTTTTGCCGTCAATGGGCCGGTCGTCCGGCAG
>Ga0123353_10008311_pt1 | contig 14154 bp, 10 predicted proteins | sample TergutLab28metaG_3_FD_92763 | JGI IMG/M metagenome (GOLD analysis project Ga0123353, IMG submission 92763) | Labiotermes labralis P3 segment gut microbial communities from Petit-Saut dam, French Guiana - Lab288 P3 | ecosystem: Host-associated > Arthropoda: Insects > Digestive system > Gut ... | reverse complement strand
ACTATGTGAAAAAGCATCTCGACGCCGGGCAGCAGGGCTACATCGTTTGCCCGCGTATCGCCGAAGACGATAAAAGCGAGCTGACCGCCGCCACGGCGTTTTACGAGGAGCTGCGGCAGGGGGCCTTCGCGGGCTATAACGTCGGGCTGCTCCACGGCAGGCTGAGCGCGAAGCAGAAGGAGCAGGTGATGGAGGGCTTCGCGGCGGGGGAGGTGCAACTGCTGGTGGCCACCACCGTGATCGAGGTGGGGGTGGACGTGCCGGGCGCGGCGATCATGGTGATCGAAAACGCGGAGCGCTTCGGGCTCTCGCAGCTGCACCAACTGCGGGGGCGCGTGGGGCGCGGGGCGGCCCGCAGCACCTGCATTTTGATCTCCGACGCGGAAAACGGGGAGGCCCGGGGCCGTCTGGCCGTGATGAGGGAGACCGTGGACGGCTTCGAGATCGCCCGCAGGGACCTGGAGCTGCGCGGCCCGGGTGACTTCTTCGGCGCGCGGCAGCACGGCCTGCCGGAGCTGCGCCTGGCCGATATCGCCGACGCGGCGCTGCTGCAAGAGACCCGCGCGGCGGTGGAGGGCGTCTGGGAAAAAGACCCCGGCCTGGAGCAGCCGGAGCACCGGGCGATGCGAAGGGTGTGCGAGAGGCTTTTCTGAAAGCCTCGGTTGTTTTGGCTTTTTTGCATAGCAAACCAAAACCACAAGGCCGCCGCTGCTTCGGGAGGAGCGGCGTTTTTTTGTTTTCTCCACCCCCTCTGTCGCCAATAAGCCCTTCGGGCGGCGACATCTCCCCCAAGGGGGCGATTCTGACGGCAGCCGAAGCTTTGGAGGACTGCCAAGGTCGCCCCCCTGGGGGAGATGTCGCACAGCGACAGAGGGGGTAAATAAAATCACCCCGCCAGCTCCGCCAACGCGACGCACTCCACGTGTCCCGTGCGGGGGAACATATCCACCGGGGCGGCCTTCGTTGTGTGATACCCCAACTCCCGCAGCAGGGCCAGATCCCGCGCCAGGGTGGAGGGGTCGCAGGAGACATACACCACGCGCCGGGGGACCATTCCGGCCACGGTGCGCAGCAGGGCGGGCTCGCAGCCCCTGCGCGGCGGGTCGAGGAGGGTTACGTCGGGCTTCCAGCCTTCGGCGCTCAGTTGGATAGCGGCCTTGGCGGCGTCCATGCATAGAAAGCGCGCATTGGAAATGCCGTTTTGCACGGCGTTATGCCGGGCGTCCTCAACCGCCTGGGGGACAATCTCCACGCCCACCAGCTCGGCGCACCGCCCTGCCATGGTCAGCCCCGCCGCACCCGTGCCGCAGTAGAGGTCGAGCACGCGCTCTTGCCCCGTCAAATCCGCGAAGCGTTCCGCCAGCCGGTAGAGCCGCTCGGCCTGGGCGGGATTCACCTGGAAGAACGAGCGGGCCGACAGCGTGAAATCCAGGCCGCCGAGGCGCTGCGTCACGCGCTCCGAGCCCCACAGCAGGGTCTGGGAGTCCCCCAGCACCACGTTGGTATCCCGGGTGTTGTGGCTGAGCATAACGCCCCTGACGGCCCGGCTGGCCCCCCGCAGGCGCTGCAGGAGGAGGTCGGCCCGGGGCACGCCAAAGCCGTTGACCACCAGGCAGACCAGAATTTGCGTGCCGGCCTCGGATTCCCCCTGCCGCAGATAGATGTGCCGCAGCAGGCCCTCGCCCGTTTTTTCGTCATACAAACTGCACTTGACAGCCTGCGCCCACTCGCAGACCGCCTCCGCGATGTGCGCAAAGGCCTTGGGCTGCAAAAGGCAATCGAAATCGCCTTTGCGGTCGTCGCCATAAACCACGCGGTGGCTATTGCGCATGTAAAAACCCGCGCGGACGCGGCCACCCACTGCTTGCACGGGCAGCATGGCCTTGTTGCGGCAGCGCTCGGGGGAGGCCGCGCCCAGGATGGGCTCCCATAGCGGCTCGATCCCGCCGATGCGCCGCAGGGTTTCGCGCGCTTCGCGCTGCTTGATCTCCAGCTCAAGGCCATAGTCAAGACATCGGAAAGCGCAGCCGCCGCAGCGGGGAAAGGCCGCGCAGCCGGCGTCTATGCGCCCAGGCCCAGGCGTCAGGACCTCCAGGCACTTGGCAAAGGCGCAGTTGGGTTTCACCTTGAGGATCAGCGCCCGCACCGTATCGCCGGGGCAGACGCCAGGCACGAACACCGCGAGGCCCCCGCGGCGCGCGACGCCGTCGCCTTGCAGGGTCATGCCAATGATTTCCAATTCGAGGATATCGTTTTTGTTCATTGCCAGTCCCGGTTTTGCATGGGCTTGCCGTGCCCCACATGGACCGTGACATCGCCCAGGGCGGCGGCCTTTTTCGCGCTTTCCAGCATGGCCCGCTCGTCGCTGTAAAGCGCCGCCTTGCCGGGGGCGAAGAGGTTCGTCAGCGCGTCCCCCGCGATCAGGTTGTCTCCCGCTGCGATGCCGACGGAGCCTTTTGTGTGCCCGGACAATTCTATGACGGAGGCATTCACGCCGTACCGCGCAAAGGAAAACCCTTCATATAGCTCGACTGCGGGCTCGAAGGGCTTGACATTCATGAAGAAGAGCAGCCGGCGGAAAAACGGATTACGCGACAGCTTCAGCATCCCCACCAGGAAAGCGCTGGTGAAGCCGGTGGCCTGCATCGCCTCGTGCGCCATATCGCGCAGCAGTGGGATATCCGCCGGGTGCATGGCCACCGGGACGCCCAGCGCCCCCGCCAGGAAGGCGGCGTTCTGCGTGTGGTCGTAGTGCCCGTGGGTCAGTGCGATGAGCTTGATGTTCCTGCCCTCGCAGGCCTTCAGGATTTTGTTTTTGTGCCCCGCCGCCGCGGTATCCACCAGGATGGCGCTGCCGCCCTGGGACAAAATGAAGCAGTTCCCCGTGCCGCACTGGATGCGCTCGATCCTGAGCGCGTTTTCCTCCGTCTGCATGCGCGTCACCTCGCCTTTCATGAATAAAAAATTATCAGGGTATATCCATCGTTTTGCTCTATTATACCGGAACCCGCGCAAAAAGGCAAGAAATTTTTCCCGGCAAGAATTTTTTGCCTGCGCTCTTGCAACGGCGTTGGCGGCGTGCTATAATGAATAGTAGAAATAGTGCCCGGAGGTGAACATGAACCAGCTGTACTACGGTGACAACCTGGATATCATGACCAACAAGCTCGGCCCGCAAAGCGTCGACCTGGTTTACCTCGACCCGCCGTTCAACTCCAACCGGAACTACAACCTGATGTACCGCAACATGACCGGGCAGCCGGTGCCCGAGCAGGCCGACGCGTTCTGCGACACATGGACCATGGACGAGGAAAAAGAGCTGATTGCCCGCAGGATGCCCGTCCTGCTGCGTAAAATCGGTGTCGAAGATGAGTATATCGCGTTTTGGAAGCTGTGGATGGATTCACTGCGAAAAGTCAATTCACCGCTGATGGCGTATCTCATCTACATGGTGCCTCGGCTTTGCCATATGAAACTAATCCTCAAGCCAACAGGCTCCATCTACCTTCACTGCGACCCCACGGCAAGCCACTACATCAAGATCATGATGGACGGCATTTTCGGATACAAAAATTTCAGGAGTGAAATCGTATGGAGAAGAACCAACTCACATAATAAATTGAACAAGCAGTATGGCCCGATTCACGATATCATCCTATTCTATTCGTGCTCGAACCATCTGACATTTCATCCCGGTACAACCCCTTATAATAAAGCATATATAGAATCAAGGTTTAAGTATTCTGATGAGCGCGGAAGGTACCAGTTGAATTATCTAACGGGGCCAGGAGAACGAAAAGGCGAAAGCGGAAAGGAATGGCGCGGCTTCAATCCTACATCGCGGGGCAGGCATTGGGCTGTCCCAAAAAGCCTGAAAGGCTTTCTGAGTGAAGACTGCAAAACAACATTTGATTGTCTGGAAAGCCTTTACAGACAGGAACTGATTGTTTTTCCCAAAAAAGATGGGGGACAACCCATGTATAAGCAATATGTCGGCAGAGGTGTGCCGTACCAGGATATATGGGCTTATCGGCCCAACACCAAAGGAACTCTGATCAGTGATGATATCTGTATCGATGAAGATGTCAAATATCTTGAGAATGAAGACGAACGCCTGGGCTACCCCACGCAGAAACCGATCGGCCTGCTGAAACGCATTGTCGAAAGCTCCAGCAATCCCGGCGACGTCATCTTCGACCCGTTTTGCGGCTGCGGAACAGCGGTTTATGCCGCCGAAGCCCTGGGACGGAAGTGGATAGGCTGCGACATCGCGATTCTGGCGATTCGGCTGGTACGCGACACGCTGCGCGAAAACTACGCTCTGGCGGAAGGGCGGGATTTCATCGTCGACGGCATCCCCAACAGCGTCGAAAGCGCCCTGGAGCTGGCGAACCACGACCGCTTCCAATTCCAGCACTGGATTGTCGAGTCCGTCGGCGGGTTCCCCATGCAGAAGAAGACGGCCGACAAGGGGATTGACGGAAGGCTTTACTTCGAGACCAAGGACGGGCTGATGGAAATGGTGCTTTTCGTCAAGAGCGGGCATTTGAAACCCTCCGATATACGGGATTTGCGGGGCGTCCTGGAAAGGGAGGGAACCGCAGAAATGGCGGGCTTCCTTTGCCTGAAGCCGCCCACCAAAGCGATGCGGCACGAGGCGGCCAGCGCGGGCCTCTATGACTACATGGGGAACAGCTACCCCCGCATACAGATCCTGACGGTTTACGAAATCCTCGAGGAGAGGAAGCTCTTCCACACGCCCACCGCCGTGCGCAGCAGGGTGGATTCCGGCCAGATGGCGATTGGGATGAACTGGTAGACGCTTCGCATCTGTGCAGGTTCGAGCTTATGTTTGGGTGTACAAAATTATATATAAGGAGATGCCATTATGCGCAACATCAAAAAATTCCTTTGCATCGCGGCAGCCCTGGCGCTGCTGGCCACGGTGCTGACCGGCTGCAACCTGACAATTGACCCCATACCGGCTGATCCCGGCCCGACGGCAGCATCGAATGAACCGGGGGTGACGGCGGAGATCGTCCTGCTGCACACCAACGACACCCACGGCCGCGCGGCCGGCAACGACACGGATATCATCGGGATCGACCGCATCGCCGCCATCCGCAAAAGCATCCCCGATTCCCTGTTGCTGGACGCCGGGGACGCGCTGCACGGCCTGCCCATCGCGACGCTCCTGCGCGGCGCGGACATTGTGGCGCTGATGAACGAAGCGGGCTATGACGCCATGGCCGTGGGGAACCACGAATTCAACTACGGCTGGGCGCGCCTGCGGGAACTGCGGGACATGGCGGACTTCCCCCTGCTGGCGTCGAACGTCCAAAAGGACGGCGCGCCCCTGCTGGACGACACGGCGATCCTCGAGGTGGCGGGCGTCAAGGTGGGGCTGTTCGGCCTGAGCACGGAGGGCACAGAGCATTCCACCATGCCCGCGAACGTAGTCGGCGTAACCTTTGAGGATACGGTGGAAACCGCGCAGGCGAAAGCGGCGTATCTGCGCGCGCAGGGCGCGCATGTGGTGGTGGCGCTGTGCCACATGGGCTGCGTGCCCTGCGAGGACGGGACGCTTACGCCCGAGCTCGCCCAGGCTGTGCCGGAGATCGACGTGATCATCGACGGGCACAGCCACACCGCGCTGGAGGACGGCATGCTGGAAAACGGGGTTCTGATCGCCCAGGCGGGAGAGCACGGGAACAATCTTGGCAAGGTGACTATCGCGCTGGAGGACGGCAAGATCACGGCCAAGACCGCGTCGCTCATCGGCTTTGAGGAGGCGGCACAGACGGCCCCGGACGAGGCGGTCGCCGCCAAGCTCACCGCGATTCTGGAGGAGCAGGAAATCATCCTGCAGGAGCCCGTGGGTGAATCCGCGGACGCCATGTCCAGCGCCAGGGCACCCGGCGTGCGCACCCAGGAAATGCCCCTGGGCAGCCTGGTGGCCGACGCCTACCGCGAAGCCGCGGGGGCGGACATCGCCGTGGCCAACGGCGGCGACATCCGGGCCGACCTGAACCCGGGCGTGGTCACAAAGGGCGATATCATCAGCGTCCTGCCCTTCGGCAATACGCTGATGGTGAAAGCCGTCACCCCGGCCCTGCTGCGCGAGGCCCTGGAAAACGGCGTGAGCGGCATCGTCCTGGACGAGAATGGGGCTATCGATATCGAGCAGTCGCCGCAGGGGCGGTTCCTGCAGGTGTCCGGCTTCAGCTTCAGCTATGACCCCGCCGCGGACGTGGGGGAGCGGATCGTCTCCATCACCCTGGACGACGGCACGGCGCTTGCCCTGGACGACGAAGAGACCCTGCTGCGCCTGGCCGGGAGCAATTACGTAATGACCGGCGGCGACGGCTACGCCATGTTGGGCGAGCTGGCCGTGGAGCGCGAGCTGGGCGCCGCGGACGAGGCCCTGGCGGCTTATATCGCGCAGTACGCCCCTGTTGCCGCGCCGGAGCCGGGCAGGATCACGGTTCTGGGCGGCTGAATACTCCTCAACTCCTTAAATTCATGCCAATCAATCATCGCAAAACCCATATATCAAAGCTTTTTCTCGATTTCTTGGTGAATTTATGTCGTTAAGGTGTATAGGATAGTGTTGAATATGTATCAGGCGGCAGCGCATCGCGTTGCCGCCTGATTGTTTTTATTCTAGTCTTACTTTTTAATCTCCACCGCCGAGAATACCTTCTCGAAGAACTTCGCGGGCACGATCCGGCGCAGGAAGATCACGAGCTTGAAGAACCCCCCTATGGCCACGCGCACGGGCGGATTTTTCTTTTCCGCCAGCTTGAGGGCGATTTTGGCGGCGAGCTCCGGCGGGTCGCCCACATCGCAGGCGTGGGCCTTTTCGGCCATGAGCTTATCGCAGGCGGCTTTGTAGGGCGAATCCTCCGGCACCGCCGTTTCCAGCGCGGCGATAAAGCCCGTATTGGTGTACCCGGGCTCGATGAGCGCCGCGCGGATGCCGTATTGCCCCGCCTCCATGCGCAGGGACTCCACATAGGTCTCCAGCGCGAACTTCGTGCAGCTGTAGTAGCACTGGTACGGCATCGGCACCTGCCCGGCAATCGAGCTCATCACCAGCACGAGACCGCAGCCCCGCTGCCGCACGGCGGGCAGGAAGACGCGGTTCACCCGCAGCACGCCGAAATAGTTCACGTCGAAGATCCGGCGCACCGCCGCTTCGGGGGTATCCTCCGCCGCGCCCGCCAGGCCCATGCCCGCGCAGTGCAGGATGATCCCCACGCCGCCCTGCGCGCTGATCTGCTCATAGGCCTTTTGCACGGAGCCCTCATCCGTCACGTCCATGCGGACCGGGTGGATGTTCTGCGCGTCCTCCGCCGCGCTGCCGCGCCGGGACGCGGCGTAGACGGTATAGCCGGCCTCGGCGAATATCCGCGCCGCCGCCAGCCCGATGCCCGAGGACGCGCCAGTGATCAGGATCTGTTTTCCATAGGGGTAGTTCATGCATTAACCTCCATTCATCCGCCCTTCAGCGGTGTATAAATTGGAACCGCGTGTTTCCACGGAACCAGTATAGCGGATTTTGGAGAGGTTGTCAAGGGGGCGGGCGCCAAACAACACGTGAATGCCTTCTTCACCCCCTCTGTCGCAAAGACGACCCCTTTGGGGTCTCGCGACATCTCCCCCAGTCGTTCGCTTCGCTCTCTGGGGGCGATCCTGACGGCATCCACGGGCTTTGTTTGGGCATTCGTCAGTTTTTGGGATGGCATGGTTTTAAGCCGTCAAAGGTTAGATTTCCGCGAGGGCCGCCTAAAAGCGAACGACGCCAAAGCCAACCAGGAACGCGAGGGCCGAGGCAAACAGGCAGTAAATGCCGAATATATAGAACTTGTTGTTCTTGATCAGCAGCTTGATGAAGCGGATGGCGAGGACGCCGCACACGGCGGCGGCGGCGACCCCAAGCAGCAGGTTCACGGGCTGCAGCGCCAGGCCGCCCTCCTTCACGGCGTGGTAGCCTTCCAGCAGTGCGGCCCCCAGGATGGCCGGTATGGACAGGAGGAACGCGAAGCGCACCGCGAGCTCCTTCTTCAGCCCTCCCCATATGCCGCCGAATATGGTGCTGCCGCTGCGGGAAAGGCCCGGCAGGATCGCCGCGGCCTGCATGCAGCCCACCAGCAGGGCGGATTTATACGGCGCGTCCTTCTCGGTGTACCTGCCTTTTCCCAGCCGGTCCACGGCGAACATCAGCAGGGCGGTGACGAGGAGCATGGCGCCCACGACGAAGATGTTTTCCAGGAGGGCGTCGAGCGCCAGCAGCTTGACCAGAACGCCCGCCAGCACGGCGGGGACCGTCCCTATGACCACCATGAGCAGGAGCCTGCGCTCCGGCGATTTGAAGTCCGGCCTGCCCCGCAGCAGATCCCACAGGGCGGCGAAGAACTCCCGCACCAGCATCCAGACATCCTTGCGCAGGACGATCACGACGGACAGCAGCGTGCCCAGGTGCAGGAACACCGTGAAGGCCAGATCGCCCTCCCCCGCGCCGAACAGGGCGTTGAAGATGACCAGGTGCCCGGAGCTGGACACGGGAAGGAACTCCGTGAGCCCCTGAATGACCCCTGACAGTACCGCTTGCAGCCAACCCATAACCGATATCCTCCTTAAAACAAATTCTTGCCTGCCATTGTTATGAGGCCCGCGCCCCGCGTATGCGGGGAAAGGAGCTCCGACAATAGTATACCACAGCTTTTCCGGTTACGCAAGAGAAAGCGGCGCTTATTGCTCAGCTTGTTCCTCACCCCCGCCACCACCGGGCGAAAGCTTCCCGGGTGAGCTCCACGGCCCGCGTGAGCCGCCGGGGCTCCCCGCGCACCGAGCAGATGTCCCGGAAGGTGACCTCGAGGGGGCAGCCCCGGGCGGCCTTGACCGTCCTCTCCATGTGCTTCAGGAATGCCGCCTCGTCGAATACGGCATCGACGGCGATGAAATTGGGGAAGGGCTTGCGGTGGTAGACGATCCCACGGCCCCGCAGCGCCTCGCCTATGTACTCCTCGTCGCACCAGGGCGAGACGGAGAGCTTGCGCAGGTTGTTCAGCCTTGAAAGGCAGGGCTCCCAGAGCGTGTGCACCGGCTCGCAGCAGCCGTAGGAAACCAGGCCGAAGCGCTGCGCGATCTCTTTTATATAGGCAAAGAAAAATTCATCGAACATGGCGGGGGACATGCTGACGGTCTCCTGGGAATTGGAATAGCCCCACACATCGGAAATTTTCGCCGGACGGACAAGCTCACCTGCGCCGGGCAGGTCATGGGTGTAGCACCAGGTATCCTGCCCCACATGGCTTTCGTCGTTATTGGGGATCACCGCGCCCGCCGCCTCGATTTCGTCCAGGAAAGCGTGGTAGTCGTCGGTCAGGCGGCGCATGACTTTGTGGAACAGCTCGGGGTAATCATAAATGCTCAGGCACAAAGTTTCCAGACTCATCATCTGCACGAGGATGTGGCCGGGGCAGAAGCTGGGGGCCGGGAACTCCAGGCGCACGGGCAGGATATCCCCGACGATGTCCTCCGCCTGCGCTTTGCGCTCGTTCGCCGCAATAAGCCCGGCGTCCGCCGTGTAGTGGGATGGCCTGAAGACGGCGAAGTCGTCCTCCAGGTCGCGCACCGCGTGCTCGTACATATAGCCCATGCCCGGCATATGATTGGCCTTAGGCGAATACCCGAAGGGCTTGAACCGGTTGGGGATGCCCACCAGGAGGACGGGCGGGATGACGCGGTCGTCCCGGTAATGCTCGAATTTAAAAATCTGCCGGGCGATCTGGTGCTCGATGCCCCGCGCCAGCGAGGTTTCGCATCGCGGCGGCGGGTAGACGTCGCTTTCCACGCCGTGGAATTCCATCGTGACCAGGGGATGCTCCGTTTTTCCGTCGTTCAGGCCGTACCAGAGGGCCCTGCGCTTGTCCATCACCGGCAGCGCGGCGATTTCGGCCTGACGCTCCGCCAGATCGCGCAGGATTCGCCTTTCCTGGGGCGTGATTGCCATGGGGTCTGCCTCCCTTCCTATTGTGGGCATACCCATTATAGCATGGCTTTGCGCCATTTACAAACAAAATCTTCCGCGAAAACGCGAGTTTGCTTTTTCACCACCTCTGTCGCGATCTTTGCCCTTCGGGCCGCGACATCTCCCCCGGTCATTCCGCCTTCGGCTCCGTAGGAGACGCTAGCTCCATTGGGGGCGATCCTGACGGTATCCGTGGGCTTTGTTTAGGCGTCAGCCAGTTTTTCGGATACTGCCAAGGCACCCCTAATGATGCCGAAAGTTCACGTAGCAAAAATAAAAATGCTATTGCCAAACGCCCGCAAACGCGGTATAATTGGTGACGATACACCCCGAAAGGAACGAACATATATGAAAAAATTTATTAAGAGAGCCTCTATCGCCTTGCTTGCCCTCCTCGGCCTGGTGATTGCCGCCGGGCTTTGCCTGTGCGCTGCCGTTTTCGTCAATTCGCAGCGGGACAAACGGATTTTCGCGGCGGAACAGGAAGAGCGCATCGCCGCGCTGGAGGAGGCCTACCGCCAGCCGGATTACCCCCTGGAGACGGAGGCGGCCATGACCGGGTTTGACATCGACGCCGCGCTGGGCGAGGGGATCCGCCTGAACGAGATCCGCTTCATCGGCACGCACAACAGCTACAAGGCCTATAACCCGGCGGCGGAAAAGCTCATGGAGCGCCTCATCGCGCCCCTGGGCCTCGCGGGCAGCGGGGTATGGTCCTACGGCTTCGAGCCTCTATCACAACAGTTCAGCAGGGGCATACGCAGCCTAGAGCTGGACGTTATGCGGGAAAAAGACGGCCTGCGCTGTGCGCATATCCCGGTGGTGGACTACGCCTCCACCTGTCCCGATTTCGGCCTGGCGCTGCGGGAGATCGCCCTGTGGTCCGACCGCCATCCGGGGCACCTGCCCATCACGGTCCTGGTGGAGGCGAAGACCACGATCCTCTCGGGCGGCAAGCTGTTCCACAATTTTAACCTGGACGACGTGCTCTATCTCGAAGAAATCGTGGCGGAGCGGCTTGGGGAGCGCCTCTACACCCCGGCGGAGATGCTCGGGGCGTATGAGAACTTCGCGCAGCTGCGGGCGGCGGACGACTATCCCGTGCTATCTGAACTGCTGGGCAAAATCCTGGTGATTTACCATTATGACCGGCGCACCACGGAGGCCTACGCGGCGCACGACCCCACTCTGCGCTCGCAAAAGATGTTTATTTCGTCGCTGCAGTGGTACGACGGCGACGGGGAGGACTGGTGGCCGGACTCGGACGTCAACCAGGACTACGCCTGCTTCGGCATCGACAACTGGTCGGGCTCCCCCATCTTGGAGGAGAACGCGCGGCTGCACAGCATGCTCATGCGCACGCGCACCGATTCCTATCCCTGGCGCGCCGACGAGTGGGAGGCCGAGGCCATGGCCACCGGGGCGTTCATCCTCTCGACGGATTTTCCGCCGCGCGATATTCCGGGGGAGGATCCCCATGTCACCGCGTTTGACGGCGGGGCGACGGTGAGCAGGCGGTGAGAGGGGGTGAAAAATATTTCCCGCAATATTTCTTTTGCTTTCGGAATCAAACTATGATATAATGTGTCTGAAGAAACATGGAAAGGACTCCTTATTATGAAAAAAACGTGGAAATCCGTATTCGCGGTTATGTTGGCGGCAAGCGTGCTGTGCGGCGCGGCGGCGATACCTGTCAGCGCCGCGCAGGGCGAAGGCGATTCCCCCTTCCTCGACTACATAGCCAGCGGCTTCCAGTCCAAGCAGGCGCAGGCTAAGTTCCGCAACAACCTGAGCAATTTCTTTCTCAACGACGTGCTGCTGCGGGCCCTCAGCGCCTTCATCCCCCGCCTGCCCGGCACGTACAGCTACGGGAACTTCGACCTGGAGGCCTACGGCGGCTTCTACGAGGGGCACGGCGCGTTCCTGGACGAGCCCGCACAGGGCGCCGTGTGGCGGCTGGGCTACGACAAAAAGTCGATCCTCCCGGCGGACTTCGGCGTGCCCGTCAAGTACGCCCGGGGCAGCTATGTCCCCTGGGGCTATGTCAGCGAGGTGTGGGAGGACGACGACGGCGAGGCCGAATTCTACGGCGTGCGCACGATCGTCATGGACGACGGCAGCGGCAGGGGCGCGGTGTCCTTTTCGGCCGTTGACTGCATGGGCCTTTCCAACGCCGACGTGCGCAAGGTGCGCGCGGCCATCGCCGATTTCGCGGCGGCGAACAACATCGTCAGCGTCAACGTTTCGGCCACGCACACGCATTCGGGCATCGACTCCCAGGGCGTGTGGACAAAGCCGCTGCGGGTTCTCATTAACAACGTCCTTTCCGGGCTGACCTTCGGCCTAGTGAAGGCGAAGAGCGGCGTGGACGAGGATTTTCTGGCCACGGTCGTCAGCCAGACCGCCGCCTCCATCAGGGCGGCCTACGCGGAGATGACCGAGGGCACGCTGACCTACGCGGCGAAGGCCGTGCCGGACTATGTCCACGACCGCACGCCGCCCTTCGTCTGCGACAGCAATTTGTATCGCCTGGTGTTCACCCCCGCCGACACCGGCAAAAAGCCCACCGTCGTCGCGTCCCTGGCCTGCCACCCCGAATCCGCCAGCTACGGGGACGAGATGCCGGGCATCGGCAAATCCAGGATCACCGCCGACTTGGTGTACTATATGGACAAGATCATAAGCAGGGCGGGCAATAATTTCATCTTCATCCAGGGCAACGTGGGCACCGTGACCTCCTCGCGCGGCAGGAGCAACGACGGCATACCGGACCAGAGCTCCCATGACGAGGTGATACGCTTCGGCTACGAGCTGGGGCTCATCGCCCTGGGCATGGACAAAACACAGGCGCAGTGCGAGGCGCTCAACGCCGCCCTGGGCGACCCGCTGGGCGTGGGCAACCCGGACCGCGGGCCGAATTACACGGTCTGGTATGAGAATTGGGCGCCCGTGGAAAGCGTCCCGGTGGCGTCCGTGCTGAACATAGCGCACAAGCAGCTGCTCACCGAGGTGCAGAACAACGTGGCGAAGACCCTCGCCAAGGCCGGGCTGGCCAACATCACGATGATCTATGACTGGAAAACGCTGAAATACTACACCGTGACCGAAGTCGGCTATATGGAGATCGGCGCAAACGGCGGCGACGTAAAGGTGTTCCTGAGCCCCGGCGAGATCTACGGCGAGCTGCTTATCGGCGACGCGACCATGGCGGGCTTCCCGTACAAGCCCCTGCGCGAGCTCTACGGCGAAAACCTCATCATCTTCGACCTGATGAACGACGCCGCCGGGTATATCGAGCCGGACAACGAGTACGTCATCGTGGGCTGGCGCTACAACGAGCAAAAGGACGAGCTGGAGAGCGATTCGTGGGCGCTGCTGGTTTCCATGGGCAAGAACGCGGGCTCGGATATTATCGGGGCGTTTATCGAGCTGGCGGACGGCGTGCGGTAAGGCGCAGACGGCTCCCCTCCTCTATCTTCACACAGTCCCGGGTATGCCGTAGGCGATGAGGCCGGCCTTGGATTCCACGGCCTGGGATAAGTATAGAGCGCCGTCGGAGACGTTGATCAATTGGGCCGTTTCGCCCGCCGCCGCGTTCAGGATGGCGAAGCCCGTGGTTACGGACACCTTTGTGTGGCTGCTGCCGATAAGCGTCAGTTGGCTGAGGGAGGTCGTGATTGCCCAATTGCTTCCGTTGGTGGTCAGGCCGAATTGGGGGGCGACATACCAGGTTACATAATAAAACCCCGCGTCGTTGAACGTGAGCGTCCCCGTGCCCTGGTCGTAGCCGATCTGCGCGCCCGAACCCGACACGACCATATCGAATACGACCGCGCCGTTCACGGGGACGGCGACGGGCTCCCCCTTGGGCTGCGTCCGCATCAGCTCGATATAAGAAATTGCCATTATACCTCTCCTCCCCGGATCAGTGAGCCCGGCGTTTCGTCCCCGATCTTGAAGATGACGATCCCCGCTTTCACCAGTGTCATTCTCGATAGCTCGATGATGCCGTCGGAGACGCTGACCAGCTGCACCACGGGGGGCGGGCCGTTCACCTTCACGACCGTAAACCCGACCGTGGGCGATATCTTCACGTGGTCCGAACCGATGATGTCCGT
>Ga0123353_10008310_pt1 | contig 14155 bp, 9 predicted proteins | sample TergutLab28metaG_3_FD_92763 | JGI IMG/M metagenome (GOLD analysis project Ga0123353, IMG submission 92763) | Labiotermes labralis P3 segment gut microbial communities from Petit-Saut dam, French Guiana - Lab288 P3 | ecosystem: Host-associated > Arthropoda: Insects > Digestive system > Gut ... | reverse complement strand
GTACGTACAGTACAGTGTGCGTGTTAACTGACAGTGACAGTGTGTGTACTGCGGACTGATCTTGACCATTTGTACGTACAGTACAGTGTGTGTGTTAACTGACAGTGACAGTGTGTGTACTGCGCGGGGAACAGCTGTACCTATGAATATACGTATAGTGCGGACTGATCTTGACCGTTCCAGCGACTAAGCTGGCCATACAGTTAAAGCCAAGTGAGATACGGCACCATCAGCTGTAGGCCGTGTGTATGTTGTATAAACTGTCGTAATACTTTAGTTGTAAGTACTGAAAATGTGTACACAGTCTAAGACGAAACGTGTATATATGTATATGCAAATAATGTACAATCGACAGAGGCGGCGACTATCTAACGCCAGAGACATGCGCACCTTCGTTGGAGGGCGCCGCAAGACTGACCGACCGCCCGTCAGCCGTAACGTGACTTTCACGTAAAGTGCGTACCAGTGCTGCCGCTATTTGGGAGGTGTCGAATACACAAACAGGTGTTAGTGGTTGTTGTTTTCTTCTTGTCTAAACGACTTGCGAAAATGTAAGTGTTCCGAAAATTCGGCACACAAAATTCAGACGCCGAGGGATCGCCCAAATGAAAGAATGTAATGGATGGCTCTATGAAATTTTAAATTCTGGTCGCTGATTGTAAAAGCGTCTACGTTCAGCTATTATCATGTGCAGTCTCATTTGTAATACTGTATAGGGACTAGTGAAAAAAATGATTGACGCTCACACGGTCGGTTTTACTGGCGTTCGGAAAGAAATCATTTGTGAAACATGACTATTACTGCCTGAAGTCTGCGTCCGCACGTTAGAAAGACCGACATGGATTTATGATATCTCTCCTCTTACAAAATAAGTACAAGGAATACAGCAGGGTCAGAGAGGCCGAATCAACTGTTGACGATCTTAGTCATAATGTGGTGCCCAAACGTTACGTTATATGTGGCCATGGCGCCAATTATTTGTTTGCATAAACATACTGGGTTTGTCTCTGGCCCAAAATATTTACTGATTTCATGTTTCCTGCTGCCCCTTCCACCCTCACAATCTTGCAGCCAGATGTTGAATGTGGTTAGTTTTGTAACGGTTTATGACCAAATGTTCCCTCTAAAGATGCAATTCGGGAGCTAAGGAGAGTAACCATGGCATTCAGTTCCTCTAGTGCGACGCTCTGTTATACATGTTTAAACATGTTAGGATATTCGGTCGTGAGTCGAAGTTGGACATTAGAGGTCAATCCGTATTAATACTAGAAGAGTAAAATAGTATTCTGGAAATATACTTCGTTTTTATTTCTATTTACATAGATTTAAAACAATTTTACTAAAGCAGTTAATATATTTAAAACTGGTTTATGAAAACAAATGATAATTCCCAGATAACTACGCTTACCACCGGTATAGTAGTAGTGGCTTCAACCAAAACCATCTCTAGGGGCCGCCGACACGTGCATGGAATAGCGGCGAGAAGTGACCCTTGATATAGGTTAGATAAAATAGTGATGCTATAGTTGAAGATACGAGCGAAGGCGTTTGTAGGCAATAGGCTACTGCCATTGTTTAGATGGGCATATAGAGCCTGACGATACAGATGTGTATGTTTTAGCACGACGGACGGACAGATGCGCAGGTACTGGTATTCAGCAGGTTAAGTACGTACAGAACCATAATTTTGCCTGGTCTCTACATTAGGGGAAGCACATTAGCAACAAGGCGGAGGAAGTAAGGAGGAGATTGAATGAAATTGCATAATAAGGAGCTTCATAATTTGTACTCCACCAAACATTATTTGGGTGATGAAATGGAGGATAACAGTCGTGGTGGAGATGAGAAGTGCATACAGAATTTTGTTGAGAAATCTGAAGCGATCACTTTACCCCGGTATATATGGCAGGATAATGTTAAAATGAATTTTAAAGAACGGGATGGTAGTGCGTGGACTGGATTAGTTTGGCTCAGGGTAGGGACAAGTTGCAGGCTGTTGTGAGCACGATACTGAACCTTCGTGTTCCATAAAATGCGGTGAATTTCTTGACTGGCTGCAGAAGCACTAGGTTCCCAAGAAGGACTCTGCTATGTGGCGCTACTTGGTAACACGTACGGTCATAACTACTGCTCGTGTGTGTGTCAATGGCCACTGGCAATTTTTGAGCTTGTATCACATCAGTGATAGGTGAGTGAATATGGAGCACTGGTGGAATAAATACTGTGAGAAAATCGGTCCCGTGGTCACTTTGCCCATCACAAATCCTACATGTACACACGGGCTGTCCTGGTACCGAGCATGGGCCTTCGCGGCGAGATGTCGGCGATTGGCTGTGCTATCCCTGTCACTATCCACGTTATTCTGGCCCCCCCCCCCCCAAAAAAAAAAAAAAAAACCAGCCATGTGGTTTGCTGAAGCTAGTCTGTTCGCATTTATTTCAAAATCTGACCTCACACGGACAGCCGACCACTTGCCTGTTTGCTACTGAAGGCACACGTCACTATGAGCCAGTGTGGGGCTGTACTGGTGCAGTTGCAGCCTGGACGCATGCAGATGGAAACGTCCACCGCCGGCGATGCTGTTGTAGATGCTGCCGCCATATTGGTCGCGTGAATGAACATTCCACACAAAAGCAGCAGAAGTAACGTGTTGCCGGCAGCAGCTGTTGCTAGAGTGCCACCCATTGTAAGATGGTCAGAACCATGTCGCCAGTCGCACAGATGGATGTCACAACCACTGTCACAGTCACGAGGAAGCGGGTAGCAGTCATACTAAAACGCACATAACCCCAATCATCCTCGCAGCGCGATGCCGAGCGACTGATCCGCAAATCCACAGGTCATACTCCACGAACTGACGAAGAGGTCGATCTCTGGTGGAGAGCTGATGCATGCGCTGGCGTGACGCGATGCCGTATGTGCGTGTGCTGCCATCTCTGTCTCAGCGGCAGCTTCCGCTGTCGGATTTGTACAGCGGAATTTTGATGTTCGTGAGGTGTGAGAGTCATAAACACTGCACGAACATCGAAATCCATTTTCAGTTACATGTAAAACGCCTGTCTGTTTCAAGGATTATATGAAATTCTGCAATAAAAATATAAATACACCTTCAAGAAGCACAGGAGACATGAACATATATTAATAGTACAATACAAGCAGTATGCCTCAGAACAGTTGCCCAACCTTTCTTCTACGGAGGAACACGTAAAATAATTTTTCGTATTCCGACAGGCTAAGGTGATGGTATTAAGATGAGTGGTCACAAAAGTTCGAAGTACCGAACATCCGGGTTCACGAACATCGAGAATCCGATGTTTATATTCTACACTCTTGTGGAATGTGAATTTGGTTTTAATGTGCAGTCCGTGCAACCCAAACTGACCTTTTTCGAGTAACTCAAAAAACGGTCTATTGTAGAAAATTGTTTATCGATCTCATCAAGATCTACAAGTTTTGCTTTAAACGTTTTCCGATGTGACTAACATTGAACTAAATACAAGAGAAGTATGTAATACTGAGCAGTTTTACTGGCTTCTTGCTGGGATGCAGCGTCCTGTTATGTCTGTAACTGAAGTCCAAAATGAAAAATGCTCGTTTAGCATCAGCGCGTATATCTGCCTGTATTTAAACACTAAATATGAAGCCTTTCGACCCTGCTTTTGGATCATCAGTAGGTCACTTTATTAAGGTACCCTGGATCTCAGTATTACATTATTATGGATACTTGAACTGTGCTGGTTGAGTGTTTCTTATTTGACACATTAGTTATTAGCTTTAAAGGTAATTTTCACCCTATAACAGGCCATGATGGCCCAGAGGAGGAATAGACGTATAGCGCTATCCTTCTTTAACCTCCGCGCTAGATGGAGTGGGCGGTCAACGCCACACACCGTCCGCTTTAACCCGGGAAAGAGACCCGGTACCCATTGTATAGGAGGCTGGATGGGCCTTTGGGCGGGTCTGCATGGGCGCTGAAAATGTCGCCCCCACCGGGATTTGATGCCCGGACCGTCCAGCTCATAGCTAGTCGCTGTACCGACTGAGCTATCCTGGCCCACAGTTATTAGCTTTGCTTTAAAATTGTATGTACTGAAATTGTTTGTGTCTGTAGAAAGTAAGATTGAGGGTTGTAAGGTTGATGCAGTGTTACTGATCACAGTTCTGTCTGAATCTGTTATGTGCCCTGCCATTCTCATCTTTCATTCTGTGAGTCTGCTGGTTGGAGATGGTACAAGTTTTGTAGTTCTGTCATTATATAATTTCCTCCAGCCTCCTTCTACTATCTGTTTTCCTCATAACTTTGTTTCCAAATGTCCCCTTTCTGTACTTTTCCTTTCAAGAGAAGTGTCTCCATATGCAACACAGGAAGTAAAACTGTGATTTTAAAGGCCAGGGTCATAGATGGGGGACAGGAGCATAATATGTCACATAACATAATAGTCACGGATGTGTGATGAAAGAATTCAGTGTTACTTATTTCATGGTAGATGGCATTTTAGTAGCTATTTAAGTGTTAAAGATGGAAATGGGCACACTGATAGCTGTACTTTATGTGTGGGCATAATTGAATTACTGTACATAATTTTTACCTCAGTTATTGTTTGATTTGTGTGAAATTCAATATAAGGTGTGTGTATTGCTGCTAGGCATTTGTGAGTTTTGTGAAATCAGAGCAGGGAGGGCCATACTGTTTTTATGGATGTAAATGAAATTATATTTGTGTTTATACTGTAAAACTGTATAATGTTTTGTAAGTAAAAAAGAAAAAAAAACTTCTGATTGAAGCCTGTACATTGTTCCAGAGTATGTGATGTGCAGTCTTGTTATGGTGTTTGGTGAAGACTGTACGGTGTATGTGTATTTTAGCAGGTGATGGTAGTGGTTAGACAATGGAATATAAGAGGAATGGATATGCCTGTGAAAATGTGTCTCGGGATGTAACATCATTCAATACAAATACCACAATGAAAGACTGTGCCTCGTACCTGACTTTCTGTTAGTCAAAAGAGTGATTGAACATCCGTGCTAGGCCAAGTAATAGTAATAAGTGGGTAGTAGTGGTGGGTGCTCTGATGAGTGTAGCAGGTACTGTGGAATGTGATGCTGTTTCTTGGTTGTGTTGATCCAGATTTTTCAAAGAATCACAATGCCTTCATTTTCATGGACTGCTTGACCGTGAAGAAGAAGGCATTGTGCTTCTGCAAATGCTAGGAACTGTGCACCCGGCAACACAGTATCACACCCCAGAAGACTTGAATCTTCAGCACCACTGCTGTGAGAACCTTGTAACACTGTCAGCACTGTTTAAGTTAATGACTGCCATATAATTCAGTGACTTTCTGTTATTCCTGTGAACTGATTTTTTTGATAATTCAAGGTAGCCTTATGTCTGACATCATTTCATCACTATGTTTCAGTTGCCATTCAAATGAGCGCTTATTCCTGAAAGACTTTGTACAGTGTGTCCCTGGGACAAGTGGCGGACGATTGTCTCGGTGGTTACAGCCAGACTCATATGTGGATCCAGCACACTGTGAAGTGTTGTATAGCCGTGATGATATGAGGTGTGGTTGGCCTGCTATCATTACCGTTGTCACCAAAGATCAGTATGGTGATGTCGTCCATGTTCCCAATCTTAAGGTTGGTGGATCTCATTAAATCGGCATGTTTCTGTGCCCCGGCCATGGTGGTAAATAAACCATCTTTGCATGCAAAAAATGGTGTGCTGTGCAGTTCACTTTCATGTTATTAATTGCATAATTTAGTACATCATTTAATGCTACAAATGTGAAAGTATGTGGAAAGTGAAGTGTGTGGTGTAGTTATACTGGAAACACTTTCTGCAAGAATAACATCAATTGAAAACTTGAAGGCCTGTTCAGGTAGGTCTTTATTCAGCGCTGATGATTTGATATGTTTTGATTAGTGAGTCATAATGTGAAGAAACCCAGTGTTGTGTTTGCATGTGCACATTTGCATGCATTCTGTGTATGTGTGTGTGTGTGTATGTGTATGAGTACATCTACATGCATGTGTGCACACAGCCACAGGTTGTGTATGTGTGCACTTCGGTGCATGCGTGCACTAGTGTGTGTGTGTGTGTGTGTGTGTGTGTGTGTGTGTGTGTGTGTGTGCATGTGGAGAGAGACCTTTACATTTTTAAAATATGGGAAATTGCTTGAAAAGCTGAGAGACTGCCAGCTTCTCAAGAAGGGCCATGATGTGTGGGGTTATGTATATCTGTGGTCTGTGTAATGTTCATTTGTCTGATCAGCTTAAAGTTATGAAAAGGTTTAAGTAATTTAATACTTTAAGATGACCAATGGATGTGTAAGAATTAAGTAAAATCTCATATTTCATGATGAGCCAAATATTTGAATTGTCAGATACAAACATTTGCCTGGTTAAGATTATTAATATATGGCACCTGCAAAAATGAATGGAAGGGATTATGAAAATACGAAAATTTCTGCCAGTGGTGAAAGGATGCTTTATTGGGTTATGGATGTCCTAGTTTTGAAGATTAATTTAAATGATTTTAGTAAAGTTATGCAAGATTTGGATGTACAAGTATAGCTGACTGTGTACTTTCTTCTTATTCAGATGTATGTATTAATTATGCAGGTTCATTCATTCCATTGGCTTGTGCAGACTGTGACGATTACTTGCAGGTAACATACACAATATGAAATCATTGTTTTAGGCTTATTGAAAAATATATACAGAATTTCTTGTGGTATTTGAGTCTCAGAGGTTTTCACAGTAGTGCAGCAGAGGACTGTGCTTGTCTGGAGTGTGGTGCTGCCTCATTGGGTGAATGGCATTGTGTTCCTTCAAGACAGAGGGGAACTGCTGGTCCAGTAACATGGTGTTGTGTCCCAGAACATTATTGTGTGTGTGTGTGTGTCTATGTCCATGAGATCCATCATCACGTGTATTATACTTTTTTCATGCCTGTTGAATCAGATTGAAGTGAAGGCAGTGCCTATTGACAAGAAAGAGATTGGTGATTCTGACCAGGGCCGTAAGATGCGTCGTGTGAGCCAGCCAGATGCCCTGACTTTTGGAGGACATGCACAGCCTTCTTTGGACACACCATATGAGGTTACTGTCAAAGACAAGATGTGTTATTATGCCATCACCATTATGAAGGTATGTCTGTCAGGTTTAATATATGTCCACTCAATAGAAATACGAAGGTCATGTGAAGGGAATGCAGGACAAAATCAGTACCATAAAGGTAGCTAATAATATTTAGTATTTAATCCAACTAATTACATGTGTAATTGTAAATAACTGTTTGTTATTTTGTGATGCTCCTCCTACATTTTTCGGTCCCTATGGGCCATATTCAGGGAGATTTATAAAGGAATACATTTATAATCTGTCCAAGATGTGCATATATAAAGGTAAAATACATTGTTACCAATTAAAATCTTTCTAGAAATGTATAAAATGTAGAATACATAGAGGTATTTCACATTTCTTAATAATTTTGTGTTTAGTCATTTAATTAGCACATCAACTAATCCACATACATAAAATTTTTACATTAAAACATTTAAAATCACTCCAACATGTTTTGATCCTAAGATCATCTTCAGGGAGCTACACAGTTCCTTGCTAAAGTCACATATTTAGAAACACTCACTGATTAATTTTCTTACATTAACCTGGTGCTGTGGCAGCATGTCATATTGTGTAAGTCGTACGCTGCTGAGAATGCGCCTGCCTATGGATGTCCCAGCGTACGACTTTCACAATATGACATGCTGCCACAGCACCAGGTTAATGTAAGAAAATTAATCAGTGAGTGTTTTTAAATATGTGATTTTAGCAAGGAACAGTGTAGCTCCCTGAAGATGATCTTAGGATCAAAACATGTTGGAGTGATTTTAAATGTTTTAATGTAAAAATTTTAAGTATGTGCATTAGTTGATGTGCTAATTAAATGACTCTACGAAATGCACAGTGCAACGATAAAGATAATTTTGTGTTTAGTTGCTGACACATCTGTGTTAATATTGTTGTTTTCATTTTGTCGTTTTCATTCTGTGGGAGTAATATCCCTGTGTTTTGTGTCAGCAGACTGTGAGTGCAAACATCAACACACAACAAAGGGGCATTGTGGGTATAGCAGAACTTAGCACCCTTTTAAGTAGTTCCTTTACGTATGATATTTGATTGAATACAAAATATGAACAAAAGCTGATTATAACATTAAAATAATTTTGTAAATTTTATATTATGAACAAAATTAATGTGGACATATGGGTTTTTCTCATTGCTTTTCAAGCATGAAATATCTGTTTTGTGCTCTTAAACCCTTCATTCCGTCAACATTACACCTACTGTAATCAGTCTTTATGAACTTATGGCAGATCCCCATTGCATAAAGTTAGTATTTTCTGTGATATTATTGCTTTTCAGTTTTTTTTTCATCCCACCTTGTTTAGAAAAAGACAGCTGATTTCAGAAAAAGCTGAAAATAGTTGACTATTGTCATGAATGTGTAGAACTACATGTGTAAATCTACACTGTAGGATAGTAGACTGTGTGTGTTCTGCTCTGGTCTCCTTGTGTTGCTGACTTTAGTGCATTCAGGTTGTTTTTATCTGCAGGTGTCTTTCAGGAAGCTGTTATTTTATTTCTAGGCTTACGAGAATTATTCTTTTGAGGAGTTGCGATTTACTTCTCCCGCTGTGAAACGTTCCAGTGAGAACATGTTAGTTCGTCCGAACTCTGATGGGACATACAGTGCAACATGGACACCGGGAAGTGTTGGCTGGTATTCTGTGCTTGTTACAATTGATGGTTATGACATGGAGGAAGTAAGTACAATTTGTTGTTACTTCTTGTCCAGAATTACTGTGTTTAGACTGTGGACAAAGGGAACTGTGTTGAAAAGTGCTTACTGTATTTACTTATCTGATTTGTATTCTTACTTTCTGTTGCCTTCTTTCTTATATTATCATGTTGTTTCTCCCACCCACTTTACCTAAATCAGATATTATCTTCATAAGCTGCCATTTAGAATTCTCAGTGCAAGAAGATGGCATTTTGAAATTGTCTTTCAATTTGATTTGTGCTGCATGTTGTAATGGGAATTATATGTATTGCATTCTTCGTTAAAGAGCAACACAGTACACATTATGTTATGGAGAGCAAATTTGAGTCTAGTAAATAAACATATCTTACACCATTTTAACATTGCATGTTTTGTTATTTCAATTGAACTGTGTAATTAAAAACAGCTGTGTGCTATTGGATTGTCATACAGTCGGTGTGGAATAACATACAGGGGGCTGGGAATATTTAGAAATTTTACATAAATTTTTAGATTGTATATATTAGTGTCCAGGTACACTCTGCAGTAGGTCAGCTGTTGTAATAGTTTTCAGTGTTGTATGAGTCATTTTTGCCTTGTGTTTCACGTGTTCTTTCAGATGACAGCCTAGTGTGACCAAAACATGTATGAGGAACATTAAACTTATATTTGTTCTGTTCAGTGTATAGTTTTCTAAGAGGAGTGGCAGTGGAAATGCTTTGAATAATCAAAGTCCATGATTGTGTATTTGCTCATTTATACAAGTTGTTGTGCTGGTTGTCCACACCCAGCATGTGTTTTACGCAGAGAGGATAACTGTGTAATGATAAAGATCACCTTTTAAACTAGACAATTCTGAATCCTGGGAATACTCCATTTATTGTAAAGTTTTGTTGGGATGCTAAAAGGCAAATAGATATCTTCCAAGTGCTGAGCTTTAAGTATGCTCCTGTGTGTTCTATTACTGTTGTTGTGTTGTATTGAATTATATAAAAGTACACAGTGAATGATGCATCAATTTAAGATTGTAGTTACTGCATTGTTTTAGCTAGAAAGAACTGGATTTTTAAGAAACAGTTCACTTATTGCATGAGTTTTGATTTTACCATCCATGGTACACAGGTTAATTAGTGTTTATTTACAGTTATTTCGGTTGTTGTCTCACTGATGATTTATTTATACCTTCACATAAACTATTCATTGTATTTAAGCTTGAGGAAGTGACAGAAACTTGAAGGTAGCTGCACAATATGAAGACTGTGTGTAATTGTACTATACCCTTACCAAGGAAATGCACTTCATGGGAAGAATACGTCTGTGTTATGATGCTGTTTATACTTCTCTAGCATATCTTTAATTCCCTCTGCTTTTCTATTGAATTTTGTAGCAGTTCTTTTATGTAAGTTCTACAAATATGATACTTTTTACTACTATTGGATTAAGACAATAAGTTCAGTAGGCACATATATTTATTAAGACAATAAGGTCAGTTACCACATGCCATATTTATTAAGACAATAAGTTTAGTGAGCACATATTTTATTTAATAAGATAATAAGTTCAGTTAGCACATATCATGTTTGTTAAGACAAATAAATAAGACAGATAAATCTGAGTTCATGGCACTTTTTATGGTTTTATTTTGTGGAATGGTCCACGTTTTATTTTTAAGTCTTGTAGTTAATTTTTAATTTTTCAGTAGCCATTTTCCTGTTACTGCCCTTAGACTAGATCTGTTCTCATATGTATATCTTAACAAGTTATTGTTTCTACATACTTTAGTCATGTTCTGTTCTCTCTTGTGTTTACCCATGGCAAGCAGGCCTTGGTGTGGCTGTACATGGGCTGGTTCAGAGTGGTCTGGTTTGGTGCTGTATATACAAATTAAGCACCAAATTGAAGGAAAATACCTCATATTGCATTTGACTCAACAGGACATTTATTGCATTTGGTTAGAACCCAGAACTGCTTGTGGAAGCCTATTTAAACAGTTAAGAGATTACACCTGCCTATATATACTATAATCTGTGAACTCGGTATCAAGAATGAGGAAAATTTTAAAACAAATTAATCTGTTCACAATATTAGTACAAGGAATTAGCACCATCTTCATAGGCCAAGTGCCAACATATCTTGTTTTAAAAAAAGTACATTTTTTTGCTGGCATAAACATATTCAGCAGTTTGCCACATGCTCTGACAATTCTGAGGAATGAAAGACAAAATTTAAAGTAACCTTAAGAAACTGTGTAACTACACACTGCTTTTACACTGTAAATGACTTTTTTTATGTGTAAAGATGATGTATAATACTGTTTTGTAAAATATTTTTAGTATTTACACTGTAAAAATTTGTGAATTCATGACCTCTGTTACACACCCTATTGTCTTCACACCTATGGATTCATGGAATATGTGTGTGTGTTTGTGTGTGTACGTGTATATATATATATATATATATATGTGTGTGTGTGTGTATACATATATATAAGAACTGTTTATGTTTTAGTTGTACAAAGTTGAAGTGAAGGAACCACCACAAGGAATGACTCCGCCTACACAGAGTGTTGTGAAGAAAGCTCCTCACCAGCCCAGTCGTTTGCGAAAATTTGTAGCAAAGAACAGTGCAGGGCTGAGAATCAGGGCCCATCCTTCTTTGCAAAGTGAGCAGATAGGAATTGTGCATGTTAATGGAACAATTGCTTTTATAGATGAGGTAAGTGCACACCAGTTTGTTTGTTGTATGTTGGTTATATGGATAAGAAAACTGCGCAAGACAAGAACTTCACATACAAGTTCAGAATCCCTACAATTAACAGCCCACCATCACATGCCTGAACTGAGTTACAGCATGCAATTGCAAAATTGCATTGCAGTTCACAATTTTGCATTAACTTTGCATGATAATGGCAGAATATTTTTCCAAAACATGTGGCAAACTGAATGAGTATTCTAGTGAATACAGAAGTGTAGTTGCATTAAACTGACAGAAATATAGTAATAACATTAATTACAGAAACAACATGATGCAAAAATATTAAAATTCCTCTAAATTTCTCATAATGTGTTCAAGATCCACAACGATGACGGAGTGTGGTTGCGGTTGAGCCAAGACACAATTCACCAGTACTGCAGCAATGGCCATGGTGAGGCGTGGTGCTTGCAGTATAATCAGCACCTCGGTAAAACTTTGCTGCTGCCTGTGGAAGAACCAAAGTCAATCCTTGACCAGGTCATCAAGGAAACCATTATGAGGAAACTGCCAGAAGTTTCTAACAAGGATGGGTATGTACTCATGTTATGATGTGTTATCATGATTGATGTACAACATACTGCTGTCTGGACACATGAGAACTATGTGGCAGTGGTGGCTCAGGGGTGTGTCAGCATTAGATATTAGATGTTGCAGTTGTGTTTTGTGCATGTGACTTATTTTTTTTTTTTATTTTCTCTTATGTTGTGTGTGATTAGGAGCTGTACATAAATTTGGCTTTGAGTTGTTGCAAAGTGACCACTCAACAAATGGCAACCAGTGGAGAGTGACAGATGCAGTGACCCAGATTTATGTTTTGACAGGACCTTTATGTTTTCTCTACAAGGGAACCTACCCCAACTGTTGAGGTCAAAACTAGTCATTTGAGGTCAGTAGAATTAATGGGTCAACTTTATCCCTGTTTTTGTGTTGCATCCAGCATGAAGATTTTTGTGTGTTACCATGTGCTGTGGCTACTTGCAATATAATGTACAGTGATGGGCATTGTCACTTTTTATAATGATTATGTCCTTAATTACAGTGACATTGGAGGTTCTCTGAAGAATCCATCATTAAATTAAGTCTAACAGTTCTTGTACATTGATATCTCTATTCATTAGCACGTATCAGTCTGCAGTTATTGGTTGGGCACAGGTATATGTCTTTAACATGGGGTGTGATGATAATTAAATTAATTCTCACTGTGCCCCTCAGTTGTACACTGTACAATTGGCATGACTAATCTGAAGTATGGAAACACCCTTATACTGAACATTTGGGATTGGCCTTTATGGGAATATGCTTTACCCTCTCTGTGGTCTATGCATAATAACTTGACACCTAAAAACCTTCAAGTGTATTGGGAAGGAAATATCTGAATTATATACTGAGCAATGTGGAGTAACAGGACTCGTCTAGAACCAATATGAAGATTGCTGATTTATTTATGTTGTCTTACATCTGTGTCACTATATGTAAATTGGTTGCACAAACTACAGTTTTGTTATTATGATTTCGAGAATTCTGCTGTGGTGTGATGGGTAGCCAATTGAAACTGTCCAACATCACAACACTACCCCACTGATGGCCAATCAAAGTTAGCATAAAAAATGTGTCTACTGATGTGGTTGTGAGATTAGTGACAGTTGTTAAGGGTTAGTGACAAACTGCAGGCATTAAAACTCTGGTAACACCAACAATGTATAATTCTACTACAGTTTTTGTATTCTTTCTATTAATAAGCTCCTACATTATTCAGCAATGTTGCCATCTGCAGGGGGCTTACACCAAAATTTCATTAAAATGTGCAACACCAAATAGTTTACAACAAACATAGATTTGTCATGATCTTAATAGTGCAGGTTTTGATTTAAATTATTTATATAATAATAATATAATATAATATAATATAAAAAGTATTGTTAATACAGTGATAATACAATTTGTTGTTGTTGTGATTAAAAAATGTGTAAGTCTCTATTACAATTAGTTCTTGTTTATAAACATCTGTTCTTTTCTTGATCCTCATTGGATCCCGTCCCTGTATGGTGTGTCTTGATTGATGTGGTGAGTCTCCCAGTACACATCAATCAAGACACACCATTCTTGTTTCTTCCAATTATCTTAATGAACTAAATTTTAAATTATATTCAGTAGTACATTGTGTTTTTAAATGATATCAAAATAATCATTTGGTACTGAACTTAAATAAGACTCTTATTGTAAAATTTGCTTCTTCTAAATTCCTGACTTACCCATTACACATTGCATATAACAAGCTCATACTATCACTGAAAACATCAAATTCTTAAGCATGCATCTGGACTGCCATGTAACTTGGAAGTTACAGTTGGATAATGTAATGAAAAATTGGGTTTGATTTGCTTCATGTTGAGAAAATATTACTACTTACTTACTTACTTATTTTCTTACTTACTTAATTACTTACCTACCTACCTACCTACTCCATGGAGCAGAGTCCTTCTTGAGAAGCTAACCAATTTTCAGCTAGTCAAGAAATTCCCTTCATTTTATGGAACCCGAAGGTTAATTACCGCATTCACAAGTGCCCGCCCC
>Ga0123353_10008309_pt1 | contig 14157 bp, 5 predicted proteins | sample TergutLab28metaG_3_FD_92763 | JGI IMG/M metagenome (GOLD analysis project Ga0123353, IMG submission 92763) | Labiotermes labralis P3 segment gut microbial communities from Petit-Saut dam, French Guiana - Lab288 P3 | ecosystem: Host-associated > Arthropoda: Insects > Digestive system > Gut ... | reverse complement strand
CTTGTGCCGACACGGTCGACTGGAGATAGCCCATATTTTTCATTTGAATGTCTAATTCATTAACAGAAATTACTACTAAATGATTATTGAATAATACGGGCGGTTCGCCGATTTTCCGGATAAATCTTTTAATGAAGTTCGAGTCGTTACTTGCCAAATTGTAAATGCCTATTCCCAATTTGGACGAATTGGGTTGTTGCTGAATAAAGGGTAAAAGAACCGACGGGTCTACGCCTTTATCCTCCATTGTAATATCTACTCTATCGAGCAAAAATTCGCCTTCGGGAACAGATCGAGTCGTGTTACAAGCAGTCAGAGCAAACAGGAAGAAAACCATTATCCAACCTGTTGCACCGGACTTGATAGAAATAGATATGTTGTTTTGTCGATTCATTTTTTCGTTTTGAGTTTATCAAATAGTTTGCGGAAAGTACGCGCTTCGCGTCGATACATCACACCTGCACCCTGAGTGGTCGGCGCCCGTTCGAAATACTGATTGTTTGTTACGTTATAAGCCCTTAAAACCAAATTGCCGGAAGGAATCAATTTGTACTCAACACTGAAATCGCCGGTAAAATTGTTTATATTGTTGTTATGATAGCCCACCGTTCCATTAATTGTTAAACGATCGTTGAGAATAGAGCCGGTTACATTGATGGCTACATTATCCACATTTAGCCCATTATTTAGATCTAATCCTCTGATATCCGTGCCGATCGACCATTTATCGCTCAGCGTGCCTGCTAATAATTGATTCAACCCGCCGTTCGCAAATGCATCTAATAAGTGAAAGTCGCTCAGATCCGGCACATCGTTCGATGCCGGCATAAAAGATCCGAAAGCCATCAGGTAGGCAAGTTGTCTAATTCTCATGTCGTCGGTAAAAAGTAATCCGTCTAATTTCCGCTGAATATCATCCGATTCGGCAGGCAGCAAAATAGCGTATTCCAAAGCCATTCGATCGATACTCCCTGTAGCGGTAAGAGAGGCGGATACAGGCACTCTGGTATTTACCATATTATTCCCGAAACTGGGATCCAACCCTTTCAAATCGGCGCGTAAATTGTACAGTGCAGTCAAATTGAAAGTGGTTGCCATCGGGTCGCCGTGAAAAACCAATCTGCCGCCCGGTTGAACGACAAATGCTTTTCGGGTAATATTGAGCAAAGAAAGTCCGACATTTCCGGAAGTAATTTCATAATCGCCCAACAAACTCATAGCCGAAGTAGTCAGATCGTAAGAGAGGCGGATCATTCCGTTGCCATTTACATACACCACATCCTGTGTAGCCGGATTAAAGACGGCGCCAATCGTCAACCCGGGATCAAACCACAGCGAAACATTGACCCTTAACGGCAAAGCGAACGGTTCGTTTTCCGATTGGGAGGAGCGTCCCTGTACCGGTTTTGTTTCTTCCGGTTCGGTATTAATGAAAGTAATCATGTGGTTGTAACGTTCTGCTGTACTTGCTGAAGGTATATTTACGGTAACACGGGCATTGTCGGAATGTGTAATATTGCCGGAAATTAACCAGTCTTGATTGCTTTTTTTCGTTGTCAACAAACCATTGACACGTAGATTTCCGTAAAACAAACTGTCCACCTTTTTTTCGTTGTTAAGAACCAAAAAATCACTCAAAATCAGATTGATATTGGGGTTGAATTCGGAGAACCGATCGTGTGTAACGGTTCCCGTAGCCGTTAATGTATTTTTATTTTCATCGAAAATGGTAAACTTTTTTAGTTCGATAACTTTAGGATTAACAAAGATAGAATCGTTGATCGAATACAATGTGTTTAGTTGACTGATACCCACTTTTGCGTCTTTTGCTCGAACAATTCCGTCAATCATCGGCTTGGAGAGTTTTCCGGAAATCTTCATGTCTGCTTCTACACTACCGGCAAGTCCGTACAGGCTTTCCGCCATCATTTTCTGAAACCATTGCAATTCAATGTCCTTAATGTGCGCTTGTAAGGCAATGCTGTCTTTTTCCGGCAATACAAACCCCGTAACAGTTGATACCGTCTGATCTTCCCGACCTAAAGTAGCCCGCAGTCCCAGTCCATTGTACTGCGTACTCCAGCCGCTGGTTACTTTCAAATCGCCGACAGCATTATCGTCGAACATTATTCGATTGATGGCAAAATCTCTTGTAAACACAAAAGGCGTAGATAAAAGTTTTCGAGCCGTAATACTTCCATTAACAATTCCTGAAAGCGGAACATCGGTTTTGGCAGCCCCAAACAGGGTGGATAATTGAAATTGTGAAATATTTAATGTTAAACTGTCGGTTTCGGAAGTCGAAACTGTGCCGTCTAATCGAATGTATTCTTTAGGATTATCGGCGTATTCCAGTAATAAGTCATGGAGCGTATATTGGTTATCTCTGATTTCCATGCGAGCCAAATTAAAATCGAAAGCCGTTTCGTTCAGCACCCAAATGGTGGGATTGAACCGAATATTCATATCGGGAACTGCACTGCCTTTTTTCGGGATAAACTCCACTTCGGCATCAATGCTGCCGTCGATATCGTAATTGACCGATTTGTTGTCCACATTAAGAATCACGGCTAAGCGATCGTTTTTGTTTGAAAGGATAATACTCAATTGCAGCGTATCCGCTTCCATAAAACGAGTATATGCGCTTGCCGACAAGTTCATGTTTCGACCATTGTAGTTGTATTTGCCTATAATCAGTGCCGAATCGGGAAGTGTACGAGGCAGTTCCAATAAATCGGAAACGGAAGTAATATTTGCCATTCCCACGCGAAAATCGAAATTCTCGGCAGTTGAGTCTTTCTCTTTCGGACGGGTTTTACTATTGGGAAACAACATCGGAAAATTTTCTTTAGCCGCTTCCAATAAGCCGGTGTAGGTAAAATTCCCTTTGGCACGTGCGTTTACAATCTGAGAATTGATATTCAATGATTTACTGTTTTGGTCGGCGGCGGCATACATCAGACCGAAATGCGGCTCGTTGAAAGCGCCTTTGTTCGTTGTCAATAGCAGATTGTCGATGTATAAATTCAGTTTCATTTTTTCAGGGTCGAATCCATCGACATCCGCCCGGATTTGTGCCGTTAAAAGAGCATCTTTATAATTGGGTAGCAAGTTGAGCGTATCCAAATAGATGTGATTCAAATGAGCATCCAAAATCAGTCCCGGACTTTTCTCTCCGATATCGGCATAAGCATTTATTTCGAGCGGAAGATTAGGATCATCGGAACAAATATTCAAACGGATACTGTCGCCCCAATAAGCGGCATCGGTTTGCATTTGATTGTAAGAATAACCGTTAAAATCGAAACGATCAATACGGGCGCCGGCGGTAATGTGCATGGATCCGGAAGATGATATTTTTCCCTCGGCTTGCAACTGCAAATCGGCAAAGCCATAAATGGTGTCCTGTAAAAAAGCGGCGACATCGAACTGACCGGTTTGCAAAAAAATGTCGAAGCGCGTTTCTTCCGTTCGGAAATTATAACCTCCAGTGCCACTCATCCGAATCGTTCCGGGATTGTTTTCGGCAGTCAAGTTCAAGTCTAAACGAGGCAATGTTCCTTGTATATGACCGTTCAGAGTGAGCGTGCCCGAATAAACCGGAAGTTTCTGTTTGGAATCGCCCGAAACCCATTGCAACAGTTGTTCCATCAGATATGTGTCGATCGACGAAGCGTGTATCCGAAGTTGAACAGGCGTTTCTTGCCATTGGTTGTAATCGGCTATCGCCCCCTGTAATTGCAAATGCAAATGTCTTCCGTAATCCGCACGAAAATCAGTAAGGTTGATTTGAGGCAGTGTCCCGTTGATCTCTCCCGAAAGTGTTAAATCTTCCGAAAAATCAACGAATGGAGGATAAAACATTTTCAGGTCGGGAAGTTGAATTTTAGCGTCTCTCCAAGTCAAGTTCAAAACAGTCGAATCGTAGTATCCTTCAAGAATCGAAAGTTGAGACTGAGGCAGTTGGAGTTTGACATCCGACAACCGGTATTTTTCTCCCGCCGATTGTATGTTTGCCTGCAACTGCATAACATTCAATCCGCTTTTTTCAACGAACGACAGGGTGTGGAGTTGGATATCCAAATTTCCGGCATCTGATAAATGGACATCAATTTTCAAGGAGATATCTGCTAAACGAATGTGATTGAAATCGAACAAACTGTCCGGTAACGCCGGTTCGGAAAGAACGTCATAACTTATCCGTCCTTCGTTTAGACGAATGTCGTGTATTTGGAAGGTCATGGCAGACGATGTTGTATCCGGCGATTGTGAAACAAAAGCGTCGATCAGAAATTGGAAATTAAAATCGCCGTCCGGACTGTCTCTTTTCAGATGGATTGTAAAATCATTCAGGTCAACGGATTTGATCAATAATTTCTTATTGAACAAAGGAAACAAATCAAACTTTGCAACTGTTTTTTCGACATAAAGCAACGTATCCCCCTGTAAGTCGGTGGCATACACTTCGTCTAATTGCAAACGGTTGAATGGGCGAAAATGCAAATTGCCTATGTTCAATTGGTTCTGTGTTTTTTTCATGATTTCGCTCAAAGCCACATTCTTGATCTTTTGTTGAACCGGCGGGAGCCATAACAATACATATACCAATAGTGGTAAAACTATCGGTGTTGCGATCAGAATAGATAATATGCGAACCAACTTTTTGATATACAGCCGGAGTTTAATCTTTGTTCAGAAATCGCACAAAGGTAAAATTTTAACTTGAACAATTGAATGGGAAATCAGGATAATTATTAAAAACAGATGCTCTTTATTACAAAAATTTACGTGTTTATTCGTTAAAACGGAAATAATATATATCTTTGTATATTTAAACTGTAGTAGTACATTAGGAAGGTCAAGTTTTCAGGAGATAAATTAACAGTTAAATAATTAAGATTATAAATCAATCAAAATACAAATTTTTATTTCAAGTTTTATGAAAAAGTCAATTATTTTTTTACTATTATTAGTAAGTGTTGGAGTAGCAGTCGCTCAATCGCCGAAACGTGAAATGCGTGCTGTTTGGTTAACTACGGCATGGCAGTTGGATTGGCCCTTTACACACGTTCCGGTATCTAACGGAACCAATGATGAGGTGCGGAAGATAGCTATTGCCGATCAAAAAAACAGTTTGGTTACTATTTTCGACCAATTGCAGTCAACAAACATGAATGCGGTTTTTTTCCAAGTCCGTTCAATGTGCGATGCGCTTTACGACTCTGCTTTCGAGCCGTGGAGCCAGTATGTGTCTTCTGCCCGCGGGTCCGATCCGGGATGGGATCCTTTACAGTTTGCCATCGAAGAAGCGCATAAGCGAGGCATGGAACTTCATGCGTGGCTCAATCCTTACCGTTATTCTACTGCTGCCGAATCGCACGGAAATCTGCCGACGGATTATGCCAACACGCATCCCGAGTGGCTGATTACTTCTTCTGCCGATACTGTTACCAAGATTCTTAATCCGGGAATACCGGAAGTAACGCAGCGGATATGCGATGTGGTAGAAGACATTATTACTAAATACAACGTGGACGGCATTGTGTTCGACGATTATTTTTATATCAACAACCGCACTTCGAACGCCGCGGATCAGGCGCAGTTCGATGCTTATAACCCTAAAGGTTTGTCACGGGCAGACTGGCGCAGGGCTAATGTCAACAGCATGATAAAAGCCGTTTATGACCGTATTCAAACCATCAAGCCCTACGTTGCGTTTGGGCTTAGCCCCGCCGGTTTGGCAAAAGGAGGGTGCGCCGCCGTAGGAGTGGCTCCGCCGCCTGTAACCGGCAGCGACTGGCAGTACAACGGAATTTATGCCGACCCAATGGCTTGGTTGAACGAAGGCTCTATTGATTATATTTCGCCGCAGATTTACTGGTCGCATACTTCCTCCGGCAACCCTTACGGACCTCTGAGCAAATGGTGGTCGGAAGTGTCAAAAAAATTCGGCAGGCATTTCTATGCAAGCCAGTCGTTTTCGATCGGCACTCAGGAGGAAATGGGACGTCAAATCGACAGCAACCGGACGTATGATGTGAGCGACGCTCCCGGAAGCGTATTTTTCCGCACGGGACAATTTACGCCCTCGGTTGTCAGAGATTACTTAAAGACAAATCAGTTTCGGATGAAAGCCCTTCCGCCTGCTATTGATTGGAAAACTCATCCTGCGTATGACGATATTGGGGAAGTAAATCTGACGGGATTTTCGCTGGGATGGGATCCTGTTTCGGGAGTTCCGGGGGGAGCAAGATACAGCATCTACGCCGTTCCAATTTCCCTGACCGGTACCGATCCTGTTGATTATTGTACGACCTCCCAACATTTATTGGGAATATCCTATACAAACGGTTATACCGTTCCACTGGCGTATGCTCAAGGACATGATTTTGTCGTAGGCTTATTAGACCGCTACGGAAATGAATTTCTAACGGGGAAAACCGATCTTATTGATCCGAATGTGCTTTCTATTCCGAAAATTTTTACTCCCGAAAATTTATCAATAGCAGGAAATCCTCTTGCTATTCAATGGTATCCTGTTCCGGCAGCAAGCGGCTTTACGGTGGAACGGAGTACTTCGTCTGATTTCACGGGCGCAACAACGATAACTGTAGGCGCCGGCATTTATCAGACAACCTTTACCGATTTGACGGATAACACGACTTATTATGTGCAGATAAGAGCGGACAATGGAGCTTCTTCTCCATCCGGATGGTCTGACCCGGTGCAGTTTTTGGCTATGACGATTCCTGACATTCCGGAAATAACATCTCCCGTGAATGGATCACTCGTTCCTCGTTTCGCAACCATTTCGTGGACCACCGATCCGAGAGCCACGCGGGGCTATACGATACAATGGAGCACTAATGCTGATTTTTCAGGTTCGCCGTCATCAGCGAATATCAATGCCGCCGATACTGATAACTACACTTATGGCGCCACTACATTGCAAGTCGGTGAAACTTATTATGTACGAATAAGGGCGCGTTATGATGAATCCTCTAATACCGATTGGTCTGAGACTATGCAAATCAGGGTATATAATCCTGCTATAGAACGGTTACTAACTCTTGGCACGCTTTCGGGCGCTCCTTATGGAGACCTTCTAACGATACCTTATTCAATTGAAGTCGGTGAAACAGTCTATTTAGGCATTCGCACCGGATCTAATGCCGGAAACAGCAGCGATTGGGACAGCCGTCTATCGTATGATTTGTCAAGCAACGATCCGAGTGTGGCATTCATCAACGATGTTGGAACCGTTACCGGAGTAAGCCTCGGAACAACCATAATTAAAGCGGTAGGTAAATCAGGCAATCGTTTGGAAGGCTCAATTATCCTTACGGTAACGGGCGAGGAACCGCCTCTTTTAACGCTCAGTCTTGGCAAGACCTCTATCGCAATCGAGGAAACAGCAGAATTAACAATTACCGATGAATACGGCGAACCCGTAGATAACCAAGACTGCAATTTCTTCCTGACAGACACAGATCCAACCCAATTCGGAAGAGCAAAAGTAACCGTTACGGAGAACGGCGAGGTTACAGGTCTCCGCCTCGGAACGACAACGATTCTTGCTGTCAGACAATCCGACAACGCAGCAGGAACTATTGAGATTACAGTGGAAAATTTTAATAATATAACTGTTCCGGGAACGGATGCAGTCATAGCTTATGGTACGGAAAATGGCGCTATTGTTCGGTTTGATGGAATAGCCGATATTGAACTCTATAGCATTACCGGATTATTAATCGACAAGACAAAAGCCTCTCAAACCTATTCTCGTAGTTTGGGAAAAGGTATCTATATTGCAGTAGTACATCATGAAGGTCAAATTTTCAGAAATAAATTAATAGTTAAATAATTAAAGATTGCAAATCAATCAAAATACACGATGATATGATCCGTTTTAATTCAAGTTTTATAAGAAAATCAATTCTTTTACTATGCTTAGTAGCAAGTGTTGGAATAGCAGTTGCTCAATCGCCCAAACGTGAAATGCGGTCGGCGTGGATGGCTACGGTAAGTAGAATAGACTGGCCCAATGCAGCTATTACCCCAAATAATACCACTTCGATCAATAATCAAAAAACAGCGATGACGAATATTTTGGATTCTTTAGCTGCGAATAACATGAACGCTGTTTTTTTTCAAGTCAGGCCGATGTGTGATGCAATGTATGATTCTCCTTACGAGCCATGGTCAAGTTTTTTGACAGGCACACGCGGTACTGCACCCGGAGGGGGGTTCGATCCGTTGCAATACATTGTTGAGGAAGGACACAAGCGAGGAATCGAAGTGCATGTTTGGCTAAATCCCTATCGTTTTGAAACCAGTAGAGATCAGTGGAAAGGACGACCGGGCGATTACAGGGATATTCTTCCCGAGGGTTGTCTCCTAACTTATAGTAGTGGTAGATCTATCCTTAATCCGGGTCGTCCCGAAGTGAGGGATCGCATCAAGTTGATAATAGGAGATATTGTCAGTCGATACGATGTGGACGGCGTTATATTCGATGATTATTTCTATGAAGACAGTACCGGCGCCCTGGATGATGAAACTTTCCGAAATCCACTGTATAATCCCGATGGTTTAGGGGATAAGAACGCATGGCGCCGTCAGAATGTAAACAAACTGATGGCAGCCGTTGCTGATACCATTCAAAAAACAAAGCCCTACGTGCGCTTTGGTATGGGACCGTTTGGTATTTGGTCGACAAGTACTGCTGCCGCTGCTTCCAATGGTCTTACGCTGCCTAGAAACATAACAGGTAATGGTGAATATTATAACAGTAAAGGTTGCGATGCGGTAGCATGGCTAAGCCAGGGGTCGATTGATTATATTTCTCCTCAACTTTATTGGCCCTCTTCTCAATGGCCCTCAACACCCACACCTCCGGCAACAAGCGCTTATGTAGCCGGACAGGCTTATGAATCCCTTTGTCAGTGGTGGTCGGATGTTGCCAAACGGTTTGGCAGGCATTTTTACTCCAGTCAGATTGGAGCAAGTTCTCCCAGGTATATGGATCAGATTGAGATTGGGCGGCAAATAGGAATGAATAGGGAATATAATTTAAATGGAGCGCCGGGAAGTGTTCTTTTTGCTTTGAAGACAATGATGAATAGGTCCGGATTTTTTCCTTCTCTGAAAGCCAATTATTATACCCAAAAATCGTTACCACCTGCCATTGATTGGAAAAGTGATGCCCATTATACGGCTACTATAAGAGGATCCCGTTCAGGTACTGCGGTAAATTGGGATGCCTATTCCGGAGTTCCGGGAGGAGCAAGATACACGGTTTATGCTGTTCCCGATGCACAGTCCGGTCAGTCTGGCATTTGTTCTACCTCGCAGCATTTATTGGGAATGTCTTATATAAACAGTTTTACCCTTCCATCGACAGCCTACAATAGCGGATACACTTTTATTATAGGCATCCTGGATCGATACGGGAATGAATTTATAGATGGACAAAAAATGTCCGGCGTTGCGCCTGCTACTCCGATGCGAATTACCTCTCCGGTCAACGGGCATTCTTATGCGAGTGGTACTTCGTCGGTTACTGTTGTTTGGGATATCCGATTGGCAGCGACCGGCTTTACAGTGCAACGGAGCGCTAATCCTGCTTTTCCTGCAGGTGAAACAGTTACAGCAACTGCGGGTCCTCATACTGCTCAATTTCAGAAAACACAACAGACAGCATTAACCGGCTTGACAAATGGCACTTACTATGTTCGCGTAAAAGCAGATTACAATTCGGCTGCCAATTCAATTTTTTATTCTTCCGACTGGTCGGAACCGGTACAATTTACGATAGGAACTCCCGAACCTCCTGCTGTTCCGGCGATTACTTCTCCGGTCAATGGAGCGACTGTTTCAAATCCGGTTACGGTTACATGGTATCCCGATTCCAGAGCCACTCGCGGTTTTACGGTAGAACGAAGTACGGATTCTTCTTTTCCTGCAGGTTCTGCGACTGTATCTGAAAATGTTGGTGCAGGTACCAATCAGTTTACTCTACCCACTTTGGCAGACGGGATTAATTATGTTCGTGTTCGTGCGAATTATGGAACTTCCGACAACACTTCGTGGTCGGGTGTAGTAAATTTTACTGTAAAAGATGAAGTAGTTATTCCTCCCGTTTTGACGCTCGAATTCAGTTCGGTGGCAGATCTCCCCTATACGATTGTTGAGCCTGTGGTTGAAGTGGGTGGCGATATATATTTAGCCATTTACGACGGTTCTGATTATATCAGTCGTTTACTCTTTGATTTGACAAGTTCTGATACAGATGTTGCCACCATTAATCAATACGGAGCAATTAAAGGTCTTTCTAAGGGTACAACCATAATTAAAGCAGTTAGAAAGACAGATAGCGAACAGGAAGGAACAGTTACTCTTGTGGTAAGCACAGGGAATGTTGATATAACTGTTCCGAACGAAGATGCAATCAGTGTGAGTAATACGGAAAATGGAATTATTGTTCGATTTAACGGAGAAGCCGATATTGAACTCTATAGCATTACCGGTGTATTGATCGACAAGACAAAAGCCTATCAATCCTATTCCCGCGATTTGAATGGAGGCGTTTATATTCTTCGTATAAACGGTAAAGCGATAAAACTCGTAAAATAATAATCTATAAACACATGAAAAGGAAATTGATTTTTGTATTGCTTTGCGGCGGGATATTTATGAATCTGACTGCGCAAAGAATTGAGGTAAAGGAACCTCAATTAGTCAAAGAAGCAGGTACCGAAGCGTACTATCCTAAATTTACCCCCGACGGGAAAACCATTTTATTGACGGCGGCAGATTGGGCGGGATTGAAATCGTTTGATCTCGAGACGAAAACGGTCCGCCAACTGACTACGGTTGCAAGCGCAGGTTTGGATCCGGTGGTGTCTGACGACTCCAAAACGGTCATTTTCCAAAAAATGGATTACAGCGTTAATCCTTGGGGAGCCAGAAGTTACCACTCCTTCGATATGAAAACACAACAAGCACAGCAGGTGGTTTCGCCGCTGATACCCGCCGAAACGAAACCGCTGACGCTGATGAAAAGCAAAGCAGGCATTAAATCGTCGATAATTGTGCACATAAGCCAAGACCTGCAAATTGTGGTGGAGCGTAACGGACAGCAGACTATCCTGACACCCAACGGAGCGGATCAGCCTTACATTTGGGCTGTACTCTCGCCCGACCAAACGAAAATCGCCTATGTCGCGCCCTGGATGGGAGAAGAAGATGCTTTTGTTTGCGACCTTCAGGGGAATGTATTGGCTAATCTCGGCAAAGTGAACGCACCCCAGTGGTTAGACAATGATTGGGTAGTGGGGATGGACGACAAAGACGACGGTCATGTAATTACCGGCTCTGACATTGTCGGCGCTACTGCTAACGGAAAAGTAAGACAAAAACTGACTTCCGGCGAAAAAGCCGCCATGTATCCGGCAGTGTCGCCCGACGGAAAGAAAATCGCTTTCAACACCCTCGAAGGAGAATTGTATATCATGGAAGTAATTGTTAAATGACTTAAAATACAATCGTTATGAAAAATAAATTTATTTATATCGCAGTTTTATTCGGACTGCTGCTGACTGCAAATGCAATGGCGCAACTGTCGGGAAAAAGAATATACATCGACCCCGGACACGACGGTTTTGGATCGGGCGACCGCAATGTAGCTACCATTAATTTTGGCATAGACACCAGCAGCGGCAGCGGCAACGGCGGTTTCTACGAGTCGAGGACAAATGTTGTCAAGGGATTGGAAGTGCGCAGGCTATGTCAGGAAGCGGGTGCAAGCGTAGGCATATCGCGTACCACCACACCTCAATCGGTAAGTCTTTCGCAAAGAGTAACGCTGTGCAACAGTTTTAATGCGGATGCGTTTATATCTATTCACAGCAACGCTTTCGACAACACCGGCAGCGCCAACTATCTGTTGATCTTGTGGGGCACAACCAACGCAGGGTCAATCGTTACGAACGCGACGACCGGTTTGGCGGGCAGGATGTGGGATAGAATGTGGGATAATGACATGACCCCTTGGACAGGGAGTTACTCCGCTACCAACAAGAACATAAAAAGTCAAGCCTTGGCGGTTGTAAACAACAGCACCCGTCCGTGCGTATTAAGCGAGGGATCGTTTCACGATTACAAACCGGAAACTCATCGCCTGTTGAGTACCGCCTACTGCCACATGGAAGCCTTCAATATTTTCCGCGGATTTATCGGCTTTTTCAACTCGGGCGGCGCAGGTGGCAATACCAAAGGTGCGATAATCGGACATATGAAAGACAATACGAAATCAATCACTGCAAACAACCCTACGAACGGTTCCCGCTACCTTGCTTCTGTTACCCCCCGCTCACATGATTCGCAGTGGCCAATAAACGGAGCGAAGGCAGAGTTGCTGCAAAACGGCAATGTGGTAAAAACTTATACGGTTGACAATAATTGGAATGGTATTTTCGGATTCTTCGATTTGGCTGCCGGCTCGTACCAAGTACGGCTCAGCGCAGCGAACTACATCACCAAAACGGTAAATGTAACGGTTACTGCAAACGGGCTTACTAGAATCAAGGAGACGCTGGCAGTTGATACGGGTCCGGTAATCATTACGGATTTTGTTGTTGGAACAGCGATGAATGCTCCTTATACTCCGTTGTTAACGGCTCCTTACAAAGTTGCTATCGGAACCCAAGTCGCCGCCGTAGGCGTCCCGAACGCAAGCGCACCGGGAGGTTGGAACGCCCGCACAGATAATTTTACATGGACAAGTTCTGCCACTAATGTTGCAACGGTTAATGCTTTCGGACAGATTAACGGAGTCGGCAACGGCGTTGCAACCATAACAGCGGTTGTAACCAACGGCGGATCGCCGGCTACTCAATATGCTACAGGCTCATCGTTAAGTTTTACGCTTACAGTAGGCACTGGAATAACCTTACCAGTTGTACCGACAATCACCGCTCCTGCTAACGCATCCATTCTTCCGAATCCGATCACAGTAACCTGGGGAGCTGACCCATTGGCAACCCGCGGTTTTACGATAGAACGGAGTACGGATTCTTCTTTTCCTGTAGGTCCTACGACCATATCCGAAACTGTTGGTGCAGGTACTAATCAGTTTACTCTACCCGCTTTGGCAGGCATTAATTATGTTCGCGTTCGTGCGAATTACGGAACCACCGAAACCACTGCCTGGTCGGGAGTAATCAGTTTCACGGTTCTTACGCCGGCTGTTGTACCGACGATTACTTTGCCGATAGATGAGTCTAACCTTGAGAATCCTGTTACTGTAATATGGGATGCCGACCCGTTGGCAACCCGTGGTTTTACGGTAGAATTGAGTACTTTGGATGATTTTTCGGATGCAACCTCGACACCTGTTGATGCAGGCATTAATGAGTTGACGCTTCCCGATTTGCCGGATGGTGTCTATTATGTTCGCGTTCAGGCGAATTACGGAACCACCGAAACCACTGCCTGGTCGGAAGTAATCAGTTTCTCGATAACGTCGGGCGAAGTCAGTGTACTTACTCCTAAAAAGGATGAAATTAATGTTTATCCCACGAAAACAGGTATTGCTGTTCAATTTAACGGAGAAGCCGATATTGAACTCTATAGCATTACCGGATTATTGATCGACAAGGCAAAAGCCTATCAATTCTATTCCCGCGATTTGGAAAAAGGCGTTTACATTCTTCGTGTGAACGGTCAATCTAAAAAGTTTGTAAAATAAGTCGAAAATTGAAAGTTATGTATAGAAAAATATTCATTTGTTTAGTTTTTATTTTCACTGTTCATGGATTGTTTGCGCAAAATGAATCAGGAATGACTAATCTTTTTAAATATGGCAGTCCTGTTCTTTCGAGCGAAGATAATCTGAGAAATTTTTTCGAGTACTTTCCGCTGTATGTTGATAATGCTCAAATGGTGGCTTTAATCGACTATGATTATGCAGGCATCATCGAAAACAGAGAACAGGCGCAAAATTATGTAAAGGCAAATATTAACGGACTTTTTTTTGCTATATTAGATTATTTCAATGATGGTCGGAAAACGACTGTCCGGCTTTTTGAAGATAAATCCATAGACAGGAATATCCTGTTAAAGGAGGCGAACAATTATGCTGATGGATTTGCTAAG
>Ga0123353_10008308_pt1 | contig 14158 bp, 9 predicted proteins | sample TergutLab28metaG_3_FD_92763 | JGI IMG/M metagenome (GOLD analysis project Ga0123353, IMG submission 92763) | Labiotermes labralis P3 segment gut microbial communities from Petit-Saut dam, French Guiana - Lab288 P3 | ecosystem: Host-associated > Arthropoda: Insects > Digestive system > Gut ... | reverse complement strand
GACCAAGTTTCGAAATATACTGGGTGGCAAGAGGGTTACTATACCAAAACTGCACAGAAGCAACACACACACACACACGTAGTCAACATAAAGCAGTCTACAGTGTTAGTCTATACTGTGCATTCAACAATAATATACAAATATTTTTCTACAGACTCTAAAAAGGACAGGGGTAAAAATATAATATTGATTTGTAAGTGAGTCCACTGATAGAAAGCTAACTACAAGTTCAATATTAAAGATTATTATGGTTATGCACAGGAATCATGTAAACATACAAATATGAACTCTGGCACAGAACAATCAGAATTCGGTGTACTGACAGCTGTTAGTGCAGCAGATGGATGTCAATATTTTGCACAACTATGGAAGACTGCAGAAGGACACATAAGATTGAATTCCAAAAGTTCTCGGAAGGAGATAACAACACAATACATGCTTATATTTGTTACTGGTGACTGCAGTCAGGGCTGTCCCCTTCAATGTAGGAGTAACATAGTGTTGAATATTTCAGTATCTTATAAAATCTGTTTACCTTCAATAATGGCACAATACAGTGCAGATACTGCTCATTAGAACTTGGAGTCTTTTCCTTGAAGTTTCTCCTAATCTTAGCTTTATTGTCATAACTGGTAGGAAAATCATAGTTTTTGTAATCAGTTTTTACATTAACTCAATTGAGGTTTTAAAGTTTAAGTGTGTTTCCTGCCTGTAACTATTCAAAGTTCGAAGACAAAGAAATGACCAGTTTTATCTTCACTGCCTGATTGGTAATGGTTCATCATAATTTCCTTCCAGACGCTTTCCGTTTGGATCAAATGGGCTTGTAAGATGAACAAAGGTGTCATATCGTCTCCCCATCACCTCGACTTGGTAAAGGCCATTCAGGATGTAATCTGCAGTGACAGGTTGATCATCAGGATGGCTCACATACCTGCACATGGAAACACAAGAACTGAGCACACAACAACAGTGAATATATGAGGGAAAGTAATTAATTAACAGGAATTTTATTCTAAAGTACACGGAAAAGTATGCACAATGAAAAATCTTATTTCAGGACACAAAATGGCTCCTTAGCAACATGCCATATAGGCGTCATGACGATTGAGCAGTATGAGTCACCACAATAGCTCATAAAATGTGGCCGCTCCACTGTCAACTTGCACCGTGGCAGAGCAACGAAGCTTTATTCATTTTTTTTTGTGGTCAGAGGGTGTGAAACCTTCTGAAATCTACAGAAGAATGAAGGTTCAGTACGGAGACAGTTGTTTGAGTCAGGGCAGGGTGTATGAATGGGTGGGAAGATTTCAAAATAGAAGACAAAACATCAGTGATAAACATTGGAGTGGGAGACCAGTTAGCGTGGCAACTGAGACAGTTAAACAGCAGATCAAGCAGCGAACCGTGACTACAGGCGAGTCACTGTTGATGAAATTGCCGTAGAATTCAGCATGAGTCACGGTTCTGTGTACAATATTGTCCATGATGACCTTGAGTATAGGAAAGTGTGTAGCAGATGGGTTCCTAGACAGTTGTCTGATGATCACAAGTGTGCAAGGCAGACAATTTGTCAGGAGAATTTGGACCATCATGCTTGTGAAGGAGATGTTTTTCTCCATCGAATTGTGACAGGAGACAAGTCCTGGGTGTACCATTTTGAACCGGAGAGTAAGAGACAATCGATGCAGTGGAAGCACCTGTCGTCTCTGGCCAACAAAAAATTCAAGACACAGGCTTCTGCTGGGAAAGTCATGCTGACCATCTTTTGGGATGTCAATGGCCCTATATTGGTGCACTTCCAGGAAAAGGGTCAAACTGTGACTAGTGCTCGATACAGCGACATGCTAGTGAACAAGATGAAGCCCGCGATACGATCGGAAGAACGAGGACTTCTCTTAAAAAGGAGTATTGTTGCTTCATGACAACACCTGTCCCCATATGGCTGCGCATACAGTGGATGCACCATGTGTTCTGAAATTTGAGGTGTTGAAACATCCACCATACATCCGGCCTTGGTGCCATTGGACTTTCACTTGTTTGGACCTATGAAAGAACATTTGCCAGGCCAGAAGTTTGCAGATGACAACAAGGTAATGGAGACGGTGCAAAGTTGGTTAAAGACCATGCCAAACAGCTTTTTACTAGAGGGCATCTGCAAGCTTGTGGATAGGTGGACCAAGTGTGTTGTGAAGCACGGGGACTACGTCGAAAAATAAGACACAAACAATTTCTGTAAGTACTCTTGTAAAAAGTTATTATAAAATTCCTGTTATATAATGACTTACCTTCGTATTAATAACACAAAAATATAATATAGAATCTATAAACATTTTATAACAATTTTCAACTGTCTCACAATATAAGAATGGTATTATGTGCATGGGGAGGGTTTAGGTATTCTCCCAGCATGCCTTACTACTTCAGGACTTCAGGTGTTACCACACCGCCGTGAGTTACATTACTACTTCAGGTGTTACCGCACTGCTGTGAGTTACATTACTATTTCAGGTGTTACTGTACCACCGTTACATTACTACTTCAGGTGTTACCACACTGCTGTGAGTTAAATTACTACTTCAGGTGTTACCATACCACCGTGAGTTACATTACTACTTCAGGTGTTACTGCACTGCCATGAGTTACATTAATACTTCAGGTGTTACCATACCACCGTGAGTTACATTACTATTTCAGGTGTTACCGCACCACTGTGAGTTACACTACTACTTCAGGTGTTACCGTACTACCGTGAGTTACATTACTACTTCAGGTGTTACCGCACCACTGTGAGTTACATTACTACTTCAGGTGTTACCATACCACCATGAGTTACATTACTACTTCAGGTGTAACTGCACCACCGTGAGTTATATTACTACTTCAGGTGTTACCGCACCACTGTGAGTTACATTACTACTTCAGGTGTTACCATACCACCATGAGTTACATTACTACTTCAGGTGTTACCGTACCACCGTGAGTTACATTACTACTTCAGGTGTTATTGCACCGCCATGAGTTACATTACTACATCAGGTGTTACTGTACCGCTGTGAGTTACATTACTACTTCAGGTGTTACTGTACTACTGTGAGTTACATTACTGGTTCAGGTGTTACTGTACCACCATGAGTTACATTACTACTTCAGGTGTTACTGTACTGCTGTGAGTTACAAACCTGAGTTCTTAATCATGATTTACTTTTTCATGCGTTACTTTATCATCATGAGTCACGGTATCATCACAGGTTACTTTAATACCATCAGTAAGTAGTGTAGCATCATGAGTTACTTTCAGAACAACTCTGTGAGACTGACAGAATTTGAATATCCAAAAACAAAACAAACAAGCATAATTACTAGAAGGGAGAGTCAAATGAAAACCTTAAAAGTGCAATAAAAATTTGAAACACAGCTCAATTATCTTGTAAGTTGACAACAATGATCCTCATGGTTTGAAGCGTGGCCGACAGGTGGCAGTACGATGCAGGAATGCAGTAGACAGCACAGTAGTAGTGTAAAGATGGCGGCCCCGCTTGCAACATGCACCAAAGAAGAACAGCGTTCTCTCCATCGAAATTCATCGATGAATGAAAGTTCAGTATGGTGATGCATGTCTGTCACTACAACAAGTGGACTAGGAAGTTCATGAACGGCATTAAACTCTCCTCGACCTGGTCAGGCACACCGAGTAGTGACACCAGAGTCCATTGCAGCAGTTGAAGCCATCGTGAAAGAAAATTACCACGTAACAGTGAATGAAATAGCCACACGTCTGTATATGAGTCATGGATCAGCACACCATGATGTTCTGAAGTTCCATAAAGTGTCTGCAAGGTAGGTGCCATGCCAGCTGACTGCAGAATTGAAAGAACGACGTGTTGATGCCTGCCAGGAACTTTTCAAATGCTTTGAAGCAGAAGGTGATGGCTTTCTAGGAAGAACTGTTATGGGAGATGAAACCTGGGTCCACTACCACCAGCCAGAAACCAAGAAAGTGAGCAAGGAATGGCACCATACCTCCACACCAAAACCAAAAAAATTCCACACACAACCATCTGCGGGAAAGATTATGCTGACTCTCTTTTGGGATGAACGGGGGGTAATTTTGGAGCACTACATGCCCAGGGGGAACACTGTGACCAGTGCAACATAGGCAGATCTCCTAAAGAATCACCTGTGTCCTGCAATCAAGTCCAAATGACATGAACTTCTGAGTACAGGTGTTTTGCTCCAACATGACAATGCTCGGCCCCATACTGCCCATTCAACTGTTGCAACAATCCAAGAGCTGTCCTTCAAATGTCTTCTACATCCGCCGTACTCGCCAGAACTCGCCTCTGGTGACTTTCACGTCTTTGGACTGCTCAAAGAGGTAACGGGAGGCAAGTCTTTCAGGTCCGACAAAGAGGTGCAGCAGGCGGTGCACAAGTGGCTGCGTTCTCAGCCAAAAGAATTTTTTTCATAGAGGTATCCATGTACTTCTGAAATGCTGGAACACTTGTATGGAACATAATGGAGACTACATAGAAAAATGAAGTCACTGTGTACCTTTTGCATTCAATAAATTATGAGATAAAAAGTATTTAAGGTTTTCATTTGACTCATCCTCATATTTAGGAATCAGGTTTTCCAGGATGATGCCATGTTATTGGGAGAATGGTTCCTGATGGTTAGAAGGATCATATTGCTGTCATCTTCAGTGGTTACCCTTCAAGGTGAAGACACCAAAATCCTTCAAAAGTCACAAACCACTCAACCAGCAACACATCATCACAACCCACAACCTGAGCAATCAGATCCGCAATCCCACAGACAACACTACTTTACTCACCCGTGCCCAATAAAGCTTCCCAGGGTGTGGCTATGCTCAGCATATCGAATATAACCCACAACTTGATCATTTCTCCAAATGGCTTCAAAACCCCAAATTGGAACCTGTCTGCAAAATTCCAACATTATCAATTAATATACAAAACAAGACATCATTGTCATCTCACAAGCAGAACATCACAGTGTACTTACTGCCTCAGTTGGAAGTGAAGAAGCTTCTTGGCAAGGCCTTTCTCTCTCACTACATCCAGTGCAGTTTTGCCTAAGTAATCACCTGTTTTCTTACACAAAATGTCCAATCCAGCTTCAAGGGGATTGTCACAAATTTGCAGATCAAAATGCCAGAAAGGATAACCTGCCAAAACAACAGTTCATACAGTAACAGTAAAGCTGTCCCTGTGGACGCCATGGAGACATATAGGAGGAGCAGAGGCACAGCTCCACCCATTGACCCTGGCATGAGATGAAGAAGGCGAGTGGTCAACTTCACACACTGGCCACTTTACCTACATAAAAAGAACCCCTGGTATCTACTGAATAGTAGGCATGTCTGTTGGCCCTGCAGGGACTTGACACACAGACCATCCAGCCTGCCTGCAAGGGTGGGCACCCACAAGCAGTGTCAAGCTGGGTTGAGTCAAGTTGAGTCCAGTCAGACTCTAGAGCCAGGTGGGCACCCACCAACAGAGTCAAGCTGGGTTGAGTCAAGTTGAGTCCAGTCAGACTCTAGAGTCAGGTGGGCACCCACCAACAGAGTCAAGCTGGGTTGAGTCAAGTTGAGTCCAATCAGACTCGAGAGTCAGGTGGGCACCCACCAACTGAGTCAAGCTGGGTTGAGTCAAGTTAAGTCCAATCAGACTCTTAGAGTCAGGTGGGCACCCACCAACAGAGTGAAGCTGGGTTGAGTCGAGTCCAATCAGTCTCTAGAGTCACGTGGCCGCACTCGAACAGCAGCAAGTCCAACCCAGTCCACATCAATCCATTAGGTTTTTACTACTATTTAAATGGTGCACAAGTTAATAAATCTACATTAATGGAATATCTTGACCTGTTTCTGTTGTGCACAGTTACGTGGGGACTGATGTTGTGTCAGATAAGGTGAAACATGTGGGTGCACTCAAACAGTATTAAGAGACTGGTATTTGGAATATTTAGCCCATTTCCTGCGCAATTTTTACCCGAACACGGGCTATTTAGCCTCTGTTCTGATGTTCAAAATGACAGGCATTGTCAATTACCTGGTGACCCTTAATTAGAAAAATAATCCTTTCTACATTAATTTCCCGATGCAAAATAGCAGCTGTCATGCTGATCACTGGAGTCCAACTGACAAAAATGCAACATGCAGCAACATGACTCTTGACTTGGCAAAATTCATGGGACTTGACTCGACTCTGCTAGTGTGTATGTGTTCCTATGTGCAGCCATAATAAGTATGTCAAATAGTGTCTGCAGTGTCTTTGTGAGTCTGACTGGACTTGACTCGACTCTGCTAGTGTGTATGTGTTCCTATGTGCAGCCATAATAAGTATGCCAAATAGTGTCTGCAGTGTCTTTGTGAGTCTGACTGGACTTGACTCGACTCTGCTAGTGTGTATGTGTTCCTATGTGCAGCCATAATAAGGATGCCAAATAGTGTCTGCAGTGTCTTTGTGAGTCTGACTGGACTTGACTCGACTCTGCTAGTTAGTATGTGTTCCTATGTGCAGCCATAATAAGGATGCCAAATAGTGTCTGCAGTGTCTTTGTGAGTCTGACTGGACTTGACTCGACTCTGCTGGTGGGTACACGCCCTAACCCAGTCACCAAGCATTACCCTTTCATATGTAATCATCATTTCAGTATAATCACCCTCTCATTAACTGATGATCTGTTTCAAGCTGCTATGCAATGCAGCAGTGTAACTACTCAAATGAAAATAGCTGTCCACCCAGCTGAACGGATTGAACAGCTAAACAACCCAAAAAATGGATCTGCATTAAACTGATGCTTGGGAATTTTAACAGAATTTGGTAACACATCTCCATTTTCAACTACAAAACATTCACTTTACCTGAAGATCTAAGTGTGTTTCTGCATGTATGTTAAGCATGAATTGCTGAACATTACTGGACTGGAAGAAATTTCAGACAGACATTGTAGGGGGGAGGGGGGGGGAATATGACCACCACACTTTTTGTAAGACTTACAGATAATCATATAATGAAACAAGAGTTGTCACTCTGTATGTAAATTTGGTCTGTACATTCAGCAATCAAAACTGTCTTGTACACACAAACAAAGATTATGAACAAACAAAAATTGTTTTTGTGAACACGTACAAAGATATCTGAGGTTCCTATTCTAATAAGAGTTACACAAATATTCTTCTCATGCACACTATTTCTAAAAATTCAAACACTTTTCTGAGCTTATTTCAATAAGTACTTAAAATATTTCAACTTGCTGCAACAAGTACACCAGCAAGTAATTCACAATTTGTTCTGCCAAACACAAAGATTACATTTATCAAGAAAAATGTTATAAACCTATCAGAATGGTGCAACAGCGCAATACATACAATACAGTCAAATGTTTTTCGCAAGTATCCATTAACTCACACAATCACAGATCTTTCCATATCAACATACTGCACACTTTGTGAGAGGCAACAGGAAACTGACATTTCTAAATGGCTCACATTATATATACCTCTCACAATGAAGATTCAAGTCTTCTGGTATGAACCACTGTGTTGCTGTGCAAGCAGCTCTCCATATTTTGAAGGCACCACAACCTCTCAAATCATCAGGAACTGCTCACCAAATAACATGGTGTCATATTCCAGCAGACTTGAATCTTCAGCAATGCTGCTGGCTGCTGTGAGAGCCACAAAACTTGCATACCTTTCTCACTGCTCAGAGAAGTAAGAGCTCTGTATCCAGCATGTCTCAGTCCATGTTTCAGTCCTTCAGTCCAGACTGCTTTGTACACTGGCAGACATGAGTCAGACGGAATGTGCAGCTCCCATCCCAATTCACCAACAGAACTGAAGCGTACTGCACGGCACAGGTGGCCTGCCACTGTTACTAACTGTGTTGATGCATATGGAAATGTGTCATCATTCAAATCCATATCCAACAATGGCTGAAGCACAGCTCGACTGCAACAATGGGTTTTCAATTTGACTGATGGTGTCTAACAGTGGAACTGCCACCAAATTTTAACAGAAGTGGTTGGTATTAACACTAGGTGAAAAAAAAAGAAGCTAGAAAAGAAACAAATATGAAAGTTTGGCTATGGAAAAGGAATGCATAGAGCAGACATACTGAGAAGTGCACTGGAATGAAACTTTAAACAAAAGAATGCAAAGACCTCCAGCACAAACCAGCAGAAACTGACAGACATCACGCAGACTTGAGGAATGTTTACTTTAGTTTATTTTGTTCATGAATTTAATTCAAGCAACTGACAGACGAAAGGTAAGTTTCAACTGAACAGTTTCTGCATAAATTAAAATAACCATTTTCAAATTTAAAAAACAAGTCTACATAAACAATATATAAATCAATATATGACAACTCACCAACTCTTCACTCACACACTCATAAAGCTAAAGCTCACCCTGCAACATGCCTTGAAGGCACACGGAGGGAGCACAGGTATAGCTCTACTCATTCACCACCTTGGTGCAAGAAGGGACAGGGTAGTCAATGACATGCGCCAGCCGCTTTACCCCTGGGAAAGAGACCCAGTACCAATTATATACGCGGCTGAATGGGCCTTAGGGCCAGACTGGACACAGAAAAAATCTCGTCTCCACCAGGATTTGAGCCCTGGACTGTCCAACCCATGGCAAGTTGCTATACCAACTCAGCTATCCCAGCCATCACTCAAAAACTAAAATCAACCACAATTAGCATGATACATATTCTTCCACTTAATAAACTTCATGCCAGCAGTGCAAGATAATTAGCAACACAGATAGTCCTAATGGCAGTCAGCTCATTATTTCTTTGAAATATTTTACCATGTAACATACTTCACTCAATTTTGAGCTTACTGACATTGCCTTTTTTTGTTTATCGTAAGACTGTTTGTGTGAAACCATGACTGCATATCCTCTACAACCTTTTTAATATTACGTAACTGTAAATAAATGTACCCACCTGTTTGGACCTTGCACTGACAACACACCCACTTTTTGAGATACATCAGTAAAATGTACATTAAACTTTTTCTCAGACAGTATGGACTGAACATGAGCCCAGACATGATATGAGGATCCTCCAGGCGTTGTAACATAGAAACCACGTCCCTGATCAAATAAAGTTACCACCAATTAGTAGTATTACACACTTACACACACACGCACACAGACAGGCAGGAGGAAGTAAAGAAGGCAGCAGATCCCACCATAGTTTAACACACCCAAGTATACCCAGTTCCCTCATCTTCAGTGTTCTCACATGCATCTAATACTGATGGCCTTCTTGCTACACTAGTCAGACTTCTGACAGTTCTAATATATTGCTGACAGCTAATACATCCATGCAAAATCTCTAAAATATTTCTGACAACTCCCAACAAGTTTCAGATTTCTGTGACATTTTGCAACTACCTATGGTGCACCTTCAATACAGCTGATATATGTCTGACAGATGTAACATGTTTCCAATATCTAGTACATCTTGCAATCGTTACTATATGCACCATTTGCCTTAATGTTCATAGCTAAGCAATTCTTCCTACACAGTTTAGTTAGGTGTTTCATATTCTCCCCACAACAACCACTTCCTTAAACATTAACTGTCTAACCATTGTAATGGAGATGCAGTGGTTTGTCTGTGAGATATGAACATTATTTTGAAGAAGTTCATGCTACCTGGAATACAGGGCCTAACTGCCCTCCTGATCCTCCTTCAATTGCACTGACAGTGACATTTGCCTCAACACCAGCTGCAGAATTCAGCATACAAGAATCGAAAGTCCTGCCGAGCGGACAGTTTGTATCAGCAGTGAACATCCAGTCTGCTGCCTTCTGCACATCAGGCCCATAGAGATAAAACTTGCCAACAGATGACAGATCAAACAGTGCAGCCTGCTCACGACATGCCAAACATTCTTCCCCAACCTGCAAATAGAACAACACCGTGAGTCACCATACTTCACAACAGGTGCAAGAAAGAAGAGAACTTCTGTTATTTAAACATCTACTTCCTTTTTAATTAAAAAGTGAGAAGCTTCATAACTTGAAATGAAATTAATGAGAATGAGATGAACAGAGCATGTACTGTACCACAGACATTGTGAATAAAAAATGTTGGAACAATTTGGTTGTAAAACTTGAATGTAGCACCCTTGTTAGAATATTTAGGTGTACACTGGGAAGGAATATTAGGATGAATCCGAATGAGTTGGATATTAGGACATGGAATGGATTCATTTGCCTGAGTATGGATGCCAATGACAGGCTCTTTAGAGAATGATGATGAAACTTCGGGTTCCACAGAAACTGAAGAATCTCCTGGGTAGCTGAACAACTACTGCTTTCTCAAGAACAAATGTTTTATGTAACAACATGGACAACTGGTTAACGGTTCAGATTTTGAACAAATGGGTGTTGAATGAATGAGTATGGAGCATTAGTGGGATGGTACTGAGCAGGGGAAAAAAGTTCCAGTGCATTTACAGAGACAGACTCTACTCCAAGGAGTTAGTTAGTTAGTTTGTTTGTCTCATACTGCAAAGCAGTCCACTTTCATTTCCTGTCCTACTAATTACCACCACCAATAAAACAAAAATATACCAATATTTTCCTCACAAAATATTTGAAGTTTTCATGGCACTGAGTGTCAACACGAGATCTGAGGCCCTCATAGTGGTGTTGCTGAAGATTCAAATGGTCTGTCTGGGGACGTCACTCTGTGTCATGGCACAAGCAGTTCCTCACTGTTTGAAGACACTATAAGCTTCAAATGGTCTGTCTGGGGGCGTCACTCTGTGTCATGGCACAAGCAGTTCCTCACTGTTTGAAGACACTATAATCCTGCTAAAATTAATTACAGTCCTTCAAAAAAGATGAAGAAACTACAACCTTTTTAGATGTTCAGAACTACTCACCACACAACAAACCAGACAACCTGAATCTTCCTCCCGTCAGTCGGTAGCCATAAACCAAACAATGTGTCGTGGTACTCTTAGTACTCACCACCTCAAATCCCATGTCATAGCTGAAAACTTCCTGCATTAAACACTCAAGAATGTTGGTATATCCAACAATGCTGCTATGTCTGTGAGATCCTTGGAGTGTTGTCAGAATTATGAAACCATATGAACTGGTACGTGGACACCAACATTTTAGAGCAACACAATACCTACATCTTCTTTCTATGCTGAGTGAAACATTTGTTTGTCTGCAACCTACAATGCTACACAGTGCCATAACACTGACAGCTGTAATATGAATGTTGTTATGGACAACTTCAAGTGACTGGTGAGATTTACAGTGGCAAAAAATTACCAATTTATGATTTCCTGGGACTCCAAATGTAAGCTCTTTTTTCAACTGATCTTCATATCTATGGTCAGTATTTGGTGCATGTCCATACGCACCAAACCAATCATATCTCGGTATAGGTGCAGCACCTTCAGTACTGAACCAACCAGGTCTTTCGCGACCTTGTCGTTCTTGAAAAATGCAGCCTGCATTAACCAGTTCCTGAAATATCAAACATAATTTACCACTGACATGTACACAGTAACCTTAGAAACAGGTAAAAATAATTCCGGTTGCCTTCTCTTGCAAAGATTAGGTCCTTCGTATCTTATTTATGGCTTACTTAATTGCAAGTTCAGTATGTCCCTGCACATCCTCACACTGTGGATGGAGGTGACAGCCTGTACGTATGATGGGTACATGCAAATATACTGAATGTATAGAACTGCATAATAAGGGTTCTGTTTTTTGTATTCCTCACCAAATGCTATTAGGGTACTCAAATCAAGGAGGATGGGACAGGAATGACACGTGGGAGACGATAAACACATGCATGGTTTCAGCAGGTAAACCTGAGGGAAAGAGAAAAACACTAAAAGGCCATTAAAGAAGTGGGATGACGAACCACTAACTGGTTTAATTTGGCTCAGGATAAGGGCAAGTGGCAGGCTGCTGTAAAAATGGTAATGAACCCTGTGGTTCCATAAAATGTGGGGAATTTCATGATTGGCTGCAGAATTATTAGCTTCCAAAAAGAATTCTGCTTAATGGAGTCAGTTATTGAAAGATGCTGTCTGCATACAGCACTGAACGTAAGGATGATCAGTGATGTGGAAGGAGCCACGGCATAAGATAAGGCACTGCCAAGAGCAACCATGCAAAACTACAGTTGTGGCAGCTGGTCTCAGGGTCAAGATTTGAACCCAGGGGCTGCTGAATACTAAACATAAGATGTGGCCATTCAAATGCAAACTTTGCGAAGCTGTGCCAATGGGTGACCTTTACCTTTACAATTATTCAAACAGTGCTCCATACTCATTCACTTATGACCAACCACAAAACCCTAGCAACTGACACCGTCATTAAATAACACACATGTAAAACTGGTCCTAAAAAACTTGTCAGTGTAGGCAATGTCAGTTCATAATCCAGCGTAACACTGAATTTAGTTTTACTTTCATCCGTATTGTAGCAAGCAATATGGAATCTGCCACACATTCCTTTTGTTTGCCCCAGCATGCACTTCACAAAGAACAAATTCTCCCTTGTGTGTGAAGACAAAGTCTGTCCAGTGGGATCTGAGTTGTTCAACACAGACAAACAAAACAGACAGAGTGGGTGACTGACAGAGAGACAGACGTGACAAAGCTCAGAGTTGCTTTCTGCACGTTCATACATGCCTAAAAAGAGCACAGTGGTTCAGCAGTTGCCACAAAAGGACACACACACCTCATGGAATGGACCCTTCTGAAAGTTCCTTCCAGCTAGACGTTCATCATTAGGAAAAACAATGTAGTAGTTTCTTGCATAACTTTCTTGGCTTCTTGATTTTATCCATTCAGAATTCCTAGTTTGCTCTGGGTCAAATCGTCTGAAAGAAAAATGCTTGTTCATTGTTTCTATCATCAAGCAGACCAACGAGAATCCAGAAAAAAGCAAGTTTCTAGACAGAATAAACTAAACTAAGTAACAAGTAATTAAACCAATCAAATCAACTCCTGTTATCCAAATGCTTCTTCAGTATCTGTCATTCAGCTGCTAGCTAAGGCAACCCTACACAAAGGAATCCCTAAGTTTTACAGGAACCAACAATTCATTACTGTGCTTATGACAGTACTATATCAGTGGTCTCTATGCTAGGTGAAATTAATCCAACCCACACCAACCCAATATTTTGGTCTAACAGACATTTTGAAATGAACCTCACATCTGCACTTCACAGCCTTTCTTTTGAGTTTCTGACCAAAACTGTATGTGAAATTCCCTTCTTTTCCACATGTGCTGCATTCTGCACTTCACCCCCTCTAAAATCATCATAGGTCTCTTAATGTTGCATGTATGTATATGACAATTCTGTCTTGCATTTTGATGATAATGCTTGATCATATTTAGCTTTCCATGCACTTTACCCAACACCACCCTTCTTACTAGCATATGACAGATTTCCTATTCTTAAGGCTGTTCATGTTTTTCCCCACTAAATGAACATCATCAACATAGACAAGAAGTTGGTATGTCCCACTCCATTTCAATCCCTCCTGCTTTTCTTAGGCCTTCCTAATGGCACATTCTTGTAATTGTAATTGTAATTTATTTGTGGTCCATACATCCAAGATAGGTTACAATCCTGTGGATATAGTTCAAAAGCAATGGTGATAAAGCATCTCCTTGTTTCAGACCAGTCTGTGTATCAAAAATAACCGATCATTGTGAAGTGAGAGAGAAAACCAACAAGATGCAACAGTTAGATGTTTATTATCGACACTTTCTCAACATGTTTCAGGCATCATTATGCCCATCTTCAGGAGACCAAGATGTGTGTTACTGCACGTGGTGTGCTGCGCTGTAACAAGCGGGGAAAAGTAGATATTAGCTGTAATGTCTTTTTTGTGGGGTAATGTGTAGTAAACCTAGATGGGACCTAGTGTGTGTATACGAATGTCATGTGTAAATGGGTGTGTCGTGGTGTTGGACTGGTATCAGCTAATATCTACTTTTCCCCACTTGTTACAGCGCAGCACACCACGTGCAGTAACACACGTCTTGGTCTCCTGAAGATGGGCATAACGATGCCCGAAACATGTTGAGAAAGTGTTGATAATAAACATCTAACTGTTGCATCTT
>Ga0123353_10008307_pt1 | contig 14161 bp, 7 predicted proteins | sample TergutLab28metaG_3_FD_92763 | JGI IMG/M metagenome (GOLD analysis project Ga0123353, IMG submission 92763) | Labiotermes labralis P3 segment gut microbial communities from Petit-Saut dam, French Guiana - Lab288 P3 | ecosystem: Host-associated > Arthropoda: Insects > Digestive system > Gut ... | reverse complement strand
TTCCGAGATTCAAACGGTCATAACTCCGTAACCGTCCAAAATCGGACACATGTTTATATGAAATTTTTTGATCACAAAGACCTAGGAAATCACCTCCTGCAGTCATGCCCTAAAGTCGTGAAACACCCTGTATATAAGACTATGTGTACTTAACGCAGAGCGCGTGCTTAGTGATTGTTGAAATGCAAGGAGTTGCGAAACTCCACGACGTACTGTGTCTAATAAGTTAGGAAGGGTGTGCATGCGTTTTAAACAGTTAAGGTGAGTGACATATTAGTCATTACTTTATATATATATATATAACCCACTTACGTTTTAGGACAAGCTGTATTGTATACATTTTAAATATTATCGGCAATTAATCTTTTTAAAATAAAATACTGTTTATTAATATTTCATGTAGCTTTCGGCCGACAGTCCCCCCCCCCACGGACCTTTTCATCTGCAACCGCATTTTAGACGTGCACTGTCTGTCAGTTCCTTAAATTTCTCCACAAATCTGAGGGACGAAGGCCGGCTGTTGTATGAAAGGATCGATCCAGATTTTCGGTACAGACGCGCTTCGGAAAACTCGGAGACTCCTTAGAGGACTGGCCAGGTGGAATGAGGAAATGGCTGCGAGGAAATGGAAAACTGTCCTTCTTCCCCGTTTTTTGTTTACGGAATTTCTCACAGAATGTTTATAGTCATGTGAGAGACGAGATCCATTTGTGCTTATTGTTGCATGGAAGGGAGCCTCCTGGTTTATATGACGTACAGACATTAGTATGTAATATTTGTGGTCCATGTACAAGGAATTTTTGTGTTTTAAGTTACATGTTTTATGTACTTGGTGTAACTTTGACCATGTGCTTTTCATACTAATGAAGAAGATAAGCATTCCACTTGTTAGAATAATATTTCTGATGAATAAACTGCTTTAATTTCAATATTACCTGCACACAGGGTAATTACTCTTCAAATACCAGTCCGAGTCTTACCCATGTGTCTTCCCTACTATGGTGAACAAGAAACACAGGGACATGATATTGGCTACCCGGAGAACGAGAAAACTTACTACTCTGTAGGTCCCCTGGCATTGCCCACTTGTCCTGCTAACGGTGGGCTGGAGGTGAGGTAGAGTGTTGAGAAGTGATGGGCAGCAGACTAAACAGCCGAAATACATAACTAACCTGTAAATATAGTGTAACAGCGGGGTTCCTGGTGCGAAATAGCAGCCCGTTTCCCCTCCACCATGGTACGATAATCTTTCCACCCATGTTGCGCTGTTACTCGGTAGATTTAGCTCCTTTGGGCTTTGGACAAAGGATCCCTGAACGGTATATGGCCCGGTAGGTGTATGGGAAAGACAATCGGCCTGGAAACTTTCAGTGCACCGACTGGTCTTATCTCAACTAGTGAACTAATAGTGTGCTGATATTCGCTTGTTGGGCACCTTGCTCGGCGTGTACACTCACACTATAAATGCTAGAGACTAAGATGCTTTATTCTACGTAACTATGTGTACTATGATACTGGACATTTCACAACATATGGTAACAAATGAGGTATAGTCACTGCCGGGTCTGGGCTGGCAAGAATATTTGATAGCCTAGAGCTGTCATCTCCCCCACAGCCGGAAATTTACAATACAAACAAAATATTTCAAAATTTTGTCCTTATTCACTTTTCGGTGATTATAATTTATAACGCTTACCTGAAGGTAGGCGTATCAAAATTATGCTGCAAAGCATTTTTCCTTTACATTGATTCTGTTTGCAAAACTTGCTTCCAACACCATCACCTTACACGGCCAGTCAGAATAATCTCCCCTGTCCGAGATCGGCCCAGCTTTTCTAAAACTAACATCCGGTTGGCAACCGAAAGCAACTCTCTGATGCTTTGCACAGTCAGCAGTGGATATACCTTACTTCTGAAACATAAACAAGAAATTAAAGCATTGCCTACACTTCAGTGGTAATTAAAAAGTAGAATGCGCTTGGTTGGTAGGTGATTATTTGATTATAGTTACGTCAGATGACACGTATATCTGTGAAGCAGTCTAGAGGTATCTATGCTTCGGTCCGCAATGCAACATGGCACTTTGCCGATAACTTCTATCGAGGTAGGAACTTTCCAAACTCTTGGCGTGAATACTTAGCGAAACTGTGACTTCATATTATCCATCTGGGTTCGTAGGGTTGTGAAGCGATAACCTGAAGGTTTGGCTCTGGACATCTTAGCTAGAGACGCAGTGGATCAACGCATGAATATTCTCTTAACCCTACAGCATAGCGAGCCTGTGGCTCATTAATACCCTCTGTGCCGACAGTGACATTTAGCATGTGTTTGTATTCTAAATCATCAGTGGGACATTACAGCTGTTACTTTTATTACGAATATTGCACTAAGTTAAACAATTCGTATCCAGCAACTAACACTTGTGACATTTCTGCATGAATTCAGGTGACGTTAGGTTTATCACGAGGCTAGTAAAAATGTCGACACGAGTTCGCTCAGCAATAGACACGAGCAAACACTAGTGACGTGAGCCTCTTTGCATGATCGTCTGTTTCCATGTACAATTCCACTCTCTCTAGACAACAGCGAGAACACCTTGAATTGCTGTAGTCTCTGTTTTTCATGCTAGAGAACTTAACTTGAAGACTCGGACAGGGTACCGGCTCTTCTGTGTCTTCCGTGCCTATCATCTTGTCTGCGCACTAATGCTGCAATATTTCCTCAGATTGGTGTTTTTGTGGCGTAGGTCATATATCTTGGGTAAATTAGTGGAAAATTAATTTGTGAGGGAATTTACAGATTCCCTCTCCCCGTTTGCCCTTTTGCTTTCGAATAATACACATTGTTGTGCCAGACTATAGAGCGTTTGCTAGGAGACGATACAGACGCAATATATCCGCACAATTTACTATACGGGCACTAACTCACTAATCAATACATTCTTAATATAACAGAAGAACATTTACAGGGATAATAACGCTTATTCTTTATCCGGACTGTTGCTAATCCAGTTATCAATATCATGCATTCTTACAGTATTATGTGTGACATTCACCTATGTATGTTACATTTATCTGAACAACATAATCCACTTCCTACCAAATAGAAAACGCAGTACGTGTTCATTACAAAGGCAAACTGTTTAATGTAGTGCAGGGGCAAAAATTATGTATATTTTGAACGTCTTACGCAAGTACACTGGGCGATGACAAAATTCGAAATCTTTAAAACTGAAGTACCTTTTCGAAACGTTTACTGGTGAATGGCAATGATGTGTAGGAAGTCTGTTCGTATTGCCAATGAACTTGTGCTGTTCAGAGCCACACGGAATTTAAAGAGTAGGCATATAGACCGTAAGAATTTAGAAGGTTAAAAGATCACAAAACTATACTAGGTTGTAACTAAGTAATTTGTATTTCCGTCGACTGAACGTCGCTACAGTCGTCACTTGTTCTACGTCAACAGTTGGTGTGAGTTTTGCTGACATACACAAAATGCTGAAGTTTTATTTTTGCTGGCGGCATTAAACCGCCATAAAAGCGTTCTCATCGAGTGAAATGCTAGTAGGTTGATGCGATCACCGAGGGTATGTAAACATTACGCGAAGGCACTAGAGTGTTCGGTTTATACGTAATTTGTTTGTCCTGTGAAAATATAAGGCAGGGATTTTGCTCATTCTGACAAAAAAGCATATTTAAAATTTGTACCCTCCTTCATGCGCTGCCATGCTTTCTCCTGCGAACATGATAATGATCGTAATAATAATAATAATAATGTAAAATTGGACCTACAATCGTCCAACATGGGAAATAACATTACGTGTATCATAAATTGTAACTACAGAGTAACTGCAAAAATATACACCTTAGAAACAAGGTTTGTTTCCGGCACATAACTGTAAGTACCATACATAAAGGTTATAAATAATAATAATAATAATAATAATATAACTGCGGTGCACACTTGTTAGTGACTTATTCCATTCAGATTTGGGATGAAGGACTTGCTCTTTATTCTGAATGTACCTCTTCGATCCTCAACTGCACTGTGTCTAAAATTCACTGTAAAAGTTCAAAATTTTGTGCATTTTTATCTGGTCCATTAACTGTTTGTGTACATTTTGAAATGGTAAGAAGAGGCCTGTAATTGTACCATTCAACTCTCTTCTCCACATTGCCCGCCCAGACTAATTTTATGGTTACCCAGCCTCCTATTCAGTGGGTACCGAGGGCCTTTCCCAAAGGCGTAGAGCAGTCGGGGCATAAGGTTAAAATCTCCCTTTCATTTAGTTCCAAGGTTAAGAGAACGTGGAGCTAAGCCTCGTAAAAGCGACGGATGATATTTGATTCGTAGGTTACTGAAGAATGTCGTTCTATCTTATGCGTATTGGACCGTGCATCATCTTGATATTTGAATAAAGGTTGACCAACTAGATGACACTTGCTTTATTTTCTACTGCTCAACATGTTTCAGTCGTTAATACGTCCATCTTCAGGAGCTTGTGACTACTTGTTGCGTTGTGTAGGCTGACTTGAGGCGTGCTGGTGTTATGTAGCGGGATTGTCTGTTGGTGATGTGGTATCTGAGTGCAGGCTGAACCACTACTGTGCTGACTTGAGGCGTGCTGGTGTTATGTAGTGGGATTGTCTGTTGGTGATGTGGTATCCGAGTGTAGCCTGCACTCAGATACCACATCACCAACAGACAACCCCGCTACATAACACCAGCACACCTCAAGTCAGCCTACACAACACAACAAGCAGTCGCAAGCTCCTGAAGATGGACGTATTAACATCTGAAACATGTTGAGCAGTAGATAATAAAGCAAGTGTCATCTAGTTGGTCAACCTTTATTCAAACTTCCTGATCATATTTAACTTTGATGGATCCAATATTTCAGGGGAGCAAAACGGCTACAATATTCCTGAAATGGTATCATGTCCAAACCTACCATATTGGTTGTCCGATGAAGGGGCCAAATTACTTCAAGAGATGAAGGACGATCGCCAGCTGCCTGAACATGCCAAGCGTTTACTGTGTGATGCATACATGTGCATGTACCAGAGCCCTGATGTTATGATGTACAGATAGGAAGGTAATTTGTAGCATATAAATTTGAACCGAGCTTGTGATTTGTGAGATTCAGTCTTATTTTGTATTAAAAGAAACTTGTTCTATATGAAGTGTTAATAGTGTATATGTTGTGGAGGACAAAGGCTATTGCAGTTCGAGATAGAAATAAAACATGAGCAGTGTGAAGCATCTCCAGATCTCCTGACTTAGTGGCTACTATGGGGCAAGTGTCAGGTTTTCTATTAATTGCAAAAATCAAAATATACTCACCGTATCCATGTAACATACACCACTCACGTCTCACATATCAGAGACTTAACAAGTTTTAAGGCATTTAATAAATAAGAATCATTCTGTTTATTACCTAAAATTTACAACATGTTAAACCATCTGACAAAAAAAAAAAGAGTATTCTTACAGTGTTGTGGAAATTTACTGTAGAAACCTATAATTGATGGAAAATAACGACTTCTAATACTGCATTGTGTTGCAGAGATTTCATTGGCAAAAGACAGTGTGAACTGTTGTATCCCAACATACGTATCCATGAATGATAACCAGAAATACGAAGAGCCATTATTTTAATTTCTTGTCACAGTTTCACAAATTTCAGTTATTTAAAATTTTGGTCTTTACACTTGCACAGACACAAGCAAAGCCACTGTATGGTATAGCATGTCCACTAGTCGCAAATATTGTGTCAGTGAACGTAGTTTGCCTGGAAACACTAGTCTCCTGTCTTTGCTGGTATTTCAGAGTAGAACGGTTGTCAGGAAACGATTTGTGTACATGGACATTAATTGCCACATCCCTCTCCAGGTTTGACATGAACAAGAACAAAGAAAATAAGTGATAGAACTAAATTTTGGAAGATTCAACTATCAAGTTATTAGACTTGAAATGTGGGACATATTTCACTTATTCCAGTTTTACAGATTGCTTATAACTTGTATTCAGTTCATGCCTAGCTGTGCACTTTAGTTTGCAGTAGGCCTATGCACAGTGGTACACGGAGTTTGGTCAACTTTCACTGTTTACTTGGGCAGGGGTTGTAGCTTTTGCACCCATAAGGATAGGGGACATGAAAATATGATAAAACATTGCTTAGTGAATGATCCATTACCTTAAGCATTACACCAGTCAGAATTTCTATTGGCATAGCTTGTATGCAGGATTAAATACTGTTTGTTTCCATTTTTATAATGTATTGTCTTCATAATAAATGATGTTAATTAACCCTTCATATTAAAGCATGTGGTCTTGAAGTTAACTTTGCTGTAATAATGTTTAATCATCCCAAAAAGAAGTATTTAAATCCCCCCTCCCCATAGCTTCTGATTTGTATTTTAGCTTCTACTACATTCCATACAGCAGAATAGTTATGCCTTCATTAAACAGTTCAGACAACACAGATTATGAAATTGTACATGAATTGATTCTTCTGCAAGAGAAATCTGGTCCTGTTATGGACATCTTTTAAATGTGCGCTTCCAACAGGAAATTAAATGACACCAGGGCCATACAATCCCATGTTTCAGGCTATTTTATTATTCCAGCCTGTGGATTGCAGTGACTGTATACAGGTAAACCCTCATGCCACACTTTTCGGGCAGTTGTCCCCATCATTGCTTCATCATTCCATGTGGCAGTGTTCAGAATGCCATGATAATGCATGAATCACATTACCCAACCCAAGGAAGCATTGAAAATCCCTCTCTTTCTGAATGCATAAAATCTTGCTTGTTTAGAGCACACTGTTCTCGAAACAGTGGTCCCTTGGGTTCTTTGCTGAATATGCTGCCCTAACATAACTTTATGAAGTTTGTCATATTAGTGTTTCAGTTGTTTTGCCTTGATATGTCACCAGTCAGTTCAGAACTGCTAGTATATTTTACTAAGCTTTACTTTTCCAAATGTAGACACTCATTTCCCCTGTGATGTATGTCCTTGCTGCATGCTATGTGGAACATACTTCTTCAAGCTTTTGTAGTACTTCTAGTTTGTTGTAGCATCCAAACCACATCCATCATTTTCTACCATATTTCTGAATATTTCCATAGAGCAGAGTCCTTCTTGATAAGTGAATGGTTGTTACTGACTCCATTTCCCCACAATTTATGGAAATGAAAGTTTAATTACTGGTTCAGAAGTGCCCTTCACTAGTCCCAGTCCTGAGCTAATTTAATCCAGTCCACATTGTCCCACCTACACTACAATTTTCCAACTGGTCTCTTTTCTTCATTTTTCCTGCCAAAAATTTGTATTTATGCATTTCTTCTCTCCTGCATGTGCTGCATGCTGCATCCTTCTCATATTGATTTTATTGAAATACATGGATATTGCCAAAGATCCTAATTATGCACTGTTCTCCACACTGCATAGGTCCAAATAATCTTGTTACCATTGGATTGGGTTTGAAGATTGGTGACAGAAGGACATGCCTTTGGTCCCCATTGTAAGCTTACAGGTACTGCCATTTGTCACAGCATTTGCAGGAATTAGTCAAGCTTGAATGCTAGTTTTTTGGCACTTTGTCACAGCTGGGTTTTAAAACACATTTAGCTATTCTGGGCGATGAGTGTGTGTTCACTGTGATTTTTTTTTTTTGTTTGTTTGAACCCTTTTGTAGATTTATGATGGGATGGACAAAAAATGCACTTGACATTTGTTCTATTGTGTAAAGATTGCTTCGGCTCAGCTACAGCTGACTGCTAGGAATCATATTGTCTTGCACCAGAGGTATACTGTATTATCCAGCTGTAATGTTCAGTCTATAGACTTTCTGAAGCATGGAAGTTTGTTCCTCATGTGAGAAAGTTAAAGTTAATGGTAGATGGGACATCGGTGTTCCCGGTTGCACCAGAACAAGATGAGAGTCATGTGCCATGCGTTTGGAACTGCCACGACTAAACAGATTGCCATATACTAAAAGCTGGTGTTAAAAATAATGTAATGTTAATAAACCAATCAACTATTATATCAGTGGCTATAGCTGGTACTTCTCAGTGTGACTGATAAAGCCTACACAATAAATATTCCCTGAGATTGAGCATGCAAAATGACCCAAGCTCGTTCATTCTTTTATGTGTAAAAAAAAAACCCCCCCCATATTGAACACGAGGTGTTTCAGAGAAGATATGACATATGTAATCTCTGCAGTGTCCTGTTTTCAGACATTCCCATCCTCTTCATTTTTCAAAAGATCACAACCACAAAACATGCAAAACTGTAGTTATATTCCGGCACAAAAGATAAATAATGGTTGAAGTGTGCAAATCACTGTGGTGCCTGCCTTTTGTATTTTATAGATAAATTTTAGTCTTCACATTCTTAGATAGGAGACAGGAAGATAAAAATATTCTGAACTGAATTGAAGCAGGCATTCCCCCAGATCGTATCTTCTCTTAATATCTTCACATATTCATTTTAATCTTTTCATGCCAAAAGTTGACTTTGATGTGCAGTGTTATGCTGTGAAAAACCAAATGTCACTTAAAGTTGTCGGCCGAGAACATGCCAAGTAATCGGCCGCCATTTAAACTCCCAGTCTTTTGCGGAGTAAACTGGGCACTTAATTATGGCTCCAAAGGGTGAACTTTTCCACATTTTCAAAGGCTTGTTATGTTTATGTTATTTTTTGCCTTGGATTCTGGTGCAAGACATTTACTTCCAAACCTCCTTACTAGCTACTAACTACTCTACTTTCCTAGGGCAAGTAAAATATCAATATACATGCATTTAATTTGGTGCCGTTTCAAGCAAACAAGGTAATATAAATACACTTCTTTATTACTTTAAAACATTATACAGTTACTGAATCATCAAATATAGTACAGGGTTAATACTACACTCTGAAAAGACAGTGACAAGAAGGCATGAAAGTTAGTACATTTCATTGTTAAAAAATTTGTACATTTTAATCATTCATTCATTCATTCAGTATTTAAGAATATTTTAAAAGCTTAGCTAATTTTTCGAAGTAAAACTACAATGAAATATTAATCCTCCCAATGTAAATACCAGATAACTTGGACACATACTGTAAGAACAGCAAGTGGGTAATTAATGACTTCTAAATAACGTGGCACTAATATCAGATGATGATGTTAAGAAGTATGAAAAATAAAATGTCACATGCTTGAACTGGTCTAAGCACTAGCTGTGCCACGGCGCTGCATTTAAGAACTCCAGTTTCAGGTTATGAGTATACATTGAGGTTATAAATGAACCCTTTATCACGTGTCTCATGTGAAAAGTTTTGATGTGTGTAATGGGCATCTCTTAAATGATTTTATTTTTGCACAGCCAATGAGATCTACTATTCACAGAGTAGTATAATACAATAAAAAAAAACATACTTATTTACAACTTAAAAGACACTACCACTTCGGTTATAATTTTGTTAATATTACAATACTAACTGCAGCTATGTGTACATATATTGTAATATTGTCAGCTTAGAAGTGTAATTTTGGAAGTTATCTATTAAACAATAAAATGTATTTGAGTCTGTGATGTCATGTCACAAAATAATGAGCTAAACTCAAAATATGTTGCAACTGATATTCATTTTCATAAATTGTAAATTACAATGTAACACTATATTCACACGGTTGTTAAATACACTAGCTAAAGCACAGTTTCATGATACTAAAATACTATTAAAGTATACAGGCAGTCTCATTCCTAGAATTAATCACTAATGACCAATTGTCTTAAGGGTCTGTTTCATTACTGGTGTGCTGGAAAGTAGGCAGGTACTGAGGTGGCTGTGTCCAGTCATGGTATTTTGTGAAGAATACTTACAGAAATTTTGTTTTGAATGCTGGACTCAGAAGTGTTGCATATGTCTGCACGGTAATGTGACTACACTTTACCAAGCCAAATGAAATTTGAAATGCATTTGAAGGCCAGCATATAAATACAGGGCTCTGATCATCAAATTTTCAGAACTGGAATGTATGAAATGCTCTACGATCCCTGTCTTCTGGAACATAATGCTATGTATGTTGATATGTAGGTACCCATGTTTGGAGGAGCATATTGTTGGCATCTTCAGTACTGCCCAAGTTACTCATCTTGGGCTTGAAAATGCTGGCAGTATGCTCCTCCAACTGTTGTTCCCAATATACCATTCTATGTGGTGTCATATTATAAAAGATAGGAATGTACATCAGCACTGCTGTGAGAACCTCATATCTCAGATATGAGGTTTTTTTTTAATTGATGACACGTCTAGAAGAAAATGTATACCAAAAAGCAGTTCAGTTTAAAGACATTATTTTTACATGGAAAATTTCAAAATGTTACGAAGAATATAAATGAAATGAACTCAATTGTTACAAAGTTTGCCACTGTGAAATGTATTTTGATTATAGACTGGAAACAGCCCACGAAAACTTCAGTCCTGTCCACAGTAGTATTAAGATTTTACCATTTCAGTCCTAATATGTTACAGTACAGAGAAAGTACAGTTTTGAAGGAGATAAACACATAAAGATGGACAGAAAATCTTGGGCAGGGCCAGCCCAAAACATATGGGTGCCATGGGCAGGCTAATAATTTGGTGCCCCTTGAAATCGATATACTTCAAAATTTTTCGGCCTTGGAGAGGGCAAGCAAACATTTTTGAGGGTGTGCACCAAAACTGAAGATATTTTTCAGAGAAATTCATGTGCATAAACCTGAGTTTACTTGCACCATATTTCTGATTATTTTACTGACATCTTAGCACCCCTTATAGGTTGGCACCCCAGGCAGGTGAATGGCTAGCCCACCCAGTTTGACCCTCATTTTGGATCCTGAGGGACCTGAACATAATTAAGTAGGTGTACCCTTTTCCTTTCCAGCACCTAAAGCTTGGCATGAAGTCACTTTAACGCATTTTAGCGGAGATAAGTGGTACGCTGGACAACTTCTGAACCTCAGATGTTTCTTGCAAAGTTCTGTAGTCCACGGTTTTTCTGAAATAGATATACGAAGCCTCCAGATAAAAGAAATTGCTCACCCCTGGTTTAGACATTGGAAAATACAATTCATTTTATCAAATCCAGAAGTGTAGCACTACTGCTGACCAATCTTCACTCATGCAACTACAGTACAACATGTCATTTTTTTGTGGCGCTATCTGCATGATTGCAAGATGCCTTCATAACCAAAATACGGATGAGACTTCATGGACCAATACCGTAAAATTAAATTGAAAAAATAAATAAATAACACCTCTTTCACATAAGTTACTGTCTTAAAAGTATGCCCACATAAGAACCTCATACATTAAAACTACTCTATACATGAACCAGAACGTACAGGACCCTTATTTTGTGTGACAAAGATGATCCGTAAAATTCCCACCTTTATATCACACATGTGCGCGGACAACTGGCTGAACTTACACTATTATGAATTTTATGTAATTCATACTGTGCATTTTCTTATATTCAGTATAATAACTAACAAATTCACTCAATAAAATACATAAAGTGCAAATACAATTAAACTCCTACATATTTCAGCACTGCAGTGCGAACTTCAGGTTGTCCACCTGAATGAAGGAATACATGTCCTACATGCTACTAAAGGTACCGACCACCCTCACTTTTCATGAATTGTTTCAGTTAGGACAGTGAGGGCAATCAGTACCTGGATTAGCGTGTTGGGCACGTATTCCTTTGTTCAGACGGACAACCTGACGATAGCTCTCCAGCGCTGCAACATGAAGTGTATTTTACGATTTGTATTTTACCGAGTGCATTTGTTGTTTAATACATTGAATACAGTAGGATGATAAGTGAGCTTACTTGAAGTGACAAACAGTATTTGTCAGATACAATAGAAACTTGATATGTATTTTAAAACTGCTGCAATCTCCCCTTTATTTCAAACCACTCTCTGTATCATGGAACTGTGCCACTATATGATAAAAGAAACTCTCAGAATATGAGCTTACTGTAGTTTTCTAGAACAATTATACAGACTGAAGACCTTATATACCCCCCCTCCCCCCCAATAAAAATAAGAATGTTATTGCAGAATGTTTCAATGATCCATTATCCCCTTGTGCCATACAGAGATGAATTATTTACATTGTTAAACAATTCAAAACATACATATGTATGTACATTGGATTTATATAAATATCTGTGTATGTAGTGATAAAATTATAACTGCAATGTTGACTATGATGCTGAAGTAAAATGGTAGGTAGTGATAAGACTACTATAATCCTTCATCTATGTGCAGCATAATAACGCATGTTCTGAACACATCAGTTGCAGCCAAAAACCTGCCAAATGAAGAAAGAAAAAAATCTACATTAGGTGTTTGCGCTTCATTTAAGTTTCTACAACTGACTTATACCAGTTTTAAAACTGTAAGTAGGGGTCCACAAAGTTTCCTAAAATCTAGAAATCATCTCCAAATTTTAGGTGCCAGAGGGGGTGACATGAAGCAAGTTTCACACTGTGGACCTCACTGTTACATGGAGCAGCGAAATCATACATGTTTTTGTAAGTGACGAAACTGCAGTAATTATGTTGAACACATTAGGCACCACCGCATAAAATTCAGTCACACAAGATTTGTGCACCCCCACTGTAAGAAACTTTAAAAAGTAACAATTTTGGGGGAAAAGAAAACTGCATTTCAATTTCCAATACTTAGTGTGTTTTATTATATAGTACAGAAACACAAAAATTGAACGACAGGGCAGAACATGATGTGGTTTCAGATACCCTCTTATACTGATTAAGTTCTGAAATGTACACCAATTTTTGTAAATTCTCTGCACCAAGAGCACAAAAATAATTCATTAAGAGAAAGCTCTGGCCATCCATATTTTTTCGTCTCCAAAACTATGCAACATATTTTGATCAAATTTAGTGTTGGAATCTAAGTCAAATGGGAAAGAAAATTTGGTTCTTGTTTGTATTATTATATAACACAACACACAGAGCTCACCAAAGTTTACATCTGTTGAGTTACTAACACAATAAAAGGACAAGTAATGTCTGACCCTTAATTCACAGTGATACCTGGTGTGATACAATGTGTAACCATCAGTTTGCATGTGTAATAAATGAGCACTGAAATGAATGAGCCATGTGAATCAATAATGGACACATTCTGAATATAAGATGTGAGCCAGAAGTTTCTAGACTTGATGCATGTTGTGCCACTGAATATAATGCAGATGTATCTACTAGGAACTTCTGAGTTCTCCTGTGCATCAGTGTGGTGAGTGTCACTATTGCAGAACTTTGCATTTTTGTGAAATTGACATTTAAGTGTGTTGAAGTCCAATTTGTCGTCATTCTAACCGGGTGAAATGGCAGACTTTTAAGCAAAAGAGTTTCCATTAAGTTTTGTTTTAACCTCTAGAAAACAACCTCAGAGACTTAATGAAATGCTTGAAAAAAGTCTTTCATTATATTGTTTAATGAAATTCAATTCAAATGTTTATATTATTTAAACATTTGAATGGTATTCACATTTCAAAAGTAACCAAACTTTGGTCAACAATTTTGAATGTTGACATTGCCCACTGTCAAGTTAGAACAATAAAAATGTGGAAAAAATGTGTCAAGGAATCCATGAGGACGGACAATGTACAATTAATGATGTGTAACATCATGGTACGTTCCAATGCATATTAACTGAAGATTCCAACATGAGGCAGACTTTTGCAAAATCTGTGCCTCATTTGCTGAATGACAAACAGAAGAAAACTGACTTTCTATGTGCTAAAACCTACAAGATTTGGACAGGAACTTCCTTTCTAAGTGCCTTGTTAGTACTTCCTGTTACCAAAAATGAAAATCCAGTTAAAGGGAGAAACAATGAAGTACAATGTGGAGATTCAAGTTGAATCACAGGCAGTGTTGGACAATCATGAACTGAAGTCCACAGATGCATCCAGCAGTGGGACAGATGCTGGGCCTGGTGTATAAACTCTGAAGGGAACAATATAAACCTGTATTAGGGTAAGTTCAGAACTGTTTTATATATATATATATATACAGGTGTCCCAGGAGGAATGTGCCAGACTTCGGGAGAGTGTTCCTTAATTTAAAGTATACCGATATAACCC
>Ga0123353_10008306_pt1 | contig 14162 bp, 6 predicted proteins | sample TergutLab28metaG_3_FD_92763 | JGI IMG/M metagenome (GOLD analysis project Ga0123353, IMG submission 92763) | Labiotermes labralis P3 segment gut microbial communities from Petit-Saut dam, French Guiana - Lab288 P3 | ecosystem: Host-associated > Arthropoda: Insects > Digestive system > Gut ... | reverse complement strand
GGGGGTAAAGGCGGCCGGTGCGTAAGACTGACAACCTTACCACCATCCTGTGCCGTTGTCATGAAATCTGGGAACCTTAACTTCCTGGAACCCTCTGGGCCACTCCAGGCCTGTAATGGGACTGCCTTACCTTTACTACTGTACATCGATTATTTATGCATTGACAAATGCAGGAATACGAATATATTCAGCTCTGCACTTTTCCATTTGCCAAATGCATCGTTTTATAAAATATGTAGACTAATGTAAAGTTAAATGAAAGTGTTAATATGACTTTAATTCTCGTTTCGCCTTTCACTCCTTGTAATGAATGCACTTCCACTTCTGAGCTGCGGTCTGTTTCGTTGCTAAACTGCTAGTATCTGTCTGAAGCAGGAAGTCTTCGAATCCTGGAGGAATAAAGGAGTACAAGGGAGCTCTTTGAGGAAGTAAGACATGCTACGAAAATTGTAAAATTATTCAGTTAGAAATGCGAAAGAAAACCTTTGCTTTGGACTGTATTCAGAAACGTACATGAAAAAGATGTAGACGAAGGAAGGGGGGCTGGAAGGTTTGTTCACCAGGTGTCCCGTAGGATCATCTCATATTCCGTACTGCAACTCTGTTTCTGTCCTGTTCCCTTTTCCGTTCTTCTTCCATGCTGCATACTTACACCAACCCCTTACTATTCTCCCTTCTCAAAAACTCTAAAAACCCCAATCTTTCCCTTTATTCCTTCTATTCCTTTATCCCCCTTCCTTTTATTTATTTTTTCTCAAGGGTGCAATACAGTTTCTTTCCACAAGGATAGGGCCAAAGGGGAAAAGACTCAATTCCGGGAGATCATCTTTCCTCTACCTCCACCGCTTCTAACCTGTGCTGAAACTTTGTATATAAACTTCCACTTCATTCCACTATTCACCTCTCTCTTCCCTCCTTCTCCTCTATTCGCGATCTCATCTGATCAGAAACTTGCTAAAATAAGATCAAAAGTAGACAAAGAAAACGAAAGGTGCTTTAAAAGAAAGAATGGTTTTGGTGTTATCCACAATTGACTGATAAGAACGCAGGGCTGAAGTAAAGAAGACAGAATATGCCACAGGTCTGGGGGAGAGGGCTTGATTTAAGAGATACAGTTCCCAAGAATGCGACAGAAAGTTTCCATCACATGGGAATTAAGATCTCTGAACTCCTGCTAGCGGATGGAATCAGTAGGTGGGATGTTACTTCCATGCTGAAGTGATTGATACAAACGGATCTTCTGTAAGTGAGCCACGTGAAGTCGTTTTATAGGAAAGCTGGGTCTTTTCAGCAGCCATACTCGAATTCTTACGTTGGTGTCCTTCAATCATGTGCCTTTGCTACAACCATGAATGGAAAGAAGCTGTGTTATGAACAGTAGACTTATTTCATGCATCCTTTGTTGTTCCATACTAGATTTTACATGCGTAATTCCATTATAGAGAACCAATGAATATCCGTCACAAACGACTAGTTTTAGGTTCTCTGTATCAGATATGTATGTTGCAATTGGCGTGTGTAACTTTAATTAACTCTTTAAAGACCCAGTCCGTACCGCGCCGTAAACACTTTTCATCTCGGTTATAAAAACCAATCAGTTTATGATGCAAGTGGCACACGTCGCTGTTTGTTCTCAGATAAATACAAAACACACAAAATACCGTGTGGGCAGAAAGTACAGTTCTTGAATTTTAAACATGTTGGTGCTTAACGTAACCAGTAGGCTTTAAAAGGTTAATAATTTTGTTTCACTTGCTAGACGCCTTAAACAGGGCTGCAGATTCCATGAACGCGTCATTTGGCTGTTTCACTTCTGCAGAAATTGCTCTAATAAGGTCTCGTATGTAATTTTAGGGCTGTGTATTTAACTTTGTATTGTCGTTCTCATATCAAAAGTTTTGGCTTCTGCCACGTTTTTATTACCGTTTGTAGGATATTCGAAAATATCCGGTTCTGAAGGCGTAACATACACCTCTTTTCATCATCATGAGTCAGTTTGTTCAAAAGTTGGAAGGCTGGCCACATCACTTCTTGACGATGGGGGCATGTTTTATTCAAACTAATATCGACATTTCATAATTTGTATTTATGAACAGGCCTGTCAATCTTGATATTATACATTTCCGCGCAGTAGACCTACATGTGTTTATGACCAACAAATTGCAGAATTTAAAATATACAGAACTGTTACTGCGACATGTTTCGGCTATTGAGAGTAGCCATCCTCAGGGAGTACATTTCACAAAATAAGTGTAGATGTTTAAAAATATCGTCTTTGTTCACCAACGAAGACGATATGTCCTGTGGTTCCTCACCGGTCTCTTTCCGTTCAAGCCCGGATTCGATCAAAGGCCAGCTCAAGGGGGATTTTTGGTGGATAAGGGTAGCAATGGGACAGTTTTTTCTCCTAATACTTCAGTGTTCCTCTGTCAGTACTATTTCGCCTTTGCTCCATACTTATATTTCACTCATCTACCACTGACTCTGAATCTCACCAAATGAGAGCATCAGCCAATGAAACACTTCTCCCTCCTTCCGTGGACGCACATGTCGACCATGCGGAAACCTTGTGATATCGCCTCAAATTGAACTGATTGTTACGACACTTTTATGATATTCAGAATCTGGTTTTCGCGCGCGCCTAGGTGAGAATTTCTGCAAGGCGAATAGTAGTGTCATTCAGTCTGTTAGCGAATGGTTGGTGTCTTCCTTTGCCAGCCGAGTTATATGAAGATGTGTTGAGGAGCTAAGTACGTAGACATAACGTTGTAGAAAGGTGGCGGTATTAGTTCCTTATGCTATGGAAAGGTTTTCTTCTCCTTCATTCCATCACACCTTCGAATTCCACACTTCTCTCAACATCTACTTCTCACATTCATTCATCCATCCGTCTCTTCATTTATCCTCTCTTTCTCTACCTCCATATACCTTGATGAAAGAGCTGTGTTAGGAAGGGGGTGGTGGCGCTGGTGGTTAAAGTACCTTCCCCCACCGACATCCAGAACGACGACGGAACACTTTTATTTCCACCTAAGTTCATAATGGATGCAAATTACTCCTTCAACCCCCTTCTTTAGACCTCATCAACCCTCTCTCTCCTCTGCAAACACTTCATGATAGTTAATACTAGGTGGATTAAAGGCATGCTGCCTGCCCAGACTGTATAGGTTACCTCTGGATTATCTGCCTCCTGTAGCACTGCACGGGGCTCCAAAAATTTACATGGAACTCCTGGCAGAGAGACTTCAGTGAATTGTATTCAGTCCATTCTTTAAATGAAGTACGAATGTCAACTTAGTTACTTATCATTTTGTGTGCACATGCGAATAGTAAAATTCCTTCTGTGTAGTTTTCGTGTGCATAGAGTGTTCTTTCTGCGACGGTTGTCGCCCTGATTAATTCTTAGCATCAACACGTAACTGAATAATGACAAGTATTTTATGTTCTACGGTTTTCGCAGGTCTGAGCTGTCGAAATTTCATGGTTCTGGTAGCCGTAACGTAACGTCTGGTGTTGTTCGAGGTTGCTACTGGCTACGTGAGACATGATGGCATTTGTGTAGACTGGTAGATGTGGAACTGTGGACAACTTCGAAAAATCTGTCAGGGTAATCAGATTAGTCCATTGAATTTCCTGATCATGAGATAACATACATAGATGCTTAATATTCATGTCGTTAAACTCGATGGTCCGTCGTTTTGTTGAACTACAGAGTAACGCCACTAAATGGTGTCTAAACATGAAATGTGACTCTGTGGGACTTTAGCTACCAAAATATAGGCCTGTTAGATACCACAAGCTTCGTAGCTCTTCATGATGCCATGTGAGACTAAAGTGATTTAAGACTTCCGTGTCTTACCATCAGCACTGCCTGTAATTTTAATTTTAAAAAATTACATCAAACGTTGTTGTGTTTCAGTCTACATTTGTAAATATATTAAATACCCAGCGCTTTCTATAAAGACTTGTGTCATATACAGACAATAGAGGAGCGCTGTGCACCTTGCAGTGAGAGAAGGATCGCCTAATCTAACACCTACGTAGGCATGTAGCCCCGCCATTCGGCTGTTGTATGGCGCGGCTGTCAGTTCTACAGAAAATTATTTTAAATTGGCTAGTTCAGTGGTTCCCAAACTGTGCGGAGCCCTTAGTAACCGTCTCGAATGGAGAATTTTATGTATACAGAATTTTTGAATAAATAATGAGATGTTAAGATAAGTGGCAAGTTTATTTATTTGTGAAATGTCACCGCAGTTAGTAAACTGTGTATTTACGAAATCCGTTATACCGTAATGGTTTAAAACATTACTGAAAGTATCATTGAAGTTGTCCTTTGTAACAAACCTGTCAAAACGAACTTTAATTTAACGAATTAAGTTTGATTACGCTACTTTTTATTGCTCTATGAAATTTAAATTCGATTTCACATTAACTTAATCTTTTTCTATAACTCTTATATTTTAGGCTTTCTTTACGAAGTAAAAAAGTTAGGCCGTATGTGGAGATCATATCCTTCTGTTCGTCAGTTCGTCCGTCTGTGTGTGTTTTGCGAGCGCGCGTGTGCCTGCATGCGAGCTGATGTCAGAGACTAAATCGTTTGTCGGATTTTCGTCGAATTCGTTCTAAGGATTCTTAAAAAAAAAAAACTGTTGGGCAAGAATTAATTTCGTGAAAATCGGCTCAGTGACTGCCATACTTTACTTACGGACCTCAGTGAGTTTCTACTCTATTGTCCACATATATTGACTTAAACTGTATGAAATTCAGTTCAGATATCCACGTAAATCCGTTGATGAGTGTCAGTGAGAGCTACGTGTTACTTGGGGGCATCAATGAAGTATTGCCCAATTTGATAATATTTTGTTCCAATTTAGGTGACATTCGGCACAGGATGTTCCCACAAATATTTGAGTGATTCTGTGTGTCGTGAAAATTGTCGCATTGAAGGCCATACCAATTGGGTGAAGTTAAGGACTAGGGATCCGTACATAAAGCTGTTTAGAATTTGCAAGTTTCGTGGAAAGCTGTCTTATGGTCGTAAATTAAATTACGTTTACTCTTGTACCGGGAAACCATATGACATTTTGAGAGGAAAGGACAGGTAGAGAAAGTCTGTTACTGCAGTATATGTGTTTTATAAGTCTGGGGATCTGGCAGGTTTCAAAATCAGAAACGGTGCATAGCAAAGAAGTTGGCAAAGGACTGGGCTAAGGTATTCATTCATGTTGAATTCCCTAACAGACAGCAGTTTCTGCGTTTGTGCAGACTGAATATAGCCTCGCCTTCCAATAAACTGAGAATCATTTAAGGCGCTCGTCTCTCAAGCTCCTCGTAATTTCATTAAATGGAAGTGTGAGCGATGTTTTGGTATATGAGCACGGTCTGTGTTCTCCGTGAGGTACGTAGTGCGCTGAATTTACACTAAATTCATTCTTCAATGAGTGAATAGAGTCGATTTGATGGCCGACGTCACGTTCCGACCTTTAGCACGTCATCATCGTTGTCCATAGTTACGTACCGCGTCGGTTGAGTATCCTTACTGTCTTTGTGTACGAGAGATATGGTGGTACACAGTAAGACCTTTCAATTGTTGAGCCAACAAGTCATTGAAGTTGTGATAGTATAGACGTAAATTTGGGAACTTCAGATCATTCAGAAATTTTTCTGAAGCGCCTCGAATGCAAGTAACAGAAACATTTGAATGCATGCTATGGTTACGAGGAATATTTCTGCTTTTCATTATGCAAATAAACACTTTTTTCACGGCTAAATATGATTTTCCCACTGTTTTGAAGATTCACGTCGTCTCGTACATAATTACCAGTAGACATGACGACATACCCCGGAAGACTTGATCTTCGTGGTTATTCTTGTCTAATTCTTCGGCAGTTACTTGAGTGCAGTCACTCTTAGTCTTTCGTTGCACTTGTTGTGGTTGTTTGACGTCGTTCAATGCCTGCATCACACTGCGTATGACGGAAGTGACCTCAGTTCAGGTTGACAAGAAACTGACAAGAACGCCGCTAGAAATGTTTACTGTTGCAACTAGTCAGCTACAATCATACGCGTTCTCTCACCTCTAATTTGTAATGAACCATAAATCGCACTCCAGTAAATCATAAGCATATGATCGTAAATCAGTTGGGGGGAGGGGGGTTATTGTATGCGCAGTGCGCTGTTCGTATTATGACGACGAATGTTCGGAGTGATATTGTTTTATTAGTATAGATATCTTCTACTAACAGAGCGATTTATTGCCTGTAGGACAGGAGCAGTGGGGAGGAGGGGGTCTTGTTTGTCTCAATTTCTCGCTGGCTCCATTACTTGATACTGTGCTTCCAGTTGGAAAGTGCCGGTCAGCAAATTAAATTGTTGCTATACCTCCACCAAATATAAATTGCAGTATATTTATCGTATCGTTTTTCGAATTCCTTACGGTTTTCCTGTAAACGTTCATTCATTTATTCAGGACTTTATTCGAGGCATAGTGTTTCGGGTCAGACCTTCGATACATTTGTGGTGCCAGAGCGCTCTACTAGCATCTACATCAAAGGTAATGATGCCAAACAGCGTTGGCTTTCCTCAAATGTGAGGTGCGGAGAGATTTAGAAGATAAAGCAGTTCGGTTATAAAACTGAGGTACAATTCAATACTCTACTCTAGTATTAAACTTTCGATACGTAATTCATTGTTGGAAATGCAACGTGGGGAACGAAGTGCGCATGTACAATTGTACTCTGCCATTCATATTGGAAAGCCACCTCCTTCGTCACTACTGAAGGAAGTTTACCTCATTTTTCGGAACAATTTGTAAGGGACTCGTTTAAAACCCTATCGCTTTCCGTTTGAAGTGGCGTTAGAAGCTCCTAAGAAAAATTTCCCTTCATTAATTTCAAACCCTAACAGCCATACTGGTCTTTCCCCTGATGGGAATGATCGGCCACCTGGCATGTCCAGTCATACCGACATTTAGTGAAGCGGCCAGGGTTTTGTTATTCCATAGTTCGGATAGCGTGGAAGACACATACTTTATTATATACAGGGGAAACAAACATGTGCTTATAGTATAATTGTAAGAATATATTTGAAGGGATAGTTTTAATTATTTCTGTTTATTTCTTTATGAACAATAGATCCATTTGTGGCTGTCACTGAGAGGCAGGAGAATCGGCGTCTTTAAGTTTGTGCATCCCGTAAGTTGTTTATTGTTAAATTTATGTCATTAAGTAAATAAGACGATATTGTCATGTTTCCTGCTGTACTGACCCAGCATTTTGATTACACACCAATGTCAAGTATAATTCGTTAGTTCTTTGTATTACATTGTGGAAAAGGTTGATGTAACTACATTTAATTTCTTCCCATTATCATTCTGACAAGCAACTTTGAAGTTACAGGCACATAGTAAGCATATTTCCTTATTAACTTCAGCACCCTACGTGATAAAGGGCTCTTCTATAGGGTAAGACAATATACCATACAATAAGGCACCGCTCAAATCAGTGTGAAGGAAGCGGAAATCGTAAAATATGTGTCTAAATTTGTTCTTTTTTTACTTACGTTGCTTGCTGAATTTGGTCTCATAAGGCGAACTTTTAATTCTTACAAAAATGAAACTGCTACGGCCAGTTTGTTTTTACACTACAAATTTGCTGTTGCATTTATGTTGTGGAACTATCTGACTTAAGAAATTAGTTCACAGCCGATTTTTAATAAATTACTGAAACATGTGGCGGATGTACAAAGCTCGAGGAATGTGAAAGACTTAAGAGTAAATGGGAGTGTAATATTGAAATGGATCTTAAATGAATAAGATGGAAAGGGGTGAACAGAATTCTTCCGTTTCAATATAGGGATCATTTGTCGGCCTTTGTGAAAATGGGAAATCCATGTCTACCTCAGCAGCTGTTAGATTATTAAGAATGGTTCTTGCATGGAGTTGACTGATTATCCAAAAAAAATCCATTTTAGAGATACCATATTTCTTGGTGTGAATGTAAGTTATTTCTGCTCTTATCTGCTCAATTTTCCAAGTCACATATTTACGGCTAATGACCTCTCGCAAATGTCACAGTATGTATTTATGACCTTGTTTCATTCTTGGACGATCGTAAGCCCAAAATGAAGTAATCAAACGTATATGTCAACAAGGAACATCGCAATAATTTATTTTTGAGTTGCGCACAGGCTATGTAACTTAATAAAGTGGATGATTTTGAACACTATGTGGCGGTGAAGAAATTGCTATAGAAATTTAATATTTCATGAACCGTGCATCGTGATTTAATAGTGTAATAAGAACCAACAGGATGCACTATTTACCTTCAGTTTATTTGACGATTAACCTCTACATGTTTCTAGCAGGTTTACTGCTCACCATCAGGAGGTACCAGTCTGTATACAGAGTAGTATTACTGCTCGAAACATTTAGAGGTTAATCGTCAAATAAACTGAAAGCAAATAGTGCATCCTGTTGGTTCTTATTACACTAACATTACTATAGGTTATCTGCACGACACTTTGCTGGTTGTCTCCGTACTGGAAATTCAGTTTAAGTTGCAGATATCTTCTTTAGTACTGGGCGAGTGCTGGTTCATGCCCACGGGGAAGTAAGTGAAAGGAGAAGAAGGGAAATGAAACCATTACTGCCAGTGATGAAAGAAAAAGTTTCTTTCGGTACACAACTTTTTAATGCCTTTATCCTCACTTTTTTTCGTTGCAATCTCACCTCTTACTTACTTCTTTTTATTCTGCTTCTTCCTCTAACTATATCCATTCTTTTTGTGCGTTCATTGTTTCATTCTATTTTCTTTCAATCAGCTCTACCAAGTCTTTCAGTTCATCTACATTCTTTCTTATTCTTTTTTTTTTTTGCAAGATTTCATCACTTACAGTCTTCGGAATGCTTAGCTTAAAACGCTGACATAAAAGAAACTGTCATTGCCATGTTGTGGGACCTACTTTATCTCTAACCAGGATGTTTAGAATTTTCATAAATGCAACGGTGTGGTAATTTGTTGTTACAGACAAAAGGTTTGTGAAACGCTGGAATCGCGAGTTCTAATCCCAGTCAGTGTGTCTGTATATTTTAGCAGTTTTTTTTAAATCAGCAGTAGGCTTTAAGATATCCTGATCTCCATCCAGGGAGTCTAGCCGGTGCTCTACATCCTTTTCTGCCTGATATATTTCCCAGTTGGCCGTGTGCGCTTACTTCAACATTGAAATTATCAAGATCAATGGACTTAAGGGCATGAAAGAGCATCGCCAAATAGAATAATCTTTGAATCAATCAAAGAGTGTGAAGACTACCGTTTTCTGGTTTCTGACGCCATTCAGTATGGTGGATATGCATCTACGATTCCGAGGAATCGGCTAAACTACACGGCATCACAGTTACAGAAGACGGTTGTTTTCATGGTGACCGCCGGCAAAACCTCCAGTATTAGAATAAAATGGTTAGGCTAACCGAACAAACTTCCAGAAGCTTAATTATATTTAGGTTATTAACTGCAGTTGGTGTATCCATAAGCAAACCACTTGGTATACGGTCTACCAATTCATGTGCAAGAAAATGTGAGTAGGCAGTAATATCCTACTGGGAACTATTCATGAGAATTCAAGTTCTTTGCACATTGTCATACAAGTAGACATGAGCCTTTCGACTCGGATAAGGTCAACCAGTGTCACATACAGATATTTCTATCAGTTTTGTTTCCGTGTTTGTATGGGTTTGTCTGATATGTGTATAGAAAACTGAAACGTAAATATTAAATATAAAATATTTAACTTACAGCTTGGTTGAAATTGTTGTGGTGTTTGAAACTCTGCAACCATTCCTACCGGGATATCCAGTGCGGTTTGCCATGTACATGTGGTATGGGTATATTTCGTGCCATAACTGTGATATCTCTGTCATCGTAGTCACACTTAATAACACGTATAAATGTTTGTGCGACTGTAGTTGTCGGGCTTTGTATGTATTTCAGTTTAATCCGTAGTACGCTCGCACAGGCTTCCTGCTGATGTCATATTGTCATGTTGTGTATCGAAGCGTTAATCGTTGATGTTCTTGCTTATATTGTCTATTATAGTACGGTCTACAGCGTTTTGTAGTTCTTCCCCGCTGTTATAACTATTCGCCTATTTTTGTAAGTTGTGGTTTTGTTTACCATATTCATGTGTTTCTACTTTGTACTGTCCTGCATAGCAGCGCGAATCTCTTTGTATGAAAATGTGCTGTGAAAGCAAGTTGGTGTTGTTTGTTAACTGAAGTGCAGTATTACTGCAGAGGTGTACGGCGTCAAAATCTGTAAGACTTGTATATAAAGTCGGTTGTGAAGCTGTAAACTGACATCGACTGGTGGGCTTCTGTGATGATGGAGATGAATTGCAAGTTCCGAATACAAGAAATTTACGTAAATGAAAGTTGGAGAAAGCGTTATAATAAAGAATTAATGCAGATATTTGGAGATTTAGATATACTTTCATTTGTCAGAGTTAGTCGATTTGACTTGGACTGGTCATGGTAATAGAATGGATAGTAAAAGAAACGTAAGTCAAGTATTTGACAATATTCTTCGGGGAAATCGATTAAGAGGACAACGAACAAACAGATGGTGGAACTATGTACAAACAGGTATTAATAAATGCCAATTTAAGAGCTGGAAAGGGAGGTCAAGAAGCAGAGCTGCGTCGTAGGAGAAGTCCATTAAAACCCTTTGACGCCTAACGACCCTTATAGGTGTCGTACCTCACCGCTAACCTCTAAACGTTGCATTTTATATATTTATTCAACAAATATAGGTACTGAATATTTTTAACATGGTATATACTCTTCGTTTTTTTCTCTTCGAAATGCAGTTTGTTTCATAATTCTAACATATTTGGTTCCTGTATTATTCACATTTTATATACAGTGTGTGCTAAAATTTAAAACAAATAATTCCGGCGCCAAAAGGTTAAGGAGGTGATGGTCCGCATTGTACTGTACTATCATCGAGGAAGAAGAAGAAGAAGAAGAAGAAGAAGAAGAAGGATGAGGAGGAGGAGAAGAAGAAGAAGAAGGATGAGGAGGAGGAGAAGAAGAAGAAGGATGAGGAGGAGGAGGAGGAGAAGAAGAAGAAGAAGAAGAAGAAGAAGAAGAAAAGAAAAAGAAAAAGGAGGAGGAGAAGGAGATGAGGAGGAGGACAAGGAGAAGAAGAAGAAGAAGAAGAAGAAGAAATAATTTATTGAACATTGATTTAGTCCTCTCATATTTTGAATAGCGCTCATTGTCAGTCATTTTCAGGCCTGAAACGTCAACTCGTATGCAGGAAACTGTTTCGCAGTCAGTACAATCAGGCATAGGGCAAAACTGATCTGGGTAAAAATGTGCAGCAGCTGGTATGTCATTTCGTAATTACCTCTGGCATATCGATTCTGGTGAACCGCCTCAGTAGGAACTAAAATGTTTAAACACAATGCACCTGACAGGAGAGATAGCTGAGGAACCCTGTGACCACGGAGTTCCGCGCAGAGGAGGGTGCTGCTGCCAGAAGGCACTCAAGTAGAAATGCGATAAGAACCAGGTTACGGCTCATCTTGAAGGCGCCGGGCCCCGTCATATACACCTTAAGTTCCTGTTACAGCTTACTTGTGCAGCGAAGTAAAGTAATATTGTCAATATACGTAAGATATATAAAACTGTGTTCGATACAGCGTAACGGCTGGTGTGGATGCAGGACGCCGAGTGGCATGCCGAGAAATAGCGGCTGAACACATGACATGTGAACGACTTTAATGTAATGCAGGTGATGAAGTGATAAGTACAGGAATGAAAACTAAACGTGTTTAGGTAACTAATATAAACAAGTGTTGAGTTTTCAAAGCTTGCCATCGGTTGCGCTGACACCGCAGCTGTGAGAATTGGCGTCTCAAGTGCAGAGAGCTAAGTGTGTGTTCTCCGACATCACGAATCGAAGTCTATGGCTGCAGAGCACAGGGGATATCGTGCGGGGCTTCGAGAGGAACCGGTGTACACATAAGTTGTGAAGTGAGGCTGGTTGCATTATGTAGGGGGCAAAGCCCCGGTAAACGAACGGTTACTGAATTAAGGTGAAAGAATTTAACGTGATTTTTGTTTTCAGTCCCAGAAAACTGAAAAAGGCAGGCTGCCCGGCAATTAAACACGACACGGTCGAAATTTCACAAAGTTCTGCAAAGTCTTTTGAGTTTTAAAAATTACATTTGACGGCAACCACAAGGGATAATGCGAAGTTCAATATATTTTGTACTGTATTCAAACAAATCCCCCCCCGCGAATGCTCTGTGAATGATGTAGAGTATAAAAACATGTTGGAAGAATTCCTTATGCTGACTTTCTGACTTTGGAAGAAGAGGGTTCGAATGACATGTTATTCCAGCAAGACGGAACGCCTTCTGATATTCACATTGTAGTTCTGGAATTCGTGATTCGAAAGTTACCATGGAAATGGAGTGGCAGACGCTGATATATCACTTGGCCACCTCGTTCCCTTGACGTTACAGTATTTAATTTCTTCGAGTGGGGGTGGGGGTGGGAGATACATAAAGGATACCTTTCACGTTTCGCCATTGCCCATAACTTCCACGGAAACTTATGGGAGGATGCTGGCTGCTGTGGTTATATTTACACCGGTCGTACTGACAAATATCTGGACTAAACTTAATACAGATATGGAATGTGCTGGGATACTGTCGGTGCCAGTACTGAACGTATGTAATTTTTGTAAGGTTAGGTTACAAGTACGTGATCACATAACCTTATAAAACTGACGCGCGGTTTTTTTTTGTGATTCACTTACCTCTAACTTCTTAAGCAGTATTACTTTAAAATTATGTATATTCCGTCATCATCATCATATATCTTTTATGGAGTTGGGCCACTTGCTGACCCGTTCCGGTCTCACATACCCAGAAGTCTCTTCAAAGGTCTACCATGATTCATTCTGCCAGTTGGGGAGTAGTATTTCATTACCCTGGGTAATCTATTTCGAGGCATTCTATTTACATGTTGTATACAGCTTCTCTTGTATTCCAGTAATTTGTCCAAAATAGGTGTTATTTTTAACTCCTTTGCAGTTTGTACCTTTGTTTTGTAATCTGTCCAAGTGTTGTATATTCCGTATGATACTTTATCTAATAAACGCCACTTTATTCGAGGGTTGCGGCCAGTCGAAATACTGTGTAATGTAAAATTTGTGTTTACAGTCTTTCTTGAGCGCTAAGCGAGGATGGCGCTATATCGGGTTTTCTCTGTGCTGCGTATGAGTTTATAAATCGTATAAAATACTGATTATCGTATTGCCTTGCCTGTTTCACCCGTTGTTTGTAAGGATGGGAAACTTGATGTGCCACTCTAAGGCAGACTGTGCGACGTATTACGCAGGACCCTGTTTTTCAGCCGTGCAATGAATAAAGTCCGCCTTGGCTGATGTAGTTCATATGTGACACACATATCGACTGAGTTCAGTATCAAAGCACTTCTCGACATTTTGCGCAGTAGGTGTTCGAAATTTATTAAAGTTGTATTTGTACTTTTATTTACAGTATATCTAAGTATCAACCAACATGGATCTACTTAAAACTTTTTTGTGTTTTGCTGACCGTGTATGTCAGTATATTTATCTTAGTAATTAACCAACTTGATGCACAAAATTTTTGTTTTACAATAAGTTTATTTCATGTACTCATTATCGGGAGGTCAGAATTGTATTATACAGCCTCTGGTATCATCACACCTACAGGTGTGATGATACCAGAGGCTGTATAATACAATTTTGACCTCCTGATGATGAGTACATGGTGCTTGAAACATGTAGAGGCATGAAATAAACTTATTGTAAAACAAACATTTTGTGCATCAAGTTGGTTAGTTACTAAGATAAACTACTTAAAACATGTTTCAGGCTTCAGTGGGGTGCATAAATTTGAGGTCCATCAGCGACATCCGTCCTGGATATAATTCCAGAGAGTGCAACCCTGAGCTTCGGCTGCGCATTCGGATAGGAATGAATTTTTTCTCCCCGTTGTAGTTGATTTGTGAAAACTGGCTTCAAAATGTTAAGTTGAAACTAAAAGTAAGAGCAGTACAGTAACCTTAGAGGGGAACTCCGGATAATCATTATTTACGGGTCTCAAACGCT
>Ga0123353_10008305_pt1 | contig 14162 bp, 9 predicted proteins | sample TergutLab28metaG_3_FD_92763 | JGI IMG/M metagenome (GOLD analysis project Ga0123353, IMG submission 92763) | Labiotermes labralis P3 segment gut microbial communities from Petit-Saut dam, French Guiana - Lab288 P3 | ecosystem: Host-associated > Arthropoda: Insects > Digestive system > Gut ... | reverse complement strand
GCTTCATGCCCGAGTACGTCGACCATCCCGTAAAAGACATGTACACATGGGAAAAGGACGTCAAGTGGCGGCTCGACCCCGATACCGAAGGCCGTTACAAAGACTTTGACGAACACTCGCAGTTTGCAAAAGAAAACAGGGCGAAGGGTTTCCACGTGCAGCAGGGCTTCATCGGCGGCTGCATGTATCTCAGGAGCCTTATGGGCCCCGAAGACGTGCTGTATAAATACTACGACGATCCGGAGCTTATACACGACTGCATGAAGACCTGGTTTGCGATGTGCGACAAAATTATCGCGCGCCGCCAGCAGTACGTGACGATCGACGAGATTTATATAGCGGAAGACATCTGCTACAAATGCGGCCCGCTCGTTTCGCCGGACATGATGCGCGAATTTTATCTTCCTTATTATCAGCAGCTCATCGCAAACATTAAGGCGCGCCAGCTGCAGAAGGACGCGCACCTTTACATCCAGATCGACACCGACGGCGACTGCCGCCCGGTCATAGACATCTACCGCGAAATAGGAATGGACTACATGTCGCCGTTCGAGGTGGCGTCTGGCTGCGACGTTGTGGAAATCGGAAAGCAATACCCCGACCTGCTTATGCGCGGCGGCATCGACAAGCGGATACTCGCCGCGGGCCGCGAGGCGATCGACCGCGAGGTGGACCGCATACTGCCCGCGATGCAGAAGCGCGGCGGCTACATCCCGGTTTGTGACCACGGCGTCCCCGCCGAAGTAAAATTTGAAGACTACATGCACTACCGAAGCAGGATCAAAGAATTCGAAGGCGAATAAACAAAAAAATCCTTTCCTTATATATTCGATGATTAATTAAATTTTGCGCGAAAAAAATCCCGGCATTGAGAATTTTTCTTAAAAAAATTTTTGGGGATTTTGCGAAGCGCAAAATCGGCATTTTGCAGTTAATCGTCGAATACTTATATAAAAACGGAAAGGTTTTTTTTTTTTTGCAAAAAATTTTTTTTTCGTGTGTAACTTTTTACCGCTTTGCGACACTAACAGGTAGAAACAAAATTTTAGGCAAATCGATAATGAAGAACCCGCTTCATAATAATCGGGTCAAAAAACAGGAGGAAAAAAAATGGCTTACAAGTACGGTCTCACAACGTTCGACATCGAAGACCAGCAACCGGAAGATTCAATCGCGGATTTTTTCGAACCGCTCAGCTTTGCCGCTGCTTCAGAAGAAGCCGGACAGAGCGCGGCTATGGCTGCCCTTGAACAGGCGATTGCCGATTTAAACTCCGCGATATCGGATCACAACGAAGCGTTGCAAACGTTCCGCAGCAACCCAAACTCAGCGACATGGCGTTCGGCGCAGCAGACATACCAAACCGCTTTGGCGGCGATGTCCGTTGTAAACGACGCCTACGCAAACGCGGTTACGGATGCGGAAAACACTTACGCGGATCAAGTCAACAGCTTGAGGGAACAGCTCCGCGAACAGGGCATCGAAGTGGGAAACGACTACACGTCCGACGAGCTTATCTCCGCGCTTAACAAAGCGCAAGCGGAAGCGGACGAAGCTTACGCTAACGAAGTCGAAGCCCTCCAAAAACAACTGCTGAGCCAAAACGTGCCGGGCATCGACGAAGACGGCGTCTACACCGCCGACGAACTCATGGACGCGCTCGCAAACGCGCAGGCCGAAGCCGACGCAACTTACGCGAAAGAGTTGAACGACCTCCGCGACTTGTTGCTCGCCCAAAACGTGCCGGGCATCGAAGAAAACGGCGTCTACACCGTAGAGCAGCTCATGAACGCGCTCGCAAGCGCGCAGGCCGACGCAGACTCAACCTACGCGAAAGAATTAAGCGACCTCCGCGATTTATTGTTTGCCCAAAACGTGCCGGGCATCGACGAAAACGGCGACTACACAGTCGAGCAGCTCATGAACGCGCTCGCAAACGCGCAGGCAGACGCAGACGCAACCTACGCAAAAGAATTAAACGACCTCCGCGACTTGCTGTTTGCACAAAACGTGCCGGGCATCGACGAAAACGAAGTCTACACAATAGAAGAGCTCATGAACGCGCTCGCAAGCGCGCAGGCCGATGCGGACGCAGTTTACGCGAAAGAATTAAACGACCTCCGCGACCTGCTGTTTGCCCAAAATGTGCCGGGCATCGACGAAAACGAAGTCTACACAATAGAAGAGCTCATGAGCGCGCTCGCAAACGCGCAGGCAGACTCCGACGCAACCTACGCAAAAGAACTGAACGACCTCCGCGACTTGCTGTTTGCCCAAAACGTGCCGGGCATCGACGAAAACGAAATCTACACCTTCGAAGAACTCATGGACGCGCTCGCAAGCGCACAGGCCGAGGCCGACGCCAACTACGCAAGCGACTTGGACGCTCTCCGCGAATTATTGTTCAACCAGAACATACCGGGCATCACGAAAGACGGCGTCTATACAATGGAACAGCTCATGGACGCGCTCGCAAACGCGCAGGCCGACGCAAACGCGGTTTACGCAAGCGAAGTTAACGATCTGCGCGATTTATTATTCGCCCAAAACGTGCCGGGCATAGACGAAAACGGAACCTACACCGCAGAGCAGCTTATGAACGCGCTCGCAAGTGCGCAGGCCGCGGCAAACGCAAACTACGCTAAAGAATTAAACGACCTCCGCGACTTATTGTTTGCCCAAAACGTAGCGGGTATAGACGAAAACGGAACCTACACGGCCGACGAACTCATGAACGCGCTCGCAAGCGCTCAGGCAGGCGCAAGCGCATCTTACGCAAAAGATTTAAGCGACCTCCGCGATTTGCTGTTTGCCCAAAACGTGCCGGGCATTGAAGAAAACGGAACCTACACCGCAAAAGAACTCATGGACGCGCTCGCAAGCGCACAGGCCGGCGCAAACGCAAACTACGCCAAAGAATTAAACGACCTCCGCGACTTATTGTTTGCCCAAAACGTACCGGGCATAGACGAAAACGGAACCTACACGGCCGAAGAACTCATGGACGCGCTCGCAAGCGCTCAGGCAGATGCAGACGCAGTTTACGCAAAAGAGATAAGCGACCTCCGCGACCTGCTGTTCGCCCAAAACGTGGCGGGCATAGACGAAAACGGAACCTACACCGCAGAAGAACTCATGGACGCGCTCGCAAGCGCCAGGGCCGCAGCCGACGCAGCCTACGCAAAAGAATTAAACGACCTCCGCGACCTGCTGTTCGCCCAAAACGTGGCGGGCATAGACGAAAACGGAACCTACACCGCAGAAGAACTCATGAACGCGCTCGCAAGCGCTCAGGCCGCAGCCGACGCAGCCTACGCAAAAGAATTAAGCGACCTCCGCGACTTGCTGTTCGCCCAAAACGTGGCGGGCATTGACGAAAACGGAACCTACACTGCAGAAGAACTCATGGACGCGCTCGCAAACGCTCAGGCCGACGCAAACGCAGCATACGCCAAAGAAATAAGCGACCTCCGCGATCTGCTCTTTAGCCAAAACGTGGCGGGCATTGACGAAAACGGAACCTACACAGTAGAACAACTCATGGACGCGCTCGCAAGCGCTCAGGCCGCCGCAAACGCAAACTACGCAAATGAATTAAACGACCTCCGCGACTTGCTCTTTAGCCAAAATGTGGCCGGCATTGACGAAAACGGAACCTACACAGTAGAACAACTCATGGACGCGCTCGCAAGCGCACAGGCCGCCGCAAGCGCAAACTACGCAAAAGAATTAAACGACCTCCGCGACTTGCTGTTTGCCCAAAACGTGGCCGGCATCGACGAAAACGGAACCTACACCGCAGAACAACTCATGAACGCGCTCGCAAGCGCGCAAGCAGCCGCAAGCGCAAACTACGCAAAAGAATTAAACGACCTCCGCGACTTGCTGTTTGCCCAAAACGTGGCCGGCATCGACGAAAACGGAACCTACACAGTAGAACAGCTCATGGACGCGCTCGCAAACGCGCAAGCCGACGCGGACGCCTTATACGCAAGCGAACTGGCCGCGCTCCGCAACCTCCTTGTAAGCCAAAACGTGCCGGGCATCGACGAAGACGGCGTCTACACAATCGACCAGCTCATGGATGCGCTTAACAGCGCGCAGGCGGCCGCGGACGCAGCATACGCAAGCGAAGTGAACAGCCTCCGCGATCAGCTTCGCGGACAGGGAATCGAAATAGGCGACGACTTTACGGCCGCGCAAATGATGGAAGCGGCGCAAATCGCTTACGACGCGGCGCTTGCCTCACACATAGACGGGCTCCTGCAGCTTTATAAAGACAACGGCGACATTTTTACCCTCGGCTTCATTGACGAAGACGGAAACCCGACGCTTAGCGGACACGACCTGCGCATTGCATTGGAAGACGCGCTCGACAGTCTGCTGACGGATCTGCTCGAAATACACGGCTTTAACAGGGATCAATGGGAAGTAGAATGGGCGCAATACCAAAGCGCTCTTAACGGTTACAACAGCGCAATGGACAATTTCAAATCGATCCTTAGCGGTTTCTTCCCGGACAGAGACATAGAAAACGCTTCGATAGAAGAACTGATGGCTTGGCAAGCGGAAGCCGTGCAGCTTGTAAGAAACGACATCGCAGGCAGCTTCGTAGGCAAACCGAACGACGGCAGCTCCTCCTTCGGCGGCCACACGATAAGGTTCGACTGGGCAGTAGCGTCACGCGAACCCACCGTCACGGAAAATTCGTCCGGCGCCGTGATCAAGCTTGACCAAGGCGTCGAAATAACAAACGCAAGAGGCTCCGTATGGTCATTCGTAACCTTTAACCCGCACGAAGACCTGCAGGCGGGACTGTACAGCTTCCACATGAGAATCACGGGAACATGGCATGTGGTAGTGTTTACGCTTACCGACGAGCATGTAGAATACATACAGACGACCGGCCAGGCGCTTAAATTCGACTTCCCGGCAATAGGCAACAACTCGCAGTCAATAGGCGCGATCCGCAACGACTTCTTCATCGCAACTCCTCCGCCGCCGCCCGCATTCGACTTGGACGAACCCGAAAGCCCGGATTTCGAATGGGCCGTATGGGACAGAGAGCTTCCCGAAGAACCGGTTCTTAAAGTATACGAAGGCGAAGCCCCAACCCTTGTTACAATCGACGGCGAAGCCCCAACACTTGTCATATTCGAAGGCGAAGCGCCCGTGCTCGTAACAGTGGAAGGCGAAGCCCCCTCGCTTGTAACGTTTGAAGGCGAAGCCCCTTCGCTTGTAACATTCGAAGGCGACGCTCCGGAACAGGTGCTCTTTACAGGCGACGCCCCGGAATACATTTCGTTCAGCGGCGAAGCCCCCTCGCTTATAACATTCGAAGGCGAAGCCCCCTCGCTTGTAACCTTCGAAGGCAGCGAGCCTGTGCAGGTAACGTTCAACGGCAGCGCACCGGTACATGTGCAGTACACCGGCACAGCCCCGATACAGATCACGTACGCCGGAGATTCTTCAAGCCAAATAGTGTTTGAAGGCGACGCTCCCACGCACATAATTTTTACCGGCAGCGCGCCGAGTTTAATCACGATACTGGGCGACGCACCCGTGCAGATAACCTTCCTTGGCGACGCACCCGAGCAAATAACATTCATGGGCAGCGCCCCGGTTCAAATCGTGTTCGAAGGCGAAGCTCCGAGCCTGATCATGTTCGAAGGCGAAGCGCCTGAATACATAATCTACGAAGGCAATGCACCGAACATCGTGGAATACATAGGCGACGCCCCCGTAATGGATTTGCCGGGCAACCCGCTCTTCGAAATAGAAGATCCCGGCGCAGAACCGCAAGACACCGATCCCGGCTCAAGCACGCCCGGTCAAGGCAATCCCGGCTCAGGCAACCCCGGTTCGTACACGCCCGCGCAAACAATAGCGAACGTCGTCGACGACGAAATACCCGGCAATGTTTACGGCCCCGAAGAATTTGTCGACATCGACCCAGCTGACATACCGCTCGGATTGTTCCTGCCGGACGAACTGTTCGACCTGGATTTAAACGACACGCCGCTCGGCTCCGCAGACCCGGACGATTTGGTTGAACTGATCGAAACGCCGGTCCCGCTATCGACAATGCCGCAAACAGGTTTGAGCGACATGCTCGGCGCGTTTACCACAGGTCTGCTGCTCGCTTCGTTCACGGCCGCCGTGCTCGCAACCGCGATCCGCAAATTAAAGAAGAAAGAACTGGCCGAATAAGCCGCAAAAAAAACCACGGGCTGTGTCGGGTAACCGGCACAGCCCGTATTAATTTAACCGTAAAAACTGTATATTAATTACAAAAAAAGCGGGTGAAAACATGGAGCAAAAAAATAATAAAACCAAAAAAAATAATGCCAAAATCAAGATCCGCGTCATGTACGCGCTGATGGGTCTGTGCTTGGCATTGGCTGCGGCTTTCGGCGCAGCCATTGCGATAGAAATTTTTACGGACAGCCAAGGTTCCGCGTTTTACGCCGAGATACCCGTTAATTACAAACCGCGCCAAACCGTGACGGCCGCGCCCGCCGATCCTAACGCCGAGCTAATGAACGAAAACGGAAACGCAGACGACACAGACTATGAGCATGTTTCGTTTATAGACTTCGCGTCCATGCGCGAGCTGTACCCCGACATCATCGGCTGGCTCCAGTCGGAAGGCACGGTTATCAACTACCCCGTCGTGCAAACGGACAACAACGACTTTTACCTTTCGCATCTGCCGGACAAGAGCAGAAACAAACTGGGCTCGATCTTTTGCGACTACCGTAACGCGCCGGATTTTTCCGGTCAAAATATTTTTATTTACGGCCATCACATGGAGTCCGGCAATCTTTTCGGCTCGCTAAAATATTACGCAGACCAGTCTTACTACGAACGGTATCCGACCATGTTTTTGTTCACGCCCGCCGCGGACTACACGATTGTTTTGGTCGCGGGCTACGTGCTCGACTCGGCTTACGAATCGCCGCCGTCCGGCTTTGCGGATCAAGCGGCCCTTGATTCGTATTTGACTGAAATAAAAAACCGATCCGTCTTTAAAAGCGGCGTCTCGGTCGAATTAGGCGATCAGATTGTTTTTTTATGCACATGCACGCCAAGCAGGATAAGAAGCTCGGCGAGCGAACGCTTCGTGCTCGTTGGCAAGCTTGTTGAAAATTAGTTATTTGTAGCTTACGTTGGTTTATCCGCCGCCACATTTTTTACTGCGTTGACGTTTATGCTTTCCGCCGCGGCGCGGTTTTCGGCGCGGATCTGTTCGTAAATTTCTTTGCGGTGTATCGCGATCGACTTCGGCGCGATGATACCGAGCTTCGCCTGGTCGCCGGAAACGCTGATAATAATTATCTCGACGTTGTCACCGACCATAATCGATTCGCCTTTTTTGCGGGTAAGTGCCAGCATCAGCACTCACCCGCTTTCGTTTGCCCGTTTTTAAGCTGCTCGATTTCTTGAAAAATATAATGGCGGATGCCGTACTCCTCGTTACTCACGACGGCCTGCATCCCGCGCCGCGTCGCGGGGTTGATTATGATAGGCGCCTTAAGGTTGACGCGCATTTCTTTTATCTCTTCCGGGATAACGGCTATGTTAAAAATCGAAAGCGTCCCGTCCTCAAACTCGCCGAGCCCCGCGAGCGCCTCGTCCTCCACGTCCGGGTTGTAATGCGGCAGCACCGGGAACACGTTCATGAGCGCGAACGCAACGTCCGTGTCGTCGGTGCATTGGAGATAGCAGAACAGGTCGTCGCCCGGCTCCTCCGGTTCGCCGCAGTTGATGAGTATAAAGTTTTTAATGTCCGGGAAACCCGGCAGCCCGTTTTCAAAAATAATTTCGGAACCGTCCTCGTATTCGACTTCCCCGAAATGTTTTGTCTGTATGATCATATTTTGCACCCGTTAAATAAAGTTTGCCAGTGTCAGCTGAATGATGTTTGCCCCCGCCTTTAAAGACGCGTTGTAGGCCGCCTCCGCCATCGCGTGGAGCATATATGTTTTTGCCATGTCCGTGTCCTCGTTGTCCGAAAGCAGCTTGGTATAGCTAACTTCGTCCTGCTCGAGCCGCTCCTGCATCATTTCGAGCCGCCGCATCCGGCTTGCGAGCTGCGTGCGTTCGCGCATCGCGTTTTCTGCATGGCGGTCTATCAGATACAGCATGTTGTTGAAGCGGTCGTACAGTACCGCCTGCATGAGCGCGCGCTCGTCCGCGAGCTGCTTGTTGATCGCGTTGGTCAGGTCGTCGCCGTTAAGCCCTTCCGCCATATATTTTTGTTCGAGCTGCTTGGGGTCGGACAGCGTGATCGACTCCGCAAATTCGCAAAGCCGCAGCAGATCCGCGTACATTTGGTCGGTAAACACGTTTTTAGCGAGCGCGTTTACCGTCACGTTGGTGTTTACCGAAAATTCGTACTCAAAATTTTGGTTGTTCATGTCGTAATAGATTCCCGTGTCGAGATCCGTCACTTCAAAATATACCAGAGGGTTGAGTTCGCCCTTTAAAAAACCATGTTTTTCGTAAGTGATCTTTACCGGATCGAACGGGAACGCCTCCGCTGTTTCGCGGTGCATGACAAGCTCGCCCGTCTCCGGTATGTAATGGATTATGTTTCCGCCGGGCGGTCCGCCTACCGGCGGGTCGTAAGCGTACAAATCGTCTATGCTTGAATAAACAACGTCGTAGCCGTCTACCGCAAGGCCCGTCACATCCTTGTACGGTATCTTCAAAATGTATATGTCGTGTACGATCGGCTTGTCCGTTGTCACTTCGGGCACGGGGACGCCGTTTTCCGTTTTTATTATTTTTTGGTACGACTTTGCTTTTTCGATGTCCGTTTGCGTCACGTACTGCGCGATATCGTAATGCGCGTTGCTGTCGGCGTTAAACACCGGCGGCTGGTTCGTGCGGTAGCCGGAAAAAACATAACGCCCCGCATATGTCTGGTTCATTTCAATGCCTATCTGTGCGATCATCTCTTTAATTTCCGTTACAACGGCGCGTTTGTCTTCGCCCGTTTCCGTTCCCGTCGCCGCCTCCACGCAGCGGTAGCGGATGTTGTCAAGCAGCGTCTCTATCAGATTGACAAACGCCGCCTCCGTCACGTTCATCCAGCCGAGCCCGCTTTGCACGTTGCGCTGGTACTGCTCCGTTTCCGCAACATTGGTGCGGAACTTTAAAGCGCGGCTCGCAATTATCGGATCCTCCGAAGGCCGCTGGATTTTTTTCGTAGAAGCTATTTGCGTGTACAGCTTGTCCACATACCTCATGTTCCTGTTGATGTTAAGCAGCATGGTATTGGACATCATCGTGTTTGTTATTCTCATTTTAATGCCTTCGCGTCACACGCGGCAATCCGCAAGCCCCTCGTGGGGTGTGCGTCGCCTGCGCAATAACCTCCCGCGCCTTTCTGTTAAAAATAAATGCGTTAGTATTCGATGATTAACTAGATTTTGCGCGAGAAAAATCCCGGCAGTAAGGTATTTTACGAAGTGCAAAATCGGCATTTTGCAGTTAATCATCGAATGCGCAAGATACCTTCTCTTAAAAAAGCTTTGACGTTTATTTTAATCCCAAGTGGTTTATCATTATGTTGTAAATGTCATTGATCGAATTTATTAACTTTGCCGCGGCCTGGTAGAGCTGGTTGTATTTGATCATCGCCGCGAGCTCCTCGTTCAAGTCCACCCCCGAAACGGACAGCCTTTGGTTTTCTGTTTGCGCCACCATGTTGTAATAGCTCTCTTCAAATTTTTCGGCCTGCATCAAATCGATTGCGAGATGGTCCGACGTGCCGATAATAAAATCCATCAGCTTGCCTTCTTTAAACAGCGACGGATAGGCGTTTAGTTTTGCGAAGCCGCGTATCACGTCGTTGCTGCTCTCGCCAATGGTCGGGTCGGTTGTGCAGGCGAGCAGCTTGGGGTCTGCGAGCCTCGGGTTTACTATCAGATTAAGCGCCGTAAGCGGCGAATAATCTATGTTCCCGCCTGCCAGCGTTAAAAAATCGTCCGGACTGCCGTCCGTAAACGCCGCGCCCAGCGGGTCGGTCGCCTTGTAGCCCTGGTAAGTGAAAAAAAGGTTCTGCATCGTGTCGCCGTTAGCGTCGTAGCCGTACATATGCCCGGTCACGCCGGGTATCTGCCCGTAGTTGACGTCGAGCCCCTCGTTTATTGCGCGGACAAACGTATGCACAAGGATGTTAAGCTTGTTCATGTAAAACGGTATGCCCTTGAAATTGTTGGTCATGTATCCGCTTGTGTTGTCCATCATGTACGGGTCTTTAGCGGCGTACGGGTCGGACGGGTCCGCGAACGCGGTGGGGTAGGTGTTGTTACCGTCGCGCACGTCTATGAGCCCGCGCAGCCGCCCGCCGAGCTTCGGGCTGTAAATGTTAAACAGCGACCCGCTTTCGCCGAAGAAGATGTCGTAGAGTCCGTCCGCGTCCATTTGGTTGCGCTTGGGCCCGCTCGCCTCAAAGTTGGGGTTCTCCCTTGGGATACAGGACAAAAGGTTGGCGCGGGTATGGTTTACCAAATCATAACCGTTTATCAAGACAACAAAACGTTTGTCATGCGGTATCATTTCGCTCGAATAATCGAGCTCCTCAACCTCGATGTTTATCAGCTCGGACAATTTGTCCACAAGCAGGGCGCGCGCGTCGCGCAGGTCGTTTGCGGTCGAACCGTCTATCTCGTACTGAAAAATTTGCTTGTTTATGCTTGCGATCTGCGTCCCGATGCTGTTTATCTGCATGACGGTCGCCTCTATTTCGCCGTTTATATCGCTCTGCTGCTTAATTAGCGCCTCTGCGTTTGCACGTATGAGGCCGGCGAGCGATTCCGCAGCGAGCACTACGTTCGAGCGGAAGGTCGCGTCGTTTGCCGTGGTCGTCAGATCCTGCAGGCGGTTAAAAAAATCGCCGAAGGCGGATCGCAGCCCGCAGTCCGGCAATTCTGAAAAGACTGTTTCTATAAGCGAAAGCTGCGTGACCTTGGTCGTGTAATGACCCAGCACGCTGTTTTGCCGCCAAATCTTTTTATCCAAAAAAAAGTCGCGTATCTGCCCCACGCCGAAAACTTCGGAGCCCGTGCCGTACATTCCGCGCCCGTTGTAAAGCGTCAGCGGCGCAGTCGCCTTTTGCATGGCGTACTGCCGCGAAAAACCCGGCCTCGCCGCGTTAGCTATGTTGTGCGAGATTATGTTCAGGTTGGCCCGCGCCGTAAACAGCGCGGACATCGCCACATTATACTCGTAAAAAGTAGACCTCAACTAAAGCCCCACCCTTCCCATGCCGTTGACGACGCGGTCTATCATGCTGTCGATCGTGTTTAATATACGCGCCGCGGACTGATACGCATATTGGTATGTCATCATGTTTCGCAGCTCTTCGTCGAGCGAAACGCTCATTATCGACTGCCGTTTATAGTCCGCCTCGTTAACTTGAATGGCCGTGTTGGTCAAAAAATTGTCCGCTTCCTCTATTTCGATTGCAAACTGCGTCACAAGCTGCTGGTATGCGTCTTGGATGCGGTAATAAAGCCCGTTGATGAGCACGCCGTTTTCCGGGTCGTTGCTGCGCCATTTATGCAGCAGATCCAAAATTATGCGGTTGTCGTCGCGGTCCGCAAACGGCGACGGCGAAAACGGCATGAGATTGAACCCGTCCTCCGAGTCGAGCAGAAGCGGGTTAAGCTTGATGTTGCCTATGCTGTACTGCGAATAATACGTCGTTACCTCGCCCAGGTTTAGCGGCACGTCTTCGGTGTTGTAAAGCCCCGTTATAGGGTCGAACCTGGGCACGTCCTTGCGCACGAATATTTCGACGTACGACTGGCTGCCGCGCAGGTCGTAGGGCGCGTCCGGATCCTTTGTCCTGTCCGCGAGATACGGCGCGACGGCGTCGTTTATCATGGTCACGATTTTATTTACGATAAGATCAACCTGCATTTGCACCTTTGGTATAAGGCAGTTTTCGACGCTCCACTTATTAAAATTGTAAGTGTGCAGCGCCGCCAAATAATCGTTTTTTTGCTGCTGTGTGGCGAGCGGGCCCGGGTCAACCGGCATGACCAGCATGTCCGCGCCCCTGTATGTCGCGGGCATCGCGCCCCGTGAAATGATAAGAGCCTTTAACGCGCCGTCGTCGTTGTTGTTGTAGGCGTTTATCGGCTTGTGCAGCTTGACGTACGCCTCGTATTGGTTGGGCGGCGTGTCGGACGGCAAAATTTCTTTGGACGAAGTAAACACCGGCTCCACAAACGAATACATGCCCGAAACATATTTAAGCCCCATAAAATGCTGGCTGTTTTGGTTGAGCAACTGATGGCCGTCCGTAAAAATGCTTATGTTTCCGTATGTATCCTCGTAATAATCTATGGGCACCAGCGCGGACAGCTTGTCGAGACAGAGGTTTCGTTCGTCTCGGTAGTCGTTTGCGTAGTCGCCCGCGGCCTCGTTTGCCCTTATAAGCGTGTTAAGCTGGTTGACGCGAGTCACGAGCTCGTTTATTTCGTCTACCGTGGCGCGTATCTGCCTGTCCAGGTTCAACTGATACGCAAACAGGCTTTCGTACACCTCGTTCGCCTTGTTAACAAAAATTTCGCATGTCGCCAAAAATTTGTCCCGCGTCTCTATCCCCTCGGGATGCACCGAAAGCTCCTGCATCGCGTTCCAGATGTCGTTTATTACGCTTTGGAAGCGGTACGCCCCCTGCATTTCGCCCAGTATGTCTTCAACTATCGCCCCGGTGGTCGACTTGACCGCGTAAAAATTCAATTTTGTGTTAAGGTTACGGTACGTTATGTCCAAAAATTTGTTTCGTATCTGCATGATGGCGTTTGTATCCGTGCCGAGCCCGACCATCTTCATGTTGCCGTTGAGGCTCATCCCCGCGTCTTTATAGAAAAAGTCCTTTTGCGTGACCCGCTGGCGCGCATAGCCCAATATTTCGGAATTTGCCATGTTGTGGCCGGTTACTGCCAGCCCGGTTTGAGCCGCGCGCAGCCCGCTTACGGCGGTCGCCAGTGACGAAAAATTAGCCATTGGTGCATGTACCTCCCGCGAAAAAAACTATTTTTTAGGTTTAGACTCCTGTTTAATGCCGCCGTCGGCTTCCATAAAGACGCCGGGCTGCATGTTGCTGCGTATTACGTTTATGGAATAGTCTATATAACCGAGCGCGTCGCCTATCAGCTCGGCGTTGTGCGCGTTTGCGTAAGAGAGCTCGTTAAGCGCGGCGCGCAGCCTGTCGCGCACGGCGGCAAGCTCCGCCTGCTCCGTCTGCCCGTCCAATAAATCGACCAAATTAGCGAGGTCAAGCTCGCTTTCTTTTTTGTTGAGCACCATCGCGAGGTCTGCGACCGCCTGTATCCGTCGCTTTTCGAGCTTTTTATTCTGGCTCACCAAAATGTTTTCTAATCCGGTGATTTTTTGCAGACCCTCGATGTCGTTTGCGACGATCACATCCCGTTTTTCGAGCGAAAGCCCGAGCAGGTCTTCGTACCGCGACGCCTGCTCGTTTAAAATCTCAATTAAGGTATTGATCAACCCGGCCATACCCGCCTCCGAACAAATAGAACAAATAAATAAACAAATACATAAACCCCGTAAAAAAAACTCCGCCGGGATTAAAGGCAACCGCCCAATTTAACCGAAAGAGTTTTACATCCTTGTAAAATTCTTATTATCCGTAATAATGTTCCGCGCTTCCGATCATTTTTTTTGCGGTTTCAACCGCAGAAAAATCGTACAGCCCGCTTTCGATTTTCGCTTTTATCGCGTTTACAACCGCGCTCCTTACCTCGGGGGCTTCCATTACGGCGGCGTACGCCAACCTGTAATCTTCCGCTTGGGTTGACATCGTGAATACGTCGCGCCCCTCGTCGGCTTTTTTTGCGTTTATAACCGCTTTTACCCCGGCCGTGCCCTCCGCGCTGTTTACTTTATAGACGTTGAGCGCGCCGGTCAATTTGATATCCATGCTGCCAAACCCTTTCGGTCGTTGTCAAATCCTTTTCAAATCTTTATCGTCAGCCTTTTAAAAATATATTAGCGGAAATTTAATATTTCTTTTTTACGGTAAAGCACAGTGTAAAACCGCTCACATTATCGTATCCCGCGCCAAGCAGCGCCCTCGCGCATTCGCTGAGCGTCGCGCCCGTCGTGTATATGTCGTC
>Ga0123353_10008303_pt1 | contig 14164 bp, 9 predicted proteins | sample TergutLab28metaG_3_FD_92763 | JGI IMG/M metagenome (GOLD analysis project Ga0123353, IMG submission 92763) | Labiotermes labralis P3 segment gut microbial communities from Petit-Saut dam, French Guiana - Lab288 P3 | ecosystem: Host-associated > Arthropoda: Insects > Digestive system > Gut ... | reverse complement strand
TCGACGTGCGATGGTATCTGTTCTCCAAGATTGTACAAGAAGAGCAGTATCGTCTGCATATAATGCCAAGTGGGTGTTGGGTGGGTGGGGTATATCAGATATGTATAAGACGAAGAGAGATGTTGACAGAACTGCCCCTTGGGGTAAACCCGAAGGTGTATATTTTGGTATTGAGGAAGCGTTGTTTATCTGCACAGTGAACGATCGTTCTACGAGAAAAGCGCGGAGAATTTAGATAAGATATGGCGGTATTTGAAGTGAGATGAGCTTATACAGTAGTCCTTGGATCCATATTGTGTCGTAGGCTTTTTCTAAGTCGAGTGAGGCCATTCCAGTGTGTTTATGGAGGTTGAAGCCATGTGTAATATAGTCGATGATCCTCGCGAGTTAGGAAACTGTAGAATGCTTTTTCCGAAAACCGAACTGTTCGTCTGGTATGAGATGCAGTTGGTTGACTAAGGTTGTGAGGCGATTGGCGATTATACGTTCAAATAGTTTTCCTGTTATGCTAAGGAGACTGATAGGTCTGTAGGAGGTGGGATCGGTAGGTGGTTTGTTAGGTTTGAGAATAGGTACAACTTTAGCATGTTTCCAAACATTGGGGAAGTATCCTCTGTGTAAGAGGTGATTGAGGAGACGGGTTAGATAAAGGAGTGCCATGTCTGCTTACAAACCAATGAAAGCTTAAACAGCCACTACACAGCCATACGCAGAAAATGATCTTTATCTTATTGTCAACCTTACGATCTGACACTGATCATCTGAGAACTTCCACACATATCAGTATTTTGGTGGGTACCGGACCCATCAAAGGCATTACTAGGAAATATAATGCAGAAGGGTGCAAGCCTATTACTTGCGGTGAGCAGGGCTGGAATAACATACACAAGGAATGTGGAATTGTCATTATTATTTTTATTACAATGGTTTTTTCTTGTTGTTACAACCACCACCATCACCATTATCATTTAGTGTCTGTGTATGGGGGATTTTAACCTCCCACCCCATACTCCCAAAGTTACAAATTGGCTGCCAACCATGTACATTTTTAATGCAGTTTATTCAGTGATACCATCAGCAGCCTAGTCTATACAGTGATGATAGAGGAGGCTGTCCTGTAACATGCTAAACAGGCACTGAGGGGATGCAGATGTATACAGTTCACCCATACTTGACCTCGGTGCCACAAAGAGGAGGTCATTGCCATGCCCCAGCTGCTTTACCCCCAGGAAACCAGTATCCAGTACCCATTGTATAGGAGGCTGAGTGGGCCTTGGGGGCTCATCTGGATGGATCCAGAATCTTGTCCCTGCTGGGGTTCAACCACTGACCAACTAGCCTGTAGCAAGTCACTAAACCAGCTATGATAAGGCTCAAACATATATATATGGAGTGCTGGTGGAATGACAACTTACAAAAACTGGTGTACTTTGAGAAAAATCTATCCCAGTGCCACTTTGTCTACCATAAATCCCATACGAAGCATTCAATTCCAAGGCAATCCATAAATGTGCTCTACACAAAATACGCTAATTATGAATTAACAGTATTCTGCAGTCATATAAACAGACAATACAAATTTATTTCACCTGGTTGAATGAAGTTTCCTTCAGAGTCTGAGGTCCTCTTTCCAACATGGCATGGAGTGGTTCCAAGGTGTCAAACATTCCCTTCACATTTCGTTCTCCAAAATAGAGTCTGCTTGCTTCTTCCAACCCCTCATGCCACAACTCATGCCATAGAATAGCTACTCGGATCAATTCATCACTAACCTGGAGAATTGTGAGAATAAATAACTGAATCAAAGTTTAAATATAATGTTTAACTTACCTTTCCTCGTTAAATTATTTCACCATAAACATACCTTAACCTACTGTTTCTTAGTGACTGACACGACAATTTATGACAGAAACTACCTTCAATATTTGTTGACAATTCCCAGGTCTCCATCACAGTATTGCACAAGTCTATGTAAATCCATGAAACAAAGTTCAATTTTCAAAATCAATTCATGTCATAAAGGATTCTCATTTGCTGTCAATTCTGTTTACATGTCAGCATCTACTTCTTTAGCCACATTCCCACAGACGGTAAATTTGACAAACATTTGTTACTTGTGGAAACTTGCTACATCATTGGAATGGTGCACATTTACAAATATTGGCTACCTGTCTGTTCCCTGCAGACTGTTGGTAAACATGATGCAAAGCAAAGAAACCACTAATGTTTGTTCACTTACCAAGTTGAGACTTGTTGCTGCCTTCTCATGACTACCATGTGACAAGCAGCAACTGACTTGAGTGGGGACAATCAAAGTCATTTGGTACACTGAGTGCTGAGAGTGGCCAAGCACACAAGTCATGGGAACACAGTCACAATGATGAGGTAAATATATGGCAGGTGTATCACAATTATTCTCTTGACTCTTTGTACAATATGGACATATTATTCACATTTGTCAAAGATACTGGCCGTAAAAATGCAGCTTCAAAATGCAACATGTTGTATGGAAATGAACTGCAGCATCCTCAACCTCACATCTGCTTCTCATTAACACATTCAATTACATACATAAAACATCATTTATATCATATATGGATAACTTGTCAAGTACAGATGTGATGCCTAAAAGTGTGGATATCTACTAATAACTCTCTGTCGGTTTATCTGCCTATCTGAACTGTGGTCTTCTGGGTTAAGATCTGTGAAGACTGATAGGTGATTATCAACACCACAGAGGAATCTGTTACCTACATCCTCAAAGTACCAGACCGTTCACTTGAAACACAACTAACAAGACTATGAAGGTCATAACTAGAACACCACAATCCAAGTCTCTGTCATCATGAAACCCTCCAATGCCATACTTCCACTTTTACATCAACACGCAATAGTTCATACAGCTAAAAAGCAGAATTATTATTTGTGGTAGGTCAAGTAACCACAAAGAGTGCCGGGGGGGGGGGGACATATTTCCAATGACAGGTTGTAAGTTGGCGGGTTACAAATTTTCTCTTGCTTCCTACACACATCACTGATTGATCAATCAAAAACCTCAAGGCAAAGGAAAAATACAAGTATGGGAAAAAATGATGTCCTAATATAAAGTCACTCAAGAGACATGTCAGTGGAGGATGAATGAACTCATGAAATAAAAGTAAAGAACCAAGTAATGGGTTGCTGTACACAGGCATTCCCAAAGCACAAAAGACCTCTAGGACAACAGTTAACACAGTGCATACACTAACAAAAAAAGCCTGCATAATTAGAAATTTGCCCAGAATATACAGCACAATATGAATGCAATAATATATTCTCTTACAACAGAAGAGACAAGTATAATATAAAGATTGAGAAAAAGTAAGACAATGGAATATGTTTTAAAATATAAGATATACAAACTCTGGAAAATGTCCAGATAGACATATCATGCTACTAGCACAAGCACAAAGAAGGGAAAGTGTTTAAGAATAATGTGTTACCATAACTGCCTGCTGCACCAGCAAAGAACTGTGCTCACACATGTTCTTGAGGATCTTGTTTGCTGCATTACGTCTTGCCAGACTGGCAGATTTACTGGCAACTGTCAAAGGATAAACAAGGGCCTGTGGATGATGTTTACCAATGTCTATGAGGAGGTGATGAATAAGTCTCCCTACCAGAGCACGTGGAGTGTCAATCCGGGCTATCAGCTGAGGGATCACCTGTACCAACATCAGCAATATGTTAACATACATACAAAGGGTAAACTGCATACTGGTACACAACAGAAGCCCACACAAACCTACCTGAAGCCAAGTATCAATTTCAATTGTACGAATTCCCTCCACAATGGCATCATACACTTCTGGCCACTGACCATAGTCAAACCAAAGTGTGAGCAACCTAAGTGTGTCTTGCAGTGAACTTCCGTGTGACAAGGCAATGGAACGAAAGAACCCCTCAACTGCTGGCACCGTAAACTGGGAGATACACAAAGAGCTTGGCTATAAAAAAAAAAAAAGTAAGAGATTGTCAAAAGAAGACTTCAGGATTTGCTGTACTTTTCAACAGAGCTAACCAAATAAATATTCTTTATTTTACCTTTTATTTTTACAAGTAAACTTGCAATGTAACTACATTTTTAAGAAAGTGATGAAAGTATACTTTACTGAACTCTGCATCGTTTACTCAAGTTATGTAGCAATGAATGAGAAATGACATGATACAAAACAGCAAACTGGTAATGTTGTGGAAAAGACGGGCTGCTGTAAGTATTTTCTTCATATTTCTCTGGTTGGACTATGGAAAACAAAAACAAAGAACAAAATTACTGTATGTGTCTGGACCACAAATTGGTTGGAGATCTTCTAAATGCCATGACACTGCAATGTACATAAAATTAAGTAGTACTATTATACACATGCTTCATATATATAGAATATTCATTTCACAGCAATACAGCTTTTCTTAACAAACTAATTTTGCACATACTTAATAAAATATACCTTATATTTCATACAGGTCTATAAATAAAATGGTAGCTGTAATATATACAAGAGGCACAAGTGATCTACCAAATTTCAGGTATACTGACAAGATTCAAAGGGTGTGGTATGAAGTGATTATGATATTTATTAACTGCAAATGGGTTTCCACCCAGTGGCAGTGGTTGGTGAACTTGTACAAAACTAGGAAAGAGACAGCTATAGACAAAAGCAGAAAAAATACACAAAACAATACAAAAATACAGAATACACAAAATAGAAAACAAACATAAAAAGAATATTAAAAAACACAAGTCAAGTAATTAGAGAATAACAAATTGAAGCAAATAATAATGAGATAACGTACTGCACAGAACCTACACACAGCTACATAAATATAAATCAATGATAACAGACACATTTCACCCACGATCGTCACTTCACTTCACTTCACTACACTTCACTCCCCATTTTTTATGTCCCTGCACTTTTGGATGTTTTGTCACCATGCTACAAAAACCCTTCACTTCTCCTCACATATAATTATTTTTCTAACCCTCTTTCTAAAAATATGTGACTTTCAGGGGAAAGACACTAGTGCCTCTGCAGGCAATTGATTCCACAGTTTGATAGCCCTATTTACGAAGGAGTATTTACCTATGTCCATTCTTTGTTTCCTGGCCCTAATTTTACAATCACAATCATCCCGGCTCAGGTAGCATGGTCCTTTTAACCTGTCCCATACAGATTTCCAGGCCCATTCTCTGGTGTATGCTTTGAACAAGGTGCAAATGCAAGCTATCTTCCTATACTGTGCCAAGGTTTCCCAGTCTGAATTATTTGTACGATTTGCAAATTCTTTCTTTTGCGCACAGTCCAATGCGTTTATCTGACCTTACCTGTATGGGTACCAGCATGTAGCCCCATGTTCTAGAATCGGATGCCCTAGTGACATGTAGGCTAAACTTTTTGTATTACTACTTCCCTTCTTAAGAACACACATTATGAAATAAAGTGCCTTCCACACTTTGTACTATGTAATTAACCTGATCAGCCCAGTGTAAATCACTATGTCAGATTATTCCTAAAAATGTGCAGCTGCTTGCTTCCAGAATTCTTTGGTTCCCAGAATGTATAATTTAGAGGATCATTCACCCAAGCGCTTGTGAAGCTGACAGTTTTACTTTCACCTTGATTAATTTTCATCGCATTTTCTACTGCCCATTCCCCCAGTCTGTCCAGATCTATCTGCACAGTGTCTGTGTTGCCATCATTAATGATTTTCCCATATATTATACAGTCGTCTGCGAATAGTTTAATAGCTGACTCCAAGTTCCTCCAAATATCATTTACACAAACGAGGAACAGAAGTGGGACCAATACACTCTCTTGTGGTACCCCTGACATTATTCTAACTTCTTCAGACAATTGTCCTCCTACTCTACATCTCTGCGAACGATCTAAAATGTCAACATGGTATTCATGTTACACACATATGTACAAAACTTATAACACTTACAAGCCCTGTACGAGAGGCAGGGTTGGCATCAGCCTGGGCCCTGTTTGATGTTCCTCCTGCTTCACTTGTCTGATGTTGTTGCTGCTGCTGCTGTTGCTGTTGCTTGTAGAAGAGAACTGTTTCAAAGTTCATGTATGCCCATGCATGCCAAGCCTTGTACCATGTTGCATCATGCTCTGTTGCCGTAGCATAATACTGTAGGACGGCAGGAATAGTATGCTCATTAATACCATGCAGGCTCTCCTGCCACTGGCCCAGCTTTAAGTAACATCTGTGAATGTACCAAGAGTACATAATGTCAGAATCAGACCTTGTTATAAAGATGAGCACAGAGTCAATTCCTTGTTTTACCCCTTAGGCACAAACCACCAATTTGTAAATCACAATCCTGTCAGCACTTGCCTTTCTTTTGTGATAGACATAGACGCAATCAGCCTAGTTTTTGTGGTGCCTTCTGATTCTCTATTTAATATTTATTTGAGAAAAATAGGTCTAATACCAAACTGGTGAAAACATTAGAGGCAATTTAAAAACCTAGATAATGAGATCAGGACCACAGACCTCCAATCACAGAATGGAGAAAACAGGCAGGTCTTGTTTTATGCGATTTCATTTTGCACGATTTCACTTTAAGGCAACTTGAAAATTTAAATCACTTTTTGAATTTGCTCAATAAGATTCAGTTTAACATAATCTGGCATACAAAATCCTTGGCCGCACTTATCTTCTGTAGGAGGCTAGCAGTAAGTGACTTCACTGTCATGCCATCAGTCACATGTATGAATTGATTATGTTGGTGATATAATCACTTGACTAATCTAGCTTCCTTTTCTACAGCACTGGCTTTTCTTACGAACATGAGTGAGAAACATAAATCTACATCACATAGTGCATTCCATGTTAAAAATCAGTGACAGACAATCAGTAATGAAGGGAAATTAGACATAATAAGCTGAATTGGAAAAGGTGAACGAATTGCTGACATATGCCATAATGTTAGACTTGCTCATAGTGGTGTATGTACAATTCATGATAATGCTGATAGAATTAAACAAAGTGCTATGTCAGGAACTAAAGTGTTCATGTAGCAAGACTCACACAGTCCTATTGGAATACAATGTAAAAAATAAGGATGACATTCCTTACACTTTTATTGCATTATAAAGAAATATAGAAAAATTAATATACTGCATAGAAATGTACATACAGTACATACATACTTTAAAGGTCTGCATGTCCCCTTGTGGTACAGTCATACGCTACACAGGATGAGGCTGTCAATCCCCAAACCCCCAAGAAATACACTGTTTTAAATGGGAATTTTGTACGTGATTTGTGCAAACTTTTGCAGGATTATAACCCTAGCATAAAACAAGACCTGCCTGTATTACTTTGAAGAACAGGTGTGGATTACATTGTGTTTGGTGCACACATACATAAATATATGAACGTTCACATTTTTGTTTCTTTCAAGCGATTCATGCACGTGTTCCTGGCATGTTATATTCCCAGCAACATACCAAATCTCAAACATAGTTATTCTGACGAAGTTCATTTCTCTCAAATGTATCAATTCAAAGCAAAATTATACATTTAAAAAAACTCTTTTTAATGTGTTTCCTTTCACTTCATCTACTTATGGCCTGTTCTTTTCTTAATCAAAGCCTATCTGCCACAAGCGAAAGGATCCACTTCTGAAATTGATCAGCATACAGAATGTAATTCCACTAATTTGCAATGAGTGGGTGGTAATGATGATTATGGCAGACAGAGGCACTTGTACGTGAATGTGAACTTTGATGTGATGTGATGAAAGAGGGCTAATGTTTGCTGAGTTAGTATATGAATTAACCCTTTAAAACAATGTTGGTACTACTATTTTATCTGACCCATATTGTTGTTCTATATATATATATATATATATATATACACACAAACATACATATATTTATACACACATTCCATGGATCCATAAGTGTGTCATAAAGACAGTAGGATGTGGAACAAGTCTTAAATACACAAACATACAAATTTACAGTGTAAAATACTACAAACATTTTACAAAAACAGTATTATAGATTGGCTTTACACATAAAAAATACATCTACAGAGTAAAAGGAGTGTGTATATATGTACTTTCTTAGGGTTTCTTTAAATTTTGAACTGTCATTCTTGAGGATTGTCATATTAGGTGGTAAACTGTTGAAAATTTTTATGCCAGCATAGAATGTACTTTTTTGAAAACAAGATAGGTTGGCATTTGGTCTATGAAGATGATGCCTAATCCTTATACTAATATTGTGTATAGATGAATTTGAAAATTTTCCTGATTACTGATAATGAAGTTCATTAATGAAAGTATATATTGGCATGGAACAAGCAGAATCTCTAATTTTTTAAATAGACTTGTACAAGAGGTTCTGGGTTGTGCACCAGCCACAATTATGACAATTTTCTTTTACAAAGTTAAAACCTTCCCATTGTTGGAAGAGTTACCCCACAAAACTATTCAATATTTTATAACATAATAAAAGTATATACAGTAGATCGAATTGAGAGTATTAATGTTACTGATGCCAGCTCATTGATTGCACAAAACATAGCCTGTCCACTGTCTTGTCCACACACATTATCAGAGAGAGGCACTTCATTGCTCTATTTTCATCCATATATGATAAATGGGGTTTGCAAACTCCACTATACAGATCAGTAAGAAAAACTGAATTTGGTAAACTGGTACCCCACAAGTGTAAGAATTAGCGATAAGCCAGTCTTCATCATAGCAGATACATGAACCATAAGAGCAACGAAAATTAGTCTGTGGAAAATCCCACGTCAATGCACACAGAGCACATGCAACGTATAAGACGTGTTGAGCACTACAAGTTGAAGTAGGATTTCTGGGTCCACTTTTTATTTTTAAGACCATACATTCACACTGATATGTTGTACACACACACACCAATTTTTAAACCCTCATAGGACTGCCTTAGAAAAGACGACACTCTTGACTCACGGACCTCAGTACGCACTGCTTGCACATACTGGGTCCAAAGTGTCTATGATAAGTAGCACTCACTTTTCTTACTTTATCTGTATTTGAAATAGTACCAAATGTCACTGAAATATTTCAGTTACAGAATAATGTATTACAAAGAAGTATTTTTGGAACATTTTCTTCATACATACAATAACACAACAACTGGTTAACAGAATTTCAGAAACCCTTAGAATACATTTACATCATGTTTATGTTACTAAATATTCATATTTAAACAAAGTGTGTACAACCTTGCAAGAAGTCTGCGGCGAAGTTCTTGTTGTTTATCTTCATCCTGTCCCATCAACTGGAGGGTCTGAGGGTGAAGAGAGGACTGAACAAATCTGTGCAGCTGACTGCAACATAATAAACAAGTTTTATTCCTTCTCTTCATGGTGCTAAGTCACTTTATCCACATGGTGCTAAATACAGATAACAATGTGGTTAGAAATACATAACTAGAGGAGAGTAAGAGTTTGTACAATTACTTTTATCTTAGAACCATGAATGGACTATCAGAAGGTGATGTACTGGGTACTCAAGATTCACGGCCCAAGTCCTGAATTATTAACCATTTAACAAATAAAAAAATGACCAACATACAGTACAACCTGCCTAAGATCTGACCTTCTTAACAAAAATAATTTGCCTTTATTCTCAAATTCTCATAAATCACTTCTACTGGAAACTGTTTAATATGAAGCATAAAATAAAAGATAATAACTTAACTGGAAATGGTATACTTTAATATGTTATGTTTCCTACTTACACAACTTTGTTTTGCAATGTGATCCTAAAATTCATCTTAAAGAAATTACTGTAGAAAAATGTGAAACAAATTTCACTGCCAACAAAATACAAGTGCAAAAATTTAATACAGCCTTAAGGGAAGGAAGGAATAATTAATGAATAAGGAATGAAATACAAAAACATGTTGTGCGGAAGTACACCTACATTGAGCGCATATTTCTTCTGGTTGGTGATTATGATCATAAATACATAAACATTTGTCACACATACTGTGCATTACTTGTCTATAAGTAAACTGGATTAAATTGACAAATATTCATGATCCTTTAGATTCTGTTAAAAATAGGCTGCATAACCATCCACATAAACATTCTGTTGCTACAGAACTGAACTGTTCATCTCTTCCCCCTAGGATCTATCTCTGTACCGATCTTCTGTATATGTTTTATATTTTCCACATGGTCTTCCAACCCAAATTTTGTATACACCTCTTGTTTTCCACACAAAACTCACATGTTCCATCTTATGTCCCTCGATTTAATCAACCCAATAATATTACATGAAGCTTTTTATTATGTAATAAATTCCATCATATCTAATCAAAACTAACACATCTGTGTAAATAAATGTAAATGCTCCTCATGCACAATTTGCAATTTTAACATTATGAGTTTTCAGTACTGTACTTTGTTTTGATATTAGGCTAAATACTAAACATATGACTCAGTAAGTTTGCAAGTGTGACTGTTAAGTTGCCATGACAACTGCTTTCTTCCCCTTTTTAAATACTACATAAGGATATGGAAGCAGTCTTTAACGTAGTGCTACTCTTATGCCACCCTGTATCTTTAAAGAAAGAATGGACCTGTAATTTACTTATTGTAACTTTAGTAGGCACGAACGGCTCCCTGAGGATGGTTTTATGGAAAACCGAAACATGTCGGAGTTCCAATAATTTTAGTGGTTTATCTTTTTAATAATTAATGTATCAACACTGATATTGTGTGATTTGCAAGTGCATGTGTTGGTGAAATAAAAGTGAATTGAAGCAATATGCATGGTACAACAGTAAAAATGGACCTGTACTTAAGCACCACAAGAACAAGCAATGCAGAAGAGGGAAATAAGACTCCATACATTCCTAGTTTCATGTGTGGTCTGTTTCACACTCCAAGCACACAACCCAGAGACAGGGTCCCTGCTACCAACTTTGCAGAAGGCTGAGTGAATCTTAGAGCCAGAATGGGTGCAGTTATTGAAAATTACTGTACCTAAGCACTAGAAATATAATCATACTTTAATAAGGGTATTATTACAAATGAATGTCTCGCTACAGGGGATCGAATCCCAGTGGACGGAGAGGAGGGATTTTTCCACACCTGTCCAGACTGGCCCTGGGATCCACCTAACCTTCTGTATAATGGGTACCAGATCCCTTTCCAGGTAGTACAGCAGCCAGGGCATGGTGTTGGCCACCCACCTCCAATCTACTGTTCAGGTTAAAGAAAGAGTACAGCTACATCTCTACTCCCCTTCTGGCACTTCATGGACTGCTCCATTGTGAACTTTATGATTTTATTACATATCAAAATGGAACTATGAGACAACACTCTGACTGTCTTCTCTATAGCTAACCGAAACACAGAACTGGAACATACTTGTATGCTTCCTCTCTTCGATCTGACATCCACAGGTGTTTAGTGTAGGCAAATGTAACCTGAGGATGATGTGCAGGTAGAGGCTGGTCTGGATTCTCTGATGGATCCATGCCCAGCAGCATTACTAGCGTCTTGTGGGACAACATCTGTATAACATGCCATGAAATTATGATATTTTTGGAACTTTTAAATATCACTCAAATAAGCCATTGTAAGAAATGAATGAAAAGGACTGAGATTTTAAAACAGGACACTAGGCTATAACTGACTACAAAAATTGGCATCAGCTCTTGTGTGATTTATGCACATAAAACTTATGCACTAGGAAAATACCAGTCACAATCACAGAGGCACTAATAAGTATAACAGGTACAATGGTCGACTCCTTCCAGTCCTCAGGCAATTCCTCATTATTCCAAATAGAATTAATAAGTTTGTACCTGGTGGTTTGTGTCTGTTTAGTTTTCAATAGCCATCTCAACCTCAAAGGCATTCAATTCAGGCATTAGTGATTCTGCTGTATGTATTTCTGTCTGCCTAATATCACTAACCCCATGTACATTCACAGCTGAGAGAAATGGTCCTCCATCTAGCTAAAATACTGTTGGAGTTTGTAACCAAATCACCCTTCTCATCCTTACTGTATTAGCTCTGGGTTGGTGGTAATCTTACTTAAAGTCACTGATGCCCCTACAGAAGTCTCTGATATTTTAAATCTTACTCTTTGTTTCAAATGCATCAATTTTAACTTTCAAATATTCCATTTTTTTGTTCCTGATTTCTCTACCAGCTATATGTCTTTAATTGTTTATACTGTCTACACTGCTTTGGTTTGGATCCTGCATTTTAACCTGCTTCCTTTGATCTAAAAATCGTTAACATTCTTCACAGAACCACGGTTGATGCTGCTTCAATTCATACAGACCTAGACTCTCTTTACCTGAGGTTTTGATATTCTCCTTAATGTTTTCCCAAGCCCTATTTATCCCCTTGTTATAATTTAAGTCCTCCAAACCTGCAAACTTGTTTGAGATCTGAATATGACTCTGTTTTCTAACCTACTGCTCATTTAGTTTCCTGAGATTAAGTCTTTACATATCAAACTTCTGTGCTGTTTATTTACATACTTCCAATCTTTCCATAACTGTTGCAAACATCACAGTCAGCTCTCCTGAAAGATCGTACATCATGTATACTTGAACACTATCTCCTATCTATCAATATGTGGTCAATCTGGTTGTGAGTCTTCCCATCCAGAGAGGTCCAGGTGCATGTATGAATGTTTCAGTGCAGGAACATCATGCTCTTAACAACCAAATTTTTGATGTGGCAAAGTTCACTATTTTAACATCATTGTCAATACAATCCTGATGTAGACTGTCATTCCCAAATGTCAGTTTGAAAATATCCTCTCTCCCAACTATTGCATTAAAATCTTCTCCCAGAATTTTTGTATAGTACTTAGAAAAATGATTGAACAGCCACTCCAATTCCTCATAAAAACTGTCTTTTGAATCATTGCTTTTCTCCTCACTTGGTGCACGCACGTTCAAAGCAATGATATTACGACCTCTCGGAACTATATACGACATCCTATCACTAACAAACACTACTCTCTTATCTGCTGATACTATTCTGTGGTGTACAAAGAAAACCTTTTCCCAAGTGATGATTTTTGTTTACTTTTCCATTAAAAAAAACATGTTTTTTTTTCTATCAACAACCTGTTACATTACTTAAATTAAATTATACTATTTCATGTGACACAGTGTACATGAATACTATATTTACTTGAATGCAAGATGAGTTTTTCCCTTAAATTTGGTGCTTAAACATGTGATATTTTAAATTTGTGAATGAAGCACTGAACCAGACCGCAGCAAACCGGACTGCTCTGAACTGGACCACGCAGAGCAAAATCAAGGCCTGCATCCCCAAATCATGTGAGAAGTGCGCTCTTCAAAGATATTAAGCAGCAAAGACTGGTAATTCCAAACCGATGTTTTGGAACAACCTATCGGTCCTAGCTTCAAGGTCCAAGAAATCCAAAAAAGAGAACAGAGTATGACGGAAGTTAAATGAAACAATCTCCTTTTTTGGGATTTTGTCCATCAACTAATTTTTTAAAGAAGCATGTTTTGGAAGCTGGTTCTGTTTTCATTTTCAAGCAAAGAAGCATCTAACCTGGTGGACCCATTAGATTAAGGTATTCTCAATCAATGTGCACCAGAGAAATAATAACTTGTTCAAATATGCAACTGAGAACAGATCTAGTCCAAGGGTAGTAACAGGAAAATGGTAATTGAAAAATTAAAAATTAACTACAGTACTCAAAAATAAAGTCTGGACCAATCCACAAATTAAGAATCATAAAAAGGGTCATGAACTCAAACTGATCAGACCAGTGACACGACACAGACATCCAGAACGCATATATGAGGGTCGTACTGAAAGTCATGAGCAACCATTTTTTGCATGCAAACCGGGAACAGCAGACGAAGGAGAGTAGGGTGGTAGATGGAACCAGCTGTTGTGTTATCCTTGAGTGTCTCGTGAAGTCAATAACTTGCATCACGTGACCAGTATCACTTCTAACAAAATGGCCGACAACGATATGTCGTTTCGCCAGCATGCTGTCATCGAATTTCTCGTTAAAGAGGAAATCCCTGCTGCAGAAATTCACCAGAGACTTCAGCGTGCTTATGGAAGTGTGTGCATGGTTGCAAGCAGT
>Ga0123353_10008302_pt1 | contig 14165 bp, 16 predicted proteins | sample TergutLab28metaG_3_FD_92763 | JGI IMG/M metagenome (GOLD analysis project Ga0123353, IMG submission 92763) | Labiotermes labralis P3 segment gut microbial communities from Petit-Saut dam, French Guiana - Lab288 P3 | ecosystem: Host-associated > Arthropoda: Insects > Digestive system > Gut ... | reverse complement strand
TCCCCCCCCCCCCCCGCAAGGCAAGGCGCCGAATGAAATTCACAACATTCTGACAGAAAAATTAGCTTGTTTCCTTCCTGGTCAGGCTAAGGACTTGCCAGCACCCCTGTGTGTTAATTCGGCACCTGTCACCTTTGCTATAAATTCACCCTACAACAGGCCACGACGGCCCAGAGGTGGAGTAGAGGTATACTTCTACTCTTTCTTTTACCTCAGCGCTAGATGGGGGTGGGTGGTCAAATGCCACACCCCGGCCGCTTTACCCTCCAGGAAGAACGTTGTACCCATTGTGTAGGAGGCTTAGTGGGCCAAAGGGCTGGTTTGGATGGGTGCAGAAAATCTCGCCCCCACCAGGATTTGATCCCCAGACTGTCTAGCCTGTAGTAGCCCTTACAGAGTTGCTGTACCAACCTCACTATCCTGACCCACCTCACCTTGGCTATTTGGTACATAATTTAGAATAATGCAGGGACCCCTTCCATCTCCACCAACTGAACTGTGTCCAGTAAAGCCATTAGAAATGGAAGAGTGATGAAGTTCAAGTGGCCATTTTTCTTGAAGTAAAGAATTCCATCACATTTTATTTGGTACAGTTAAATCTGACAGTTTGTAGAAAATTAGTGAATATAAACTTGCTGTTAGCATCCTTGCGGAATGTGCACTTATCTGACCATACGTTTATTGTGCCAACACCACAGTCTTGGAGGATGTTATCTGGGATGTGAAAATTGAATTGTACACTATGGTGTAATGGAATGTGTGGTTACAGTGCAGGCGAGGTTTTGTATGGTGTTCGGTAGAAAACCACATACAAAATTCTCCTACATGTGATTCAGTGAGCATGGTTGCATTTGTAAAGAGCAGAGCCCCAGTATTATGGTTACAGAAAACAGGAAGTCAAACCTGGTGGCCTGAAATTAAAATGTTATGTATAGTGACTTCTGCTGTCTCTGGAAGCTGTTCTGTGCCCTATGCAAGCAGGCCGAGAATGAAGTTTGTGTTCTGGTGTTGGGTAATCTTCAGGGTTGATAGCAGTACTGAAAGAATATCCCATCACATTGAACACCATCTGCCAAGGACTGAGGATTGGTCGTACTTTTTATTTATTTATGAATTTCTTTATTTTTCAATGAAATGCCACCATTTAGGACAGTAAATAATTAAGTGCAATATTTTCACATTGCAGAAGAAAGCTGCAGGTGGAGCGAAAGGAGGAGACAAAGGAGGTGGTGGCAAGGGAGGTGGTGAGAAGGGTGGAAAGAAAGGTGTGTTCTATGTGAGAAGTGTCCACTCGCTAGTGTTCATCGTATTGCTTACATATTTTCAACATTGTCTCCTTAATATTTGAAATACCTTTCTGTTTTCCTGTTACAGGTACATAGGAAGCCCTCCTTCCTTCCCAAAATGTTTGTATCATTTCTGACAGGCTTATTGGTAGTCACAGTTCTCAGCATATGTGTGTGTCTAATCCCACAAGCTGCAGTGTGCAGTATATATATTTTTTTTTTTTATGTTCATGAGACCGTGCATCGCACTTTTATGTCAATAAATGTCCAACAAGATGCAACTATACACAGTTTATTTTATCTGCAAACTGCTACTGATGACGGGTGGTTTCTCCACCCGTCATCAGTAGCACAAATAACTGTATCTACAGCATCTGGTACTAGTCAACCGTTGCTGCTACCGGTCGCTATCGTGGAGGTGAGACTGCAGTCAGCGACAGGTAGCAACAACGGTTGACTAGTACCAGATGCTGTAGATACAGTTATTTGTGCCGCTGATGATGGGCGGAGAAACCACCCGAAACACGTTAGAGCAGTTTGCAGATAAAATAAACTGTGTATAGTTGCATCTTGTTGGGCATTTATTGACATACATTATTCCTTATAGTGAGTCCCATATTTGTGATTGGCTGTCTTTCCCCACCTTCTTTCCATTCCACCCACTTAACCTGTTTCCTTGTGTTTTCTGTGGTTCCTACACAAACATGGTTTGTAAACTGTATGATACAACGTGAAACGGATGTCCATGAAAACAAAGTCCTGAAGAAAGTAATTGGATCCAAAACGAGAGAAGTAATAACACGTGTGTGGTTTGTATGCATAACGTATTGTTGTTCGAGGTAATGAAATTCAGATAGCAGTGAACTTGAATAATTTAGCTTGTATTAGTGAGGTAAGAAATGCATACAAAATTGTGAAGGGTGAATTAGTTGGAGAGCAGCAACTTGGAGACCACAGAGATTGATCTTGGGGAAGTATGTGGTGTTGCTATTGAAGAATGAGACATATTTCAAGAGGGAGCAAATGTTGTGGCTGTCAGGTGCCTTCACAGTACATTTAAACCATGTGGCTGTTTTCAATAGGACCATAACGCTAGTTATATTCTTCAGGCAGTCTTTCAAATATGAAGATATGGTGGGTGGATTTAAATGTCTGAGCAACGTTTCGGGGGGTGTCTGGTTAACGTACACGGCACAAGTTCCGAGCAGGCCACAGGGTACCCAAAATGTGGGGCAGTTACAAAATTTAATTTAAACTTGAGGGTTTTTTAACATCTGTTGCCCTCATTTGAAACTAACATGTATCGAGATATGGCAGAATCATGTTCTGTTTATTCACTAGTAAGGCTTCTTATCTTCCTCAAAGTAGATAATGGTTGTGATTTATTTACAGGTGGGAAGAAATGATAGTTGTGTCGATATCCGGTGACATCATCTCGGCAAGACTAGCTGTCATCGGTATCTATATTGTGTGTTACATGTGTCCTGTGTTCAGCAAGCAACTGTGTTTTTATTTTGTGTGCAAGTGGAGTGGTGCAGGTGGAGCTCGATACACTGTTCTCAAATTTAAGGAAATCTCTATTAATATGTAGTACTGATTCCTTGTGTCACTACATGTCAACTATTCTTCTGTTGTTCTGTTGATATGTTATGATGAGTTTATTGTTTACTTGACTGCTCTGCCTCCAAACTGTAGAAAAATATTTTGAAAGGAAAACTGTTATCACCTAAATTTGTCATATTTATTTACAAATTGGAGAGCAGGTCTGAGTATTCCCTACAAGACAAACTGAAGACTGTTGCCGACGCAGACCAAAGGAATACAGTGTAAAGTAGTCACATTTTACATGTAACCAAAAGTAATGATTTTGAAGAAATCAAGAGAAGCTGAACCAAAGTATTTTCCTTTTTTTGAAGTAAAAAAAAAGCTGAGGACTGGGCATTTATTTTGGCAAAATTGGTATATCATCCACTTTCTATTTTTGTTATAGAGTTCATATTAAGTTTTGTAATTATATCAAACATTAAAAATAGTTTTTTTCTTATTCTGTTCCTTGTTTTAAACCTCCATTTGTTTCTCCCAGCTAGGCTGGTGTGATGATCCATTGTTCGTTCCTTTTATCCATTGGCAAAAGTAAATGCTGTTAATAAATGTAATTCTGTGTATTGAAAACTGGCCAGATGCAGCTGATTTTTCAGGATGGTGCTGTAATAAAGAAAAGGCCATATTTTGGAAAGGGAAATAAAGTTAAAGCAAAGCTATTTCAAGAGTCACAGTTTATACTAATTCGTGGTTTTGTGTTAATTAACAGCACTGGGGGGTGTGATGTGATGCAGTTGGTAGTGATGAGATAAACAGCTTGTTTCTGGTTATGGGTGTGCTTGCGATAATTCATGAGTGATCACTGATTTTAAACAGAGATTGGGCATGATTCAATTACTGTCAAAATAGCAGTGTTGACACTAAACATGTGGGTGCAGAACAGTGTGGAGTTGGAAATTGTGGCTGAATAGCTGTCAGGTGATGAAGTGACCTAAAATTCAGAAAATATGAATGTGGTAGGAAATTATGACCATTTCCATTGTCACTGATAACAGCAAGAATGTTTTTGCTTATTTCGTACATAAATTTTGCAACACAGAAGATTCTACATATTTTCATTTATCAAGTTCCATTAAATTGTGTTTTGCTTCATGATGAGATGACGTAAAACATTTAAACAGTGTAGGGATGGAATTTATTGTTAGCCTTTTGCAAAGATCATGCTGAAAGGAATAGACACATGTAGAAATGAATTATGCACTATTTTCATGCCTGAAGTTCCATTTTTTTTTTATCTTCAAACTTAACATGTTGATATTTTTTTACTGAATAAAACCATTCCAGAATGTTTATATCCCCACAAATCAATTAAGTTTAAAGACCCCCCCAAAACCGAGAAAATTAACAAAGCAGGCCCTGAAGCTAGAGGAATACTCAACAGCGTCGTTGAATTTTTCATGCTGGGTTGACCCTGAGCATCGCGGCGCAAGAACAGCCGCACACGCTACCCTCACTTCACACCGGCAGTCGTACAGTTACGAAGGTCACAAAAGTGGGAGGGTGCCTGTGGGAGCACGATTAATTGGGGGGAGGGGGGGGTCTGCTGTACGGAGTGCGTCCTCACACACATGCATGCAAGATAAAGCCCATAGTGTTGGGAGGCAGTGGAAGGAGACCTCGACATAAATGGAATGTATCGGGTATGTAGCAGTCGGCACATCTGGTAGTTCCCAAGCCAAGCTCATCAAGAAGAGCGATCAGCCTACCGCCAGAATAACACATCTATTCCAGGTGGCATTGCAGAGTGTAATTCAGTAAGTGAAATCAGAACTTCCTGTTACCTAGAACTTGCGGCTGTAAACCCAGTCGATATAAATTTCAACAGCCTCTCTTTACCTTATCTGTTCCAATATTATCAGTTATGGCCTCCTGGGACCTAATGCTGTGTCTACTCCACGGCATTACATATCAAATCATGAACGTTTATCTGACCACCCTGAGAACTTGAAACAAATCACGGTATGCTTTTGTCTTAAAGACATTCCGCAGTGATAAAGTCTTGTGTGTTGTCCTGTCAGCTGTTGGCCACACCCACAGTAACAGGGCTACACCAACTCCTGTCGCAGGTGCTGAGAGTGCAATAATGCTGTTGGATGTGATGCCAGTACTCTGTGCTGTATGTATTGTATAATAGACTAACCATACACATGTTAAGCCCAACATTAATAATACCGCTGTACGTTTTATACCCACAGTTGTGTCCAACACCTGTACTGATACGATCCGTGTTAAATTTCATATAGGTAACTTCACGCAGTATGTTCGTCTAATAGCTTGTTCAGATGCATTTTGTTGCATCATTGTCGCATGTCGAACGTCACATCACCTTTGTAACCGTCTTGAAACATTGCAGGCTTAATGTGGCATTCGTGGTTCTCACAGCAGTGCGTTTTTTAGTATTCAGGTCCTCTGGGTTATGACACCGTGTCGTTGGTTCAGTGATTACCTACGTACCTTCGAAACGTCGGGAACCACTCGCCCAGGAGACCCAAATCTTTCAATATGTATGTCCGCTTAGTTCACAACGTTCCGAGGGTAGTGACGTCAGGATTGCAAGTACAGTGATACAGCAAAATGCATCGGTACAGCTACGAGACTAATCGTGCAATGTGCCATTGACTACAATATTACTGTTGAATTTATTCCTGCCATTACTGATGAGGCGCGGAGATTTCATCAGTGCAGGTGCTGTTGTAACGTAGGTGGGTGAACAGAGAAGTGGGTCTGGGGAAGGAAGGGGAGGTTTCACTTGTGCACATTATATGAGACCGTTCCTGCCTTTTCTAAGTGAGTAGGCCTCGTGGCCTATTGGATAGGATGCCAGACTGCTAACCTTATGATCAGAAGTTTGACACCAAGTTAAAAAGAAAAATTCTTCTGTCAAAGTTCCTTGGTCTCACAGGAAGTTCTGAAATTGTTTCTTTGACCAGAAATCCGTGGTTTAGTGGTTAGAGCACTGGACTGACAAGTTTTATGAACAGCTGCACGAGTTCGAGACCGACAAGGGATATTAGACTTAGAAAATTTTCTGTCAAGATTCCACGACCTCACAATTTATCAGGAAGTTCCAAAATTGTTCTCTCAACAAGAACTTCGTGGTCGAGTGGATAAGACACCAGCCCAGAAATACCAGAATCGCCAGTTCGAGTCCAGCGGGTTCCACAACTGTCGGAGCAACCACCCAGAGACATCTGGGAGACACTTTCAAGACGACAAAGGTGAAGCAGAAAAAAAAAAAAATTTGAAAATTACCAGCGCTTTAGAAACCAAGTCCCAACAAAAAATGTCTCCGCCCCAGTCCATTTGGTGCCGCTCTCTCGGCCACAAAAATTACTAGCGTGGCATGTGTTTCCGGCAGGAAAAATTTTCTTACCACGCCCCAGTATTTGGGCACCCAGGATTATTTTCCACCGACAGTGGCCTCGGGCAGAAAAAATTACCATTTGTATTGTAACAAATTTTTATTTCAAGAATTATTGGTTACACACACTTACAGCGCACGTAACTTAATACTAACCATGGTCAGGGGCCCCAGAATTTTTTTTTTACTGGCGCCGCCTATCTTGAGCTTGGCAAATGGCCACAGCCGTACCCGCCGCCATGTTTAATTGTCGTATATTGTATACGGCACAAGTAATCGCCGCAATTTTTAAATCTATAATTTACAAACGTGGTTATGGAATGGCCACCTCTGCTTATAGCAAAACTTTTATTTTGCACCTCATATTATGTTCTAGGAATTTAAGTTATACACTTGACACCAAAAGCCGTCAACAAATAGCAGTTAACTTGACCTCCAAGACTGTAAACACCCGCATACATGACGTCACGCCATTACGTTCTCACCCACACAATTTGGACCCACGAATTCCAACCCACACAACCTTTTCATATGAAAAATGGCCCACAAAATTCAAACACATGGCGGTTTTAGTATCCAAGTGTCCAAGTTGGTCATGAAATCTTACAAGTACTGGCATTTCCATGTTCCCACATCCAAAAATATATGTATGGCCAGAAATCACTATATTATTAAAATACAACCCGCACAACATAAGGCAGCACTCAATACTGCTGCACAGAAGAGCACACCCTGCAAAATTACTGTTACCATTGTCTCAACTTATTTTTGTAAGATCTGAGCAAATTGACAGCACAGAATTTAACACCAATCAACAGTATTTCACACTTAACTAGTATCCAATAGAACGAGTGCCTCAATCTAGTGCATGCCTTCACTTTCAATTTTCACCTAATGGCTAATTTACACTGAAAAACTTGAGCTACCATTCATGCACTGGCTTTTGACTTTTAAGAAAACATGGCCAACCAAAGGCAGTATAACAAGGAAATTCAAAGAAAGGAAACTTGAAACAAATGTGAATACTATGAATATAAAAAAAAAACAGACAATGAATGTTATAGTCCACACACTATTACAAATTTCCAGTAATACTACATGTATCCACTTGGACTTTGACATGGATGGGATTTATGGGGGTTTCAGACTTTTATTTCACCCTCTTGGTACACAACTGCAGACTTCTGGTTACACTCCTACATTAACACAAATACCATCAGGACATAAATTCAAATCATACTGACTTAACAACACACCCCTGTATATTTTGCCTTCCATACAGACACGATCTGGAAGGTTACTGTCAACAAGCGATCCATATCTAAAAACCAAACTTGTACGACTGTTTGTCCTTGCACAATACTTGTACATTTCACTACTAGCTGGAGGTCGTTTCAAAAAGCCGACAAGGCCTGAAGGTCAACAGGTTTAGGTTCAAACCAAGACTCCTCAAAATGTAACGTAAGGTTTTCTTCAAAAGCACGTCACGTGTGTTAGTTTGGCCCGCTATAAGCTTCAATCTCTCTTGACACAAAAACTTGAAGCATATTAATTTTTACAATTCCTTCACCAGTTCAGGGTCAGATGGTATTGTTACAATACAGATCATTTTGAAAGCCCAAAAACTCTCTTAGAATCAGATTTAACACAGGAGGAAAGAACATTTCTTTGCTTCCTAGACAAAAATTTGAACAACACACATAATTAACACAATTAATATACACGAAATAACGCAGTGAAGGCACTTCCTAACAAAAAGCCACAAATTTAGAGGGAAATGCTTAATGCTTGAGGCAACTTGAAACTGAACAGTTCTTAAACATGTTCCTCACATTTCTGAATCACAGAAGAAGGATGTACATCCAATTTTATTGTATTTGAGATAATCCATAATTTTTCTTAGAATCTGAAGCTCTTTCAGGTGCAGCTGGTTTAACTTCATTTACTGTCGCAGTGTAGATGAACCAAGAATTAAACAGCAGTTAAGTGACATACTGTATAAGGGAAATGATATATTTTCTCAAATATGATAAAATTGGATGTCACATTCTTCTGCCTCTCATGACCAAAATTTTGGATTGAAGAAATATTTATACACATAAAACAGGTGTAAAAACTTCTTACATGCCAATACCACCCTCAGGTTTTCCCATGCTTTTTTCCCCAGTTGTAAGGAAAATGTTAGGGCATAACTCACAAAGACAGGGCACAGCCCGCACTCTTCCCAAATTAATATGTGTTGTTCTGTGTAATGTTGATGTGTAAATGTGTGCTGTACTACTGCCACCGGGTGTCAACCCAATTGCAGTTAACAAATGTATCTATATATTAGTCTGAAACTCAGCAGGCTGTATGCTAGTTGTTAATAAAGTGACAAAAAGCTTGCATACATCAATATATCAGTAAATTATTAGAAGAACTGGTTATGATAAGTATTAATATGACAGGCAAATCAAATCTTCCTTCAGCATTCTTAGATTCATCATTAAACATAAAAACAGATGAGGATAGATTAGACATAGATATATGCCAACATCCTACTCACACAGATACAGATATACATAACCTATCTGATCACAAACTGGCTGTATTTATGTAATTAAAAATATGCACAAATGGCCTGTGAGCAACTGAAGCTTGGAAACACATACATGGAAAATCTGACATGTATCCCTGTAGAATAACATGGAGTAAAATGTGGAACTATAAACATGTAACTTTCACAATTCAAGACAGATATCAGACACATTACAAACCTGTTCAAGCAGATCAGAGTAGAAGTGATTTTTAAAACAAATAATTCTTTGAAACAACTGTTGGCACACCACACAATAACCCTAATATTAAGAACACAAACACAATGATGGTGAAAACTTTCTCCTGACTTCAGCATACACATGGCACACATGGAATGGCAGATGGTGCACATCAGACTTCCACCTGTCACCACTGACATTTAAGCATCTTTCCCACTGTGACACCAGGACTTGTAGCCCAAATTGGAAAAAAATCCTTGTCAAGGCCTTTAGGCAAGAGGTGTGGCTTGCTTCATGTCCATGTCACTTGTGAACCAGGCGTTTCTTAAGGGATTATTGTGTAACAGAGCAGCAGTGCACTTTACAACATACAGCTGAGCAGTAAGTAAATCCGTAAGAAGCATACCTGTATGGTTACAAAACACTGACTTCCTCACTTATGGCACTTCTTTGAATTCCTTTTCTATTTGAGATAAAAGGTGTTTCCAATCAGGGACACCATACTAGTTTTGAGTGTCATATGATGAACAAATGTTTCATCCCTTGTAACACTGTACTGCAAAAACTGCTCTCCATGATTGGCATTGTGTGTCAAATACAGGACAGGAAGTCACCATATGACAAGCTTTGTGATCATCTGCGAGGTTCTTAGATACCCAGCCTGCACACATTTTTCTGTAATCCAGTTGGTTAACTTAACACATCTGTATGCTCTGGTAATGACATGTGCACAGACACACGTGTACTTTCGTAGCGGATGCAGCTTGTCGCCAACATCTGTCCTGCTGTAACTAAGAGCACCACACCATATCCACATCTCTTTTCATTATTATTTGTGCTATGTATACCTTGATCAAAAGGTAATGAATTTGCACCACTGGAAGGCTCTTTACATGCATACTGCATAGCTGGACTTTTGACTTTCCTTCTAGAAGGCCTGCCTGTTACATGATGAAGTCTGAGGTCAGATGATCCTATTTCATGTGAGATGTCCGGTTACCTTATATTTTAAATGTCCCTGGATGTTGGTCACAGTGCTGCACTTTCTGAACAGTAATCACACCTTTGATATAACTGATAAGGAGGAAAAACTCGGCACTATGAATTTACATAAAAAGAGACATTTGGAAACACTGTACACCTACACTGTGAAGGAGAGTGACCACGGCACAGGAAGTGAAACATGCACCCACTATTTAATCTAGCCTGATCACTGCGCAATAAAGATCTCTCAGTCGAAGCTCAATGTAGAATTGTAAGAAAGCCAACGCCATTCATTTGCACTCCCACCACTTAGTACAGTAATACATAACTACCCTGCTACACTAATCAAAGCATTTACTGATGATGCATTTACATAATACATGGTGTAAAACATATTTTGGAGCACTATTTTATTTTCCTATTACAGGAAATTATCGGACAGATCCACCCAACAATAAACTGGAGTACAGGCATACACGTTTGCAATGACTATCACAACATGTTCATATACCCATGGTTTGACAGTTGTAATTTTGAGACATTAATGGAAGAGACATGCCTATATTAACTGCAGTTTATCATAACCAGTCTTTATCACAGTTAGCAGTATACTGAATTATACAAGGATATCACATAACTATAGTAACTTGATGATGATGGGGGGGGGATTTCTTCTAATGATGATCTTTTAGGTGTCCAAACATCTCAGACATACAGTGTTGAGTGAATGCATTTTGTGTCCTGATGGTATTAGTGTAAGTTCATAAAACAATGGTTCAGATACAAACATCAAAACAGAATGTTGTGTTCTTATGACAAACAGTGACCTCTAAACAGTCTCAGTGCAGTTACAGCCCTGAGGGTTTTACAGTATGTTTCTACATCACACACACACACACACTCACCTAGTCTCCTACCCAATAACTACTTGTGGCTCTTCCCCCAAGCACAAACTGTAGACAGCAGTCACCTCCATCTATTCACGTCACTCCTGTACAAGATGCTACACTTTTCAACCCAAAACTAAGACATCTGTTTGGATCAATAAAGGCCATGAATAGTATGTAAGAACACCACATAATAAAATTTAAAAGTGTGTGACCTTGAGTGGATCCTCTTCCTCAACTGCACTGCTGTTCTTCCACAGATTCTTCCACTTACCTTTCAGTGTCAGCAGATTTATTCTCCCATCACACATGGTGAAAAATGGGCGTCTTCATGTCGGAGTATTAATGTACAGCATTCCTACTAATAATCAAAATAACTGTTGGAAGTGTACTTAACTACAGGATTATTGGCAGAAACACTCACCTGTCATCATATTTACAACATTTTTTTACTGTTAGAGCCAAAAGACCTGGACTCCAACTTTCACTCTTCCAACAGTTTTACAAATAGTTGAAGAATAATAAACCAACTAGATGTCACTTGTTATATTTACTTTACTTCTTAGATACTCAACATGTTTCGGGCATTAATATGTCCATCCTCAGGAGTTTGCGACTGTTGTTGAACTACCACATTGGCTGTATTGTTCTGCAATGATGCAGAAGTTCGCGTTAGCGTAAATTTTGGTTTTTAGTGGTATGTGCTGGGTGTGATATGTTATGTCGCTTTGTTGTGGCCAGTAATGTGTGTGTGTTGATTTTAACCGTCGTGACCTACTGCGTGCTGCTCTTAATGTTTTCTTGTGTGTGGTGTTATACCATTATTGGATTTGTAATATGATGTGCTGCTAGTGTTCACTGATGCTGTGTGTCTGAGACTGTACATACCTGGGATTGCTGTGTGCTGGAGTCAGGGTGTGGTTCAGCCGGGGTGGTATCCGGGCTGCTGGCTGAAGCATAACTGGTCTATTCATGTGGTATGTGGGGGTTGGGTTTAATGACCATCTGAAATAGTGCGTTTGTTTCTACTAGGTATTGCTCGGGGATGAGTTTGCCTTCTCGGTAGAGGGCTTGGATATAGTACTGTTTGTATGGAATGAGCGTGCTTGGAATAATTAATGGCTTTATTGTTCATGTGGCCGTATTTGTGCTGGTTTTTTAGAATGTGTAAGGTGAATTAGATACATCAGGAGCAACAACCCCCAGTCGGCATTCGCCTTACACATTCTACACGTACAAAACCAGCATGACTATGGCCACATGACAATATAATGACCTTACTAAAACCGTTCATAGCACGAACTCCTCAATGGACACACTACCTGCTAACTGGTTCTGACAGCCTTCCTGCAGCCATGGCACAACATCAACACGTGGCGATAACACTACGCAGTCGTCAGCTCCTGAAGATGGTCACATGGTTGCCTGAAACATGTTGAGCAACTTGTAAAGGAGAAATAAAGGATAACACAAAAGTGACATCTAGTTGTTTTCTTATCCACACTGAATTCTTAACGTCAAAAGTAAAGTCCATGTGCATGCCATGAAGGCGTATGGGGGACCAGAAGTATACCTCCACACATGTCACCTTGGCATTAGATGGAGTAGTCAATTTCATGCTTCAGCCACCTACCTGTGCAGGGTGGAAAAAAAATTTCCCCAGTACTCATGGATAATGAGGCTGGGTGGGCCCCAAACATGGTGTTACATTTTGTAGGAAGGGAGACCTGCTTCCACCAGGATTTGAAACTTATGTTTGCATGAAATGATGTGAAAGCTGCTGAAGAGATATTCATGAAATCTGGTACTGAGGGTTTTTACTAAAATTTTTAGGTTTTGTTAAAATGGATCAGCAATGGACACTTAGCTGGAAACCTGTATGTGTTACAGACCATGAAGTGTCCTAAAAAGAAGCTGTAGAGAAGAGTGAAATATGTCTTATGTCCAGTGTACTTTTTCTAATTCCTGAATAGTGTTTGATGTGATTAAAACGGGCAGAGTGCATGAACCAGAACTGTGACAATGTTCACATATCTTATTGTGGTATTCTTTTTGCATTATCCAACACAAGGGCTCTGTTAACTGTTTTCTTTACTGGTTTTTTAATATTTGTAAAACTGATGTTTATTGGACCATGCATCATTGTGATAGTTGAAGAATAAAAATCCAACTAGATGTCACCTGTTATATTTACTTTACTTCTTAGATACTCAACATGTTTTAGGCATTAATATGTCCATCCTCAGGAGTTCGTTCATTTGTTCATCACATGACACTCAAAACTAGTATGGCATCCCTGATGTGGAAACACCCTTTATCTCAAACAGAAAAGGAATTCAATGAAGTGCCATAAGTGAGGAAGTCAGTGTTTTGTAACCATACAGGTATGCTTCTTACGGATTTACTTTTGGTGACACTGTGACTGCTGAGCTATATGTTGTAAAGTGCACTGCTGCTCTGACACAATAATCCCTTAAGAAACGCCTGGTTCACTAGTGACATGGACATGAAGCCACACCTCCTGCCTAAAGGCCTTGACAAGGATTTTTTTCCAATTTGGGCTACAAGCCTTGGTGTCACAGTGGGAAAGATGCTTAAATGTCAGTGGTGACAGGTGAAAGTGTGCACCATCTGCTATCCATGTGTATGTTGAAATCAGGAAAAAGCTTTCACCATCAGTGTGTCTGCGTTATTAATATTAGGGTTACTGTGTGGTGTTGCGTGATACCACGCAACGAAGCACAGAATGCATATCCGTAGCAGGACACTCTTTGCAACATAACATTACACAACACAGCTTGCTGCCACAACACCCAACTTGTAGAACGAAATTAATCTGTGACTACGAGGTGTGGCAATAAAAAAACCGGATTCATGCTCTAACCCTTTATTGAAAAAAAAATCAGACAATCGAAATGTTATCCCCTTCAATGTAGTCCACTCCCCAATCCCTACACCGCTCCATGCGAATTTTCCACTGTTGGAAGCAGTGCTGCAGGTCATCTTGTGTTAAGCTGTTCAAGAGTAGCGTCGCTTTTGCTTTCACTGCATCCACGGACTCGAACCTGGTTCCTTTGAGCGCAGACTTGATTTTCGGGAAGAGAAAAAAGTCGCACGGTTCTAGGTCCGCAGAGTACGGTGGATGTTCCATCACTGGAATGTTGTTTTTCGCCAAATACGTCTTCACAGATAGCGCGTTGTGTGCTGGCATGTTGTCGTGATGAAGAATCCATGAGGCATTCTTCCACATGTCTGGTCTCCTTCGTCGCACACGTTCACGGAGGGTCGT
>Ga0123353_10008301_pt1 | contig 14165 bp, 10 predicted proteins | sample TergutLab28metaG_3_FD_92763 | JGI IMG/M metagenome (GOLD analysis project Ga0123353, IMG submission 92763) | Labiotermes labralis P3 segment gut microbial communities from Petit-Saut dam, French Guiana - Lab288 P3 | ecosystem: Host-associated > Arthropoda: Insects > Digestive system > Gut ... | reverse complement strand
GGTCCTTGAGCAGGCGGCTTATGCCCTTGACATGACGGCTCCGACACACGCGAACGTGATGTACAATACGGTCTCAACGCCTGTCTTCTTCGCGTACTGGACACTTGACGCCGGCGCTGACGGTACATTCTACGCTGTCGGCGACACACTGCCTGCGCGTCCGACCGATGATAAGATCGGCATCTACGCAGACGTGACAGTCTACGCTGTCTGGGGTTACGACACAGACGGAAACGGAATACCTGACGTCTTAGAAGATTGGTTTACAATCACGGTCGATTATGAAATGCGCAACGGCAGCGCCGTGGCAGGTAAGACAAGTTTCACAAAACAAGTCAGCGACGGTTCAACCTATACGCCCACGGCGGCAGAACTGGCGGGTACCGATGTGGTATTGGTGAATTGGGAACTGAACGGCGTGTTACAGGGCAACACGAATCCGGCCATCTCCTCCGTAACGGCGGCGGCAACCATCACCCTGATCTACGGGCAGGATAGGAACAATGACGGTATCGAGGATTTCACAATCACCGAAAAGCACGAAAGTCAGCTTGGCGGCGCTTTAAAAGCCGCAAGCGAGGTGTATGTGAATATCAACGATACCTACACCGGCTCTCCGGACGCCGCTCTGTTAGCAGGAATCTACACTTACGAAGGCTATCAATGGGATGCGGACACGACCAACGTGACGAATCCGATTGACCCGGTGACCGTGATACACATCACGGCGGATCACACTATCATTTTCATTTACTCGCCTGACGAGTACATGATAAGCGTGACGCGCGAGATGCGTGACGGAACACCCATCCTCGGTGAGCCTGACTTGAGTGACATCGTGGTTCATGGAGCGAACTTTGACTTGACGCCTGCACAGACGTCTGTCACCGGCAGAACCTTTGTTGACTGGATGCTGGACGGCGTATTACAGGGCAACACAGTCGTATCTCTGACAAACGTCATAAGTTTCCACGACATCGTACTCGTCTACGACGACGCTACAGCGAACAACAACAACAGTGGTTCCGGCTTCGGCAATGCGACGATCGTGGGTCCCCAAGGAGGATCTCCTCAGCCTGAACAAGACCGGCCGCAGGAATCTGAACCCGGGCCGGGAATCAGAGATCAGCAACCGGGAGAGCCCGAAAAAATGCCGGGTCATCCGTGGCTGACTGTCATTTTGTTGTACATGGCAGCAATCGGATTCTATTTGTTCTTCCTCCTGTGGAAGAAGAGAAAAGATGATGAAGAAGAGGAAATAAAGGCCTGAAAAAAATCACGCTGATTTTGGCTCCCGAGCCGAAGTCATAAAAACGATATTTCAACCCCTATAATAGAGTGGACCACAAAAAACTCTATACAACAGAAAGACAGTCTCATTGAGATTGTCTTTCATTTTTTTTTGAAATTTTGGAAATATTGAATTCAGGATTCGTTTTTAACGATGCCGATGTTAATTCTTCATACCGGCTGATTTTTCGGAAAAAGGTTTATAATGGTTTGGGAAATTGATACTTTTCATTTATGATGTTTCTGCTTTTAAGTTGACAAGCATTAACTCATAAACGGTGCCGACGGCACCTCCGGAACTATACATCCCAAATTATATCGGGTGATTTAGAAATGAGCGAGAATGTAATGTATGTAAACGGCAAGTTCGTTCCATCGAACCAACCTGTCATCTCCGTTTTTGACCACGGTTTTCTTTACGGAGACGGGGTTTTTGAAGGAATTCGCGCTTACAACGGTCGTGTTTTTAAGTTGAAAGAACACGTTGACCGCTTGTTCGATTCCGCAAAAGCCATTGATTTGGATATCGGAATGTCCAAGGCGCGCGTAACAGAAGCCATCCTTGAGACACTTCGTCAGAACAACTTAAAAGACGCCTACATTCGCCCGATTGTTTCCCGCGGTAACGGCGACTTAGGACTCGACCCCCGCAAATGCGCGAAGCCGAATCTCTTTATCGTTACGACAACGATTTCTTTGTACGACACGATGGAACTCAAAGGCATTACTGTCGGCATCCGCCGCAATGCTCCGGACGCTCTGTCGCCGAATATCAAATCATTGAATTATCTGAACAATATTTTGGCCAAAATCGAAACCACCGCGAAAGGCGGTCAGGAAGCGATCTTCCTTGACAACAACGGCTATGTCGCGGAAGGCTCCGGCGATAATATTTTCATTATCAAAAACGGCGTCGTTTACACACCGCCGACCATCAACAATCTGAAAGGCATCACCCGGGCAGTGGCAATTGAATTGCTCGAAAAGAACAAAATTCCGGTACGCGTTGAGAACATCGGTCTCTTTGACGTCTATACGGCCGACGAGATTTTCGTTACAGGAACCGCAGCGGAAGCCGCGGCAGTCGTGTGGGTTGACGGTAGGAATATCGGTACCGGCAAAACCGGTCCGGTGACCTCTTTGATGCTTAAAGAGTTTGCAAAGATTACAAAAACAACGGGAACGGAAATCTATCCAAAGAAACTGACAAAAGCCGCCGCTAAATCCACCGATAAAACGGCAACGGTCAAGTTGACAACCGCTAAACCGGCAGCTACCAAACCGGCCACCAAAACAGCAGCCAAACCGGCCGCCAAAGCAGCAGCCAAGCCGGCCGCCAAAGCAGCAGCCAAACCGGCCGCCGAAGCAGCAGCCAAACCGGCCGCCAAAGCAGCAGCCAAACCGGCCGCCAAACCCGCAGCTAAACCGGCCGCCAAAACAGCAGCCAAGCCGGTCGCCAAAACAGCAGCCAAACCGGCCGCCAAAACAGCAGCCAAGCCGGCCGCCAAAACAGCAGCCAAGCCGGCCGCCAAAACAGCAGCCAAACCGGCCGCCAAAACAGCAGCCAAGCCGGCCGCCAAAGCAGCAGCCAAGCCGGCCGCCAAAGCGGCAGCCAAACCGGCCGCCAAAGCGGCAGCCAAGCCGGCCGCCAAAGCAGCAGCCAAGCCGGCCGCCAAAACAGCAGCCAAACCGGCCGCCAAAGCAGCAGCCAAACCGGCCGCCAAAACAGCAGCCAAGCCGGCTGCCAAAACAGCAGCCAAGCCGGCCGCCAAACCCGCAGCCAAACCGGCCGCTAAAGCAGCAGCCAAGCCGGCCGCTAAAGCAGCAGCCAAACCGGCCGCCAAAACAGCAGCCAAACCGGCCGCTAAGCCCGCGGCCAAAAAAGCAGATGCAAAGCCGGCAGCCAAAAAGTAATCATTAAAACCGAAAGTGCAGGATTTCTGCGCTTTCTCTTCTTTTTATATTGTTTTTCCGCGAGCTTGCGCGTTTCATTAAGTTTCATTAATTATTTATACTGAAAAACAGGTTATTCTCCACGCGAGCCTGAACTCGCTTGATTTTATTTTAATTATCTTTATTTTTGAGACAATATGGCAACATTACAGGAACAGATTCGGGAAGTCGAAGAGGAAATCAAAAAAACGGCTTACAACAAAGCCACCTCTTTCCATATCGGCCGATTGAAAGCGAAACTTGCCCGGCTTCATGACGAGGTCGAGAAAAAGAGTTCCACTGCCGGAACCGGAGAGGGCTACAGCGTCAAAAAATCGGGCGACGCCACGGTCACGCTTGTCGGTTTCCCGTCCGTCGGTAAATCCACGCTTCTGAACAAGCTGACAGACGCGAATTCCGAAGTCGGTTCCTATGCATTCACGACTGTAACTGTTGTTCCCGGCGTCATGGAATACAAAGGCGCCATCATCCAAATTTTGGATGTCCCCGGTCTTGTCAAAGGCGCCGCTTCCGGCCGCGGCCGCGGTAAAGAGGTTATTGCCGTCATCCGCAACTCCGACTTGGTTATCTTCCTTTTGGACGTTTTCCAGCCGGCTCACTATTATGTTTTGATGGAAGAATTGTATGAGGCCGGCATCCGTGTTGATCAGATGCCGCCCGACGTTGTCATTAAAAAAGTTGATCGCGGCGGAATCCGTATCAATTCGACGGTCGAATTGGATTTGGACGACGATACCATCAAATCCATTATGGACGAATACAAGATTCACAATGCGATGGTTCTTTTAAGGGAAAATGTCACCGTTGACCAGTTTATCGATGTCGTCGCAGGCAACCGCAGTTATGTCTCTTCCATGATTGTCGTCAACAAAGTGGATTTGGCAAATCCTCAAATCTTGGAAGAAAACAAGGAGCTTTACCCCGGCGCCGTTTTCATTTCCGCTCACAACAACCAGAATTTGGATATGCTCCGCGATGATCTTTATGACTGTCTCGGTTTTATCCGCGTTTACATGAAGCCTCAGGGCGAGGCCGCCGATTTAGAAGAACCGATGATTGTTCTGCGCAATACGAATGTCGGGCAGATATGTGACCGTCTGCACAAGGATTTCCGAAAAAAATTCCGTTTCGCTTACGTTTGGGGACCTTCCGCCAAGCATCCCGGCCAGCGCGTCGGTTTGGATCATAAATTAAAAGACGGTGACATCGTTTCGGTTATTATTCAAAAATAAATGATGTTTTCGTCATAAGTTTTTTAATTTATTCTGCCCTTGAACTTTTATTCAATTCAATCATTTCACGAGTCATTAAATTTCAGGAATATTAGTTATGACAATTTCAAAACCGAGAGGAACGCGCGATTTTTTACCGGAAGAGATGTCACGCCGGCGAAATGTCGAATTCAAGCTCCGCGAAGTCATTCAAAAATGGGGTTACGGCGAAATCGTTACGCCGACTTTTGAAGAGCTTGAACTTTTCACGCTCAAATCCGGTCAAGGTATCATCGGAGAGCTTTACAATTTTACCGACAAAGGAGACCGCGAGATGACGCTTCGCCCGGAACTCACGGCTCCCGTTATGCGCGCTTACGTCAATGAAATGCAATCTTTTTCAAAACCGGTCAAACTTTTTTATTTTGAAAACTGTTTCCGCTATGAGCGTCCTCAAAAAGGCCGTTACAGAGAATTTTGGCAGTTCGGCGCAGAGCTCATCGGCAGCAACAAACCGGAAGCGGATGCGGAAGTGATTGCCTTGGCAATGACATTGATTGGCGCGGCCGGAATCATTGGCGACCTCAATATCGGTAATTTGTCCGTTCTCCGCCGCCTGCTGTCTCAAATCACAGCTGATGACGCTGTTTTTGGACAAATCATGCGTTACATCGATAAGAAAGAATATGAAAATTTGGATGCTTATCTCGATGAGCTGAACGTTGCGCCCGATATGGCTGATAAAATTCACAAAATCATTTCCCTTTCCGGTAAAGACGGATTTGCCGCATCCAAAAGTGCCCGCGAAATTGTCGGCGATTTGCCCGAACTGGACGCCTTTGAAAAAACCCTCGCCCTTTTGGCCGCTTACGGCGTGACCGACTACACCGTCAATTTTGGCGTTGCGCGTGGGCTGGATTATTACACGGGCATCGTCTTTGAAGTTTACGCGGAAGGCCTCGGCGCTCAAAAACAAATATGCGGCGGCGGCTCTTACAAGCTAATCTCACTTTTTGGCGGCGGCGATGTCGTTTCGACGGGATTCGGAATCGGATTTGACAGAATCATGGAAATCTGTGAACTTCCGGTAGACGCGTCCAAAACAGTCGTTCTGATCACCAAACCGGAAGCGCAGGCAAAAGGCATTGAAGCAGCCGGAAAACTTCGTCCTTACGCGACGGTTTTGACCGATGTCATGGGCCGCAATTTCAAGACGCAGATGGAATATGCCAACACAGTGAACGCTGATTACGTTTTGATTATCGGCGAAAAAGAGCTGGAATCGGGTCTTTTATCTTTGAAAGATATGAAAAGTGGCGAGCAGGTTTCGTTGAGTTTGGAAGATTTGGTTTTGAAAGTGTCTTAAACAGGTTGCTCAAAAGTTGCTCAAATTTTGATCCTTTCGGCTCCGGTCTTTGTCATTTTTACTGTTGCCATAGTTGCCGTTACTTCATTTGAAACATTGTTTCAGGGGTTGATTTGAAAAATTAATGAGAGTGTAATCCCCCTTTGCTCAAAATAAATTTAACAATCAAAACTCCTACTAAAATCATTATTGAAATAGGCGTTCCATAAAACAAAAAAAGTTGAATACTGTTCGGATATTCAAAATTTGTTGCTCCGAGCAGTATTGCAAATAAAAAAATAATACTGAAAAAAATCATCAAATAAACACATATCTTCGCTGTATATTCAAGTATATGAATTATCTTAAATTTGTTTTCAACGACCATTTTTATCACAGTTCATCCATTTTTGGTTAAAAGTCGATATTTCTTTTATAATTCGCCGCTTTCCAAATCTTTTGCGATTTGTTCTAACTGTTCGGGTTTCATGACGGCGTTATCTTCGTTGAGCAGTTTTCCGTTTTTAAAGAATTTAAAACCGGGGGCGGCAACAATGCCGTATCTTTTGGTGATATCGAGGTAGTTCATCGCGTTAATTCGGGCGAATGACACTTTGCCGCCGTATTTTTTTTCCAGGTCTTCAAAGACCGGTTTCATTTTTTGGCAGTGCGGGCATGTTTCCATATAAAACATGGTCATAACGGGCTTTTCCTTGTTTGAGATGATGTCATCCCACTTTTTGTCGGTCGCTTCAATAATTACCATATTTATCGCCTCATCATTTCATCATTTTTTGCGGTGTTTTGTATTAAAGGTTTGGCTCATCGGCAGATTAAAAAGTTTTGAAAAGGTGAAATATTTTTTTAATACTTTATCCATTTATCCTTCCCGAAAATATATGTCATTATTTTATATGTTCCTGTCATTTCGGGGAATCACGTTTATATACAAGTTTTTAATTTAAACATACATTCATTACATTTGAAGCGATTTGCTGAGTACGAAATGTAATGTGGCAGATAATGCCGCAAAAGGACAAAATGAAACGATGTTAATCGTAAGGACCAAAACGGCTCCAAAAAAGCGCATCCTTTTCCGGTCAGCATCCAATCCAAAACAATCAAAATACGAAAAACAACTCAAAAATAAAAAACGAATAAACGGCGAAAGCCGGCTTGAAATTCAACCTCATCGGATTTCATCAATTGATAAACCAATCGTTTTCTGTTTGAGCGAAAACCAAGACAAGAATCCAAAAACCCACTTGGGTAAATTAAAGGAGAATATGCATGCTCAATATGTTTAAACCCCAGACAGTCGCCGTTGTCGGCGCATCGGACACCGAAGGAAAAATCGGTTACTCCGTCATGAAAAATTTACTCGACCGTTTTCCGGGAAAAGTCATCCCGATCAACACAAACGCTGCCGAAGTGATGGGACAAAAAGCCTATCCGTCCGTTTCCGCTTGTCCCGATACTGTGGATTTAGCTGTTTTCTGTATTCCTTCCAAGTTTGTCCTTGATTCCATCATCGACTGCGGCGAGTCCAAGGTCAAAAGTGTTGTCGTCATTTCCGCCGGTTTCAAAGAAGTGAACCAAAAAGGCGCCGAAATGGAAAAAGAAATTGCGCAAGCCTGCCGCAAATACGGCATGGAACTCGTCGGTCCGAACTGCCTCGGCATTATGGACACGCACGCCAAATTAAACGGCTCCTTCGCGAAATTGATGGCCATTACCGGTGACATCGCATTCATGTCCCAGTCCGGCGCCATCATGACAGCGATGCTCGACTGGGCGGACGCCAGAAATGTCGGTTTCTCACGCGTCGTGTCCCTCGGTAACAAAGCCGGCGTCACTGAAAAAGACTGTTTGGAAGACTTTGCCTCAGACCCCGGTACAAAAGTCATCGCCGCTTACTTAGAAGAAATCGTTGACGGCCCCGCTTTCATGGAAGCCGCAAAGATTGCCTGTAAGAAAAAACCCATTATCCTCATCAAATCCGGTACAACCGATGCGGGTTCCGCCGCCGTCTCTTCTCACACGGGATCTATTGCCGGCGCCGACCAGGCTTATGCCTCAGCTTTCCGTCAGTCCGGCGTCATCCGCGCTTCCGCGTTGGATGAAATGATGAACTACAGCATTGCATTCTCCGCATGCCCGCTTCCGAAAGGCAGAAATGTCGCTATTATTACAAACGCCGGCGGCCCCGGCATTATGGCAACGGACGCCGTTATCAACAACGGCATGAAAATGGCCAAACTCGCGGATGCCAACTTTTTGAAATTAAAGGAAGCGCTTCCGGAAGCGGCCAGTGCCAAAAACCCGATCGATGTTTTGGGAGACGCCAAACCCGACAGATACGCGTTGGCTCTTGATGTCGCTCTCGGAGACGACAGTGTTGACGGTATCATCTTCCTCGTGACTCCGCAATCTGTCACGGAAGTCGAAAAAACCGCGCAGCTCGTCATTGACCGTTTCAAGACCGCGACAAAACCGATTCTTTGTGTCTTCTTCGGCGGTACTTTAATGGCGCCCGGAGAAAAGATGCTCCAAAAGGCCGGTATCCCCAACTACACTTATCCGGAGGCAGCCATTGAAACCATGCGCGCCCTTTGTGAATACGTCGACATTTTAAAGACCGACTTCAAAGCGCCCGCTGTTGCAAAAGTCAACAAAGCGAAGGCTGAAGAAATCATCAACAAATCAAAAGCGGCAGGAAATATGGTTCTCGGTTTGGAATCCATCGGCATTTTGGAAGCCTACGGCCTTCCGGTCGTCGGATACGCTGAGACCAAGACTGTTGAAGAGACCGTCGCCGCTTCTGAAAAGATGGGCTATCCGGTCGTCATGAAAATTATGTCTCCCGACATCACCCACAAATCCGATGCGGGCGGTGTCCGCTTGAATTTGAAAAACAAGGATGAAGTCAAAGCGGCTTATGAAAAGATGATGGTCGACGTTAAAAACCATGTTCCAAACGCCAGGCTTGAAGGCGTTCAGCTTCAGCAGATGCTCGGAAGCGGCAACGAAGTCATCATCGGTATGGTCCGTGACCCGACTTTCGGCCCGTTGGTCATGTTCGGTCTCGGCGGCATTTATGTCGAGATTTTGAAAGACGTTTCCTTCGGTGTCGCGCCGCTGAACAAAGACGAAGCTGAGCAACTGGTCCGCTCTATTAAGGCCTTTAAGATTTTCGAAGGCGCCCGCGGCGCCAAAGCCGTGGACATGGCGCTTCTCACCGACGCAATCGTTAAAGTTTCTCAGCTGGTGACCGACTTCCCCGAAATCAAGGAATTCGAAATCAACCCGATGAGAATCATGGAAGACGGCGTCACAGCATACTGCATGGACATGAGAATGATGCTTTAAGCGTCAAAAAAATAATTTTGTCAATTGTGAAGAAGTTTCAAACTTCTTCCACAATCTTTTTTTTTCAATTCATCAAATCCGGACCCCGTTTTTGCTGTTTTTCAGAAAAATGTGTGCGGCTCGCGTGCGGGCGGGATGGTGGGGGCGGTACATCAATAACAGTCACAGCAGTGGCAATGTTTCAGCAATTATGTTAAATCTCAACCTCGTTTTTTGTTGTTTTTTAGAAAAATGTGTGCGGCTCGCGCGCGGGCGGGACGGCGGCGGCGCACCCGTAACAGTCACAGCAGTGGCAACGCTTCGGCAATTGTGCCAAATCCCAACCCCGTTTTTGTTGTTTTTTAGAAAAATGTGTGCGGCTCGCGCGCTGGCGGGACGGCGGCGGCGGCGCAGCCATAACAGTCACAGCAATGGCAATGCTTCAGCAATTGTGCCAAATCTCACCCTCGTTTTTTGCTGTTTTTTAGAAAAATGTGTGCGGCTCGCGCGCGGGCGGGACGGCGGCAGCGGCAACCGTTTCCAAATCCCCGGCCATTTCAGTTTTTCTTCTGCATAATGGCCTGATAAGTCGGCAGAGTCAAAGGCGTCTTATTCGAAAGACCCGTTATTGTTTTGATGATTTCCGACATCTTTTTGTAAGCGACCGGATTTCCGTTTTCTAAAACATAATTCCGCAGTTCTTCAATGTCATAATCGTCACTCGTTCCGTCCACTTTAAAATGGAACTGCGCGATGCATTTTAAATTCACCAATCCGTTTTCTGCCGTCATTTCTATACCCCATTCAATGATACAGGGTTTGCTTAAATCGCCGATCGGGACTTTGGCGTTCGATCCCGTTTTAATTTGAACATTGGATGTACCCGCAATCGGATTATAATCATATTCCAGCTTTCGGAGGGAGTGATGGGTCAGTCTGCACTTTTTAAAACTCATTCGAATTCCTCATCTCAAGTTTATTATTTTGATTTTAAGTGTGTGAAGACATTTGTATTCACTTTAGAATTCACTTTTGAACTGTGAAAGCTGTCTTTATATTAATCGATATGTCAATTTAGTTTTTATTTTTCCTTTTTGAATGCAAAAAGATATAGGCAGTTCCAATGACATATTGTAAACTTGCCGGAAATATATTTATAGTTTACATTCTTTTTTGTCCCACTTTAGAATAACAGGACCTGTTTTTTCGGCGTTAACTCAAAGAGAGGGAGCCAAAAAACAGTCCGGGAAAAGAAAACTGAATCTTACTGAATCTTGCTGAATCTTGCTGAATCTTGCTGAATCTTGCTGAATCTTGCTGAATCTTACTGAATCTTACTGTGAATTATTACTGACTTATTACTGAATATTATTGAAGATTACTGAATATTATTACAAAACCGGAGGGAGATGAACTATGGCCGTAAAAATTACAGAAACCGCTCTTCGTGACGCACACCAGTCTTTAATTGCGACACGTATGAGAACCCGTGATATTTTAGATATTGTTGAACAACTGGATGATGTCGGATACCATTCATTGGAAATGTGGGGCGGCGCAACGTTTGATACTTGCATCCGCTATCTCAACGAAGATCCTTGGCAGAGACTCCGAGACATCAAATCGCGCATGAAAAAAACGCCGGCTCAAATGCTCCTCCGCGGTCAAAACCTTGTCGGTTACCGCCATTATTCGGACGACACCGTTGAAAAATTCGTGACAAAATCTTACGAAAACGGTATTGACATTTTCCGTATTTTTGACGCGCTCAACGATTTCCGAAATCTTGAAGTTTCCATCCGCACCGCTAAAAAAGTCGGCGCCCATGTGCAGGGAACGGTCAGCTACACAATCAGCCCCGTCCACACGCCCGAGACATTCATTGATATGGCCAAGAAGCTGGCAGAGATGGACTGCGATTCGATTTGTATCAAAGATATGGCCGGTCTTCTCTCCCCTGCGGCGGCATCCGCAATTGTTTCCGGCATGAAGAAAGAAGTTTCCCTCCCCGTCTGCGTCCATTCTCATTGCACATCCGGCATGGCGCCCATTACGTATTATGCGGCGGTTCTGGCCGGCGCCGATATCATCGACACTGCCATTTCCCCGTTCGGCTGGGGCAGTTCGCAGCCGCCGACGGAAGCTATTATTGCTTCATTAATGGGAACCAAATACGATACCGGAATCCCTCTTGAAAAGTTCAACGACATCACGCCGTTTTTCAGAAAACTGAAGGAGAAATACAACTCCATCTGCGACCCGATTTCGGAAACCATTGATTCAAACGTCATTCTTTATCAGGTTCCGGGTGGTATGCTGTCCAACTTGGTTTCTCAGCTCAAAGAGCAGAACGCGCTTGACAAATACATGGACGTGCTTGCCGAAATGCCGCGCGTTCGCGAAGAACTCGGTTACCCGCCTCTTGTGACGCCGACCAGCCAGATTGTCGGAACACAGGCCGTTTTGAACGTGATTATGGGCGAGCGTTACAAGGTCATTCCCAAAGAAGTGAAAGATTATGCCCGCGGTTACTACGGCAAAACGCCGGTTCCGATTTCTGCTGAAATGCTTTCTTTGATCATCGGTGACGAACAGCCGATAACGGCTCGTCCGGGTGACCTGCTCCCGCCGGAATACGAGAAGATGAAAAAGGAAGCTGAAGCCATGGGCATTGCCAAATCCGAAGAGGACATTTTGACTTATACTTTATATCCGGCGATTGCGCCCAAGTTCCTGAAAGGTGAGGCTGAAGAGGAAGAGTTGATTTGCTCTTGTTCCATTCCCGCGGGTGGCGGCGCCGCCATTTCCGGCGTTCCGACCGAATTCCGCGTTGATGTTGACGGCAGCGTCTTTGACGTTAAAGTTGAGCCGAAAGGTTACAGTATTGTCGCGGCCAACGGCCAAGGGGGCAAAAACAACGCGCCCGCTTCACCCGACGACGCGAAAAAGAACAAGTCCAATGCAGCCGGCGCAGTTACCAGTTCTATGCAGGGCATGGTCCTTTCCATTAAAACAAAAGTCGGCTCTCAAGTGAATGAAGGCGACATCGTCTGTGTGATTGAAGCCATGAAAATGGAGAACGCCGTCAGTGCGCCCCGCTCCGGAACCGTTAAAGAAATCATTGTTTCCGAAGGCGACACTGTTTCCGGCGGCGATGCGTTGATGATTATTGAATAACGGGGGCTTTTCAAATGGCAGAAGCGTTGTTTCAAAAAATCCTTGTCGCTAACCGCGGCGAAATCGCCATTCGCGTCATGCGCGCGTGCCGGGAACTCGACATTAAAACCGTTGCCGTTTATTCCGATGCGGACAACAAAGCACTCTTTGCGATGTACGCCGATGAAGCGGCGCATGTCGGTCCCGCGTCGGCAAGCCAAAGCTATCTGAATATCGAAAAAATTATTGAGATTGCCAAACAAACCGGCTGTGACGGTATTCATCCCGGTTACGGTTTTCTTTCAGAAAACTCCACATTTGCCCGGCGCTGCGAAGAAGAAGGCATCAATTTTATCGGTCCTTCCTCCTATGTGATTGAAAAACTGGGCAGTAAAATCGAGTCCCGTAAAATTGCCAAAAAGGCCAACATTCCGACCGTTCCCGGAACGGAAGATGCGGTTCACGATGTCGATGAAGCGATTGCTGTCGGCAGAGAAATCGGCTATCCGGCTTTGATTAAAGCTTCCGCCGGCGGCGGCGGCATCGGTATGCGCATTGTCAACAGTGAAGACGAATTCAAGGAAGCGCTTGAATCGACAATGAGAATGGCGGGATCCGCTTTTGGCGATTCTTCCGTTTTTATTGAAAAATACGTCTTAAATCCCCGCCACATCGAAATCCAGATTATGGCTGACAAGTTCGGCAATGTCGTTTATTTAAGTGACCGTGAATGTTCCATCCAGCGCCGTCACCAGAAATTGATTGAAGAAGCGCCGTCGCCGATTATGACGCCGGAACTCCGGAAAGAAATGGGTGAAGCGGCTGTCCGCGCGGCTCAGGCGGTCGGTTACTCCAATGCCGGAACGGTGGAATTCATTTATTCCAACGGCAAATTCTATTTTTTGGAAGTCAATACCCGCCTGCAGGTGGAACACGGCATTACAGAGCTGGTGACAGGCATCGATTTGGTAAAAGAACAGCTTCGTGTCGCTGCCGGCCTTCCGCTGACAATAAAGCAGGAAGATATTTCCATCCGCGGCCATGCCATTGAATGCCGTATCAATGCTGAAGACCCGTTGAATGATTTCGCGCCGTCTCCCGGAAAAATCCGCAGGTACCGCTCTTCCGGCGGCCCCGGCATCCGCGTTGACAGCGGTGTTCACACAGGTTATACGATTTCGCCTTATTATGACTCTATGATTTCCAAGCTGTGCGCATACGGCTCTGACCGCGAGGAAGCCATTTCCAGAATGAAGCGCGCGCTTTACGAATATGTGGTTATCGGCGTGACGACCAACATTCCGTTCCACAAAGCCGTTATGGAAAATGAGGAATTCGTTAAAGGCAACCTGTCCACGAAATTCATTGCCGACAACAATATTATTGACGCGGTCAGGGGCGTTTTGGAACGCGATTCCGTTAAAGGCGCAACGCTGGCATCGGCATTGGACAATGAGGAAATTGTCGTGGCGGCGATTACCGCAGCCGTCAGCAGTTATATTTCCAATATCGCCGAAATCGACTCCAAGAAGAATCAGGGTAAAAAAGGCTCGAAAAAATAACGGCCTTTTACCTTTTATCTTTCGATGATTTCAAATTGTAAATTGCAAATATGTTAAAATTCGCATCGTGTCACGAAGGGGCGTAAGGCGGACGGCCATAAAATTATTTTTGACCGCATCGGGTGGACAAAAACCGGACAGGTTTGAAATAGACGTTTATCCGCGGCAATCAACGCTTACACCTCGTTGAATTTTCGGAAGGCATCGAACCGGACCGGTGCGTTCTCAGTCACACTGGTATTGCTCTCAACGGCTGATTATGAATATTGATGTTTACCGGTGCTAACATTAAATGAACAT